>Ga0181531_10001526_pt1 | contig 14580 bp, 14 predicted proteins | sample PEATcosm2014_Bin_38_FD_119743 | JGI IMG/M metagenome (GOLD analysis project Ga0181531, IMG submission 119743) | Peatland microbial communities from MTU Mesocosm Facility, Houghton, MI, USA - PEATcosm2014_Bin11_10_metaG | ecosystem: Environmental > Terrestrial > Soil > Wetlands > Peat | place... | reverse complement strand
TTTCTGTGCCGCGCTCGAGAATGGGAGGCTAGGGATCAGCTGATGTTGCTGCCGGACATTCTGGCGCGGGTACCACTGGTGCTGGACACGTTTCGCGCGCGCGGCTGGAAACTGGCGACGGCGGAGAGTTGCACCGGCGGATTGATCGCCGCGGCATTGACCTCGGTGGCGGGGTCTTCCGACGTGGTGGAGCGCGGGTTTGTTACGTATTCGAACGAGGCAAAAACTGAGATGCTGGGGGTACCTGCAGCGCTGATCGCGGCGCACGGGGCGGTGAGTCCAGAGGTGGCGGCGGCGATGGCGGCCGGGGCGTTGGCGCATTCGCGCGCGGACGTGACGGTATCGGTGACGGGGGTTGCGGGGCCGGGCGGGGGAACGGCGGAAAAGCCGGTAGGGCTGGTGTGGTTTGGCTGTGCGGTGCGGGGGGGCGTGGTGGAGACGGTTTCGCACGTTTTTCCCGGGGATCGGGGGGCGGTTAGGGCTGCATCCGTCGGGGTGGCATTTGATCTGCTGCTCGGTTTCGACAGTGTCGCGCCAGGCTGCTAATGTGGTAGTCCTTGCGCATGGTCGCACTTGCCACGATCCCGGTTCGGATGTCGGTTGACGAGTTTCTCGCCTGGGCTTCGAGCGCCGGCGGAAGCTGGCAGCTGGTCGATGGGGTGCCCCAGGCCATGTCGCCGGCTAGCCGGACACACGGTGTGCTGCAGGGTGAACTCGGCAGCTTGATTAGAAACCACCTCCGAGAGTCCGGGTCCAAGTGCTCGCTGGTCACGGCGCCGGGCGTGGTCCCCCGCGCTTTGTCCGAGCACAATATGCGCGTTCCGGACCTGTCGGTTACGTGCTCCTCTTATGACCAGGAGGAGTACGCACTTACCGATCCGGTGCTGATTGTCGAAATCCTTTCGCCCAGCAATCAGGCGGCTACCTGGAACAATGTATGGGCCTACACGTCGATCCCAAGTGTGCAGGAAATTCTGGTGCTTCGATCGGATCGTATCGGTGCCACGCTTCTGCGGCGCTTGGTCGACGCCACCTGGCCCGAGCGGCCGGCGGAGGTGACGGACGGCAACCTTGAATTGGCAAGTATTGGTTTTTCGGTGCCGCTGCGCGACATCTATATCGGCACGCGGCTGCGCGCCTAATGCCCGGCGGTAGTAGTGACGCAGGAGCAAAGCAAGGAAGTATTTCTTTTTTGAAAAAAAGAAACAAAAAACTTTTGTTTCCTTGGCTAACGCGGCCGATACGAGCAGCACGTATGCAAAACAAATAAAAGTTTTTTGGTTCTTTTTTTCAAAAAAGAACTGCTTTCTTCGTGCTTGCCTTGCTGTGACAGTGAGTTGCTCTCAATGCGGGTTGCTATAAGTTAGCTGCTCCGCAAGCTCCGCGTGTCCGCGCTCGCCGGCATAGTCCGCCGCGCGCTTGCCGCGGTCATCCGCAATATCCATCCGCGCACCAAACCGCAGCAGCAGCGCCACCAATTCCGTATTGCCGTTTGCCGCGGCGACGTGCAGCGCCGTGATGCCGCGCGCTTGCGCCAGGTTTGGATCGGCGCCGGCTGCGAGCAACTTTTCCGCGGTGCTCGCATCGCCCACCGAAGCCGCCGCGTGGATCGCCGCAACCGACTGCGCGTTGCGCGCGCGCGCATCGATATCTGATGTGTGGGGCAGCAGAATGTCGAATATGGCAGGCTGGCGAAAGAATGCGGCCAGACCCAGCGCGGTAAATCCGTCCGGCGCGCGCTCGTCGGCGCTCCAACCCTCGGCCAGCGCACGCTGCACACGGTCGGCGTCGCCGACGATAATCGCCTCGTACGGATCGATGTCCGGCCGCGCCGCACGGATCAGCAAAACGGCCTCACCGGCGCCGCTGTAGGCCGCGAACGCGAGCAACGATGCGCCTTCCGGCGTGCGGGTTTCGGCCGCCTGCGGCTGCTCGCGCAACAATGTGCGCAGCGCCTCGATGTCACGGGTTCGGACGAAGTCGATTGCTGCTTGCACGGGCCATTTCCCAACTACATAGCATTGCTATGTATTATGCCGCGCGCGCTGTCAATCAGGATTGCGCAATCGCCTCCGCCAGTGCGTCGAGCGCCGGCGCCAGTGCGGCGAGCGCGGCCGGGTCGAGCCGGGCCACGATGGCGCGGATGATGTCGAGCCGGCGGGCGCGCGCCAACTCGAATATGGCACGGCCGGAGGCGGTGATTTCGACCGTTTGGCTGCGGCGATCGCTCGTGCTGGCGCGCCGCGCGACGGCGCCGGCCGCCATCAGCGAGGCGACCAGCCGGCTCATCGTCGGCTGGGCGACTTGCTCGATCTCAGCCAGGCGGGTCACCGGCAGCGCACCTGAGAAATATAGTACCGACAGCACCGATAGCTGCGCGGGGCCCACCGCGGCCTCGCGGTCGGCGACGCGCGCGCGGCGCAGGAGGCGGATGGCGACGCTGTGCAGGCGGTCGGCGATTTGTTCGGTTTCCATGGCACTCCAAGAAAGGAAGGCCAGGGCTCTGCCCTGGACCCGCTGGGGCCGTAGGCCCCAGACCCCGTTAATTAGGCGCGGCACAAATGTCTAAGTAATGGGGACCGGGGCCTACGGCCCCAGCGGGGTCCAGGGGCAGAGCCCCTGGCCTTCTTCTTCCTCCTGGCACGCCCAGTGCTAGACTCCCCCCATGCCCAACGACGCCCAGCCCGACAACGTTGCCGCCATCGACCTGCTGGGCCAGATGGAGCGCGCCCGTGCCCGCGCCGCGGAGGATCCGTTCGGCAACCCCGTGCTCGCGGTGGCGCTCTCGATCAGTCGCCAGATGGACGAAAATGAGCTGACCGAGGCGCAGATCGCCGCGCTGATCCGGGATTTGCGCGATGCGGCCTTTGCCGGCAGGGCCCGACGGCTGGCGTCCTATGTCGGCTTGGGCGCGCAGGGCGGCGACGAGGCTGCGCGCCGGTCGCTCGCCGCGCGGCTGATCCGGCCGGACCCGGAGGATAGCCCTGTGCGGCTGGCCAAGTTCCGCGCCGAGGTGGAGCGCACCAGGTTTGCCGCGGTGTTCACGGCGCACCCGACCTTCGGCCATCCGCCGGAGGTGTTTGCCGCGCTGGCGGAGGCGGCCAGCGGACGCCCGCCGGATACCTGCTTTGTCACGCACCGCCCCGGCAAGATCACGCTGGAGGATGAATTCGCGGCGGCCCGTGCCGCGATCACGCACGGCCGCGACGCATTGGACGGCCTGACCCGCGCGCTGCTTACCGAGTCGCGCGCGGTGTGGCCGGACAAGTGGGCCGAAATCGTGCCGCGCCCCGTAATCCTGGCCAGCTGGGTCGGCTATGACACCGACGGCCGCACCGACATCGGCTGGTGGGACACGCTGCGGCTGCGTCTGGTCATGAAACGAGCACAACTCTCCCGGCTGCTGGCTCAGGTGCGGCCGATCGAAGCCGCCGCCCCGCTGGCGGCGCGCCTGGCCGAGGCGGAGGCGGCAGTGCAGGCGCAGATCGTTGCCTGCCCAAGCGGCCCGGATCCGGCACAGACGGAGGCCTTTGCTGCCGCTCTGGTGCGCGGCCGCGAGGCGGCGGTGCTGAGCCCGGTGGTACTGGCGCCGTTGTTCGGCGCGGCCATCAAACAGGCCAACGAAGACGACAAGATGACGCTTTCCGTCGCGCGCGCCGGCCTGTTCGCGCACGGCATGTCGCTGGCGCATACCCATGTGCGACTCAACGCCAGCCAGGTGCACAATGCGGTGCGGCTGCGGCTGGGGCTGGAGGATCCGCCGGCCGATCGGGCGCGCCGGCGCACATTGCTGGCGTCGTTGAATGCCGCGCTCGATGTCGTCGCCGACCAGAAATTCAACTTTGGGGCGCTGCTCGCGGAGCAGGCCTCGGCGACGCGGCTGATGATGACGGTCGCGCAGATGCTGAAACATATCGACGCGGCGACGCCGGTGCGGTTCCTGATCGCGGAGACCGAAAGCGGTGCCACGCTGCTCGCGGCGCTTTGGCTCGCGCGGCTGTTCGGCATCGACAAGATGCTGGAAATCAGCCCGCTGTTCGAAACCGCCGAAGCCTTGGAGCATGGTAACCGCGTACTGGAGGAAGCGCTGCGCAGCGCGCATTTCCGCGCCTATTTGCGCGAGAGCGGGCGGCTGTGCCTGCAATTCGGCTACAGCGATTCCGGGCGCTATGTGGGGCAACTGCCGGCCAGCTACCTGATCGAGCGGCTGCGTTTGAAGGTCGTGGAATTGCTGGCGCGGCACGGGTTGCCGGAGGTGGAGCTTGTGCTGTTCGATACGCACGGCGAAAGTATCGGCCGCGGCGGGCATCCGGGATCGTTGCTGGACCGGCTGCGGTATCTTTCGCCGTCGGTCGCGCGCCAAAGGCTGGCGGCGGCGAAGATCGTGGTGCGCGAGGAAAGCGCGTTCCAGGGTGGCGACGGCTACCTGCTGTTTGGCACGCCGGAATTGGCCGGCGCCACGATCGCCGCGATTGCGCGCCATGCTTTTGCCAGCGTGCCCGGCAGCACCGATCCGATTTACGCGGAGCCGGATTTCGCGGCCGATTTCTTCGCCAGTGCCGGCGCTGCCATGCAGGGGCTGGTTGAAGACCGGGGCTACGCGGCGCTGCTGGGCGCGTTCGGGCCGGCATTGCTCGACCGCAGCGGCAGCCGGCCGCCGGCGCGGCAATCCGATCTCGGCGGGCCGGCCGTGATCCGCCACCCGAGCCAACTGCGGGCGATCCTGAACAACGCGATCCTGCATCAGGTCGGCTGGTGCGCGAACACGCTGCAGGGCGTGGGCACCGCGGCATCGCGCGTGCCCGAACAATTCACCGAAATGCGGGAGGGCAGTCCGCGCTTCCGCCGCGCGCTGGATTTCGCCGAACACGCGCTACGCCACTCGGACCTCGACGTGCTGCGCGCGGTTATATCGCTGATGGACCCGGGAAGCTGGCTGGACCGCGCGGCGCAGGCCCGGCGGCCGGGGCGGGCGCGGGCGCTGGCAGACATCGCGGCCGCCCTGGAAAGCCTCGATCTGTGGGCGCCGGCGCAGGCGATGTTCCGCCGCATTCAGGCCGACCACGTGCGGTTGCGCGAGGCGTGGCCCGACGCGCCGCGCATGGCGACGGAGGAAATGCTGCTGCACGCGCTGCGGATCGCGCTGATCGGACGGATCTGGCTGCTGGCAACCGGCGTGCCCGAGTTCTCGCCGCGGCACGGCACCACGCGCGATGCGCTGCTGCTGCGCATGCTGCAGCTTGACGTGCCGGCAGCGCTGGGCTTCCTGGCCGAGGTGTTTCCCGCATCCCCTGATCCCGACGCCGAGCGCGACTATGCCGAGCCCGGCGGGCCCCGCGCGGCGGTGAGCTACGAGCGGGAGCACGAGCGCATTTTCAAGCCGATCGCGCGGTTGTTCGGGCTGGTGCGGGAGATTGGAACGGCGGTGACGCATCATGTGGGGGCGTTCGGGTAGGTAAGGAAGGCCAGGGCTCTGCCCTGGACCCGTCACGCCGAAGGCGTGCTACGCACGACGGGGCCGTAGGCCCCAGACCCCTTTTCTTAAAGGAATGGGGTCTGGGGCCTCCGGCCCCAGCGGGGTCCAGGGGCAGAGCCCCTGGCCTTCTTTTGTGGGGGCAAATGTCGATATTCAGAACAAAGCCGGTCACCTCGCTGCTCGAAAGCGCGGAGCCGGACGCGCATGGCCACAAGCTACATCGCACCCTGGGGTTGCGGAATCTTGTTGCCTTCGGCGTCGGTTCCGCCGTGGGCGTTTCGCTGTTCGTGCAAACAGGTCCCGAGGCGGCCACGCATGCCGGGCCGGCGGTGGCACTTTCTTTTGTGCTGGCCAGTGTCGCGTGCCTATTCGCGGCGCTGTGCTACGCGGAGTTCGCCGGATTGGTTCCGGTGGCGGGTAGCGCCTACTCTTACGCCTATGCGACGCTGGGTGAGGGCGTCGCGTGGATGATTGGCTGGTGCCTGCTGCTGGAATATTTGATGAGCGGCTCGCTCGTCGCGATTGGCTGGAGCGGCTATTTCACCGCCACGCTGCAGAATTTCGGGATAGTCCTGCCGCACGCGATCACCGGCGCGCCGCTGGCGGTCACCGCGGACGGCCATGTGTACCGCAGCGGCACCTGGTTCGATCTGCCTGCGGTATCGATCACGTTGTTCGTGGCCTGGCTCATCATGCGCGGCACCGAGCTTTCCGCCAAGGTCAACGACGTGGTGGTGGCGCTGAAGGTGCTGGCGATTATCGCTATCGTAATCGGCGCCATTCCTTTCATAAATCCGCACAATTGGGTGCCCTTCGTGCCGGCGAACGACGGAGTTAGCGGCCATTTCGGCGTGTCGGGCGTGATGCGCTCCGCGGGTATCCTGTTTTTCGCCTATGTCGGATTCGATTCTATTTCCACGCTGGGGCAGGAAACAAAAAATCCGCAGAAATGCATCCCACAGGCCCTGCTGCTGTCGCTGGCCATTTGCGTGACCTTATATGTGGCGGTGGCAATGGTGATGACCGGCATCGCCGACTACCACACGCTGAACGTCGCCGACCCGATCGCGGAGGCGCTGCGTGCGCAGGGCCATAAGTTGGACTGGGCGCGCTGGTGCGTCACGATTGTCGCGGTGTTCGGGCTGGTGTCCGTGCTGCTCGTGACGCTGCTGGGCCAGGTGCGGATTTTCTACGCCATGGGACGTGATGGGCTGCTGCCGCCGTCGTTCGCGCTGATCCATCCGAAATACAAGACGCCTTATATCGGCAGCATTGTGACCGGCGTGGGCGCGGCGTTGTTCGCCGGATTGTTTCCGCTCGACCTGCTCGGCGACCTCGTTTCGATCGGCACGCTGCTGGCGTTCGCGGTGGTCTCGATCGGGGTTTTGGTACTGCGGCGCACGATGCCCGATGCGCACCGGCCGTTTCGCACACCGTTCATGCCGTTCACGCCGATTGCCGCGGTGCTGTCCTGCCTGGCGCTGATGTTCTCGTTGTCGAACGGCACCTGGTGGCGGCTGGCTTCGTGGCTGGTGATCGGGGCGGCGGTGTACGTGGGGTATGGGATGCGGCATTCAAAGCTACGGACGGTGTAGGGACTGGGCAGGGCTGGCAAATCTGGGTCAACGACGCGCCGCGCGCCCTTCTGGACGAGGGCGCAAGTCGGCCGTGCGGGCTGCTGCGGAAATCTCTAGATTTTGTCGTTGATACGGTCTACGATAGCAACGAGCTGCGTAGGGCCATCGAACGTGAGCTACGCTACTAAGATTCGCACAAATTGCCGAGCCACCGGCCATGGACTCCTTTTTGCTACGGTGTTCATGCTTTGCAGCACCCTCGAAGCCGCGCCCATATCCGACGCGACGCCAATACGGGCGAGTGGCGAGCCCGCACATGGTCACGGCCTAAAATGCATGACAGAACCCGGGCACGCCCCAAGCCTTGGATGCTCGAAAATGATCGAACGCGACCGCGAGCAGATCAGGCAGGAAACCAAGAATTGCAAGGCCGGCAAGATCGATCCCGATGAATGTGCGAGCGCCTTGAAGGACTACGCAGCAGAAATAAAGGAGCTGAGTTTCTCTCAGGCCTTGAAGGTGCAATCGCCCGGGAATAGCGACGAATCCAACAATGTTCACAAAGCCAAATGTCATGCGCCGGAAGTTGGTCAGATTGAGAGCGCTGGGTGTGCACACTTGGTAGAGATGTATCGAGAGTCGTTGCGTGGCGAAACATATGAATGTGAAATTGCCAATCTGCCCGCGGCCACCTGCGCGCGCGTACTGCCATACTTCAAAGCCAGGCTCGCGAATTTGGGCTATTCACCGGAATAGAGCGGCGCGCCGCCAGAGCGGGATGCGATTACGTTGAATCGGCAATGCGGCGCATCCCGCTCTAGTCCTTTGTTTTGACGAGCGGATTGAACGCGATGGCTGGTAGCATGTGATCGCAATCCGCTCTAGCAACAAGTTTGCAGGGGCGCAAGGCGGGGGGACGGAAGTCCCCCGCCTCACTTTACTACACTGCGTAAGGCGTTACTTCTTCGCAAGGCTCTCGGTGAACTGAACCGAAGGCGTGGCGCCGCCGGAGGCAGTGCATGCCCCAAGGGTCAGATTGTTGGTCTCCCCCGTGGTACCATCGTGCGCCTCGCAGGTGGGCGCGGCAGTCGATCCGTCGGTCAGTGCAATGTTTACCGTGATCGAGGTGCCCTTGTTGAATACCGCCTGGGATCCGCCGCCGTCGCCGATGACGTTCCATTCCGAGGCATTCCAGAACGCTCCCAAATCAACGACGCTGTCGCTGCCCGTTGTCGTGTAAGCCCTGGTCGAAGTCGTAAAGACCAGCGTGTCGGTGCCGTTCGAGATGGCCGTGCCTGAGAGCTTCAGGGTGCTGAGCTCCGTGATCACCTCGGCGGGGACGCCGACCGCGGCGCTGTTGCGATAGCAGTCGGTGCTGTACTTCATCCAGCCGCCGGAAGGGCAGGTAGCGTTATAATCGATCAACCAATACTGCATGAACGCGGCGCCCGTCGTGGAGTAGACGAACTGTTCCCAGCCGAGGCACTTCGATGGATTGGAGGCGCCTGAGCAGGTCGGGCTCGCGAAGAACTGCGAGTTGATCTGCAGCGAGTACGCATTCTTCACGCCGGCGCCCTTTTCCTTCTTGAGGCCGGTGATCGTCGGGAATGTGCCAACCGTCGTGGAAATCAGGCCGGTGACAACAGCGGAGTAATCGTTGCCGTTGCCCACGGTAAAGCCGGCCCCGCCGCTGCGCGGCACATAGGGGCGGGCTGGCGCGACCTTGCACGCTACCTGGTGCCAGGCCAGGCTCGGGTAAGCCGCCGTGAAGCAGCCCTCCTGCGGTACCGGCGTCCTGCCGATGGCATCGCGCCAGGCCTCATGCTGTGCGTGGGTGGCTGGTTTCGCCTGGGCCGCGGTTGCGAACGAAAGCGCAAGCGCGCCTCCAAGGCCCGCCACGGCGATGATGCCAGGGGTTTTCCTGGCGCGCGCGTTCGCGGTGTTGAAAAATGTCATGACGGATTTTCCCCATTCAGTGGAAAGTGCGATCGAAGCGCCCGGTCCCGCAGCGCCGGGCCATGGCGGTCTGACCCGCCGGTCGGCGGGCGGCCGAGACCGCGGTCACTCTGCCATATAATCGAGCCGCCAGTGAGGCTTATCGGCGCGGCGGTGGCGCATTGAACCGATTGTGATCACGCGCCGACCGCTGCTTCATGGCGCGGGCCACGCCACAGGCCGTGCGCCCAGCGGAAGCGCCGGCCTACGGAAACTCGAACACCTGCTTCGCGCCGTCATGCAGCAAGGCCTTGTTGGCGCCGATCTGCGAGCCGCGGGTCCTGAGCAGGTCAACGGCGCGCTGCCTTGCGCCATCGAGGTTGGAGGTCAGGAATTTGGATGATTCAATCTCGCGAAAACCGTCCGCGCCGGTCTTGCCGAGCTGCACCATGTACATCTGCATCGCCACGTCTCCACATCCGCCGCCAGGCATATAGGCGCGCCGCAGCACTCGCGAGCGCCGACCCTACCGCCGCGCCGGTTCATCCCCCATCTCTATCGGCGCAACGTTGAACGGGACGTTCATGATCCAGCGCCAGGACATCATCTGGCTCGGCGTCAGCGCCGCGGTCGCCGGCAGCCTGGTCGGTGGCCTGTTGCTCGGCATCGGCCTCGCCATGGTGGTGAACCACATTTATGGGGGTTTCGTGCTGATCGTCCCCGGGGCACCCGTATCAGGCCTGATCGGCTGGCTGCTGGCGCGTCGGCTGGCGCGCGAATTGCCGCAGTAGGAAAAGGAAAGGCCAGGGCTCTGCCCTGGACCCGCTGGGGCCGTCACGCCTGGGCGTGCTGCGCACGACGGCCCCAGACCCCCATTAGCGCTGCGCGGCTTTTCCTGACTTTTCGGCGAAGCCCATAAATAGTTTGGATATTTGGCTTCGCCGTTGTTCCCATCGGATCTTTATGAATGGGGTCTGGGGCCCCCGGCCCCATCGTGCGCAGCACGCCCCCGGCGTGACGGGTCCAGGGCAGAGCCCTGGCCTTCCTATAGGGGGACACTGCGAACGCGGTCGCGCAGCCCGCGGATCGGGCGATCGACGAGGCGCTCGGCCGCGGCGGCGAGCAGCACGGACGCCAGCACGGTGACCGCGAAAAGCGGCCAGCCTGACCGGGGTGCCAGCGAGGCCGCGGCGATGCCGACGGCGTAGTGATTGAGGTAGAGCGGGTAGGAAAGGTCGCCGAGCCGACGGTCCAGGCGTTTGAAGCGTCCCTCGGCGCCGCGCGGCAGCAGCCACGCGAGCAGGCCCAGCAAGAAAGCGAGCACCGGAAACTGTATCGCCGGCAGCGGGGCGCCATGTTGTTGCCAGGATGCAAACCCGGCCGAAGCGGTCGCGATGGCCACGGCCAGCAGCAGGGCGCGCACGGTGTCGCGCCTTGCATCGCGGAGATAGAAGGCGACGCCGACGAGAAACATGGGCGCGGTGCTCAGTGCGCCGGGCCGGTGCGCCAGCAGCAGGAAGGCAGCGCTTGCCAGGAGCCCCAGCGCGATCGCGGCCTTGATTGGCCAGGTCGACCCGAGCCGCCAGGAGGCGGCCATGGTAAGTGCGGCGGCGCCGTAGAACGCCATTTCGAGCCGCAGCGACCAAACAAACGGCACGAACTCGAATGCCTGGCCGAGCCAGCGCGGGTTGAAGCCGGGCACCAGGCCGAGCAGCCCGGTGAGCAGGCGCGCCGGCGCCAGCGGCGAGCCGGCGAGTGTGTAATCCCACAACTCAAGGTGCCCGCTTTGGAAGAGCGCTTCGTGCACCAGGACGGAGAGCGCGAGGGCCGCGAGGTATGGCGGGAACAGCCGAAGCACGCGATTAGCGAGAAAGGCGCCGGAACGGCCATGATAAAATGTCGCGAGCGCCTCGGCGACGACGAAGCCGCTTACGACAAAGAACGCGGCGACGGCGATCGCGCCGAAGCCGCCGTTGGAAAATGGTTGGCGCTGTTGCGGCGGCAGCAAATGCTGAAAATGTTGCGCCACGACCATCAGCGCGAGCCCGAACCGATAAGCGCCCAGCGGCCGATAGGTGGCGGCCCCGAGGTTCACAGCGGCAATAAAATGAAAGCCGGGGGTCTGGGGGGGCGGCTTTGCCCCACCAGCCTTCCTTGTTCTTTCATTCTAATATCATGTCCTTCTCCAGCCGCCCCCGTTCCCGCCGCCCGATGGCAAGTTCGGTGACCACGCCGTGCAGCGTGCGCAGTTCCTGCTCCGTCACCTCGCCGCGCTGGAACAGATGGCGCAGATTGCGCACCATGCCCGGGCGCTTCGGCTTGTTACGCAGAAAGCCACAGGCATCGAGCTGATCGACCAGATGTATGAGGAAGTTTTCCAACTCCGCCTTGGTGGCGACTTCGGATTCATTGGTCATGAGTTGGCGCGGCGGCGTGGCATCGCAGGCCTGCCACCATTCGTAGGCCATGACGATCACCGCCTGCGCCAGGTTCAGGCTGGTGAAGGCCGGGTTGACCGGATAGCGGATCAGCGTGTCGGAATGGGCGATGTCTTCGTTATCGAGGCCGGCGCGTTCGGGCCCGAACAGCAGGCCACAACGCAAGCCGCGCGCAAAAATTTCGCGCAGTTCGGCGGCGGCGCCGCGCGGCGTCAGCAGCGGCTTGACGATATGGCGCGGCCGCGGACAGGTCGCGAATACGTGGTGCAGGTCGGCAACGGCCTCGGCGACGGTTGCATGTACGCTGAGTTCCTCCAGGATACGTTGCGCGCCGCTGGCGTTGCGCCAGGCATTTTCCTGCGGCCAACCGTCGCGTGGGGCAACGAGCCGCATATGGAACAGGCCGAAATTGGCCATGGCGCGCGCGGCGGCGCCGATATTGTCGGCGAGTTGTGGGCGGACCAGGATCACCGCGGGCCCGCCGGCGGAAGATGCCAGCGCTGCGCCGCGATCCTCGCCCGTCATGTCTCGCCTATTTCCATTGAATGTTCGGCGGAATGTCCGCGCCCATCTGTTTCGGCTTCGGGTGCTTTTCCAGCCACGCCTGCATGAACGCGATTTCGCGCTGCTGCGCTGAGATGATGCGCGCGGCAAGCTGCTTCAGTTTGGCGTCGGCGCCGTATTTCAGTTCAATTTCGGCCATGTCGATTGCGCCCTGGTGGTGCGGTACCATGTGGGTGACGAAATCATGGTCGGCATCGCCGCTGTAGGGGGCGTCCGTGCCGGCCATCATCTTGTCCATCGCCTGTTTGTAGCCCGGAGTGGCTGCATTGAGCGGAACGAACGCGGTGCCCAGGAGCTTCTTGCCCGCCGGTGCGGGCGCGGTCGGTGCGGTGGGCGAGGCCGGCGCGGCGGGTGCCATGCCCGGCATCGTGTTCGTTGGCTGCGCGGCGGCAGCGCAGACACAGGCGACTGCCAACCAGGCGGCGAGAGCGGCCGTTCGTTGCATGAAAACCTCCCTTAGCTAGAGCGGCGCCAAGTAGTGCCGGCGGGGCCATCCTCCAGCACCACACCCTGGGCCGCCAGATCGGCGCGAATTTCGTCGGCGCGCGCAAAGTTTCGTGCACGCCTGGCTGCCAGGCGTTCGTCGATGGCAAGCCGTATCGCGGTGTCATCGCCGCCGCCATGGAACCAGCTTTTTGGGGGCTGCTGCAGCAGCCCTAGCAGGGCACCGGCAGACTTCAAACCACCTGCCGCCGCCGCGTCGCTGGCCAGTGCCGCACTCGCCAAATTGTGCAGCTCCGCGATCGCGGCAGGCGTATTGAGGTCGTCGCACAGCGCGGCCAGAAATGCGTCCGGCACCGGCGCGTCAGGCGCGTCAGGCGTCACTTCCAGCGCGCGATAAAAGCGGTCCATCGCGTCGCGCGCCTCGACCAGACCGCTGTCGGAAAAATCCAGTATCGATCGGTACCGCGCGGACAGCAGCAGCAGCCGCACCGCCTCCCATGGCGCGCGCGCCAGCACGTCGCGCAACGTGAAGAAATTGCCGAGGCTTTTCGACATTTTCTCGCCGTTGACTTGCAACATGCCGTTATGCAGCCATACCCGCGCGAAATGGCTGCCGGGGAACGCGCACAGGCTCTGCGCGCGCTCGTTCTCATGATGCGGAAAGATCAAATCCGATCCGCCGCCGTGAATGTCGAAATCGGTGCCGAGATAACGCCACGACATCGCACTGCATTCGATATGCCAGCCCGGACGGCCGCGGCCCCAGGGACTGTCCCAGCCCGGCAGATCCGGCGTGGACGGCTTCCAAAGCACGAAATCGCCTGGATCGTGCTTGTAAGGAGCTACCTCCACGCGCGCGCCGGCCAAAAGATCGTCCGGGCTGCGGCCGGACAGCGCGCCGTACTCCGAAAAACTCGCGACCGCGAACAGCACATGGCCCTCCGCCGCATAGGCGTGGCCGCCTGCGATCAATCGCTCGATCACCGTGATCATTTCGGCAATATGGGCAGTGGCGCAGGGCTGCACATCCGGCGGCAGATTGCCGATCGCTGCCATGTCGGCCTGGAATTCAGCGCCGGTGCGCGCCGTAATGGCACCGATCGGCTCGCCGCTCTCCGCCGCGCGGGCATTGATCTTGTCGTCCACATCGGTAATGTTGCGCACATAGGTGACGCGCCGATAGAGTAAGCGCAGCAATCGGACCAGCACATCGAAATTGGCAAACGCGCGCACATTGCCGAGGTGCGGAAGGTCGTAGACCGTCGGCCCGCAGACATAGACCCGCACATGCGCCGGATCGGCCGCGACAAACACCTCGCGGCGGCGGGTTTGGCTGTTGTGAAGGATGAGGTCGGGCATGGCGGCCCGCTTCATGCGGCGAAAAGAGAAGGAAGGCCAGGGGCTCTGCCCCTGGACCCCGCTAAGGACAAGTCCTTAGAACCGGTTTCTTAAGTCAGGGGGTAGGGAGGGGGGCCGCGAGTGCTTCATCACGCACTCGTTGCCCCCCTCCCTACCCCCTGACTTATAAAGTGGGGTCTGGGGCCTACGGCCCCAGCGGGGTCCAGGGGCAGAGCCCCTGGCCTTTTTTGCTTATCTGCCCTTCGCTGTCTGCTGGTACTAAGGCGCAGCGCCGCCGCTAGGGTGCGGCCGCCCCGCAGAGGGCGCGACAACTGGAGGATGCCATGAAAGCTGAGACCGAAGCGACATTGGCGCGCGCGCTGATCCACCGCCACGGCATGCGCGCCGCCGCAGTAGCGCGCGAGCATGTGGAGCAAAGCCTGGCGCAGGGCGACCGCGAGGCCGCGGTGGGGTGGGGTGGCGTCGAGCGCGTGATCAACGAGCTGCGCGCCGAGCAGCGCGCCGCCTGACTACTTCTTCGCGTCCAGCTCGCGGAACTTGCGCTGCAGGTCGAACTCGCGCGTGGTGACGTAGCCCTCGACCCGCGCCAGACGCTGCTCCAGCCGGGCAATCGTGTCGCGCACCGCCAGCACGCCCGGGTGGCTCGGCTGCGCTGGCTGGCCAGCCCCGCGAAACCGGTTCTGCAGTTGGCCGATGCCGCCGTTGCGTTGCAGGGTGCGCCAGATCGCGTACAGGATCACCAGTACCGCGAGGCCGGCCAGGAAATGATGGAACCCGTTACCATCAT
>Ga0181531_10001525_pt1 | contig 14583 bp, 15 predicted proteins | sample PEATcosm2014_Bin_38_FD_119743 | JGI IMG/M metagenome (GOLD analysis project Ga0181531, IMG submission 119743) | Peatland microbial communities from MTU Mesocosm Facility, Houghton, MI, USA - PEATcosm2014_Bin11_10_metaG | ecosystem: Environmental > Terrestrial > Soil > Wetlands > Peat | place... | reverse complement strand
TGGTCCTCGGCCTGACGAATATCCGGGCGGCGGCGGGCCAGTTCGCTCGGCAGGCCCACCGGCACCGCGGGCGGCACCGGCGGCACGGCCCGTGGCGTGATCAGCTCCGCGCGCAAGGCTTGCGGCCCCTCGCCGAGCAGAAAGCTCAGCGCGTTGATTTGCTCGTCGCGCGATTGTTCGAGCTGCGGCACCTCGGCCTCGGTGTTGGCCAGTTGGGCAGCCGCATTGGCCACATCGAGCTCGGTCGTCAGGCCGCCGCGGAAGCGCGCCTGGGTCAGGTCCAGGCTTTGCCGCGCGGTGCCGATGTTCTCCTGCGTGATGCGGAGCTGTTCCTGAGTGCCGCGCAGCATGACGTAATCGCGCGCCACTTCCGCCACCACGCTGAGCACCGCGCTGCGCCGCTGGTCGGCCGAGGCGGCGACATTGGCATCGGCGCTCTCCACCTCGCGCCGCACGCGGCCCCACAGATCGAGCTCCCAGGAGGCGTCGAAGCCGTATTGCCACAGGCTGAATGACGGGATGGATGTGGCGCCGGTAACCTTGGCGGGAATGCCCCCTGAACGGCCGCCGGTTCCGTTGGCGCTGCCCGCGGTGCTGGCAAAGCTGCCGCCGCTGCCCGCGGCGCCGCCAAAAATGCCAAGCACCCCCTTGGAGCTGATTTTTTCGCCGGTATAGCTGCCGTCGGCTTGCAAGGTGGGGAACTGGTCGGCCCCGGTAATGCGGCGCTGCAGGCGGCTTTCCGCCAGGCGCATGGTGGCGATGCGCACGTTGAGGTTGGCAGCGGTCACACGCTGCTCCAGCGCGGTCAGCTCGGCATCGTTCAGGATCGACCACCAGTTCGGATCGACGGCTGCCAGCACTGGCCGGCTGGCCTCCGAACCTTGTTTGGCGCCCGCTTGCGCCGTGGCCGGGGTGGTGTGGCCAAACCAGCCGGTGGGCGACCACAAATGCGGCGCCTTCCAGTCCGGCCCCACGGTGCAGGCGGCCAGCCAACAGCTGCCGCACAGTAAGGCCAGGCGGATCGGAATACGGCGCACCTAAATCTCCTCCGCGGGTCGGCAAGGTCGCGAGCGACCGCCTCGGCGATCCGGGATGCAGCCCGGTGTCGGGACAGGTCAAACGCTGAACCGATCGGTTCGGTCAGCGGCGGCAAGGTAAGACCGTTTGCCTGATCGTCAATGGCGGTCGGCGGTTCCCGGCGGCCTCTGTGCATGGTATGAGTTGGGCCGCGCGCGTGCCCGGCGAGCCGATTTTGCGGCACAGTGGGCTGGACATGAGCGGTATGGGCGCGGCTGGGACCGCGCCAATCGAGGCTGATTGGTATGGCAAGAGCGGCTTCCGGCAAGGACAGCGACATCGATGTCCGCACCGAAATGCGCGTTGCGCTGTTTTGGCGCGCGCTGATCGGCGACTTCGAATATATCCGATATAGCCCGGACGATATGTTGCGTTGGTACATCGCGCTGGAACTGCGTGGGCCCGAAGAGATCCGCGAACTCGTCAGCGAGCGCTATTCGAGCCGCCCGATGCCGGTCATCCATGGTGTCGTGAGCAAGGCCCCGCACCCGCCGACCCAGTTGGTGCGTGACTGGCTGGCGTACCATGAGCAGCAGGTGCGGGTCGGCGCCTATTGGTGGGCGCCGATTGGCTTCTGCGTTTTATGCGGCCTGGTATTTCCGTTCTTTTATGGCTGCCAGAATTTGCAGCCGGTGAACCCACTGGTGATGAACCCGCCGGCCACCGGTCCGCAGGCGCCAAACAGCGCGCAGAATACGCCGACTTATGGCGCCGCGTCCTCGATGGTGCCGCCGGTGACCCAACCGGTGGTGACAATGACCGGGCCGACGAGCAGCGGAATCGCCGGTGGTGCATCCGGCTCCGTGCCTGCGGCCGGCGTCACCGGGCCGGTCAACGGCGGCGCCTCGAGTAGCACTGGCCCACCGTAATAAAATGAACAAAAGTTTTTGCTTCTTTTTTCAAAAAGAAGCGCTTTCTTCTGTTCTTTTTTGAAAAAAAGAACCAAAAAACTTTTGTTCATTTTTGTTCGAGTTCAATCAGGCGAGTCGGCCGTTTCGCCACGTAACGCGGTTTCGGTCAGCCGTGGCTGACGGCATAGCACGCGGCACGCCGGCGTTCCGTCGCACCAATCTGGCGCTGTTCGCCGACGGGCTCGCGACGTTCGCGCTGATGTATGCCGTGCAGCCCTTGATGCCGGTGTTTTCGACGCAATTCGGCGTCACCCCGGCGGCTGCCGCGTTGGCACTCTCGGTCACCACATTGCCGCTGGCGTTTGCCATGCTGGCCGCAAGTGCGGTCGCGGACCGTGTGGGCCGCCGCGCGCTGATGGTCGGCTCGCTGTTTACTTCCGCGCTGCTGGGCCTGGCCTGCGCGGTCCCGAGCGGATTTTCCGGTCTGCTGCTGCTGCGTGGGCTCATGGGGATCAGCCTGGCGGGGCTCCCTGCCGTTTCGATGGCCTATGTCGCGGAGGAAATGGCGCCCACCGCCGCCGGGCTCGCCATCGGCCTGTTCATCGCGGGCAGTGCGGTCGGCGGGATGAGCGGCCGTCTGCTCGCCGGCGCACTGACCGCATGGTTCGGCTGGCGCGCGGCGCTCGGCGGCATCGGCGCGCTCGGCCTCGCCTGTGCCGTACTGCTGTGGCGCTTTCTGCCGCCGTCACGACATTTTGCGCCTTGCCCCCTGCGATTGGCCGCGCTCGGCGCCGCGTTGGCGCGCCACCTGCGCGATCCGGTCTTGCGCCTGCTATTCGCGCAGGCATTCCTGCTGATGGGTGGATTTGTAACGATTTACAACTACACCGCTTACCGCCTGCTGGCGCCGCCTTACCGGCTCGGCCAGGACCGCGTCGGGCTGATATTTTCGGTTTATCTGGCCGGAGTCGTAAGCAGTGCCGTGATGGGCCACGTGGCCGTACGCGCCGGCCGACGGCGCACCTTGGTCGGCAACGTGGCGCTCATGGCATGCGGCCTGGCACTCACGCTGGCGGCGCCGCTGGCGGCGATCGTCGCGGGCACCGCGCTCGCGACGGCAGGATTCTTTGGCGCTCACTCGGTCGCCAGCGGCTGGGTCGGATCATGGGCGCGTTCGGCGCGTGCGCAGGCGAGCTCACTCTATCTTTTGGCCTACTACGCCGGCTCGAGCATTGTCGGCTCGGCGGGCGGGCTGGTGTGGGCGCGCTGGGCCTGGCCGGGAATCGTTTGGTTGGTTGCCGTACTGCTCGGCGTGTCCCTGCTGGCGGCGACCGGTTTGCCCGCGCGCGACGTACCCGCATCCGTGGCGCGCACACAGCGATAGCGGCGAGCGTTCCAGTGCCCTACCCTGAGGCGGCATGAGCACCAAAACCGAGATTCGCCTGCCGGACTTCATCCGCGCCGCCCAGCCGGCGCTCGACGCGCTTTGCCGTGCCCACGGCGTCCATCGGTTGGCGCTGTTCGGCTCAGCGGCCACGAAAAAATTCGATCCCGTCCAAAGCGACCTGGACTTTGTCGTTGAGTTCGAGGACCAGGGCCTGGTCGGCGCTTTCGATCGATATTTCGGTCTTCGCGAGGGCCTGGAGGCATTGTTCGGGCGACCCGTCGATCTGGTGACCGACCCGGCGCCGCAAAATCCGTACTTTCGAGACGAGGTTAGGGCGACCGCACGCACGCTGTTTCTCCGCGCATGACATCCCGTCGCGCCGCCAAGTTGCTATTCGATGCAGTTGAGGCGGTGCGGCTGGTCGGGGCATTTGTCGGCGCGCGGCCGTTCGAAGCATATTGTCAGGACGCGATGGTGCGCGCCGCCGTCGAACGCGAGTTGATCATTTTGGGAGAGGCCCTGGGTGCGCTACGGCGCATAAGGCCCGAGCTTGCCGAGCAGGTTCCTGAACTGGCGCGTATCGTGGCATTCCGAAACATTCTTGTGCATGGCTACGACCAGCTTGATGACGCGATCGTTTGGGAAGCGGCCACGGTGAAGCTCCCGGCCTTAGGTCCGATACTGGCGCGCATGTTACGATCGGAGACGACGTCGGATACGCCGCAAGCGCCCTGATCGAACAACGGTGGTGCTGCCGGCGGGTTACGCCCGAACGGTTTTCGCCTGCCGCGCCAGCCCTTCGAACAGGTCCAGCATGTGCTCGCGCCAGGCGTGGATCGGGTCGTCCACCGCCAGTATCTCGATCGTGCCGACACACCGCACCAGCATGAACGCTCCAAACACCGTGTAATCGGCGTAGCTCGGCTCCTCGCCGCCCACGAACGGCGCCTCCGCCAGCACCGCCCGCAGCGGCGACAGCATCGCGGCCAGTGAAGGCAATTTTTCCTCGCGCCCCTCGGCGGCCTGCTCGAGCGTCATGCCGAGACGCTTCTCGCGTGACGCGCGGAAATAGGCCCGCGCCTCGGGTTTCACCTGCGCGAAAATATCCAGCACCATGAACGGGAAAAATCCGGGCTGCAGCACGCTGTTGGCCCACGCGGTGATGAACCGCCCGTGCACCTCACCGCCGTCGCCGCCGAACAGGCTGGGGCCGTTCGGGTAAGCCGCCTCCAGGTGACGCGCGATGGCGTCGCTACCCGCGATCACCGTGCCCCCATCCACCAGTACCGGCACCTTCTCGGTGCCCTTGGGCAGCTTCTTTTCGCCGAAATGCCAGGGGATCGTGCGCGCCTCCAACCCCTTGTGCGCCAGCGCCATGCGGGCGCGCCAGCAGAATGGGCTGAACCGGATGGAAGGATCGGCGCCGGCAAGCTCATAAAGTTCGATCATGTGCAATTCCTTGGCTTAATAATGAATGAGGCGTCTATGTTCGGCGGCCCATCCGCGCGTATGATGATTCTGTGAACGTCCTAGCACCACCAAAGGCCCGGCTCGCGATCGAGGTCGTACACGATCTTATCTGCCCGTGGTGTTACCTCGGGGTAAGGCGGCTGTTTCGCACGCTCGGCCGCCGGCCGGACCTCATGGTCGACATCGCCTGGCGACCCTTCCTGCTCAATCCCGACATGCCCCGCTCCGGCATGCCGCGCGCCGACTACGTGGTGCGCAAGTTCGGCGGCGAGGAACGCGCCCGCCGCCTCTACAGCTCGATCGCCGATATCGGCCGCGTCGAAGGCGTCATGTTCCGCTTCGAACGCATCCGCCGCACCCCCTCCAGCGTCGATGCCCACCGCCTGGTGCGCTGGGCCGCCCGCTTCGGCCGCGGCGCCGACATCGTGGAGGCCCTGTTCGCCGCCCACTTCGCCGACGGCCGCGATATCGGCGACCCCGCCGTGCTGGCGGCCATCGCCGCCAGCTGCGGCCTGCGCCCGGCCGCCGCCCGCGCCTACCTGGATAGCGATGCCGAGACTGATACCGTCCACGCCGACAACCTCCGTGCGCACCGGCTGGGTATTAACGGCGTACCCTGCTTCGTGGTTGCAGGCAGCCATGCGATAGCGGGGGCGCAGGAGCCGGAGGTGATCGAGCGGCTGTTGGATGTGGCGGCGGTTGAGGCGATAGCACAGTAAGGCCAGGGCTCTGCCCTGGACCCGCTGGGACCGTCACGCGATAGCGTGCTGCGCACGACGGCCCCAGACCCCATTCATAAAGGGACGTCCATAATGAATGATTTGTTTTCGCTTGCGGGGCGCACCGCGCTCGTAACGGGCGGCTCGCGCGGGATCGGGCGCATGATCGCCGAGGGATTCATTGCGCACGGCGCCAAGGTATATATTACGGCGCGCAAGGCCCCGGCGTGCATCGAAACAGCGAAGCAACTCTCCGAACACGGCACCTGCATCGCACTGCCGATCGACGTCTCCACCGTCGAGGGCGCGCACGCGCTCGCCGACGCCTACCGCGCGCACGAAACAAGCCTCGATATCCTGGTCAACAACGCCGGCGCCGCCTGGGGCGAGACGTTCGATACCTACCCGGAAAAAGGCTGGGACAAGGTTGTCGACCTGAACATGAAAACGCCGTTCTTCCTGACCCAGGCGCTGATCGGTGAATTGCGTCTGGCCGGGCAGATGCGCCTGGCCAAGGTGATCAATATCGCCAGCATCGACGGCATTTCGATGGCCCACTTGGAAACCTACGCCTACGGCGCCAGCAAGGCCGGCGTCATCCACCTCACCCGCCGCATGGCTTTGCGCCTGATCGGCGACCGCATCGCGGTCAACGCTATCGCCCCGGGCGCATTCGCCTCCGACATGAACAAGGAAGCCCGCGACCACGCCGACATCCTCGCCGCCCGCATCCCCGCCGGCCGCATCGGCGTCCCCGAAGACATGGCCGGCGCCGCGATTTACCTGGCGTCGCGCGCGGGAGATTATGTGGTGGGGGCGACCTTGGTGGTGGACGGGGGGGTCACGCACGCGCGGTAAGCGGCGGGGACGTTGTCGATCAGCTTCTCCGGTGTTGAAACGCGGTCGCCATTATCGTATGTTCCACCGATGGACAGCCCCACCGACCCGAGCGACCCGATCGACGCACCGCCCGAGTGGATCGCCTCGTTGCTCGCGAGCATGGCTGAGATCGAGCGGGGCGAGCGCGTTCCCATGGAGCCCGTCCTGGAGCAGGCGAGGGACGCGATCGCCCGGATAGAGGCACGGCGCGCGGCGGCCAAACAAAGCAAAGCGTGAGGCCGCTAAGTCCAACCGCTCGACGTGACTTTAATCAACTCGTTGCACACTACGAACGCCTCGGCCGGGCCGAGGCGATCCTCAATCTCATCGCGGCTTTGACCGCGGTCTCCGAAAGGATCGATGCAGGTGGCGGCGCGGGTCTTCGTGCTCCGACCGCATATCCTGAAATTGCGCGTCTCAACCTTGGCTTGAAATGGCTGAAGCAGGGGCCATACTGGTTTTCCTTTACCGGTTCCCCGGACATGACCATCGTGGGCATCTTTTATCATACTTCGGACATTCCGAACCGTCTCTGACACGGCCAAGGTCATTTGCTTGCTATGCGGTAGCGTGGCACGCAGTTTCTGTTCCATTGCCGTACCATTATGCCTTTGCGGCCGGCCCCTCATGCCGATGACGAGTCCTTGCGGCCGGTTCTGTGGGCCCTGAGGAGCGCCTGCACTGAGGTATCCAGTGCGCTCAAAAACCTTGATTTTTCCACCTTTGTTAGAGGCGCGGGCCCAGCGCCACCTACACCAAGTTCGCGTAAATGGCGGGAGATTTCGCGACCGGCCAGGGCGGTGCCGATGTTGTCCGGCGTCCAATGGTGCCCGGTGGGCGATAGCGCGCGGGCGCCGTTGGCGAGGCAGCGGGAGGCGAGCGGAATGTCGTTGGTCACGCAGCAATCGGAAGCGGTGATGCGCTCGGCGATCCAATCGTCGGCGATGTCGGCGCCGGCGGCTACGGTGATCATGGTGACGTTCGGGCGCCCCGTCGGGCGGATCGGGCGGGATCCGTTGGAAACAACTATGACCGGCAGTTGGAGACGATCGGCGACGCGGTACACCTCCTCGCGTACCGGACACGCATCTCCGTCGATATAGATCGTTACAGAAATGGGGCTTGGGGCCTCCGGCCCCGTCGTGCGAAAGCACGCTGCGCGTGACGGGTCCAGGGCAGAGCCCTGGCCTTCCTTTTTGTCACTGTCCTGCCAGCGCACGGAGATCGGTACGAGGCCGGGCGCCGTAATGTTCGATCACGGCAGCGGCCGCGAGGCTGCCGAGGCGGCCGCAGGCGGGCAGGTCGCGGCCTTGCGTGTAGGCGGTAAGAAAGCCGGCGGCGTAGGCGTCGCCGGCGCCGGTGCTGTCCACCAGTTTCGCAGGCGCCGCGGCGATGGCGAACAGTTCGTCGCCTGAGAGGATCACGCTGCCTTGCTCGCTTTGGGTCAATGCCGCGAGTTTGACGTCCTCGCGGGCGGCCACCATGGCGTCGCCGAAATCCGGCGTTTCGTACAGGGCGCAGATTTCTGCTTCGTTGGCGAACAGAATATCCACGTCTGCCAGCAGGGAAAGGAACGCGGCGCGGTGGCGGTCGACGCAGAATGCGTCCGACAAGGATAGCGCAACCTGCCGGCCGGCGGCGTGGGCCGCGCGCGCGGCGCGGATGAAGGCGGCCTGCGCGTAGGGCGGATCGAACAGATAGCCTTCCAGGTAGGTTACTTTTGCTGATTCGATATCCGCGATTTGCAGATCGGATTCGTCGAACATGACGCAGGCGCCGAGGAAGGTGTTCATGGTGCGCTGGCCGTCGGGCGTTACCAGGATCAGGCAGCGCGCGGTGGGGGCGCCGGCGGCGAGCGGCGTCGTGGGGAAGTGCACGCCGGCGGCTTTTATGTCGTGGCGGAACACCTCGCCGAGCTGGTCGTGGGCGACCTTGCCCTGGAATGCGACGCGCGCGCCAAGGTTTGATGCGACCGCGCAGGTATTGGCCGCGGAGCCGCCGCTGGATTCGGTGCCCGGGGGCATCGCCGCATAAATGGCTTCGGCCGCTTGCGCATCGATCAGCCGCATGGAGCCCGGGTGCATGTCATGCTTGCTCAGGAAAGCGTGATCGCAAGGCGCCACCACGTCCACGATAGCATTGCCGATACCCAAGATGTCGAAGCGCGTGTCCATTTGTTGCCTCTAATGAATGGGGGTCTGGGGCCGCCGGCCCCAGCGGGGTCCAGGGGCAGAGCCCTTGGCCTTACTTCACTTCTATTCTTTTGATGGGTTCGCCGGCGCGAGCTTGTTCCGCCATTGCCGTGTAAGCGCTTTCCAATCCCCGGGCGAACTGTTCGGCATCGAAGATCGGCGCGGTATCGCGTGCCTTGAAAAGGTGCGTGCCCAATGAAGCGCGCAGCGACGGATCGCCGGCGAGTGAGATCGCCAGCGCGGTGTAGGTTTCCAGCGAGTGCGTGATCAGATCCGGCAATTTTGCCGCGTGCAACAGGCTGGCACTGGTGCGGCTGGGCCATCCGCGCCCGGCACATGTGATGGCGGGCAGCCCGGCCCATAGCGCGTCCGCGACGGCGGTATGGGCGTTCGATGGCCAGGTATCGAGGAACAGGTCGGCGCAGCCGTGGCGCGCGATGTGCTGTTCCAGCGCGATGCCGGGCGCGAACACCAGGCGGTTCGGATCGATCTCGTGGCTTTGCGCCGCGGCGCGCAGGTTGGCGGCCATGGCGGTGTTGGCTTCGAACAACCACAGCACGCTGCCTGGCACGAAGTGCAGGATTTTCATCCAGGCGGCGAAACTCTCCGGGCTGATGCGAAACGGGTTGGTGAAGGCGGCGAATACCATGCCGTCCGCGGGCAATCCTTGCGCGAAACGGTCGGTTTCCGGTTCGGGGGTGGGCCGGGTGCGGTCGTTCGGGATGCAGGTGGCGGGCATCAGCACCGGCTGCTCGGTCCAATGCGCGTATTCGGTGTCGGGCAACACGGTGGCATCGGCGATCACGTAATCGGTCCAGTCGCCCGCCTGGGTAGCGGGGTAGCCGAGAAAATTCACCTGTATCGGCGCTGGCCGCAGCGCGATGATTTCAGAGCGTGTGCCTTGCGTGTAGCCGTTCAGATCGACCAGCACGTCGATTTCGTCGGCCGCGATGCGCTGTGCCGCGGCAACCGGCCCGATCGTGGAAATATCCACCCAGGTCTCGAACGCGGCTTTGATACGCGCACGGACCGGTGACCCATCCTCCGGGCTGTAATCGTAGGCGGTGAATTCGAAGCGGTCGCGGTCATGCGCCTGCAGCGCACCGGCGAGCTGCACGCCGATGGTATGCTGGGTAAAACTGCCGCACAGATATCCGACGCGCAGCTTGCGGTCGGCCGGCCCGACGGTGCGCGGAGCAGGGCGTTCCCGCCGCGCGGAGACCGCCCGCATGGCGCCGGCCATGCGATCGCCCATCTGGCGGTGCAACGCCGGATCGTCACGCCCCGCGAGCAGCGCGGTCGTATCCATAACGCAAGGTATTTCCCGCGCGACGCGCGTGGCCAGCCGATCCAGCAGCGTCTCGCGACTATCCCAGCTGCACAGGAACATTGTGGCCAGGGCGATTTGCGAGAGTTCGTGCACGATTTCGGCGCCGGCCGCCTCCAGGCGGTCGTATAGCGCCAAGGCATCGGCAAAGCGGTTTTGCCGCGCCAGCAAGGCGGCGAGTTCGGCGAGCGCCAGCTGGTTTGCCGGGTCGCGTTGCAGCAGGGACGTGTAGGCGGTTTCGGCCTCGGCCGCGCGGTTCAGCGCCACCTGGCTGCGCGCATAGCCGAGGCGCGGCGCCAACTGCCTGGGATCGTGTTTCATCAAGGCGCGATAGAGCGACGCCGCCTGTTCGTGGCGGCCGTGCGCGGCCTCCCAGCGCGCCATTTCGAAATCCAGCGCGGGGCCGCGGCCGGCCTGCGCGGCGCGGCGCAGCAGTGGTGTCGCATCGTCGGCCCGCCCCTGGTCGAGCAGCAGGCCGGCCATATCCACCAGCACGGCCGGGCCGCCGCCGGCGCGGTCGGCGGCCTGCAGCATGGCGGCGGCGTTCTGCTGGTCGCCGATGCGGCGGCGCAGGCGGCTCCAGCCGATCAGCAGGGCGGGATCGGCGACGTTCGGGTTGTGCAGCGCGCGATAGATGGCATCGGCGCCGGCCAGGTCGCCTGCTGCCTCGCGGGCACGGGCGGTGTTGAGGGTGGGTGCATCGGACATTGGCGCGGTGCATAGGCCGCTGGCTGGGAGAAGGCCAGGGCTCTGCCCTGGACCCGCTGGGGCCGTAGGCCCCAGACCCCATTCCTTAAGAGTCGTTGGGGGAACGGCGAAGCCAGAAAATCCAAGACATTTACAGGCTTCGCCAAGAGGGCAAGTAAAAGCCGCGCAGCGCTAATGGGGGTCTGGGGCCGCCGGCCCCAGCGGGTCCAGGGCAGAGCCCTGGCCTTTTTACGGGCGAATGCCGCAGCCCTTGCGCCGCCCGGTTGGGCGTGGCGGGATGCCCCCGCACCGGAGGCACCGACCTGTTCACCCCCATCCTGCGCGCCTTCGGCCAGCTCGACGACCCGGCGCTCATGTTCGTGCTTTTGCAGAGCGTGGCGCTCTCCGCCCTGTGCTTCGCGGCGCTGACCGCGGGCGGCTTCTGGCTCGTGCATCATTTTGTCGCGGACCCGGGCGTGCTCGGCGACCTGGCGAGCTCGATCGGCGGCATCGCCGCGCTGGTCGCCGCGCTTTATTTGTTCGTGCCCATCGCGGTCGTCATCGCCGGCCTGTTCCTTGCGCCGGTCTGCAACGCGGTCGAGCGGCGCTGGTATCCCGGGTTGCCGCCGCCGCAGGGCGCCAACATGCTAAGCCAGACCTGGGCCGGGCTCGCGATCGCGGTGCGCGTATCTTTGCTGTCGCTGCTCAGCCTGTTGGTGTCGATCTTCATCCCGGGCCCGGGCCAGCTGCTCGGCTGGGTGGTGACCGCGTGGGCGCTCGGGCGCGGCCTGTTCGCCGCCGTCGCGATGCGGCGCATGAGCCGCCGCGAGGCGGACCTGCTGTATCTGCGCCGCCGCGGCGCGGTGTTTGTGCAAGGCGCGGCACTGGCACTCGGCGGCGCGGTGCCGCTGCTGAACCTGCTGCTGCCGGTGCTGGGGCCGGCCGCCATGGTGCACCTCGTCAGCGGCCTCGCCCCTATCAGATTTACCGGAGTAACTAGTGGCGTTGCCCCTGGTCACAAACGCGGGACCTGAGAGAATTCCCGCCGTCGCGGGCTGTTCGGGTCCCGGCCCCTATGTTAGCCCGAACATCCGCGACGTGCTCACCCATCACCCCCCACCGCGTGCGTTGGCCGCGCACCATTTCCGAGAGGAAGGCACCGGTGTTTAAATTCTTCAAAGCAGACGAGGAGCCCGCAATGGCAGACATTCCGGCCAAGCCAGCCAGACAGGATGCCGCGGACAACGGCCTCGGCGTGCCGCCGTTCCGGCCCGCCCATGCCCAACAGGGAGGTAACCCAGGCGTGGTTCAGATGACCCCGACACCAGCGAACGTCACGGCCAAGGAAGGCCCGATGGCCCGCCCGCCCTTCGCCAATCAACCCGGAAATCCACCGATGCCGACAGCCGCCAACACCCCACGCCCGGTTGGGCCCGCCGTAACCCGCCCGATGATCCGCGACAGCCAGGAACGCCGCACCCTCGTGGTCGGCCGCGGCATCAGTCTGCAAGGCATCGTGCAGGACGCGGAACGTCTGGTGGTCGAAGGCCAAATCGAAGCCACCATGATCCAGGCGACCGAGCTCCAGGTGTCGCCCGGCGGCCTGTTCAAGGGCGAGATCGAGGTCGAGGACGCGGAAATCGCGGGCACGCTGGACGGTACCATCACGGCGCGCGGCAATCTTAGCGTGCGGGCTACCGGCGTGGTGCTGGGCACCGCGCGCTGCCGGCGGCTGCAGGTCGAGGATGGCGGGCAGATTACTGGCCGCATCGAGATGCTGACCGAGGCTCGGCCTAAGCCGGTCGAGCAGAAGGTTCATGCCGAGGCTTAAGTAAGCGAAGCCGGGGGGATGAAGCCATCCCCCCGGACCCCCAGCGCTCATTTGCCTGCCTTGCCTTTGGTGGACCCACTGCCCATAACATGGGGACCAAAACGGTACGGTTTATACCACCATGTTCATCGAGACCGAAGGCACGCCTAACCCGGCTACCCTCAAATTCCTGCCGGGGATCATCGTCATGGGGCAGAGCACCGCGGATTTCGCGGCGCCCGACGCCGCTTCGCGCAGCCCGCTGGCGCAGGGACTGTTTGCCCTGCCGGGCGTAGCGCGCGTGTTCCTGGGGTCCGACTTCATCACCGTGACCAAGACGGATGACATCGCCTGGCCGGCGCTGAAGCCGCAGGTGCTCGGCGCCATCATGGAGCACTTCGTCGCCGGCCGGCCGGTCATGGACGGTGCCGCCGACACGGTGACCGAGGAAGCCATCGCGCCCGAGGACGAGGAAATCGTCGCGCAGATAAAAGAACTGCTCGACACGCGGGTGCGCCCCGCGGTCGCCGGCGACGGCGGCGACATCGTGTTCAAGGGCTATCGCGACGGCATCGTGCGCCTGCACATGCAAGGCGCCTGCAGCGGCTGCCCCTCCAGCCGCGCCACATTAAAGCACGGCATCGAGAATATGCTGCGCCACTATGTGCCCGAAGTGCTCGCGGTGGAGCAGGTCGAGCTTTAGGTTCTGTTGCCGTTTGAATTTCTGCCCTCGCTGCAAACCGGTCGATCACCGCCGCAGGCCGACCGCCCGACTTTGGCCAATTGCGGAAAGGCAATGTTAGAGGAACGACAAACGTCTATAACGTTCAAGGTGCCGGGGGCGCTCCCACATTCTCTGAAGGTGCCAGCGGCAGTTGGAGATTCAGCATAGCGGCTGACAACACTAATGGTTGCCTGAGCGTTACGGGAACGTCATCAGGAGCATCTTCGTTGACGACTAATTGGCTCCTGGTGCTTGACTGCCTCGATATTGGATCATGAGACGGCTGGGAGGTTGATATGACGACGCGTTACATTTGGGTTGCAAGTCTGCCAATGATGGGTGGCAAAGCTCCACTTCGAGCTCAAACGGTGATGGATCCGACGCTCCGCAGAAATGGACATCTGGTGGGACCTAGACTTGCGGTCTTTGCCGCTTTATGCACAGCCCTGTCACCTGTCGCGGCGGCGACGAGGGCGAGAGTCATCTACGATTTTCCGGGAAAAGCATTTGGTGAGAGCCCGATGGGCAGCTTATTGCAAGACAGCTCCGGGGCGCTCTACGGCACCTCGTTCGGTTACGATCTGGTCATGGAAAATCACAAACCCTATTACGGATCGGTGTTCAAGCTGACTCCGCCGGCGGCGGGAAGCACTGTGTGGACCGAAACCACGCTATACTTATTCCAGGGCAAGAAGGACGGTGGGCACCCGGATGGCGGCGTTCTTATGGATGACTCCGGTGCACTTTATGGCACCGAAGGTAGTGGGGTCTTCAAATTGACGCCACCGGTTTCGGGACAGACAGCATGGACCGAATCAGTACTCTACACGAGCACATACGTCTTTGTCGGTAACCTTCTTTGGGGCGGAGATGGCAAACTCTATGGTGTAGACCTTGGAGAAGTATTTTGCTTGGCGCCACCCACAGAAGGGGCAATCGACTGGACACCTTCAGTCCTATACCAGTTCCCAGTCGGGTCCTATCCCAATGGCAACCTTATTTCTGACTCATCGGGCACCCTTTATGGCACAACTGCGCAGGGAGGGACCTCGAATGTTGGTACAGTTTACGAGCTGACCCCTCCGGGCAAGGGTGAAACTGCCTGGACCGAGAACACTCTTTATAGTTTCCAAGGCGGCGTAAGTGACGGCGCCAGACCCACGGGCAGCATCGTAAGAGACTCTTCCGGCAATTTGTACGGTACAACTTCCATGGGCGGTGCGGTCAGCGGTGGTACCGTCTTTATACTTGCGCCGCCGGCTAAAGGTCAGAGCACCTGGACAGAAACGTTATTACATTCCTTTTCTGGCCCTGATGGTGCAGGGCCGCTTGGAGGTCTAAGTGTCCGCCCGGAAGGTTTGTGAGTCATTAGAGTCGGTTAGGTTGGGCGCGAGGAAACTTGTTGAACGCGTTGAATCTCTTGTGATTCGCTTCGTGGCACCGATTCGCGAGGTGCCCCA
>Ga0181531_10001524_pt1 | contig 14593 bp, 14 predicted proteins | sample PEATcosm2014_Bin_38_FD_119743 | JGI IMG/M metagenome (GOLD analysis project Ga0181531, IMG submission 119743) | Peatland microbial communities from MTU Mesocosm Facility, Houghton, MI, USA - PEATcosm2014_Bin11_10_metaG | ecosystem: Environmental > Terrestrial > Soil > Wetlands > Peat | place... | reverse complement strand
CGCCCGAGAGGATCGCGCCGATCAGGAACCCGACCGCGGCTTGAATGCCCAGCGGCGGTGCCACCGCGATGACGATCGCGAGCACGATGGCGACGATCCCGACCGTCGTGTACTGCCGGCGCAGGAAGGCCATCGCGCCTTCTTGGATCGCGGCCGCGATCGACTGCATCGTCGCGTTCCCGGCCGGCTGCCGGAGCACCCAACTGATCAGGAAGGCCCCGTAGAGGATGGCCAGGACGCCGGCGATGAGCCCCGCGTCGATCCCGACCTGTGATGTCAACGTCAACAGACTGTCCTTCTACGACACAAAGAAAGGCCCAACCGCGGTCGGGCGCTTCGAACGGGACCCCGTTTAGCGCGCTTGGGGTGGGGTCCTGTCACGGACGGGCCCTTCGGGTGCCGGGCGCGAACGAGGCGCCGAGATGGAGTCGACCGAGTTCCTCGTCATCGGGTGCGGGCCGGCCGGCGGCGTCGCGGCCCGAGAAGCAGCCCGACGAGGGGTCGAGACGCTCGTGCTGGAGCGGGACTCAGAGGTCGGCGTCAAACGGGTCTGCGCGGCCGGTCTGCGGCCGGGTTTTTGCGAGGAGTTCGACCTGCCGCGCTCGATCGTGCACCTCGACCCGGGTACGGTTACCTTGACGACCGCCCACCGTACCTACGCGTTTCCGGTCGGTCCGGCGCACACGACGACCCGCGAGGAACTGGACGGCACGATCGGCGTGCTGGCGCGCGAGGCGGGTGCCGAGATCCGCACGCGAGCGCTGTTCCGCGGTCTGCGCCGCGAGCGCGACGGCGTGGTCGTCGAGTATGCCGACACCGCTGCGGGCACGCGCCGGACGATCCGTGCCCGCTCGGTGTTCCTCGCGCAAGGCTCGAGCGCGCGCCTGGACGAGGTCGATCCGCGCTTCGCGCATCCAGGCTGGAGCGCGGGGCTCATCACCTGCCTGCAGTACCGCGTCTACCCCGAGCGGCCCGCGATCCCGGCGACGTACGAGACGCTGGAGATGCACTATTACGTGAGTCCACGCTCGGGTCACAACGTCATCGCCTGGATGTTTCCCAAGCGCGATCACCTCTCGATCGGCCTCGGGATTGCGGCCAAGCTGCCCGGCGCGGCGTTGCGGGCCGAACTCGACGCGTTCCTCGCGACGGTCGAGGCGCGTTTGTTCGCCGGGATTCCCTACACGGTGCGCGAGGAGGGCAACCTCCTCTATGGTGGTGTGCCGCGACCGACCATCGGCGCCGATGGGGTGATGGTGGGCGGGACGGCGGCGGGATTGGTCGATGCGACCACCGGTGAGGGGATCTACGAGGCAGCGAGTACCGGCCGGGTGGTGGCTGAAGCCGTCGGCCGCGCCCGTGCGGGGCAGTTGCGCGATCCGGCCGGCTGGTATGAGCGTTCGATTCGGCGTGCGTTCTTCGGGCGGCTGCGCCAGCGCCACCGGCTCATGGTCGCGCTCGAACACAAGCCGGCTCGTTTCGACATCCTGTTCGAGCGGTTCGAAAAGCATCCACGCTTCACCGAGCTGCTCCAGCGCGATCGTCGCGCGTTCTCGCCGATGGAATGGATGTATCTCTACGTCCAGGCGGCGGCGTTCGGCCTGGCGGCACTGCGGGTCTGATTCGTGCAAGACATCTCGGACCAGGAGTTCGTCGCGATCCGCGACTTGATTCGCGAGCGCTTCGGGCTCTGGTACGACGATCAGAAGCGCTTCCTGCTGCTGAGCCGGCTACAGACGCGGCTGGCCAAGCGCGGGTTCCAGACGTACGCACAGTACGTCGATTTTTTGCGCTACGACGCGCGCCGCGAGGACGAGTGGACCGACTTGGCATCGGCGCTCTCGAACAACGAGACGTACTTTTTTCGCGAGCACGCGCAGCTCAAGGCCTTGGCCGGCGCGATCCTCGACGAGTTCCTCGCGCGCGGGCCGCGGGTGCGGCTGTGGTCGGCGGCGAGCTCGTCGGGCGAAGAGTCGTACTCGCTCGCGATGACCCTGCTCGGGACCGGCAAGATCGCCGACACCAACTTGACCATCCGCGCCACCGACATCTCGCAGCGCGTCCTCGACATGGCCGCCCGCGGCTTCTACCGAACCCTCTCGTTCCGCGCCACCGATCCCACCATCATCCAGCGCTGGTTCCATCCGCAGGACGATGGGTTCGTGATCGATGAGCGAATCAAACGCATCGTCTCGTTCGGGAAGCTCAACCTCATGGACGGTGCCCAGGTCGCCCGGGAAGGACCTTTCGATGCGATCTTCTGCCGAAACGTTTTGATCTATTTCGATAAGCCGACGCAAAAACGCGTCGTCGAGAGCTTCGCCAAAGCCCTGCGCCCCGGAGGCTATTTGTTCTTGGGTCACGCCGAGTCGCTCTTCCATCTGACCGACCTCTACGAGCCGATCATCGGGCCCGAGGCGATCGTGTACCGGCTGCGCGCGGCGGTGCCGGCATGAGCGCCAACCCGCGCACCATCACGTTCGTCATCACCGACGACTCCGCGTTCATGCGGCGTGCGATCCAGAAGATGTTGGAGAAAGAATCCGACATCCAAGTCGTAGGCACGGCGGCGAGCGGCGAGGAGGGCATCGAGATGATCGAGCGCCTCAAACCGGACGTGTGCACGATGGACGTCGAGATGCCGGGGATGGGCGGGCTCGAAGCGGCGCGTACGGTCCTCGCCCGCCGTGGACCGCCGATCATCATGGTCAGCGCGTTGACCCGCGAAGGTGCCGAGACGACCCTGCGCGCGCTCGAGATCGGTGCGGTCGACTTCATCCCCAAGCCCGACTCGGCGCTGATCGACATCGTCAACGTGCAGCGCGAGCTGGTCGAGAAGGTGCGGCTGTTCGGCTCCCGCGGCGCCTACCTGCGCGCGATGCAAGGCCAGCGCCCTGCCTCCGAGCGGCCGACCATCGAGCGCGTCGCCGAACCGCCGCGTGCCTCTGCCGCGCGCGCCGTGGTGCCGCCGCCACCGCCGCCGGTCGCACGACCGCGGCCGAGCGGCCGCGCCGGTGGCTTCGCCTGCGTCGCCATCGGCACGTCGACCGGCGGTCCGGTCGCGCTCTCGCAGATCCTGCCCAAACTCCCGGCCGACTTCCCGATCCCGATCGTCGTCGTGCAGCACATGCCTCCCGGCTTCACGCGTCCGCTCGCCGAGCGGCTCGATGCGGCCAGCAAGATCCACGTCGTCGAAGGTGTCGACGGGATGCCGCTGGCGCCCGGCACGGCGATCGTCGCGCCGGCCGGCAAGCAGCTGCGGCTCACCAAGTCACTCGGTTCGGTCGTCGTCGCCCTCGCCGACGACGCGAGCCGCGCGTTGCACGTGCCGAGCGTCGACGTGATGGCGGCGTCGGTCGGCGAGACCTACGGTTCCGGTTCGCTCGGCGTCATCCTCACCGGGATGGGACACGACGGGGTCGAGGGCTTGCGCGTCATCAAGGAGCGCGGTGGCTACGTGGTCGGTCAGGACGAGGCGTCCGCGGTCGTGTACGGCATGCCGCGCGCCGCGGCGGTGGCCGGCCTGGTCGATCGCGTGGTGGCGCTCGACGCGGTCGGTCGCACCCTATGCGAGCTGACGGGCACCGCGTTCGCGCCCGCTTGACCGAGACGAAACTATCATTTAACCCGGCTCACACTTTTGTTTGCCCCCGCCTTGGGGGAGCCGGAGGCGGTCGGCGTGAACCGACGTTAACGATGGGAGCGGGTGCCCGACGTGGGAGCAAGCCGTGAAAGCACTCCGTGATGGCTCGCGCTACGTGATCGGCGGGGTCGAGCTCAGTCGCGAGGAGATCGTTCACAAATACCTCCACCTGGTCAAGTATGTGGCCGGGCGGATCTCGATCAATTTGCCCCCGAACGTCGAGATCAACGATCTGATCAACGACGGGATTCTCGGTCTGATCGACGCCATCGAGAAGTACGACGACGAGCGCGGCGTCAAGTTCGAGACCTACGCCATCACCCGCATCAACGGGGCGATTCTCGACGCCCTGCGGGCCCTGGACTGGGTCCCCCGCGCGGTGCGGCAACGTGCCCGCGAGCTCGAGCGCATCTATCAGGAGATCGAAGTCCAGCTCGGCCGAGCGGCGACGGAAGAAGAGGTCGCCGACCGGATGGGCCTCTCGGTCAAAGAGCTCGACGTCCTGATGCAAAAGATTCGCGGCACGTCGGTCCTCTCGCTCGAGGAGTTTCTGCCCAACGAGCGTGGCTACGAGATTCCCCTGCTCGACACGCTCCGCGACGACGGCACTGAGGTCACCAACGCCGTCGAGGCCCGCGAGATCAAGGCGGCGCTGATCCGCGCGGTCGACGAGCTGCCGCCGCAAGAGCGCACCGTCATCTCCCTCTACTACTTCGAGGGGCTGACGCTCAAGGAGATCAAGGGCGCCCTGAACGTCTCGGAGTCGCGGGTCTCGCAGATCCACGCCCAGGCGGTGATCCATCTGCGCACCAAGCTCCGGGCTTTGCGCTCGGATCTGGGCTACCGTGAGGGCGATCCGACGGTGAAGCAGAAGTATACGCGACGTAACGCAGCGCAGGCTCCGACGGGGGACGTCGGGGCGACCGGCTGAACCGGGCGCATCCAGCGGGGAGAACGTTCGTGGCGATCCGTCCCACCGATCTTCAAGGGGCGATCTGGCAGGCGACGCAAACGGCGCCGATCACGCAGCGCGCCGAAGAGGCCGCGCGCATCTCCCAGGCCACCACGCAGGCGCAGTTCGTCGCCCACACCCAGGAGCGCGAAGAGACGGTCACCGGACCGGGGGACGTGCTGGGCAACCGCATCAACCCCGACGCTCAGAACGGCCAAGAGGCCGAGCAAGAGCTGCCGGAGCGGCGGCACGCGGGTGCCTTCGAGCAGACCGTCGACGAAGCCGCCGGGCTCGATGAACCGCCGCACCTGATCGACTTCACCGCCTGAGATGTCCGTCGATCCGCTCGCCGGGGCCGGCGCTGCGGAACTCGCGGCGCTGGTCGACGCCGAATTGGCGACGCTGGCGGCGAACGGCGATGCGCTGCAGGCGTTGGCGGCGCAGAGCCAGGGTGCCGTGTTGCAGGCGCGCGTGCTGGCGTCGAACGGACTGACCGACCTGCTCGAGATCGCCGGCCTGCGGGTCGCGGCGGCATTACCGCCGACGGTCCGGCCGGGTGACCTGCTCTTGGTGCAAGTCACCGGGACGGCCGACAACGGTGGCGTGCAACTCCAGATCGTCGCGAACGAAGGCGCAGCGCCGTCGCCGCCGACGCCGACGCCGATCGCGCAGAACCCGTTGCCGCCGATCGTGACGACACCCATCGTGACGACTGCGCCGATCGTGACGACGCCGATCATCCCGCCTGCGGCGACGCCGGCCCCGAGCGCCCGGCCCGCGGGTCTCTCGGCAGCGGGTCAGGCGATCGTCCCCAACGCTCCGCCCGTGCTTGCGAGCGCACCGGCCGGCGCGCCACCACCGTCTGCGTCTGCGTCCTCGTCCGGCGCACCGGCCCCACCGCCGTCCACGCCGCTACCGCCGCTGATGGCCGGGGCACTGACGAGCGCGCGGGTGGTCGGGACGCAGGGCCGCAACGACGTTCTGCTGATCGACGGCCGGCGGATGTCGGCCGTCTTGCCGCAGCCGACCGCCGTCGGCACCAGTTTCCCCGTTCGCATCGTCACCGTCGACGGGTCGCGCGTCCAGATCCTCGCCATCACTGCGGGCCGAACCGAAGCGACCGCGCCGCTGGTCGGCGCGCGCCTCCTGCCCGACGTGCTCCGCTCGCTCCTGACCGAGAGTCCGGCCCGAAGTGTGTCGTCCGCCCCGCAACCGCCCTCGGGCACGGCCGCCGGGCGCGCCGCCGTGCCGCCGCCGGCCACGACCGACGAGGCCGGGCCGACCGTCCAGCCGCCGACCGGTACGGCCGGCGTCCCGGTCCGCGGGCCGGTGGTGGACGCGGGGCCGCCCACCTCGATCGAAGCACGGCTGGCAGCCTCGCGCGCGACCGCCCTGCCGCCCGAACCGGCCGCGGTGGGCGAGACGCCACCGCCGGCCCCCCCGGCGCCGCCGCCACTCGGCCGACCGGCGGTGCCGACCGTGCCGACGTCACGCTTCGTCCCGCCGATCACGATCGGGGTGCGGCCGGTGCCGACTGCCGTTCCGGCGACGGCCGCTGCCGCGATCGCCGCGAGCACGCCCCCGAAGGCGGTGGGGCTGTCGGCCTACACCGAGCCGGTGGCGTTGCTACGCGCGCTGCGGCTGCCGGTGACGCCGAGCAACGTGGCGGCGGCGACGCTGGCGCTCGACCAACCCGAACGGTTGCCGCAGGCGTTGGCCGCACTCGAGAACGCGTTGCCGCGCGCGAGCGACGATCCGCACGTCGCGACCCTGCGCGCACTGCTCGGCTTCGTGGGGCGCATCGATCCGCGTTCGCCGACACTCTCCGCCCAGATCGCGGCCTACGTCGATCACGTCGTCACCGGCGGCGAACCGAAGCTCGCGCTGCTGCTCGCGGCCACGGACGCCGCCGAGCCCGCCGCCGCACCGTTGGCCGCCGCGATGGCGGTCGAGCGCGCCGCCGCGCTCGACGTCGATCTCAAATCGACGCTGCTCGCGCTCGCGGCCGACACGGCAGCACCCACTCCCGCGCTCGGCAGCGCGATCGCCGGCGCGCTGACCGCGCTGACCGCGGTGCAGGCGAATGCCGCGCAAGCGCTGGCGGCGCGCCCGGACGGCTTCGCGTTCATGCTGCCGCTCGCGACGCCGAACGGGACCGCGAACGCCTCGATCAGCGTGCGAGGCGACGGCGGCAGCGGTCGTTCCGGTACCATCGACAACGCCAACTTCCACATCGCCTTCGTCCTCGAGACGGCCAACTTCGGCACCGTCGCGATCGACCTGATCACGGTCAACCGCGAGGTCAGCGTCGACGTGCGCGCCGAGGCGGCGCCGGCCGTGCGCGCGTTCCGCGACGCGCTCGGCCACCTGACGAACCGGCTCGAGGCGCTCCACTATCGCGTCTCGTCGGCCGAGGCCAAGCTGGCTTCGACCGCCACCATCGGCGTCGCCGCGCCGCCGACGCGGCCGGTCGATCCCGACGCCACCGTGGACCGGTCGGCGTGAACTCGCGATACTTCGACGCGCGGCGCAACCCGCCGCAGCGTCCCGCTGCCGCGGCGCTCACCTACGATCCCACCAAACCCGGACCGCCGGAGATCAGCGCGATCGGCCGCGGCCTGACCGCCGAGGAGATCGTCCGCCTCGCTCGCGAGCACGACGTCCCGGTCCATCAAGATGCCGGCCTGGTCGAGGCGCTGGCGAAGCTCGAGGTCGGGCAGCGGCTGCCGCGCGAGCTGTACGCCATCGTGGCCGAAGTGTTGGCGTTCGTGTACGCCGTTGACGCGCAGGCCTCGGCGTAGGGCACGCAAAATCGGAACTCCGTGATATTTAGGAGATACGCCGCCCTGGCGACGGCGCTGCTGGTCTGCGTGCCCGCCGCGGGCGCGTCGGCCGCCCCGGCTGCCGCGCCGTCACCGGCCCCGGCCGCCAGCGCCAGTCCCGAGCCCGCGGGCGGCGACGCCGTCACGCATCACACCGTGACGATCGACGGCAAGACGATCGCCTACACCGCGCACGCCGGGACGATCCCGCTGGTGAACGCGGACGGCGAGGAGATCGCGCAAGTCTTCTCGGTCGCCTACACCGTCGACGGCGCCGACCCGCACACGCGGCCGGTCACGTTCATGTGGAACGGTGGCCCCGGCTCCTCGTCGATGTGGCTGCACATGGCCTCGTTCGGGCCGGTGCGCGTCGCGATCCCCGGCAACGCCGCACCGCCGCAGCCCAACACGCCGTGGGGCGCGAATCCCGACTCGCTGCTCGACGTCAGCGATCTGGTCTTCGTCGACGCGGTCGGCACCGGCTACAGCCGCATCAGCGGCAAGGGGAAGGCGACCGACTTCTTCGGCATCGACGAGGACGCCAAGGCGTTCGACCAGTTCATCAAAGCGTGGACGACGCGCAACGGCCGCTGGTCCTCGCCGAAGTTCCTCTTCGGCGAGTCGTACGGCACCACGCGCGCAGCCGACGTCGTCAACCGCTTGCAGAACGACGGCATGGGGATCGACGGCGTCGTGTTGCTCTCCTCGGTGCTCGACTTCAACGCGCTCGACGACGGTCAAGGGCCGGGTGAGGATCTCGGCAACATCGCGTTCTTGCCGACGGAAGCCGCGGTCGCGTGGTACCACCACGCCTTGCCGCACCAACCGGCAGATTTGCCGGCGTTCCTCGATCAGGTGCGCGCGTTCGCGATCGGGCCCTACGCCGACGCCCTGATGCGCGGCGACGCGCTCGACGGTGCGACCCGGGCGCGCATCGTCGCGACGATGCACGAGGACACCGGGCTCTCGACCGCCTACATCGAGCGCGCGCACTTGCGGCTCGATCCGGGCCGCTTCGAGCACGAGCTGCTGCACGATCAAGGCGTCGTCACCGGCCGCCTCGACGGGCGCTATCAGGGCCAGGAACTCGATCGCACCGCCGACTCGCCGAGCTACGATCCGACCTCCGACGACGGCCTGGCCGACGCGGTCGTCGCCGCCTTCCACGCCTACGCGCGCGACGATCTGCACTACACGCCCGACCGCGCCTACTTACCCTCGAACTACCCGGTCGTCGGCGCGCACTGGAACAACCGCACCGAAGGGACGATCGTCGCCGGTAACGTCGCCGGCGATCTGCGCGAGGCGCTGGTGAAGAACCCCTACCTGCACGTCTTCTCGGCCAACGGCTGGTTCGATCTGGCGACGCCGTTCTTCGGCACCCAGTACACGCTCGACCACCTCAACGTCGACGCGGCGACGCACGGCCGCATCTCGTACGGCTTCTATCCCTCCGGCCACATGGTCTACTTGAACGACGAGGCACGCCGCGCGTTCAAAGCCGACCTCGTGCGCTTCTACCACGAATCGGTGAACCACTGATGCGCCGCCTCGCTCTCGCCCTCACGCTCTGCGCCGGGGTGGCGCTGGTCGCCGGCGCGCCGGGCCCGCTCCGCGCGCAGGCCGATCCTGCGCCGACGCCGACCCCCACGCCCAAGCCCGTCCCGCACGTCCCCGATGCGATCACCCACCATTCGATCGTGCTGAACGGGAAGCGCATCGCCTATACGGCGCACGCCGGGACGATCGTGCTGCGCGACGACGACGGGCTGCCGATCGCGAGCGTGTTCGCGGTCGCCTACACCGCCGACGGCGCCGACCCGCGCACGCGGCCGGTCACCTTCTTCTGGAACGGTGGCCCGGGTTCGTCGACGATCTGGCTGCACATGGGCTCGTTCGGTCCGGTGCGCGTCAACGTGCCCAAGAACGGAAGCCAGCCGGCCGGCGTGGAGTCGCTGGTGAGCAACGAGTCCTCGCTGCTCGACACGAGCGACCTGGTGTTCGTGGACGCGATCGGTACCGGCTGGAGCGAAGTCGTCGGCAAGGCGACCGGCAAGCAGTTCTGGGGGATCGACGAGGACGCGACCGCGTTCACCCACTACGTCGAACAATGGCTCACCCGCAACGACCGCTGGGGTTCGCCGAAGTTCCTCTTCGGTGAGTCATACGGTACCACGCGCGCGGCCAACGTCGTCAACAAGTTGCTCGACGACGGCGCCGCGATGAACGGCGTCGTGCTGCTCTCCTCGGCGCTCGACTACAACTTCTTACCGATCGGCCAAGGACCGGGCGAGGACTACGCGTACGTCGGCTATCTGCCGACCGAAGCCGCCGTCGCCTGGTACCATCACAAGGTTGCCGGCAACCCGCCGGATCTGGTGCGCTTCGTCGATCAGGTGCGCGCCTTTGCCGGCGGCCCGTATGCGACGGCGCTGCGCCGCGGCGACGCGCTCGATCCGGCGACCCGCGCGCAGATCGTCGCGCAGCTGCACGCGTACACCGGCCTCTCGACCAGCTACATCGAGGCAGCCAACCTGCGCATCGAGCCCGGCCGCTTCCAGGAGCAACTGCTGCGCGGCGAAGGCGAAAACCTCGGCCGTTACGACGGCCGCTACACCGGCCGCGAGACCGATCCCAACGGCACCTACCCGAGCTTCGACCCGTCCGATACGATGACGTCGGCAGCGTACGTCGCCGCCTTCAACGAGTACGCGCACCACCAGCTCGGCTATCACGACGAGCGGCCGTACGACGTCCTCGACTTCACCGTCAACCGCAGCTGGAAGTACCAGCGCGACGAGAATGACATCGCCCCCACCGTCGTCGCCGACCTGCAGGCCGCGATCGGCAAGGACCCCTCGCTGCACGTGCTCTCGGCCAACGGCTACTTCGACCTTGCGACCGGCTTCTACGGTACCGAATACCTCTTGCAGCACATGAACCTCACGCCCGCGCAGCAGAAGCAGGTGCAGTTCGCCTACTTCCGCTCCGGCCACGAGGTGTACCTCAACCACGACGCGCTGATCGAGTTCAAGCGCTACCTGGTCGGCTGGTACCGCAACGCGCTGGCGCGCTGAAATTCACATCGCGAGTTCGGACATCGGCGGGAAGCCGTGCTGGGCACGGCCCTCGTCGGCGTCGTTCTTCATGGAGGACTTGTAGAGTTCGAGGTGGCCGTCGGTCGCGCGGTCGTGATATTTCTTGCGTAGGGTTTGCAGCGCGGTCTCGTCGAGCGGGACGAAGCCGTCGGCGATGCGCAGGTGGTGGTCGAGGACGGCTTGGTTGTCGATGCCGGTGATCGTGGTGAGCACGCCCGGGAGCGACATCGCGTAGCGCAGCGCGTCGTCGGGGTCGACGCCGCCGGCCGCGAGCATCCGGCCCTCCGAGAACGCTTTCATCCCGAGCGCGTGGATGCCGCGCTCGCGCGCGAGCGGGAGCACGTGGCGCTCGAAGCTGCGGAAGTGCGGATCGAGCACGTTGAGCGGCATCTGCACGGTGTCGAACGGGAAGCCGCGTTCGATCATCTCGCGGTGGATCGCCGGCCGCTTGTGGCCGGTGAACCCGACGAAGCGCACCGTGCCGGCTGCCTTCGCTTGCGCCAGGGCCTCCAGCACGCCGCCTTTGGCGTAGTGCCGGGCGGGGTCGTCGTCGTAGACGCACTCGTGTACTTGCCAGAGGTCGAGATGGTCGGTGCGCAATCGGCGCAGTGACTCTTCGAGCTGCTTGCGTGCCACCTCGGCGCCGCGGCCGTGCGTGCATACTTTCGTCATCAGGAAGACGCGGTCGCGATAGCCGCCCTGCGCGAGTGCCTTGCCCATGCGCTCCTCGCTGCGATGGTCGTTGTACTCCCAGGCGTTGTCCATGAACGTGATCCCGCCGTCGACGGCGGCGTGGAGGAGGCGGATCGCCTCGCCTTCGTCGTCGATCGCTCCGAGGTGGAAGCCACCGAAGCCGAGCGCCGACACGTCGACGCCGGGAGCAAGCGTGCGTTGCGGAACCATGGGGGCCCTGTACCCAGCTGCGGCGAACAGCGCGACCCCGTGAGTTGGTTCGGAAAACTGCGCACCGCGCTGGCGAAGACGCGCGCCGCGTTCGGCGGTGAGCTCGAGACGCTGGCCTTGGCGAAACGCCCGGTCGACGACGAGCTGTGGGACGATCTGGAGGAGCTGCTGCTGGCCGCGGACTTCGGTGTGCCGACGACCCTCAAGATCGTCGACGGGCTGCGCGCGGTGGCGCGCCAGGACCGTTACGCGTCGAGCGACCAGGTCGTCGCTCGGTTCCGCCGCGACGTCCAGCACTTCTTGACGCTCGATCCGATGACGCTCGAGATGAGCCGCAAGCCGGCCGTGGTGCTGGTGGTCGGCGTCAACGGCAGCGGCAAGACGACGACCATCGGCAAGCTCGCCGCGCTGCTGCGCTCGCAGGGGAAGAAGGTGATGGTCGTCGCCGCCGACACCTTCCGCGCCGCCGCCGCCGAGCAACTCGCGATCTGGGCGCAGCGCGCCGGTGTCGAGTACATCCGCGGTGCCGAAGGCTCGGATCCCTCGTCGGTCGTGTTCGACGGGATGACCGCAGCCAAGGCGCGCACCATCGACGTCGTGCTGGTCGACACCGCCGGGCGGCTGCAGACCAAGACGAACCTGATGGAAGAGCTCAAGAAGATGCGGCGCGTGATCGAGCGCGAGACCGGCGCACCGCCGGCCGAGACGCTGCTCGTCGTCGACGGCACGACCGGTCAAAACGCGCTCTCGCAGGCCAAGCTCTTCAACGAAGCCACGCAGTTGACCGGGATCGTCGTCACCAAGCTCGACTCGACGGCGAAGGGCGGCGTCTTGGTCGGGATCGTCGATCAGCTGGCGGTTCCGGTGAAGTTCGTCGGTACCGGCGAGGGCCAGGACGCACTGGCGCCGTTCGATCCGGAGCAGTTCACGCGGGCGCTGTTCGAGGTCGCGCCCGCCGCGTGAGCGCGGTGCCGGCCGCCGTCATCTTCGACTGCGACGGCGTGCTCGTCGCCAGCGAACGGCTCGTCAACGCGATCGAATCGCGCGAGCTGGCGCGCATCGGCGTGTACCTCTCGCCGGACGAACTCTACCTGCGCTTCAAGGGGAAGACGCTCGATCAGGACGTCGCCGAGATCGAGCGCGAACGCGGCGCGCCGTTGCCGGCGAGTTGGGTGTACGACTATGCGATGGCGACGGCCCTGGGCTTCGTGCGCGAACTGCAGCCGGTCGCGGGGGTCGAGCAGGTCGTGCGGCGCGTGATCGCCGCCGGTCTGCCGTGCGGTGTCGCCTCGCAGTCGCCTCCGGCGCGGGTCGCGCTCTCGCTTGCGGTGACGAATCTCGCACACTACTTCGGCCCGCGCGTGTACACGGCGTCACTGGTCGAACGGCCGAAGCCGGCGCCCGATCTGTTCTTGCACGCGGCGGCGGCGCTCGGCGTCGCGCCGCGTGCGTGCGTCGTGATCGAAGATTCGCCCAGCGGTGTGCGCGGTGCCCTCGCAGCCGGGATGACCGTCTACGGATACGCGGCAGACGAAGACGCGAACGCGCTGGCCGCCGCCGGCGCGCGCGTCTTCACCGCGATGGACGAACTGCCGGCGCTGTTAGGTGTGTGAAGCGAGGTGCTCTTCGTAGAGCGGCGCGAGCGCGGCGTAGTCGCAGTCCACGCCGGATTCCGGCGTGCCGGAGAGCGCAGCGTACAGGCCGCCGAGACCCGCGTGCCAGCCGGCGCCGAAGCCGGCCGCCGCCGCGGCCGAGATGCGACTGTGCGTGAGCGTGAGGAGCACCTGCTCGCCGTGCGGCTGCAATTCCCAGCGCACGAGTGCATCGGCGACCGGCGTCGACGCCTCCGGTTCGTTCCAGGTGTACTCGAGGACGTGCGGCGGTTCGTAGACCGTGATGTGGCCGTGCATCCCGAAGGTGAAGGTGGCCTCGGCACCGACCTGCGTGCCGATCGTGCCGCCGTCGAACCAGGTGGCCAGCAGTTCCGTCTTGGTGAGGTAGTCCCACACGCGTTCGATGGGTCCGGGCAGCACCCGCTCGAAGCGCAGCGTGCCGGGCGGGATGAAGGTCGCGAGGTCGTTCACGGTGTGCTCCTTCGGGTGGGGTCGGGATCGGTGAGTTCGCGTTCGAGCGCGTCCAGACGCGTCGACCAGAAGCGGCGGAAGCGGGAGAGCCACGCGTCGAGTTCGGCCAAGCCGTCGGGCGCGAGGGTGTAGATGCGGCGCTGTGCCTGCGGGCGCACGCGCACCAGGCCCGCATCGCGCAGCACGCGCAGGTGCTGCGAGACGGCGGGGGGTGTCATGTCGAACCGGTGCGCCAATTCGCCGGCGCCGTACTCGCGCTGAGCGAGCAGTTCGACGATCCGCCGCCGCGTGGGATCGGCCAGAGCCGCGAACGCCTCCATGTACGCCTCTTATAAAGCAGCGGCTTAATTAAGTCAAGTCTATTACAGGAACGACGTCGAACGTAGGTTCGATTGTCGGCCGGAGCGAACGTCGTGAACTAATTGGGCGCTGGTGCCATGCAGATGGCATCCGGGCGCGATACGGTCGAGTCCGTCAAACGATTCGACGCACACCGTACGGAGCATCATGGCCGACGAAAAACAAGTTGCCCTGACCAACGCGCTCGCCCAGATCGAGCGCCAGTTCGGTAAGGGGTCCATCATGAAGATGGGCGAGTTCACCGACAGGATGGCGTTCGACGTCATCTCGACCGGGTCGATCGCCCTCGACCTCGCCCTCGGCGTCGGCGGCCTGCCGCGCGGACGCATCGTCGAGATCTACGGGCCGGAATCGTCCGGTAAGACCACCCTGGCGCTGCACGTCATCGCCGAAGCGCAAAAAGCGGGCGGCACCGCAGCCTTCGTCGACGTCGAGCACGCGCTCGACCCGACCTACGCGCAAGGCCTGGGCATCGACCTCGACAACCTGCTCGTCTCGCAGCCGGACGCCGGCGAACAAGCCCTCGAAATCGCCGAGATGCTGGTGCGCTCGAACGCCGTCGACGTCGTGGTCGTCGATTCGGTGGCCGCGCTGGTCACCAAAGCCGAGCTCGAAGGCGACATGGGCGACACCCACGTCGGCCTGCAAGCGCGGCTGATGTCGCAAGCGCTGCGCAAGCTGACCTCGGCGATCTCGCGCTCGAAGTGCGTGATGATCTTCATCAACCAGCT
>Ga0181531_10001523_pt1 | contig 14595 bp, 12 predicted proteins | sample PEATcosm2014_Bin_38_FD_119743 | JGI IMG/M metagenome (GOLD analysis project Ga0181531, IMG submission 119743) | Peatland microbial communities from MTU Mesocosm Facility, Houghton, MI, USA - PEATcosm2014_Bin11_10_metaG | ecosystem: Environmental > Terrestrial > Soil > Wetlands > Peat | place... | reverse complement strand
TGGCTGGGACGGCGCTCGCCGGCATGGGCGGAATGATGTGGGGCCAATACCAGGAACTGGTCACGAGCCAGATCGGCGACAGCATGACCATCCTCGTCTTCATCATCCTTATTATCGGCGGACTCGGGTCGGTCGGCGGCTGCTTCATCGGCGCGATCCTGGTGGGACTGACCAGCAATTATGTCGGTTTCCTCGCCCCCAAGCTGGCGCTTGGATCGAACATTCTTCTTATGGCGCTGATCCTGCTCTGGCAGCCGCGCGGCCTATTTCCCATAGCCGAGCACTGAGCCGATGACGGGGGCCCGCAACGAAAAGCTCGCACGCGCCGCATCGTGGCCAAGCTGGCTCGTGTCCGACGATCCGCCGGGGCGGATTTTCCTGAACGCGCTCATGATCGCGATCCTGCTCGCACTCATATTCGCCCCGTTTCTGTTTCCCGGCACCAAGGCCCTCGGGGTTACGTCGCGCATCTGTATTTTCATTATCCTGGTGGCGAGCTACGACCTGATGCTCGGTTACACCGGCATCGTTTCGTTCGCCCATACGATGTTTTTCGGCATCGGCGCCTATGGGGTGGCGATCATGCTCGCCAAAGGCTGGGTCGGCTGGGGCGCGGTCATCCTCGGCGCCGCGGCCGGAGCCGTCGTCTCGCTGGTCGTGGCCACGCTGATCGGCCTCCTGAGCTTGCGCCTGCGCGCCATCTTCTTCTCGATGATCACGCTTGCCATCGCGAGCTTTTCCCAGATCGTCGCCGAGCAATGGCGCAACCTTACCGGCGGCGAGGACGGGCTGACTTTCTCCGTTCCCGCAATCCTCAAGCCAAGCTTCCGGCTTTTCGCCGATCCCGTACTCGGCGTGATCATCAACGGCAGGGTCATCACTTATTACATCACCCTTGTCGTGACGGTGGTGCTGTTCCTTATCATGCTGCGTATCGTCAATTCGCCGCTCGGCAAGGTGCTGCAAGCCATCCGCGACAACGAGTTCCGCGTCGAGGCGATGGGCTACAGGGTGGTTGCCTACCGCACCCTGGTTTGCGTCCTCTCGGCCGTCATGGCCGCGCTCGCCGGCGCGCTGATGGCGCTGGTGCTCGGCTATAATGGGCCCGACGTGACGTTGTCGTTCTCGCTGATGATCGACATCCTGCTGATGGTCGTGATCGGCGGCATGGGCTCGCTCTATGGCGCGGTCATTGGCTCTATCGTCGTCGTTGTCGCCCAATATTATTTGCAGAATCTGCTCGGCATGATCTCCGGTGCGCTGGTCGGGACGCCCTTCCTCGCGGCGCTGTTTCACCCGGACCGCTGGCTGTTGTGGCTCGGCATCCTGTTTGTCCTGATTGTCTCATTCCTTCCCCAGGGAATCGTCGGCCGGCTGCGGCAACGGCGCTGAACATCGGGCATTGGCTTAACCCAGCCGGCAAAAGACGATCGAACTTCTGAACGTTAACCGGCGCTTCAGAGTTGTTACGCAGTTTGTTTTTATCAGCCAGTCGTCTTACATGCGCCGTTTGGTGTCCCTTCGGCGCCTCGTGCCGTGGCCTGAACCGAAGCCCCGAAAGTCAGTGGTCCAATGGGAAGCCTCGTTCTACTTGATCTGCTCGGCGGCGTGGCGCTGCTGCTGTGGGGCCTGCATATGGTCCTCACCGGTGTGTTGCGCGCGTTCGGTCCCGATTTGCGCCGCTTCCTCGGCAAGGCGCTGCGCAATCGCTTCACCGCGTTCGGCGCCGGACTTGGCCTCACCGCGCTGTTGCAGTCGAGCACCGCGACCGGTCTCATGACCACGTCGCTCGCTGCCGACGGTATGGTCGGCCTGGTGCCGGCGCTCGCCATCATGCTCGGCGCCAATGTCGGCACCACGCTGATCGTCCAGCTTCTCTCCTTCAACATCTTTGCAGCGGCGCCGGTGCTGTTCATCATCGGGGTCGTCACGTTTCGCGCCGGCGGCCAAAGTCTCGCCCGCGCGATTGGCCGCATCTCCATCGGGCTTGGGCTGACGTTGCTGGCGCTGCACATCCTTATCGACACGCTGGCGCCGGCCGAACAAGCGCCCGTTGTACGCGCGCTGCTCGCTTCTATCACCCACGACCCGGTTCTTTGCATCGTGATCGCAGCGGCGCTCACGTGGGCGGCGCACTCAAGCGTTGCGGTCGTGCTGCTGGTGATGTCGCTGGCCTACTCGCACTTCGTCTCGGCGGAGGCGGCCCTTGCTTTGGTGCTCGGTGCCAATCTCGGCAGCGCCATCAATCCGCTACTTGAAGGCGGCACGCGCGGCGATCCTGCGTCCCGCCGCCTACCGGTCGGCAATCTCATCAACCGACTGGTCGGCATTCTGATCGCGCTGCCCTTCCTGCCGGCGCTCGCTCGCGAATTGACTGTTTTGCAACCCGATGCCACCAAAATGACGGCCGAGTTCCACATGCTGTTCAACGTAGCGCTGGCGCTGATCTTCATCGGCCCGCTCGGCGTGCTGGCGCGGCTGCTGGAGCGGTTGTTGCCGGCGCGGCCGCGGCCGAACGACCCATCGGTGCCGCGCTATCTCGACGAAACCCTGCTGGAAACGCCTGCAGTCGCGCTCACCAACGCCGCGCGCGAAACTTTGCGCATGGGCGACGCGGTCGAGACCATGCTACGCGACGTCATGGCGGCATTGATGAACAACGATCGCAAGCTCGTTGCTGATGTGTCGCGGATGGATAATATCGTCGACCGGCTCAACGAAGCGATCAAGCTCTACATCACCAAGCTCACACGCGGCAGCCTCGACGAGCGCGAGGGCCGCCGCGCCATGGAGATCGTGTCGTTCACCATCAATCTCGAATTCATCGGCGACATCGTCGACAAGAATTTGTGCGAACTCGCGGTCAAGAAGATCAAGCGCCGCTATCAGTTTTCCGCAGAAGGCGCCGCCGAGTTGGCGGCATTCCACAAGCGTGTCTGCGAAAGCTTGCAGGTGGCGTTCGGGATTTTCATGACCGGCGACGTCGAAGGCGCGCGCCGGCTGCTACGCGAGAAAGTCGCGCTGCGCAAGGCGGAGCTTGAAGCGGCGGACCGGCATTTCGAGCGGCTGCGCGAAGGCCGCCCGGAGAGCCTGGAAACGACATCGCTGCACCTCGATATCCTGAGCGACCTCAAGCGCATTCACTCGCACATTTGCTCGGTGGCCTATCCGGTGCTGGAAGCCGCCGGCGAATTACCGGCGCTGGAAAGCACGAGCAGTGAAGCGGCGGCGGATTCGCTGACCTATCAACCGAAGCTGCCTTAAGCTACGCGTTCGTTGCGCGCCCCGGCGAAAGCGGGCGCCACCTCGGCCATGAAGCGCGCCATCTCGTCTTTGACCTGCTGGTGCGGCTTTAAGCCAACGTTGAAATAAAGAATCACCTCGGCAAAGCCAGCCGTCTCGACCTTCTTCAGCGTGTCAATCATGCGCGCCGGCGAGCCGATCAGTACCGAATTCTCCGTCAGATCGTCCGGCCTGACCTTCTGCAGCCGTTCGACCATACCGACGAAATAACGGTAGCTCGGCGGCGCGGTCTTGGGATCGCCGGGGAAAGCGGGGATCACGCATTCCTTGTAGTAGCGGATCTGACGTGCGCGCTGGGCGTCTTCCTGGGCTCTGTCGTCGGCAAAATGCGTGAAGTAGCTGCACATCAGCCGTCCCGGCTTATTGCCGTAGCGCGCGCAGGTCTCGTGATAGAGGTCGGCAACCTGCTTAAGCCCGCCGTAGCTGATGGCGGCGGCAAACGGCGCCACGATCAGTCCGCAGCCTAGACGCGCGGCGAGCTCGATCGACGGCTTTGAGAACGAGCCGACATAGGTCGGGATCGGCTGCTGCACCGGCTTCGGCGTGATGCGCACGTCGTCGAACGAATAATGTTTGCCATGATGGGAGATGCGGTCTTCCGACTGCCAAAGCCGCCGGACCAGCTCCAGCCCCTCCTCGAAGATATCCTGGTTGTCCTCGAACGACACACGGAACGGCAAATATTCACGCTGGTCGTAGCCGCGGCCGCAGGCAAAATCGACCCGGCCGTTGGACAGAAGATCGAGCGTCGCCCATTGCTCGGCGACGCGAATGGGATGATGCAGCGGCAGCACCGTGACCGCCGGAGCGAGCCGGATGCGTGTGGTGTTGGCGGCGACGTAGGCAAGCACGATATCGGGGCACGACAACACGCCGAGCGAATTGAAATGATGCTCGCCGATCCAGGCCGAATGCATCCCGAGCTTGTCGGCAAGCAGCGCCTCCGCGGTGATGTCGGCGACGAACTGGTTCGAAGAGCGCGTGTTATTTTCGTAGTGATTATCGCTCAGCGTGAAATAGCCGAAATCCATACAATCCTCCCTCTGTGCAAGCTGGAGAAGATCACGTCCCGGAATTCGGAGCAAACCCGTTAGCTGAAAAAACATCGCTGGTTTGCGCAGAATGTCACTTTGCTTCGCGCGGCGCGTCGCCTACCTTCGTGGCAAGCGGCGCCCTGCCGCGCGTGAGTTTTCCGGGGGGAAAGATGGCCAGCGAAGTCGTCCCGGTTTCGCACCTGTTGGACGAACGCGGGCTGAGCGCGTTCCAGATCAAGGTGCTGATCTGGTCGGTGCTGATCGCGCTGATCGACGGCTATGATATCGGCGCCATCGCGTTTGCCGCGCCGCATCTGGTCGCCGACTGGCATGTGCCCGCCCGGCGATCTCAAATGGGTGCTGACGGCGAGCAACATCGGCGTTCTGTTCGGCTCGCAGATCTTCGGCTGGATCGGCGACCGTTACGGCCGCAAGACGGCGCTGATCGGCGCCAATCTGTTTTTCGGCGTGTTCACCTTCGCTGCCGCCTATTCGACCAATCTTACCGAATTATTCTGGCTGCGAACGATCGCCGGACTTGGCATCGGTGGTGTTATCCCGAACGTAGTGGCGATCAATGCCGAATCGGCGCCGCGAAACCTGCGCGCGACGTTGGCCATCATCGCCGCCGGTTGCGTGCCGCTTGGCGGGGCGTTCGCTGGTTTCGTCAGCGCGGCCCTCGTTCCGCATTACGGTTGGCCGGTCCTGTTCTATCTCGGCGGCGTCGTTCCCATCATCATCGCGCTTGCCGCTATCTATGGGCTTCCCGAATCGATCAAATACATGGCGCTGCACGAAGGTCACCGGCACCGGATGGAGCAGCTGATCGCCGTCATCCGCCCAGGCTACAAAGTGCCGGCCAACGCGCGGTTCGTTATCGAAGACGAACAGCAGTCTCCCTCGTCCAATCCCATATATCTGTTCCGCAACGGCCTCTGGCTGATCACACCGCTGGCGTGGCTGCTGTTTGCGCTCAACTTGATGGGCTACTTCTTCCTCATTAGCTGGACGCCGACGCTGATGGCGGCGGCGAAAGTACCGCAAGGGACCGCGGCGCTCGCGGGCGCGCTGTTGCAGGTCGGCGGCACAGTGGGTTCGCTGCTATTGTGCTGGTGGCTGCAGCGCCATCGCTTCCTCGCCATCGCGATCATGCTGGTCGTTGCGGTCCCGGTGGTCGGCTCGATCGGCCTTTGGGGAACAGGTTCCGCGGCGGCACTTCTCGCTTCGACATTCTGCGCAGGCTTCCTCGTGCTCGGCATCCAGACCGGCATCAACGTGGTCGGCGCCATGATCTATCCGACGTCGCTGCGCGCCAACGGTTCAGGCTGGGAGCTCGGTATCGGCCGGCTCGGCTCGATCGCCGGCCCGCTCGTCGGCGGTCTCCTCGTCGGGCTTCCGCTGGCGACGCTTTATATGTGGTCGGCGCTGCCCTTCGCCGCCGGCGCCCTCGTCTGCTTCGCCATCTACGTGCTCAACAAAGCGCGGCTGGAGGCGCATTCGGAATTGGCGCAAGGGCAATAGGGCCAGCCACCGCCGTCAAAACGGCTCGTAGCGCCGCAGCGCCGGGATCACCTGCTCGCCGAACAGGCGGATCGAACGCATCAGTTCGGGCTCCGGCAAATCGGCGAAGTTGAACTCGCGCATGATGGCGTTGAACAGCCCCGCTTCCGCGGCGGCGCGGATCTTGGCGCTCACCGTCGAAGGCGAGCCGATGAAGACAAGATCGTGCTTGAGCAGGTAATCGGCATTGAAGACGTTGGCCATGATCTCCGCCGCACCGGGTTCGCCGCGACCGACGAACATCTTGGCAAAATTGGCGACGCGCACTTCGAAGCGCTCGCCGGGCTTCGCGGGCGCCAGAAATCCTTCATAGGCGCGACTGGCCCGAAACAGCGCGGTGGCGATCGCCTTCTGATCGGTCTCATCGACGTAAATCACCGTGCTGTAAGCGATGTTCGGCTTTTTCGGCCAGCTGGCGCGCTTCCAGTTCTCCAGGAACGTGCGATAGCGTGGCGCGGCATCGGCGCGCGGATAGACAAGGAAGTAGCCGGGATTGATGGCGTTCTTGGCGCAAAATTCGAGCGTCTGCGGATCGCGGCTCATCATCCATAACGGCGGATGCGGACGCTGCACGGGCTGCACCGAAATCTGGGCCCGATCGGTGTGAAATTCCTGGCCGTGGAACGAGAAAGGCTGAGTCTCGCCGAAAGCCGCGCGCATATAGTCGATAAACTCCAGGGTCGGCGATTTGCGCGCCCCGTAATCGAGGCCAAACGGGCGGAAGTAATCGGCATTGATGCCGGGAACAAGCCCAAGCTCCATGCGACCGCCGAGCATTTGATCGACGATGGCGACTTCCTCGGCAAGCCGCAGCGGATGATAGAGCGGCACGATGTAGCCCATCGGCCCGATGCGCAGCCGTCGCGTGCGCGCGCCGGCGGCGACGGCATAAAGGCTTGGCGACGACATCCAGCTCTCGTCGGGACGAAAATGATGCTCGACGCAGAACGAGAAATCGAAGTTCAACGCGTCGCATGCTTGCAGTTCGCGCCAAAGCTGCTCATAGCGCTGATGCGGCGTCATGCCGGGCTTGGCCCAGATGTGCGAAAAATGCGCGAATTTCATCGGGCCGCGCCGATACTCGCTCGGCGTCCGTCAAAAGGCTGGTGGTGCCCGTGGAGGGAATCGAACCCCCACTCCTTGCGGAACACGATTTTGAGTCGTGCGCGTCTACCAGTTCCGCCACACGGGCATTTTAGTGGAGCGTGATCTTGTTCGGAAAACCGGTTACCACTTTTCCGGATCGTGCTCTAGCGCGCCATCTATATCTTTGCCTTTCCCGGTCGGCAAACTCAGCCGGCGGCCTTGCTTCCGCCCCGCGTATCGGCACATTGGCGCCGGCCGACGATCGCCCCGAGGACGCCATGAAGCCGAGCTTAGCCGACCGCATACGCACCGACCCGGCCGCCGCCGCGGCGTTGGCAATCTTCGCGATCAGCGCAGCGACGCTGCTCGGCGCCTGGTATTTCCAATATGTGATGAAGCTTGCGCCCTGCCCGCTCTGCCTCGAGCAGCGCCTACCTTATTATGTCGTTATTCCGTTCTCGCTGCTGCTGGCGATTGCCGCATTGGCGCGCGCGCCGCGCGCGCTGGTCACCGTCGGCTTCCTCGCAATTATCATCGCCATGCTGTGCAGTGCCGCACTTGGCGCCTATCACGCCGGCGTCGAATGGCGCTGGTGGCCGGGCCCCACCGATTGCTCGGGGCCGATGACAGATTTCACCGCCAAGGGACCGCTGCTCAATCAGTTGCAGTCGATCCGTATCGTGCGCTGCGACGAGGCGGCGTGGCGCTTTCTCGGCATTTCGCTCGCCGGCTATAATGTGCTGGTCTCACTGCTGCTGGCGGCAATCGCGGCGTTCGGTTTGCTGGCGGTCCAGACGAAGCGCCCGAAATCATAATCTTTGCGATTATCTTTTGCGCGGCTCCGCTCGCGGGCCTCTGGTGCGGATTATGATGTTCGCGTAGGCTTGGCGCGCCGGGCTGCAGACGCCCCGCGCATAAAACGCAGTCATGCCGCAGGAGATAAATCCATGGGTTTATTGGACAATTTAGGGCTTGGCGACGCGCTCAAGGGCGCCTTGGGACAGGTCGAAGCTGCGGCATTGCCGGCGTTGATCAACGGCGTGCTCGCGCAAACGCAATACCACGATCTCAATGGGCTTGTAGCGGCGCTGCAAAAGGGCGGTCTCAACACGCAGGTGCAATCGTGGCTTGGCCCCGGCGCCAATCTGCCGATTACCGAGGATCAATTGAAGGCGGTTCTGGGCAACGCCCAAGTGCAGGAATTCGCCCGGCATCTCGGGCTGCCCGTCGACCAGACGCTGAAGCTGATCGCACAATATCTGCCCGACATCGTCGACAAGGCATCGCCGAACGGAACGCTCAAGCCGGCTGCGTGAGCTTACGCCAGCGGCTGTTTGCCGATTTCAATAACCCGAGGGGGAGGAACCTATGAAGACTATCGCAATCATTATCGCTTCGTTTTGCTTGACGACCGCTGCCATGGCGGATTCTTGCGCCGACCAGTCGGCCGCCAAGAAGCTCGCCGGCGCCGCCAAGACCAGTTTCATGACCAAATGCACCAAGGACGCGCAGGCGAGCTGCGACACGCAAGCCGCTGCGAAGAAGCTCGCCGGCGCGGCAAAGACAAGCTTCACCAAGAAGTGCGTCTCCGACGCCACCGGCATGTGAACGCTCGATTGAGGCGCCGCCGTGCGAACGCCTCGCCTCTAAAAACTCTCGCTATAGGAGAATGACGCCATGAAATCCGCTTTGTTGATCGTGTCGGGAATGTTCGTTGCTGCTGTTGCCACCGCCTCGCTGTCGGCGCCGGCGCACGCTTTGACGACGAAAGAGTGCAGTGCCAAATATCAGGAAGCCAAGACTGCTGGTACGCTCAACGGCATGAAATGGAATGACTTCCGCAAGGCGCAATGCGGCGCCGACGCCGCGCCGCCAGCGGCAGCCGAGAAACCTGCGCCTACGCCGCCGCCGGCCGCTGAGAAGCCGGCGCCGAAGCCCGCACCCGCAGCCGCCGCGGGGGAGCCTGGCGCGAAGCCGGTATCGCCGGGACGCGCGGCTATGATCGCGCGCGAACGCGCCTGCGGCGCCGATTGGAAGGCCGACAAGGCAGCCGGAAAGATCCCGGTGGGAATGAAATGGCCGCAATATTGGAGCGCGTGCGACAAGCGCAAGAAGGAAGCGGGAATGTGAAAACCTGCCCGCGGACTTGACCCTGCGGGCGGCCCAACTCTACATCGGCCTTTCTGGATAGGGCGGTTAGCTCAGCGGGAGAGCACATCCTTGACATGGATGGGGTCGCAGGTTCGATCCCTGCACCGCCCACCAGTCTTCGAAGTCGTCCGTGGCTAAAACTTCACGCGATCGGCGCCCTTGAGACCAAGCAGCGCGCGCGCCTCGGCGGGCGTCGCGATCTCAAAGCCGAGATCCTCGACGATGCGGCGGATTTTCGCCACCTGCTCGGCGTTGCTTTTGGCGAGCTTGCCGGGGCCGATATAAAGCGAATCCTCGAGCCCGACCCGGACATTGCCGCCCATCATCGCCGCGGTGGTGGCGAAGTTCATCTGATGGCGGCCGCCGGCGAGCACCGACCAATAATATTGATCGCCGAACAATCTGTCGGCCGTGCGCTTCATGAACAACAGATTGTCGAGCTCGGGGCCGATACCGCCGAGAATGCCGAAAATGAGCTGCACGAAAACCGGCGGCTTGAACATGCCGCGGTCGATGCAGTGCGCGAGATTATACAAATGGCCGGTATCATAACATTCGTGTTCGAATTTGACGCCATGACCTTCGCCAAGCAGCTTCGAGATCTTTTCGATATCGCGGAACGTGTTGGGGAAGATGTAAGCGTCGGAGTTGGTCAGATAGGCTTCTTCCCAATCGTATTTCCAGTTCTTGTAGCGGCGCGCCATGGGATAGAGCGCAAAGTTCATCGAGCCCATGTTGAGCGAGCACATTTCCGGCGAGAATGTTTGCGCCGCCGAGATGCGCTGCTCCACCGTCATGGTTACGGCGCCGCCGGTGGTGATGTTGATCACGGCGTCGGTGGATTGCTTGATGCGTGGCAGGAACTGCATGAACACGTCCGGGTCGGGCGACGGCCGGCCGTCCTTCGGATCGCGCGCGTGCAGATGCAGGATCGCCGCACCGGCCTCGGCGGCATCGATCGCCTGGGTGGCAATCTGATCGGGCGTGATCGGCAGCGCGTCCGACATCGTCGGCGTGTGGATCGAGCCGGTGATCGCGCAACTGATGATGATCTTGTTCGCCAAGGTCGCTTCTCCCTTTCGCCGGTTATGCACACGCAACGGCAAGTTTACGCCGGCCCGGCACGACTGCTAATTCGTGGCACCCGCATGCTGGCGGCGGGCGTGTTTCTGCGCCGCCTCCTCGCGCGGTTTGCCCATCAGGACCGGCTGAAACAGCGCTGCCGCCGTCATCGTCGTCATCAGCGCGATGGTGAGAAGCTTGCCCATGCTCGAGGTGCCTGGGTCGCTGGAAAAATACAGGCTGCCGAACGCGGTCGCCGTCGTGCAGGCGCTGAACGTCACCGCCCGCGTCAGCACCGACTGGAGCAGCTTGGTCTGCCCCTCGCGCCACGCCATGATGTAATAGATCTTGAACGCCACACCGACGCCGAGCAGCAGCGGCAAGGCGATGATGTTGGCGAAATTCAACGGCAGATCGATCGCCACGCATATTTCCAGCGTGACGACGCAGGCGACCAAGAGTGGAATGAGCGTCAATAGTACGTCGCCGAGCCGCCGCAATGTGATCCACAACAGCACGGCGATCGAAAGCAGCGCCCAAGCGCCAGCTTGCAGGAAAGCGGTGATGATTGTGCGCCGCGCTTCGAGGATCGAAATGGGGCCCTCGGTGGCGTTGGGCTCGATCTTCTGCACGTCGCGCGCAAAGGTTCGCAGCGTCGCGTTGTCGTTCGCATTGCCGCTCGGCGCAACCTGCAACCGCGCATGCCCGTCCGGAGTGACCCATTGGCCCACAAGATTCTGCGGCAGATTTTCGCGGGTGATTTCCTTGGCCTTGAGCAGATTACGCAAATCGCCAAGCGCCGTATTCAACGGCTGGACGAAGGCTGCTTCAGCCCGCTGGCGCGCCGCCTGATCGCTTTTGGCGAGCTTGTCCAGCGCCGCGGCCAAGCGCTTGGCCGCATCGGCGCCTGAGCCGGGAGCGTTAGCGGCAAGCTTATTGAGTGCGTCAACGGTGGAGTTGATGATGGCGACGTTTTCCGCATCCGTCGGCGGCGCGCTGGTCGTGGGGGGCGAAAGTGCCGGACCGAGCGTTGTCGCCGCGCCCTGGATCAGCGACAGCTTTTGCGGCTGCTGGTCGGGGATGAAAGTCGAGAGCGTGACGGCGCGTGCGACTTGCGGAATGGCGCGGACTTTCGCGGCGACCTGATCGGCGACCACCAGCGTCGGCTCCAGAACCTCGATATCGTTAGCACCGCCCAAGCCGTCTTTTTCCAGCTGAAGATAGGTGGCGACCGATTCGACGTTCGGATTGCGCAAATTCATCGGATTGAAGTCAAACCGCAGCCAATACAGGAGCGGCGATGCCCCGAGGATCACGAGGGCCGTGATAACCAGGATCGGCACCCGATGGCGCTCGAGAAAGTCATCGACCGGCCCGAGAAATGCGTAGCCGAGCGGATGCGGCTCGCTGCGCGGCTTGAGCTGGCACAGCATCGCCGGCAACAAGGTGATGCTGGTGGCAAACGCGATCAGCATGCCGACGCCAGCGACCAGGCCGAGTTCGGAAAGCCCCTTATAGGCCGTCGGCAGAAACGAAAGAAAACCCGCGGCGGTGGCAAGTGCGGCGAGCGTCAAGGGTGCGCCCGCGCGCCTCCCGGTGTGCAACAGAGCCTCGTAGAGGCCGTCGACCTCGTGCCGCTCGGCGCGATAGCGGACGCTGAATTGAAGTCCGAAGTCGACGCCGAGGCCCACGAACAACACAGCGAAATAAACCGAGATCAGATTGAGCGAGCCGACCATCAGCAGGCCGAGCGCCGCCGTGATGGCAAGTCCGACCGCGAGGCTGACGAACACGGCGAAGATGATTCGCCACCAGCGCAGCGCCATCCACAGGATAAAGAGCACGACGGCGATGGTGAGCACGGCGTTGAGCGCCGCGTTCTCCTTGATGGTGGCGAATTCATCGTCATTCATCGGCACCGGTCCGGTCAGGCGCAGATGGGCCTGATAGGTGGACCCGAGCTTGAGATCGGCCGCGGCTTGGCGGATGGCGTTGCTCGCCTTCAGCCCGGGCTCCAGCTCCGAGTAATCCAGCACGGGCTGGATGCGCAGGAATCGCATCAAGTCGTTCGGCTTCGGTTGCTGGCCCCGGACCAGTACCTGCCAGGAAAAACTCGCCGGCTTGTCGGCGTTGACCTGGTCCAATGTGTCGGCCCCTAGCGTCAGCGGCCAAATCATGTCGTCGAGCTTGAGCCTGCCCGATTGCACGCCGAGAAGCCCGAATTGAAGCGCGCGGACCACGCCGCGCAAGCTCGGATCACCCGCCAGGACCTGAATCAGGCGCTGTGCCTGCGTCAGCATGGTCACTTGTTGGCCAAGCTGCTCGACAGGCGCGAATAACAGGCCATTCTGCGCGAAGAATGCCCCGCCCTGCGGCTCGTCAACGGAATGAAAGAAGTTTTTTTGCTGCGACAGCTTCTCGACCAAAGCGGCAGTCGCTGCCGCGGCCAGTTCCGGCGTCGGCGCGTCGACCACCGCGATGGTCGTGTCGAATTGCGGGAAAGCCTTTTCGAATGTCAGTTCCCGTTGCCGCCCGGGGCTGTTGCTGGAAATAAGCTGGTTGATATCGGTCGTCATGGAGAAATGCGTCGCCGTGTACCAGGCCGATACAATCGCCATAAGCAGTGCCGCGGCGACGACCCACCGCGGGTAGTGGAGGCAAAAGCCGATTGCGCGGACAACGAAAGCGGTGATCGTTTTCATGGGATGTGAAGCGACAAACCAGTGTTGGGGCGTTTAAGACAAAGTCAAAATGGAGGCACGCGCCTCGCGCCGGCAGACGGCGCTGCACCGTCGGGGGCGCATCCAGGCAGAAAATGCATCGGCATCCAAGTGGTTCATGGCTTCTCCGGCCATCGACGCGGCCTTGATGCCCTGAAACGCGGGAAAAGTGAAATCGTGGATATTTTCCTATTATTCGGCATGAACCGCGCCCGGGTGGGTGAGGCCCCGGTCGGTCCCCAATGCGCGTGAATGCTGGACATTGAACCCGTTTCCGCTCAAAGGTTCGCTCCCGGACGCATGATTCAGGGGTCACACCGGGGGCTCCCGACGGCCTTGATTGTCGCGGCATCGTGGCCAACTTGATTGTTACGGCGTTGTGGCCAAAAGTATTGGACTGGGAATTACGACTGGAACAGGATTTGCTACACGACTTGGAACACGGCGGGACGGCTTATCACGATTGCGGCGCAACGCCGCAGTCCTTGCCCGGCCGGGAGGTTAATTGATGAAGGTCATTCTCGCTCAACCTCGTGGATTTTGCGCCGGCGTCGTGCGCGCTATCGAGATCGTCGAACGCGCCCTGCAGAAGTACGGCCCGCCGGTCTATGTGCGCCACGAGATCGTGCACAATAAGCACGTGGTCGAGAGCCTCAAGGCCAAAGGCGCCCACTTTGTCGAGGACTTATCCGAGGTGCCGCCGCATGCGGTGACCATCTTCAGCGCCCATGGCGTCGCCAAGAGTGTCGAAGAGGAAGCGGCATCACGCGAGCTCCCCGTGCTCAACGCCACCTGCCCGCTGGTCACCAAGGTGCACAATCAGGGCAAGCGCTATGTCGGTCAGGGACGCAAGCTCATTCTCATCGGCCATGCCGGGCATCCGGAAGTCGAGGGCACGATGGGCCAGATCTCCCAGCCGGTGACGCTGGTGCAGACCGAAGGCGACGTCGCCAAGCTCGACATCCCGAAGGATACGCCGGTCGCCTATGTGACGCAGACCACGTTGTCCGTCGACGACACCCGCGGCATCATCGCCGCGCTGCATAACCGCTTCACCGATATCGTCGGACCGGAGACCCGCGACATCTGCTACGCGACGCAAAACCGGCAAACCGCGGTGCGTGAACTTGCCAAGCTGGTCGACGTCATCCTGGTGGTCGGCGCCAAGAACAGTTCCAATTCCAACCGGCTGCGCGAGATCGGCGCGGAGGCCGGCACGCCGAGCTATCTGATCGCCGACGGCAGCGAGCTCGATCCGGGCTGGTTCCGCAATGCCGAGACTGTCGGCATCACCGCCGGCGCCTCGGCGCCGGAAGTGCTGGTCGAGGACGTGATCGATGCGCTGCGCCGGTTGAATACGGTCGATGTCAGCCAGTTGAACGGCCGCCACGAAACCATCGAGTTCCGCCTGCCGCCCGAATTGACGGACGGTCTCACCACCGGTCGCGCGACCGCAAAAGTCTAAAGTCCAACGCCGGCGCGCGGCGACCAAACGAACAAAAGAAGGATAAGGTTGTGGGTGTATCTTTACGTCAGAAGGTGAAAGTCGGCGCCTATGTCATGCGGCAGCGCCTGGCGGGGCGCAAACGCTACCCGCTCGTGCTGATGCTCGAGCCGCTGTTCCGCTGCAATCTCGCCTGCGTCGGCTGCGGCAAGATCGATTATCCCGACGCCATCCT
>Ga0181531_10001520_pt1 | contig 14602 bp, 20 predicted proteins | sample PEATcosm2014_Bin_38_FD_119743 | JGI IMG/M metagenome (GOLD analysis project Ga0181531, IMG submission 119743) | Peatland microbial communities from MTU Mesocosm Facility, Houghton, MI, USA - PEATcosm2014_Bin11_10_metaG | ecosystem: Environmental > Terrestrial > Soil > Wetlands > Peat | place... | reverse complement strand
GTTTGGGTCATGATCGATTTTTTGGAGGCGTTAATGCAGAGTGGTGCACGAGGGAGGGGCGCTGGCTTTGAAATAATGAGAAACACCGATTGCTGCGGCTTGATCTGCGTCTGCGGTGCTGGAGTTTGGCTCAAAATAGTGCCAGCCGGCAGATCAGAATCTTCCCGTTCCTGCAGGATGCGCGGATAAAGATTATGGGCCGAAAGGATTGCAAAGGCGTCCGGAAGTTGCATGCCAATTAATGAGGGGGTTTCGATCTGATTGGTATGGTAAATGAAGCGCATGCTGTAATAACCAGTTAGGAAACAGAGGAAGGGGATAAACCAGGTAAGTTGCTTCATGTACATAGGGAAATTTTCGATTGGATATGATGAGTAGGCGGTGTCCGTAAGCCGGATTCTGTTCTTTCTACGATTTTGCCGAAGAAAGAGACAACCATTTATCTATGCGACATACCCGTGTGTTTAAATCGGAACGAATGACCGGACACACTGTTTTGCCTTGCTCCTGGTAGGGTTTACCCCTCAGATCCATTACTGAAGCTGATCGTGCGCTCTTACCGCACGTTTTCACCCTTTCCAAAATCACGAGGATTTTGGTGGTTATTTTCTGTGGCACTTTCCGTGACTTTCATCCTCCTTACTTGCCTAGGTTCAGTAAGACAGTTCCTTAAAGGGCCTGTCCTTCGAAGCCTTGGCGAAGTAGGATACCATATTCGCTAGGAGTCCGGACTTTCCTCCACCAGCCCTAAGGGCTGACAGCGATTGTCTGTACACCGCACTCACCATATCAAAGAATTACTTAATAGTACTATTATATTAGCAATAATGGCCGCAATTGTATAGGAGGTATGGGGCATTTGATGGGCGGTATAGGTATAGGTCAGCCAGGTTTGGATAGCCATACAGAGGAGTAAGATGATTGGGGGGTACGCAATCCGGGGAACCAGGACTCTTTTGAGGTAAAAAACAAGGGCCGTAACCGGCACTAAAAAGAGGGTGGCCAGGCTCAATGAATCATACATGATGAACCATTCAAGATGAATGCAGGCCGCAGCGGTGAGCAGTGGGATGAAGGCTGGCTGCTGAAAAAGGCATGCAATGTAAAAGCAGAGCACCGATTGCAAGAGCATCTGATTGAAGAGCATAATGCCGCTTACATCAATGAGAAAGAGGCCTAATATGCCAATTATTTGAAATAGGGGGGTAATATAGTTCATAGTAATTCGTGACCAGCAATATGTTTTGAATAACCGTATCATCAATATATAGGAAAGGACAATAATATGAACTTCCGCATTATGCGATTGACCATTGCCGTTATCATGCTCGTTTCAAGTATTGTTCCTCACACCTATGCATCATTGAAAGATTATAACCCTGCCGGATATGTCGATGATTTGAGTTCGTTGCCCGGGCTTGAAATTTATCAGCATAAGCCTGCGCAATATTCGGTCAGCTCAATCGTGAAATGGATTGATGCCAATCAGATGCTGTGCGCTGCAGGGTTAACAGCAGCTGGTTTTGTATTGCTGTATGTTGTTAGTGCTGATGTGCGCAATAAGGTACATGCGTGGTTAGGATTGCGTGCGGAACAATCGGACGAAGTCGAATCGTAAAAATGTACTGATTTCCATAATAAGTAAGAGCATAATTTCTGCAAAGAACGTATACTTATAATGCTTTATACGTATTTATGCTCCTGTTGTATATCTAGTTTTGAGATATACAGGGCTTATTCTAAGGATTAAACAATGCTCACTGATTCTGATGTTATTGCTAGTGTATCTCTTCTGGTATCGGGAATATCCCTGGGCTGGAATATATTTAGAGATTGTGTAGATAAACCTAAGTTAAAACTTAATATGTATGTTGCAGGCGAGTATGACCCAGTTAAAGGTGAGATGCTCGAAGTCATATCAATAATCGTTACCAATGTAGGCAAGCAACCAATAACAATATGGGGGCATTGTTTTTATATGAAGGATAAAAGCAAATTTCTGCTACGGGATGCAATACACTTATTTCAGCGTAAAAAGCTGGAGCCGTATGATGTTCATTCGGTCACTCTTCCACACGAGAACTTACTGACCCTAGTGGAGAAGGCAGATCAGATTGAAACGTTCTGTGTAGGTGATACAAGTGGCAAAACATGGAAAGTCGATAGGGAAATTTTCAAAGAATTCCAAGAGGATCTAAGGGCTAAGAAAAAACCTATCTGATTACTCCGCACCCATTCGACCTGCTCAGGGCGAGCGGAGATGGAGATCCATTTAGGTGGGTTGGCGTATCAAAAATGAATATATATAACCAGCATCTAGTACCATGAAACTTTATCGCGCATTACTCATCTCCATCCTCCTTCTTATCGCCACCGTAACCGGTATTGGCGTATATGTAGCCAATCATCGCTGCGTGGATTTTTCTGCGCTCGAGCATTACGATCGCGGCACGCCGACCATCTTATTAGATGATGAAGGCAATGAATGGGCGCGATTTCAATTTGATCGGCGAGAACCAATTACCTATGCCGCAATGCCGGAGCATCTCATTCAAGCGTTTGTGGCAGCAGAAGATTGGAGTTTTTTTACCCATTCGGGCGTTTCATGGCGCGGCATCGCGCGTTCAACCTTGGTGAATCTTTATCACGGACGCATTGTGCAAGGCGCAAGCACCATCACGCAGCAGTTAGTAAAATTATTATTTCTTGATTCGCAACGCACCTTTTCGCGCAAAATCAAAGAGCAGATTGAGGCCTTTTTAGTAGAGCAGCAATTTTCAAAACAGCAGATTTTAGAAACCTATCTCAATCACGTTTATTTCGGGCATGGTATTTATGGCGTGCAAGCAGCATGTCAGCGGTTCTGGGGCATCGAGGTATCTCAGATTTCTCTTGCGCAATCAGCAACGCTTGCTGCGATTGTGCGCTCTCCTCAAAAATATTGCCCATTAACGCATCCGCTTTCAGCCAAACAACGGCGCAATATCATTCTCAATACAATGCACAATCTCAATTTCATTACGTCTGAGATCTATGAAGATGCAAAAGCGGGTGATCTGGCAATCGTGCAAGTGCAGCGCAAGCAGTGTGCTGCCCATTTGCGTGAAACGATTCGGCAGTATTTAGAAGATCAGTATGGCAAGGAAACGGTCTATAGCGGCGGCATGATTGTGCAAACAACGTTAAATAGAGATATTCAAGAAAAAGCAGAGCGCGCATTTCATGAAACGGTTGCGGAGTTAAGGCAATCAATTGTGCCTGAAATTGATGGCGCGTTAATGACGATGGAAACGCAAACCGGTGCTATTAAGGCGCTGGTGGGCGGTTATGATTTTAATGCATCCCAATGGAATCGTGCTATGCAGGCAAAACGTCAACTGGGATCCACCTTCAAACCGCTCGTTTATGCAGCAGCCATGCAGCAGGGGAAACGTTTTGATGATGTAGCACTCGATGAGCCATTTGAAATGATTTCTGGCAATGCGATCTGGGCGCCAAAAAACTTTAATCACAAATTTATCGGTGAAATGACGCTTGCATATGCGTTATCCCATTCAAATAATATCGTCACGATCAAAACGTTCTTGGAAATCGGCAGTGAGCCGGTTATTGAGCTGGCAAAAAAATGCCACATTAAAGGCCCCCTGCATGGGTATCCATCCTTATCGCTTGGTTGTATTGATAGCACGTTGGACATCGTGACCGGCATGTTTAACGTGTTTGCGCATGATGGGGTCTACGTTGCGCCGCATTATATGAAATGGATCAAAGATAAGTGGGGAACCAAAGTATGGCGCCATATGCCGGTGGAAGAGCGAGTGATGGGATCAGATATCGTGGGGCAAGTTGCCAAAGTGTTGGAGCATGGATTGCATCGCATTCGGCCTATCTTTGCCAATCAATGGTTTGAGGGGCATGCGATTAGTAAAACGGGAACCACCAATGATTCGCGCACCTGCTGGTTTGTGGGCTCAACACCACGCCTTACAACGGGCGTTTATATTGGATGTGATGATAATCGGCCCTTAGGCGCCAATATTTTTCCATTGCGGACTGCCTTTCCGATTTGGTTATCGCTGTATCATGCGCTTCAACCAGCCCCTGAACGGTTTACCTTTGATTCGAGCTTGAAAGAATATAATATTCATGAAAAAACGGGCGTCGGCATTGCCAGCGCACAAGAACCAGGCGCGATAGCGATTTTACGTAAAGATCAATCCCATGCATAAAAAAAATATAATCACAAAATTTCTTGCGCAGCTTACCAGTATTGGCGCGGGCATGCGAATCGCTGCCGGCACGCTCACCGCTTGCGTGCGTACGGGCACTACGCTCTTCATGTTATTCCTCTTTAGCGCCACGCTTCTGCTCTACTATTTTGATATCATTCACCGCACCATCTTTGCAGGCGCGTCATCCTTAGCGTGGGCATTGCTGAAAATCATCAAACAATGGGGCATTACCTTGCCGATGCACGTTTTTGGCGTTGAATGGTTAGTGCACTTTCCTGAATTCTTTTTACTCTTGAGCTTGATAGCATTATTAAGCCTTATGATGGTACACGTCACCAATAATAGTCTGATCAATGGTGCCTGCGGTGTGGGGCGCGCATTCTTTCGCGCGATGGGCGCATGGCGATTCATAGTCGCGTATGCGGTAAGCATGAGCATCATGATATGGATGTTTGGGGATGTGCATATCAATTGCGTGCGCTGGATGCTCTCCATGATTCATGGCACGCCTGCAATGATGCAAAGTTTATATGATCCGGAATATGGCACAAAAATGATTGAACTGATTTTGAATGCGCCATTCTGGCTTTCGATGGGGACCCGTCTGGCAATTTCAGTATTCTGGTATCTAGCCACTTTCCTCTTATTTCCCATTGCTGCATTAGAAGAAGCGTCTTTCATCGTTGCATTGAGGCGCTCGTGCCTTTTAATGCTACGCAATCCAGGTCTGGTGATCAGCGCGGCGCTCTTTTATTTGATCATGCAAAGCGGGATTATCGTTGCAACCATATATGGAGAGGCGGCAACCCTTCCTTCCCTTGCCGGTCTCGGGGTAAAAAGCAGTGTGCAGGCGGTTGTATTGGTTGCATTCATGACGCTCATCCTTTGCACGGTCCATGCCGCGTTGGTGGCAACCGGATCACTCATTGCGGGGGTCTGTATCTATCGGATGGTGATGCATCAGGGCATGCCGCTGCTTCATCCATTATATACAAAGCGCCCCTATTGGTCCTGCTGCCTCTATTTACTTTTCTATATCTTTTATTGGATTGTCATCCGCTGCGGCATTCATGTTCAAATGCCCAAAATATGATGACTTGGTCTAAAATATTGCATTCTGCAGTCTGAATGTAGTAAAACATGAAGTAAATATTTTTGTACGTCGTTTAAAAGAAAGGGTAAACGATGAAGAAACTGATATCATTGGCTCTCCTATGCAGCATGACTATGGGGATGGTTGCGGGAGATGTGGGAACAGCAGATGCAGAAAAATGCTGCAATTCATGCAACACCTGCCCAACCACTACAACTACTTGCAATAGCTGCAATAGCTGCGGATGCAAAACAACCTTGACTCAAGAAGAAGAAGCAGCAGGCGTTCAACGCTGCGCATGCAATAAGCCAAAGCCAGTGGCCAAGACAGACATTGGAACTCCTGACGCAGAAAAATGTTGTAACTCATGCAATACTTGTCCAACCACTACAACTACTTGCAATAGCTGCAGCAGCTGCGGATGCAAAACAACCTTGACTCAAGAAGAAGAAGCAGCAGGCGAACAACGCTGCGCATGCGGTAAGCCACGCCCAGGCAGATCAGAAGTTGGCGATTCAGCAGACGCAGAAAAATGCTGCAATAAACCATGCAATACTTGCCCAACCACTACAACTACCTGCAATAGCTGCAATAGCTGCGGATGCAAAACAACCTTAACAGCAGAAGAAGAAGCAGCAGGCGAACAACGCTGCGCATGCAATAAGCCAAAGCCAGGCAGAGCAAACAGCAAGGCATTGGCTAAGGTTACGGTTGCTAAAGCGATGCGCAAAAACAAGTAATTCAGCTAAGAATCGTAAAACAAGGCCCGAGATGAAAGTCTCGGGCCTTTGTGTTAAAGCAGTCATATTGAATCCCTCTCCTTTTATTGCTAGATTTTGAGGACATATTTTTTCCCTTCTTCAATATGAGGAGTTTTATGAAACAATCCAGATCTCTTTTGCTGTTACTGAGCTGTTATGCAGGCGCATATGGCGCATGCTGTCCGGGAGGAAGCTGCAAGCCAACCACGGTTAAGCAAGCTCCAAAGCAAAAAGAAAGCACAAAAACGACCAAAGAAGTCATTCAACAAGCATACGGAACCGTTGCTGAAAATGGTGGCGTATGCGAACTTTTTGGTGGCGGGTGCTGCGGCGGCGGTGACGAAATTTCCAAAATGATTGGCTATTCAAAAGAAGAGCTTGATGCAGTTGCCGGTGCAAATCTTGGCCTTGGATGTGGTAACCCAATATCGTTGGGCGACATGCCAGAAGGGGCAGTGATTCTTGATCTTGGTTCGGGTGCAGGGCTTGATTGCTTACTCGCAGCAAAACGAGTAGGCCCAACGGGTTACGTTATTGGCGTTGATATGACTGATGCGATGCTTAATAAGGCTCGAGAAAATGCTCAAAAATACGGCTTTAAAAATGTCGAATTCCGCAAAGGTGATATTGAAGAGTTACCAGTTACGAGTAACTCAGTGGATATCGTAATCAGCAATTGCGTGATTAACTTGGCTCCCGATAAGTTAAAAGTCTTTAAAGATGCGCATCGAGTCTTGAAAGCTGGCGGTAAAATGTATGTTTCTGACGTCGTGTTGCTTGAGCACTTAACGCCGGAACAGCAAAAGGATGAAAAGCTTCTTTGTGCTTGCATCGCAGGTGCAATATTACGCTCTGATTACATTGCAATGCTTGAGCAGGCAGGATTCCAAGTGAACGTTGTAGGCGAAGATTTTGAAATTGGTCAGAAGTGGTTTAAAGATAGCACGTTACCCGTTTCGAGCTTGAAGTTTATTGCAACCAAGAAGTAAGTTTTTCTTATTTTTATTATAAAAAGACGTCGCACTGTTATCGGTGCGACGTCTTTTTATATGAATGATTGCTCAATACTTTGCAGCAATAAATCAGGACTTTCTTTTAATGCATCCTGCTCAATTACCTGCACCAAGTCAGGATGGCGCTCGCGCATAGCGTGCGCATTGGCGCGTTGATGCTGCGTAGTATTGGTGATGAGCGGAATAATAATGCATGGTTTCTTCAGATACAAAATCTCATGCAAGCTGCCCGATCCGGCGCGGGTAATAATGCAATCGGCGGCGGTGTAATAACGCACCAATTGAGGATCGTATGCAAAGGCATGGGCAATAATGCCATGCTGCGCATAAAATGCGGGCCAATTGGTAGCATCAGAAGATCCGGTTTGATGAATGATTTGAATAGTTTGCGCGATTACAGAATGCGCGGTAATAAGCGCCTTGATTGCGTTATTGAGCGACACTGATCCTTGCGATCCGCCAACGATGAGCACTGTTTTTTTGGCAGGATCAAATCCTAATTCTTGCAAGAGTTGCTCGCGGTCGCTCGAGAGCGAACGAATGTAGGCGCTCAAAGGATAGGGGCGCAAGGTGCAATGGGATTTTGGAAAATAGTTTTTTGTTTGTTCAAAAGAGACGGTGACCGTCGTGGCGAGCGGCGCAAGCGCGAGGAGCGTTTTACCGGGCTCAACATCAAGGGCAACTAGTTCGATCGGAATACGCAGCATCCATGCTGCAGCGCAGACTGGCAGCGCGATATGGCTGCCGGTGGTGATCACGCGTTCTGGTTTTGCCTCATACAGTATGCGCAGGCTCTGAAAAAAGCTGGTGACGGCTTGATAACCAAAGAGGGGCAACTTATACCATTGCCGATAGGGCACGGCGCGCATGCGTAATGCATGATGCTCAAGATCAGTATTTTGCTGGAGGACTTTGGCATCAAGATCGCCGTGCGTCGTGATCATGATGATGCGTGCATGAGGATCGTGTTGTTTTACATCGTGAGCGAGGTTCAGAGCAGGCAGGATGTGTCCGCCCGATACGCCAGCAACAAAGCAGTAGGTTTTAATTATTGGGTAATTTGTCATTTGATTCTAAAAAACAAGGTTGATTTATCCCTTATGTCCCGCGATACGCTTCGCTACTCAGGACGAACGGGAATGGATGATTATTTATAATTTTTTCCTTGATAACACTTAAGGTTTTATCCCCGTTCGTCCTGAGTAGCCCGTAAGGGCGTATCGCGGGACATAAGGGGAATAATGTATCTCATACACTCTGCGTTGTCATGTAATCATGGGCTAAAACACGCATCTCCTGATCAATAAGCTCAGCGTGCGAAGTGTAAATACGGGTATCGCGCAGCGTCTGTAACGCTCGATCATACTCTCCATTGGCATGGAGCAGGCGTGCATGCGTAACGCGATAATAGGCATTATGCGGATCATGTGCGAGCACTGTATTAAGGAGCTCGGTTGCTTTTTCAATATCCTTTTCATGCTCGAGATAATGATATGCGAGTAAATGTTGTGCCGGCATAAAATCAGGGGAAATTTTAGTGATTGAAGCAATCACCGATTTCATACGTTCATAGTCGCCCCGCTCAGCATGCAGGCAGGCAAGATTATACATAATGCGCGTGCGGGTGTGCGCATCTTCTATATATTCAAGCGCGCGATGATAATGGAACATGCATTCGCGTACATCTTTCGTTTTTTCATAAATTTCAGCTAAGTGAATATGCGCGAGTGCAGCATGCGGATGCTCGTGCGTAACATCATGCAGGAGACGGAGTGCGCGGCGATGCGATACGCCGTTCAGGCAGAGTGCATGCAGTTGGGTGTACCAGATTTCATTATGTGGATCGCGATACATACATTCTTTTAACAACCGCATTGCATGGCGATGTTTACGCATACCATTAAATAGATTGAGTTTGATGATGGTAGCATCTTCTTTTTGCGCCGGTTCAGTTTCCAGGCATTTATCAATCGCTTGTAATCCTTTGCGGTATTGTCGGTTTTGAAAGAATGAAAGGCCATCGAGTAAACACTTATTATCGATCGCCATTGCCTTTTGCTGACTTGAGATCATGCGACGCTTGATCAGAAGTTCAAGCAGATGTTTTTCAAGCGGCTGATTTGAAGTGCCTGAAAGTTCTAAGAAATTGGTATAGCCTTTGATTGCATCATCCAATTTGCCGGCATTTTCTTCAAGCATGCCAAAAAGAAGCCAGCCTTTATCGAAATTGGGATGCAATTCCAAACTCTTGCCGACGCTATCGCGTGCGTTTTTGGCATCACTGAGCTCGGTATAGAGTTGCGCTTGCATGAAATAGAAGATGAAATTGTTTGGCTTGCGGGGAGAGTTATTAAGTAAATCATCAATCAGTTGAATTGCATTCATACGCTCTTTATTTCTGCGATAACTATTCACCGCTTGATAGATGATTTCCGGATGGGTTTTAAACTGGCGGCTCAGCTTGATGTATAACTTATCGGCTTCATCTTGCTGACCAGATGCTTCAAGCGCTAAACCGAAAATGAGCTGAATGTCGGGATCATTTTCAAAATGTTCTTGTATACGCGGCATGAGGACAAGAATCTGACGATAATCTTTGGCGGCTACAAGATAGGGCAAATATCCTTTGTAGACGTGCACCGGTGTATCGGGAGAAAGCAGCAGACGCTGATAGCCTTTCTGCGCTTTATCAAGTTTGCCATCTAATTGATGATAAGTGGTGAGCATGAAATTGTGATAGGTATCGGTGTCATCTTTTGTGTAAGCGCTGATATAACACACTGTTCCGGCGAGTAATGCGCTGATTATTGTTGTTTTATAATTCATACATTATTTCCTTATTTCCCGATCACCCTGAGCCTGACGAAGGGTCTTGCTCCTGATAACAACGGATTAAAAAATCTTCGAGCGCTTGCTGCAATTGCGGATCTTTGATGTGAGCGAGCGCACCTTTTTCTTTTGCAGTCAATGGGCGTTTAGTGCGGGCACGTATTGTTGGTTTGGTATAGGTCTGTTTTTTTACCGGCCGTATACCAACTTTTTTAAAGCGTAACTGTTTGATGCGCGGGCGATCCAGTTTTTCGTTAATTACTTGTAAAATCACGTGTGAAAGCATATATAACTCTTGCAACCAACATGAATCAGTAACGCCGAGTACGAGCGTATCATCAGTGATGCGTTCAAGATACACTTTGGTATTGAGGTTGCCGATTATGGAATCCCAATTACGCAATAGATCTATCTTCCAATTATCTGGCTGATCAAATACGGTACTCAGCAGTTCTTTGATTGGTTGTGCCATGCGCTACTTTACGTGATTATCGACTTTAATATTTACTCGTATTATACAACACCTAAATGTATAATACATCCTTATCGTGAGATAACACGATAAAAAATATATGCATACAATGTTCAGCGAAAGGAACAAGCATGAAGTTTAAAACAATGTTGGTGGGTGTATTACTTGCAGGATCAATGCAACAAGCATGGGGGATGTATAGGGCGGGGGGATACGAGCCAATTAATCCGCGCAACCCGGGGCAAAACAGTCCAAGCGCACCGTTGATGAGCCCATCGAATTCAATTCGTCCGAGCAATAGTAATAATCCGCCATCATCTTCAAATAACAATAATAGTTCAGCACCAAGACAAGAGGTCAGTGATATTGCTGAATTAGTTGTTTTGATAAAAGCATTGAGTCTGAATGTTGAAACGATGCACAAGGAGGTGAATGATAGAATGACCAAGATGGAGAAAAAAATAGACACAGTGGAGAAGAAAGTTGGAGGGATGACGAAAAATTCAGATTACATTAGTCTCTACGATCTTAAGAAAGAAATTGAGGCTGTTAAGTCCAAAGTTGATAATACTCACAGAGCCGTTGCTGACGTGAAGTCGAACCTCAAACATTAACTGATGCCTTAGTAGACAGCATTAAATAGACGTCGTTTTAATCAATATAAAATAAAAACGTAATTATACCGGTCGTACATACGGCCGGTTTTTTAGAAGGAATAATCATGAACTATAAAACAATAATAATCTGCGCATTGCTTGCAGGATCAATGCAACATGCACGAGGGATGGATAGATCTTGCCCGCCAAACGATAACAATAATAATAAAGAGGTCAGTAATGATGCCCGATTAGCCACAGCATTGGAGATGAATAAGAAGATGGAAACATTGATTCAAAACGAGCTGCTTGCTGAAGCAATTATGATCAATAAAATGGTGAAAGCGCATAATGAATTGAAGGAACAATCATGAACTATAAAACAATAATAATCTGCGCACTGCTTGCAGGATCAATGCAACATTCATGGGGGTTTTCTGAAAGCGAATGCAATATTATTTTAGATACAGATTGGAGAGATCCCCTCAAGAGACCAGAAGAAGGGTGTGCAGTTTTAAAGAGATCGGTTAACGCATACAAGCAAGAAGGTATTCCATTATGCGAAGACCAGGGAGGAATTTTTAAGAATGTATCGATGGAGTACATAAAGTTTAGGACGGGATTCAAGACATTGCGCGGACAGGGTATTGGCCATATAATCGCACATCTTTCTCAGGCAGAGGGCATAGCACAGAGAATGGATGCAGCACTTGCAGAATACAGGCAAGGGCATGTACGAGAGAAGATCGCGCGGCTCTTGGCAGATCAACATAAGAACATCGCAAGATAATATTTAAAGAAAAGAGAAAATCATGACTTATAAAACAATAATAATGTGCGTTTTATTCGCAGGGTCTATGCAAAATGCATGGGGAATGGAGAATAAGCAAGTTACCCCTCTTGGCGTTCAACAACCGGAGTCAAAAGATTCTAAATTAAAGCAATATCTTAAAAGTATTATGCTCTGCGAGTGTTTAGGCTTGAGGAAAAACGCTGATCAAGATAAGAAGCCAGGTTTTGAGTTTTCATATAAGAGCGAAACGGAAAGCCCAGAGATTATCTTTGAGGGTAGCTCCATGGGAAACGAAACGCAGAACCCACCGATTATATTTGAAGGAGGCTCCATAGATGTTCAAAGAGATGATGAGATCTGGATTTAATTTTGAAAAGGAAAATAAATATGCGTTATAAGATCATGGCCTTGAGCATTTTGTGGTCGATGCAAAATGCATGGGGGATGGACAAGGATGATAATCAAACTATTGCTGAGCAAGTGCGGCAACAGAATATTACAATCGCTCGCTTGCTTTCTAAAATAGATGCATTGGAAGTTATCGTTGCGCAGCAGGGCAAGAAATTAAATGGGGTACATAATGCACAGCAAACAATGACGCACGATGTAGATGCATTATTGCGCAAAACAGCACATATTAATCGGAATAACAAAGGCGATCAAGACGGGCCACCTCAATCTAATACTGATCACGGATGGGCTTATTAAAGCATTGGTTTTTTTTAAGGAACAATTATGACTTGTAAAACAATAATAATGTGCGCAGTAATCGGTATATCGATGCAAAATGCGTGGGCGATGGATAAGGATGATAGCTGGGTAAATGCATTTAAGGCAAATGATGCACTGGACGCTCTCATTGCAGCGAAAACTAAATGCGATAAAGAATGCCATAGATGGACTAAGGTTCAAGAGTTTAAAGAAGTGGCACCAAAATTTAATGCTTTTATGAAAGTGCAAGGTAAGTTTGATCAGATGACTCGCGAGGAAATAGTAAAACACACTCTCCAAGCAGACTGTCTAGCACAGGAACTTGAAGCTGCACTTACCAAATATCAAGCAAACAAAAACAATGATAAGAAAGAGTAATTATGAACAATAAAACAATAATAATGTGCGCAGTATTCGCAGGATCGATGCAACAATCATGGGGGATGCATAGGGGGCCGGGATACGAGCTAATTAATCCGCACAACCCGGTGCAATACAGTCCGAGTGCACCATTAATGACCCCTTCACAATCAATTAGTATGAATAATAACGTGCAATACAGTCCAAGCGCACCGTTGATGAGCCCATCGAATTCAATTCGCCCGAGCAATAGTAATAATCTGCTGCCACATTTGAATGATAATGCAAGGGTGCCAGCTGTAAATAACAATAATAGTTCAGTGCCAAGACAAGAAGTGAGCGAGATAGCTCGATTAGCTGCTGCGATAGAGGCATTGAATCTGAATGTTGAAAATATGAGCAAGCAGTTGAACGATAGAATGACTAATGTGGAGCAAAAAATAGAAACGGTAGAGAATAAAGTTGTGAATATGACGCAATATTCGAAGACCTATTCCTACAATCATGAGCAAGAAATTAGTCTCTACGATCTTAAGGAAGAAATTAAGGAAGTTCGGAGCATAGTTAGTCGAGTTTATCGCAACACGAAATGAAATAAATGACCTATAAAAGAATGATGATGTGTGCGGTACTCGCAGGAACAATGCAGAATGCATGGGGGATTGGCGAAAAAGCGCCTTTAGATATGTTAAATACAATGGTATCAGAGCATAGCGCTGTTTGCGCATCTGAGGAGTTTCAAGACGTAATGCTGAGCATTGCAATGTTTCGTAAGAATCTGAAAAAATCTAACAATCCGGATATGACTTTGGTAAGTCAGGCCGTGGACGGGTTAATGATAGAGTTTCAAGCTGCGTTGGAAGCATATCAAAACAAGCATAGTAAACAGGGATATCATGAACTATAAAACAATAATAATGTGCACATTACTCGCAGGAACGATGCACCATACATGGGCAATGGAACAGCCCAATCAGCATCTATCGGCAATTAATGGGTACGCTGCATTAATGAGGGCGCAGACAAAGTGTACGCAAGCAGGTGTCCCTATAATGCGGCAAGCCAACACGCCAGCAGAATTTTTAACAATTATTCCACAGGTACTGGCCTTTAAACAAGATGCAGCAAAGGCATCGTTAGCGGAAGGTCCGCGGCGTTTAGCGCAAGCGGGGGAACTGGCTCAACAGCTTGAAGATGCTCTTGAGCAATATCTCAAAAATAAAGAAGCAGCGAATAATAAAGATGCCAAACAATAGGAGACGGTGATGAAGTATACAATAATGGTAGCATGTGCATTACTCGCAGGATCGATGCAACATGCATGGGGGATGGAAGAGGAAAAAAATGATAAAGAGCCAGTGACTGATACAGATCTACGTGCAAGTAACGGGGGGATTTACGTTACCAATCCCAATCAGGGCTTGCAATCATTAATCCAAGCTTTTGAACGGACCCCCGATGGGTTTTATGTGAGTCCAGAGGCTCAGCAGATCACACCAAAAATTGCAGCGTGGAAAGAAGCCGCATCAAAAGTATCGAGAGATAGCTTGGTGACCCGTTCAGAAGCATATGAGCAAATGTCATTGGGCTTGCAGGCTGGTTATCTTGCGCAAGAGATTAATGTTGCGATTAAATTGTATCTGGATAATAGACGCGATGAAGGTAAAGGGAATCTAGATTAGGCTGCAAAGCAAATAAGGAGACGTAATGAAGAAAAAAATGATAATAATCTGCTCACTACT
>Ga0181531_10001518_pt1 | contig 14613 bp, 14 predicted proteins | sample PEATcosm2014_Bin_38_FD_119743 | JGI IMG/M metagenome (GOLD analysis project Ga0181531, IMG submission 119743) | Peatland microbial communities from MTU Mesocosm Facility, Houghton, MI, USA - PEATcosm2014_Bin11_10_metaG | ecosystem: Environmental > Terrestrial > Soil > Wetlands > Peat | place... | reverse complement strand
ATGGAGGTGAGCGCCGTGCTTGTCGTGATCACGGCGCCGGTCAGTGTGATGGCGTTCTGGCCCAAGAAGTAGATGGGCTCGGCCCACTCTCGGAAGTGTTCGCGAAAACTCATCGACTGCCACCGTTCTCCATCGTGTCAGAACCGCCCTGCACATACCTCAAACGTTGCCGCCGGACTATCCGTCGTGCTGGACAACCGATTTCGTCGTGAAACGTGAGCCAGTCCGAACTACTTCTTCAAGGTGCGAATGTAGGCGACCAGTCCCTTAATTTCTTCAGGCTTCAGAGAACCATACTTCGGCATCTTGTTTTTGCCGTTGGTGATGACGTCGGTCAGTTCGGCGTCAGACATCTTCTGAACTTCTGGAGACGTAAAGTCGTGGGCACCCATTTTCTTGCCCATCGCCGATCCCGTACCATCCGCACCGTGACACATCGCGCACTTCGATTTGAAGAGCGCCTCGCCGCCCTGGGCACGCGCCGGCAGTGAAAAGCTGAGAACAACCACGACGGCTGTTGCGATTGTCAACAATTGGAAGTTCACTTTCTTCATTTTGGGATTCTCCGTTTCAAATTTGTTGGCCCAGCAATTTTCGGCATCGAGGATACATCCACCAAGGTGCCCTGCACACTCAAATATTGCCGTTCCCAGGGTGGGACCTTCTGTGATGCCCATCACAGGTCGTTGTAACCTTGGGCAGAAGGGCCTTCGGCGACGACGGCGGAGAACAGAACGATTTTCGGACCGTCAGCGTTTACCGGGTGTGGAGGAGTTGAGAGCGGTCCAGCAGGCGCGAGCGATCATCCAGTCCTCCTGGGCACAGATGACGAGAGTGCGAACTCTGGATTTGTCAGCAGAAATGTCGCTATCGCCACGTTTTGACGAGGCGACCTCGTTTTTTTGTGGATCGATCCGCAGGCCCAGGAAGGCAAGATTGTCACAAACGGCAGCGCGCACCTCGGGCGCATTTTCGCCCACGCCGGCGGTGAAGATCAGGACATCGACTCCGCCGAGAACGCCAACCATCGATCCGATTGCTGATTGGAGACGATGCACGTAAACGGCAAAGGCCAATTTGGCGCGGTCATGATCAGCCTTGATCGCGCTGAGAATCTCGCGCATGTCGCCTGAAATGCCAGAGAGTCCGAGCAAACCAGACTTCTTATTCAGCAAATTATCAAGCTGCTCACCGGATAACTTGTGCTGCCGCATCAGGTAGGTGAGGATTCCGGGGTCGACGGATCCGGAGCGCGTTCCCATCATGACCCCGTCGAGCGGGGTGAAGCCCATGGTGGTGTCAACGCTACGGCCGTCGCGGATTGCGGCGAGAGAACAGCCATTGCCGAGATGGCAAGAGACAATCTTCAATCCGCTCGAAGACCTGCCGAGCAATTGTGGGGCACGCTCGGAACAATACTGGTGATTGATACCGTGAAATCCGTACCGGTGAATGCCCTGCTCCAGCCATTCGTATGGGCCGGCGTAAGTACTGGCTGAGGGAGGCATGGTGCGGTGAAAACCGGTGTCGAACACCGCGACCTGCGGCAATTTACCAAGCAGCTTGGCGGCGATCTCCATACCCTCGAGCTCTGCCCGATTGTGGAGCGGGGCGAACGCGGAAACGGCGGCGATCGCTTTCGTGACTTCGGAATCGACGATGCTGGGCTCAAGATATCTTGGCCCACCGTGGACCACTCGATGTCCAACGACATCGATATCTTTGGGGCTGGAGATGGCCGAGGCCTCACCGGTCCAGATGCTGGTCAGCAGACGCTCGATGTACTCGGCCCGCGATCCGGCTTGAATTTCGCCGTGACGCGATGTTCCCCCGGACTTGATGGAGGAATGGGCGGAGCTGCCATTCCACTCGATCTTGCCCTCCCACACGCAGGGGAGCGGATCAGTAGACGGTGTGGCGGCAATCGAGTAGAGACAACTCTTCTGGCTGCTGGAGCCGGAGTTGAGAACGAGCACATTCATCAGTACGGCCAGGTCCAATCACGAATTTCGGGCATGTCATCGCCGTGCTCGTAAATGTACTGACGATGCTCGACCAGGCGGTTGCGCAGAAATTGCTTGAAATGCCCGGAGACGCTCTGCAGCCGGGGGACGCGGTCGACAACGTCTCCGGCAAGATGGAAACGATCGAGATCGTTCAGTACAGTCATATCGAACGGCGTGGTGGTGGTTCCTTCTTCTTTATAGCCGCGCACGTGGAGATTGTCGTGATTGTGCCTGCGGTAGGTGAGGCGGTGAATGAGCCAGGGGTATCCGTGATAGGCAAAAATGATCGGCTTGTTGATGGTAAACAACGAATCGAAGTCGAGGTCAGAGAGCCCGTGCGGGTGTTCGCTTGACGGTTGAATGGTCATCAGGTCGATAACGTTGACGACGCGAATCTTGATATCCGGAAAGTGCTGCCGGAGCAAATCGACGGCTGCCAGGGTTTCGAGGGTGGGGACATCGCCTGCGCAAGCCATCACCACATCGGGCTCGACTCCCTTGTCAGTGCTGGCCCACTCCCAGATACCGATACCGGTGGTGCAATGCTCGATGGCCGATTCCATATTGAGGAACTGCAGCGCAGGCTGTTTGCCGGCGACGATGACATTCACATAGTGGCGGCTACGCAGGCAATGATCAGCGACCGAGAGCAAACAGTTGGCATCCGGAGGAAGGTAGACGCGCACGACATCCGCTTTCTTGTTGACGACGTGGTCGATGAAGCCTGGATCCTGATGGGTGAATCCGTTGTGATCCTGACGCCAGACGTGCGAGGTCAGCAAGTAATTGAGCGAAGCGATGGGCCGGCGCCACTCGATCTCTCGCGTCACCTTCAGCCACTTGGCGTGCTGATTGAACATAGAGTCGATAATGTGGATGAAGGCCTCGTAGCAGGAGAAGAATCCGTGGCGGCCAGTCAGGAGATATCCCTCGAGCCAACCCTGACACATGTGTTCGCTCAGCATCTCGAGCACGCGGCCGGTCTGCGAAAGGTTTTCATCGACGGGCAGCATCGGCTCCATCCATAGCTTGTCGGTCGCTTCATATAAGGCTTCGAGCCGGTTGGAGGCAGTTTCGTCCGGGCCAAAGACGCGGAAATTCTTGGAGGGCGCGTTCAGCTTCATCACGTCGCGCAGGAATCCTCCAAGCACGCGCGTGGCTTCGGCATTTTCGGTGCCCGGTTTGGGCACGTCGACGGCATAGTTGCGAAAGTCAGGCATCACGAGATCGCGCAGGAGCAGGCCGCCATTCGCGTGAGGATTGGCGCCCATACGGCGATCGCCTTTCGGCGCAAGTTCTGCGAGCTCTGCAACGAAACGCCCGTTTTCGTCGAAGAGTTCTTCCGGGCGATAGCTTCGCATCCAGTCTTCGAGGATCTTGAGGTGGCCGGGCTTCTTTAGATCGGTCACTGGGACCTGATGGGCGCGCCAGGTGCCTTCGATCGGTTTGCCATCGACCACCTTGGGGCCAGTCCAACCTTTGGGACTGCGGAGAACCATCATGGGCCAGATCGGCAAACTGGAAACGGCGGCTTGATCGTGACTGCGCGCTTTCTGCTGAATGGCGCGAATCTCTTCGACGATGCTGTCGAGCGTACTGGCCATCAACTGGTGCATCAATTCGGGTTCGTGGCCTTCGACGAAATAGGGTTTCCACCCGTGGCCTGCGAAGAATTGTGTCAATTCATCGTCGTTCATTCGCGCGAGCACGGTGGGATTCGCGATCTTGTAGCCATTTAAATGGAGGATGGGAAGCACAGCTCCATCGCGCGCCGGATTGAGAAACTTGTTGCCATGCCAACTGGTGGCCAGCGGTCCGGTCTCTGATTCGCCATCGCCAACGACGCAACAGGCGAGGAGATCGGGATTGTCGAATACCGCGCCGCAGGCGTGCATGATCGAGTAGCCGAGCTCCCCGCCTTCGTGAATGGAGCCCGGAGTTTCGGGAGCGGCGTGACTTGGGATGCCACCGGGGAAAGAGAATTGCTTGAATAGCTTGCGCAGGCCTTCTTCGTTCTGCGTGATATTGGGATAAAAGTCGCTGTAGGTTCCTTCGAGGTAGGTGTTGGCGACCATGCCGGGGCCACCGTGGCCGGGACCGCAAATATAGATGACGTTCAGGTCATACTTCTTGATCAGGCGGTTGAAGTGAACATAGACAAAGTTCAGGCCTGGGGTCGTTCCGAAATGGCCGAGGAGCCGCGGCTTGACATGCTCGATTTTGAGCGGCTCGTGCAGCAAGGGGTTGGCGTAGAGATAGATTTGACCGACGGAAAGATAGTTGGCAGCACGCCAATAGGCATCGATCTTTCGCAATTCTTCGGGGGTGAGAGGCTGGGCGGAAATGCCGTGACGGGTAGAGTCAATTCCGGCGGAAGGAGTCATGAGAGCCTGCCTTTCGAATTCGGACAACTCCATTCTAGTGACTCGCAGTGGCGTCGGCCAGCGCTGCAACACTTTTTGGACGGTAACTTGCGGTTAATATTTGACGTGAGCATCCTGAGGATAGCGTGCCAGCATCCCATTTCAATCCTACGAAGAGTTATTTTCAGCAGCACGGGAGAGCATGAACATTTCGAGGAGCCAACGCCGGAGCATCGTGTTCGCGGGCTGGGCAACGCTGACGATGGCGGCAATTGCGGTCGCGCAAGCTCCGGCGACAAAGAGCGGCGTCGGTCTGAGCGTCGATGCGGCGCAGTCGCATCTGCACTGGACGGTCGACAGCACCCTGCACACAGTGCATGGAACCTTCATCATCAAGAGCGGGTCCGTTTACTTTGACCCGGCATCTGGGAAGGCGAGCGGAGCGATTGTCGTTTCCGCAACGAGCGGAGAAAGCGGGAGTGGGGCGCGAGACAAGCGCATGCACCACGAGATACTGGAATCGGAGAAATATCCAGAGGTGATTTTCCGTCCCACCCAGGTGCAAGGAAAGGTGAGCCTGTCGGGTCCGTCTGACGTGAAGCTCGCAGGCGTCTTCTCGCTTCACGGCGCCGACCACGTATTGACGGCGCAGGTGCATGTGGAGATGGCGGGCGATCACTGGAGAGGGACAGCGAGTTTTGAGGTTCCCTATGTGCAGTGGGGTATCAAGGATCCGAGCAACTTTCTTCTGAAAGTGAAGCCCGTCGTCAACGTTGAGCTGGAATTGTCTGGAACGTCGCAGCCGGCGAATTAACGGGCCCCAAATTCAGAAGCTGATCGCGCGGTCGAACCGTTATTTCCGGCCGCCCGAGACACGGATGGTTTCGCCAGTAATCCAGCGCGATTGGTCCGAAGCGAGGAAGACGGCAGCCGAAGCGATGTCATCTGGTTGCCCGATGCGTCCGAGCGGCGTGCCAGCGACCGCCTGCTTCTCAAAATCGCTGCCTATGAATCCGGGAACGCTATGCAACCCTTCAGTCTCCGTGAGGCCGGGATTGATGGCGTTGACACGGATTTTTCTTGGACCCAACTCCACCGCCAACGCCTGCGTCACCGAGTCAAGAGCGCTCTTCGTGGCTGAATAGACGGTCGACGCCGGAATAGGATTGGAGCTCACAATCGAGCTGACGTTGATGATGCTGCCCCCGTCACCATTGAATAGTTTCAATGCCTCCTGAACGGCGAGAATCGGGCCGAGCACGTTGGTATTGAACTGGCGGTGAAACGTGGCTTCCGAAACATTTTCGATGGGGTCGAACTGATAAACGCCGGCATTGTTGACAAGGACATCGAGTTTACCGAAAGCCTTTTTGGTTTCTGCGAACAGTTTCTTGACGTCAGCCGCCTTGGCGACATCTCCCTGGACGGCGATCGCCTTTCCGCCTTTTTCTGTGATCTCGGCGACGGTGCGGTCGGCGCCTTCTTTGCTGGACGCGTAATTTACGACTACGGCTGCGCCAGCGGCGGCGAGTTCCTTGGCAATCCCGGCTCCGATGCCCTTGGACGCACCGGTAACGACAGCGACTTTATTCTTCAGCACACTCATGGCTCTCTCCTCCTGTGGTAGTACGACAGTTCGATAACCATCGAACTGTTCAATAGATGTGAGAGCGCCCGCGGAGGATACAACTAAATTTGGGAGAGTTCCTTGAGATAGGCGCGCAAGACTTTGCGCTGGAGCACGAGGTTCGAGTATTTACCTTTGCGAATAATGTCGATCAGGCCAGCGGTTTCAAGCTCTTTCGTGTGATGGGAGAGAGTCGCCATGGTGATGTTCTGCATTGCGAACAGCGCCCGACATGGCATCGGACCGCGATGTGCTCCGATCTGCCGCAAAATCTCGAAACGTCGAGGTTCCGCTAAAGCGCGGGCGATCCGCGTGAATTGCTTCTTATCGAGTTCGTTCCGCGTGCCGGCCACGACCTAAACGTTACCCGCACTTGAAGCAGGCTGTCCAGCGAGCACGAGCCTCATGCGCTGTTGGGGCGTCAGATGCCGTGCAATCCCCAAATGCGGTTCGCTCCCAGGACTAGACCGAGGGTGAGCAATGCGATGAGGATTTCACCCAGCGCGCCCACGACGAAAGGACGCAACCCTTGCCCGGACATGGTGCGGAAATTCGTACGCAGTCCAACACCGGCAAAGGTCAAGAGGAAGGCCCATTTGGAGAGATTTCCCAAGGACGCGATCTGGCCTTTCGAAAAGAACCCGAAGCCGACGAGGAGAGAGATCAGCAGAAAGCCCAGGACAAACTTGGGAAACTTGCGCCAGAGAAACGCAGCTTTGTTGCTGACATTTTCGGCTTGCCCGCGGCGCGCCCAGTAGAGGGCATAGCCGAGGACGACAAAACCGATGAGCGCGTTGCGCGTGGTCTTCGCCAGAACGGCAACCTTGCCTGCGGCGTCGGAATAGAGCGCGCCGGCAGCGGTCGCCTCGGCCGTGTTATCGACCCCGAGGCCGGCCCACAGGCCGTAGGTGACATCGTTCATGTGCAGGCTGTGCGCGATGAGGGGAAAGGTAAACAGCGAGATAGCCCCGAGCGCGAGGATCGCGGCCATGGCAAACGAGGCATCCTCGTCATCGGCGTCGATGGCGCCTTTCGCGGCGATGATGGCCGAGACTCCGCAGATCGACGAACCGACCGCGAGCAGTGACGTCAGCTTCGGCTTCAACTTGAAGATCCGGCCGAGAACAGTCATCAGAGCGAGCGAAAGCGTAACTTCGACAAGCACCAATCCGAGACTGATGGCGCCAAGTTTCAGCACGTCGGCAAGTACGAACCGCGCACCGAGCAGCACGATTCCGGTTTTCAGCCAAAACTCATAGGTCGCGACACCGGGCTGAAAGATTTTCGGAAGCTCCCAGAGGTTTGAAATTACGAGGCCGATGACGATCGCCCAGAGGACATATTCGATGTTGGGAAAGGTCCAGTGATGCGCCTTGACATAGCCGTTGAGCGAGTGCTCGATGGTTTTGCCGGCAAATCCGATGGCCGCGAGGAGCAGAATGCCCGGGACAAGCCGCAGGGGCACGAGAAAGGAATTCTCTGATGCCGGCCGCGAAAGCGAAATGGAAGAAGCCATGATTCTTCTCCGTGAGACAAAGGTGTTTCTTGGTGAGCTACCAGGGGACCCTTGCGAAGAATCCGAATTTCACCGCCAACGCCAACGCAAAGGCGACAAGTACGGCCCAAGTATCGAGGGAAAAGGCCGGGTTCTTAGCGGAGTTCGAAGTCGTGCGATCTGACATCTCATTGCCTCCCGAGGAGCGGTGCCCGCATAACCACTATGTCTATTTATATAGTCGACATACTATCAAGTTCAAGCATTTTTGACGCCAACTCTCGGCCACGGCTGCGCGAGACGCAACCAGTTCCATGGCAGTGATTTGGCTCGGTCGCACGATTCAACAGCCTAATCAATCACGTGCAGAACATTGCGGTTGTACGGCGACGTGCTGCAACCTGAAAGGACGTCTGAAAGCGTAACTTTTGGCCGGCTTGGCAATCTATATCTCCGGCGAAGACGTACTTTGTAGAGCTACGCCCTGAACGAGACTCGAATATTGAGGGCTTTAAGGAGAATGCAATGATTAGTCGCCGGCAGTTTTTTGGGAGTTCAGCGATGGCAGTCGCGGGCATAAGTCTCGCCAAGTGGACGGCACCGCCCGCGGCAGGCGCACCCAGAAACGAGTCGATGAACGCGGGTGGAACAGTAGAGATCATCCAGTTTAATGATTCTGGTGAGAAGATCGGTCCGGTGCGGGTTGCAAAAGTGCGCAAGACGGACGCGGAGTGGAAGCAGCAACTGAGTTCACTGCAATTTGAAGTCACGCGTCGGGATGGTACGGAGCGAGCCTACACCGGTGAATACTTCGACCTGCACGATAAGGGTCTCTATCGCTGTATCTGCTGCGGCAATGCCCTCTTCAGCTCGGACACGAAATTCGATTCGGGAACCGGATGGCCGAGTTTCTGGGCTCCGATCGCGAAAGAAAATGTGCACGAATCGACCGACAGCAGCCTGGGAATGGACCGCACCGCGGTTTCGTGCAGCGAATGCGATGCTCACCTCGGACACGTGTTTGACGACGGGCCCAAGCCCACAAACCTGCGGTATTGCATGAACTCGGCCGCCTTGAAGTTTGTGAAGCGTGTGTAAGCCGGCGCCCCAGGAAATTTCGACCTAATTTCCGTGCGCAACAAAAGCTATGCAGCGTGGCCATCGCCACAGATGGCCGCTCCATTGAGGGAACGGGCGTCATCTACGGCTGAGAATATTCCGTTGGCCGAAATGTATCTATGTCCTTCCACTTGTCTCCAGGACAAGGCGCACCTCGCATGCAACTGAGGTTTCTGGCGCGGATTCAATAAAATCAGGTGATAAGACCCTGGCTTCGATTTTGCGCCGGAGAAGCGGTTTATGCGGGACGCGTCTGCACTTTCGCGTTTGAAATGTCCCAACCGCAACTGCGACAAAGGGCGTCAAACGGGGGAACGGACTGAACGATGAAGATCAAGCCGGTTAAGCATTCCAGCCATTGGATCCCGGATTTCTCTACTCTGCTCGACGCTCGCGCGGTCAGCGCGCTGCGGGAGCACTTGTCCTTGCGGTTCCGTCGACCTCGGACGTGGATCTTTGCAGCTTGCGCTCTTGTCGCGGGCTCACTCCTTTTGCCGGCGCAGGATTCCACCGGATCACCGCCCGCCAATGAAGGCTCGCAACCGAGCACCGCATCGAATAACCTGCCCCCGGTTCAGCTCGACGACACTGCCGTACTTCATCACCTGAACCAGGTCATCAGCTGGTACCGGCATTCCACGACGGGCATTCCGTCGATCGGAATGCCGAGCGATGCGATCTATCAAGATAATGCGCAGAGCCTTGGAAACGAAGCGGTGCGGCTGGCGTTCGAGTCGGCAAAGGCCGAGTCGGCGCTGATCGCGTCAGGCGAGAAAACGGCTGGAGGGACACAGCCGTCGGGCGCGATGCCGCAACAACAGAACTTCGCCCAGATGGTCGAGAAAACCTCGGCCCAAATCGCGCAGTTGGAATCCAAAATCGCAGCGATCGATGGGCAAATCGCGAAGGCTCCCGCATCTCGACGCGAAGGCTTGGCCTCGCAGCGGGATGCGTTACAAGGCGAGCTGGAATTGCAGAAAGCGCTTCTCGACGCGGTGCAAAAGATGGCGGCGTTCGTGGAGAACAACAACGAGCTGCCTGGAGGCCTGGCAGGAGGAATCAACAAGCTGGCGCGATCGATTCCTGAGGTCTTTCCTTCGGGAACAGTGCAACCGAAAACGGCCACAACGCAAGCTCCGGCTCCCGCGGCGAACAAGCCTTCGTTGGCCAGCTCCGGCGGGCTGATCAGCGAGGCGATGACCCTCTACGACCACGTCAGCGCGATGCACCAGATCGACGGTCTCACCAAAGAAACCGATTATGTTCGAAGTGTTGCGGACCAATTGCGAACTCCGCTCCGCAACGGGCTGCGGGCAACCATTCAGCAAAGTCAAACCCTAGCCAACCAGCCGCCATCGAACGATCCCCAGCAGCTGGCGGCCGAAAAGCAACAGTTTCACGAACTGGCCGAACGTTTCAAACAGCTCTCCAGTGCACTCATGCCGCTGAGCCAAGAGATGATCGTATTGAACGACAGCAAGGCCAATTTTGACGAGTGGCACAAGGCGATTGGCCGCGAGTCGAAGTACATTCTCCGGTCCGTGCTATTGCGAGTGTTCACGATTGCTCTGGCGCTGGCGGTCATTCTGGTGCTCTCGGAAATCTGGCGGCGCATCACCTTCCGCTATATCAGCGATCTTCGGCGCCGGCGCCAGTTCCTGATCATGCGGCGGGTGGTGATCGGATTCCTATTCATGATTGTGCTTGTGCTCGGCTTTGTCAGCGAATTCAGTTCGCTGGCGACATTCGCCGGGTTCATCACCGCGGGCATCGCAGTCGGATTGCAAGCCGTGCTTCTTTCAGTGGCGGCGTATTTTTTCATTATTGGCAGGTATGGCATAAGAGTTGGCGATCGCATCAGCGTGGGAGGGATTACCGGCGACGTGGTCGATATTGGCCTGGTAAGAATGTACCTGATGGAGCTCGCGGGAACGGGTTTGGATTTTTATCCGACGGGACGAATCGTTGTCTTCTCTAATGCCGTTCTATTTCAGACGGGAACGCCGCTATTCAAGCAGATTCCCGGCACCGAATATGCCTGGCATGAGGTCGTGGTGATGATTGCGCCGAATGGAAACCATCAGGCAGCGCAGGAGAAGCTGGTAGCTGCCGTGGATTCCGTCTATTCACAATATCGGGCAGATATTGAGCAGCAGCACGCGGCCATCCAGCGCCATGTCGATATCCAAGTAGAAATGCCGCGCCCCGAAGCGCGGTTGCAATTCGCGGACACGGGATTGGAGCTCATCGTGCGCTATCCGGTTGAGATTCGCAAAGCTCCGGACATCGATGAACAGATGACGAGGAAGGTGCTCGATCTTGTTGAAAATGACGCAACTCTGAAGACGGCGGTTACGGGCAATCCCAAGATCCGATCGGCTGTGAAGGGATGAAAAGCATGACGCTGCAGCACGCGAGGAATGGTGCTCTTTTTCACTTCCCGCTGGTCGCAAAGATGTCGATGACGCGCTCATTGAGCAAGTCAGCGAGCTTTCTGGCATCTTCAACTCGGGTGCCCCCGAGCAGGTCAAAGCCGATGGCAACATCTTTCAGAACGGGAATGGTGTCCTGGTAGAGTTGCACCGCGAGGATATGCTTTCCGTCAATCATCTGCACGGCAAAGCGGCAATTGCTGCGATCGGTTTTTTTGTCGGTCATAATCGCACGAGTATAGAACAGTAGTGCTGGTTGCGGTTTTCTGGTTCCTTGTGAAGGAACGTGGACTACGAGACACGGGCTGGGGCCCGATGAAACAAACACGGCCTTCACGCGAGTGTGAAGGCCGTGTTTTGAACTATGCGGCGGCTTGCGCGCTCCGCTTTATGAATGCGAGCAGGTCGGCATTAATCGTGGGGGCCTCGGTTGTAGGCATGCCATGGGGAAAGTTCTTGTAGGCCTTGAATGTGCTATTCCTGAGCAATTTTGCTGACAGTGGTCCAGCGGCGGCATAAGGAACGATCTGATCGTCTTCGCTGTGCAAAACCAGCACCGGCACCGTGATCTTTTTCAGGTCTTCGGTAAAGTCAGTCTGCGAGAAGGCGACGATGCCGTCATAGTGTGCCTTGGCCCCGCCCATCATTCCCTGACGCCACCAGTTCCAGATCACTGCCTGAGACGGTTTCGCGCCAGGCCGGTTGTATCCGTAAAAGGGTCCAGCCGCGACATCGTAATAGAACTGGGAACGGTTGGCGGCCAGCTGCGCCTGAAAATCATCAAACACCTGCTTGGGTTGGCCGAGTGGATTGGCTGGTGTCTTGACCATCAACGGCGGGACCGCGCTGATGATCGCCGCCTGGGACACGCGGCTTTCACCATGGCGAGCCAGGTAGTGCACTACCTCGCCCCCGCCAGTGGAATGGCCGATATGGATCGCGTCTTTGAGGTCGAGATGCGCGGTCAGTTCCGCCAGGTCGTCGGCGTAATGATCCATGTCATGGCCTTCGCCGGTTTGGGAGGAGCGGCCATGCCCGCGCCGGTCGTGGGCGATGACCCGATAGCCGTGGTTGAGGAAGAACATCATCTGCGCGTCCCAATCGTCGGCGGACAGCGGCCAGCCATGGCTAAAAACGATGGGTTGGCCTTTGCCCCAGTCTTTGTAGTAAATCTGGATTCCATCTTTTGTCGTAATCGTAGGCATAAGCGTCTCCTTAGAAGTTGCGGCTCCCCGTGCCTGCAAAACTGGTAGGTTGGGACTTTACCAAAATTCGGCTGGAGGTGCTTGATCTCTGGAAAGGGAAACCGCTGTCCACTAGCCGCGGTCTTCGGAGATCCGAAATCCGCCGGCGACCGTTACGGAGCACCACTCCCGCAAGCTAAAAAGCGGGAACACAGGTGCTCCACGATGAGACTAGCCGGCTCGCTTGCTGCTCGCTCCTCGGCGCTTGGTTTTCTGTTTGCTTTTGCCCTCGAGATTGAGCGCCACGGCAGCGCGGATGAGATCCTTCAAGGCCGCGGCATCGATCTTGTCGTTTTCGTGGATGTCGATGGCGCGCCTGACATTGCCTTCGAGGCTGGAGTTGAACAGACCCGCGGGGTCCTTCAACGCGGCTCCTTTGGCAAAGGTCATCTTGACGACATTCTTGTACGTTTCTCCTGTGCAAACGATACCGCCGTGAGAGAAGACCGGAGTCCCCGGTGAAGTCGCCTTGGCCCACTTCCATTCTTCGACGATCGCGGGGTCGGCCTGATGAATGATGTCGCGCACCATCGCGAGTGTCTTCCCGCGCCAGTCGCCAAGTTCCTTGATCTTCTGTTCGATGAATCTAGAAGCTGGTCCCACGGGGCGCTCCTTTCGATGTAGCGCTTCAATTCTCGCACTTATTTTAGCCGGGCTTGGGAACTTGCGCGGGCGGCGGCAGCTGTCCGTCCGACTGTCGTGGGCGCCAAGAGTATAATTCGCGGCCATGCGAGAAATTGCCTTCGTGGCCGTGGCGTGTCTTCTCATCAGTGGTGGTGGATCGGCCCAGTCAAGAGTCGAAGAAATAAAGCAAAGAATCGTTGGAACGTGGAAACTCGTTTCGTCCGAACGCACGCTGAAGAATGGGCAGAAGAGCTTCGATCCCGTGATGGGACCCCACGGCGTGGGATTTCTCATCTACAGCGCAGATGGCCACATGTGCGCGGCGTTGATGAACCCTGATCGTCCCGCATGGAAGGACAAAGACAAACCAACCGACAAAGAAAAGCTGTCGGATTTCGATGGCTTCTACGCCTATTGCGGACGCTACGAGATCGATGCGGAGAAGCGCATTCTCGTGCACTTGCCTGAAGTCTCGATGACACAGGATTACGTCGGCACACGACAGATCAGGCCTTTCCGGTTCGAGGGCACAAGGATGATCCTTAGCGACAAGGAGAAGGACGATCCGGAAGTCGAGTCGTGGCAGATTGTGTGGGAGAAGGTGAAGTAGACGGCGGTCCGAGCCAGGCGCTTGCGCCCGCCATATAGTGACTCGAATCCAGGAGGAACAATGCGTCACCGAATTTTGCATCTGATGTGTATTGTCGTCGCAATAAGCGGGGCGCAGGCGCAGTCAAGCCATTGGGCCGCACCCGACGACAAAACCGCGAAGTTCATGATCGACATGGAGCGCAAGTGGGCGGAAGGCGTTTGCGCGGACAATGGCGTGGTCTCCGATTTGTTAGCAGACGATTTCCAGGGAACAAGCACCACTGGTGAGCGCTATATTAGGGCAGATGAGTTGCGCGACGAAAAGGGCCCACACTCGGCGCACGGTTGCGCACTTGACGATGCCAAGGTGCGGTTCTTTGGCGAAGCGTGGCAATCATTTACGGCATTGAGCATGCCATAGGCAAGGATAAAACGCATCCAGATGCGAAGGTGTGTCAGGTCTGGACGGATACCTGGTTGAAGCGGGATGGGAAGTGGCAGATCGCAGCCGCGCAGGACAATAAGATTGACTGCGAGTAGCCAACAGCGATGGTGCTGAAAAGGTCTTTCCATATCCTGCAAAAACAACTGCGGATTCGAAGAAAGGCTGCCCCCGCCCGACACATCGCTTAGACCTTTAGCGAACCACGGAACCCTCGCCCCGCGTAATAAGATTCGGCACCATTGTGATACACGAAAACAGTGTTGAAGCGGCGATCACAGAAGAGCGCGCCGCCGAGTTTTCTGATATCGGTGGGTGTTTTTACCCAGCTCGAAGTTTTCGTGTCAAAACCTCCAAGCTTCTGCAACTCTCGATATTGTTCTTCCGTTAAGAGCTCAATTCCCATGGCGAATGCCATGTCGGCGGCGTTGCCTTTAGGTTTGTTTTCTTTCCGAGACTCCAGCGCTTCCCGGTCGTAGCAAAGACTTCTGCGGCCGTTCGGGCTCTCCGGTGAACAATCATAAAAAATGTAACCTCCCGTCTTTTTGTCCCGACCCACTACGTCTGGTTCGCCGGCGGTTTTCTCCATTTCGCTTAGCGACCACAGTTTTTCAGCGTTCGCCTCCAGCTTTGCTTGCACTTCTGCCCACGCAAGCCCTTCATGGCGGTT
>Ga0181531_10001517_pt1 | contig 14618 bp, 12 predicted proteins | sample PEATcosm2014_Bin_38_FD_119743 | JGI IMG/M metagenome (GOLD analysis project Ga0181531, IMG submission 119743) | Peatland microbial communities from MTU Mesocosm Facility, Houghton, MI, USA - PEATcosm2014_Bin11_10_metaG | ecosystem: Environmental > Terrestrial > Soil > Wetlands > Peat | place... | reverse complement strand
CACCGTAAAGCAGGGCCTCATCACACCGCTGATTGCGGTGGCTCGCGCTAAGGGAATCTCAGCGTACGTCGGCGAAGGTGAAAACCGCTGGCCTGCCGCGCATGTGACGGATGTCGCCCGCCTTTACCGGCTTGCTCTGGAGAAAGGCACAGCGGGAGCCCGGTACCACGCCGTCGCCGAAGAGGGTGTCCGGCTCAAAGACATTGCCACCGCAATCGGCCGTGGCTTGAATGTGCCTGTCCTTTCCGTTTCGCAGGAACATGCCCAGGAACACCTCGGCTTCCTCGGGTTCTTCGCGGGGAGGGACCCTCTGACCTCCAGTGCGCAGACCCGTGCAAAGCTCGGATGGAACCCCACGGGCCCCTCCCTTCTCACCGATCTCCTGAACATGCGCTATTTCGAGTTCTGAACTTAACCCCACATTCACGGAGGATTCGACATGAAAAAGACATGGTTCATCACCGGCGCCTCGCGCGGATTCGGCCGCATTTGGGCCGAGGCTGCTCTTAAACGCGGTGATCGAGTTACAGCGACCACCCGCAAACTAAAAGATGTCGCCGATCTCCCGGAAAGTTTTGGCGACACGGTGCTTCCCCTCGCCCTCGATGTCCCCGACTCCATCGAGGTGCACCAGGCAGTTCATCAGGCATACGCGCACTTTGGCAGGCTGGACGTTCTTTTCAACATTGCCGGTGTCAGCCTGCTCGCGGCCGCGGAGGAAGCAAGCGACGAGCAGATCCGCGACGTGGTCGACGCGAACTATCTCGGAATGGTCCGGGTCCTCCGTGCTGCTCTGCCCCCGCTGCGGTAACAGGGTAGCGGACACATTCTCGGTGTCTCCAGCGGCCTCGGAATTGGGTCGTTGCCGCTCATCTATTCGCTAAAAGTTATCACTAACTGTATTCTCTAACTGCGAGATTGTCTGTAACTGAGCGCCGATGAGGCTTACAAGGTTGATCTAATTCCGCGGTTGATTGAGCGCGGGAAAGTAGCCATCAGATCGTCCGCCAGGACTCCGCTAGATGCTGGATACAACGGAATGTCGCGAGGAAATGCGAAGTCTTTGGGCCATCTGCATACGGCACGTTGAACTTCTCACTAAAGGCTGTTCTGCATCTTGTACCACTCGCAACAATATCTAGAAGTCCACGCATATTCTTTGAACTCGTTCCTGAAGAAAGCGAAGTCAGTGCAAGAATCAGAGAAGAGGAGGAACAAGATCGTCAATCCTCTCGTGTTTCGATCAGATCAGCGCACGATTCATCGCTCTACGTCGTGAATCGCTGTTCCTACGCAATCCTGGAGCACTTGCCTCGTAGAATCAAATCCACCATTGCGTTGCCCAGAGATCTCACTGATGTAGCAACCGCGGTTGATCTCGACCATGATCGATGCCACGGTCCGTGTCTTGCGGTAATGCGCAAGCGGGACGATCGAACCGGAGAAAGGCGCATCGAAGACGACCGACAGCCCTTTCCCCCGAAATGCTCGCGCAAGAGACTCTCGAAGGCGCGGTGGCGTGTGAAACGAGTCCGTACCAATACAGATGTCGGGGCGGTCGAGCCTTTGGTGTTGCTCGTACGGCATGGGCTTCGATGGAAAACTATGGCAGTCAAGGATCACTGCTGTCCCGTGTTTGGCAAGGGCGCAATCAACTGCCGCAGCCAATCGCGTGTGGTGTGGACGATAGTACGTGGACAACAGTCTTTCCCGCTCATTTGCGGAAGGAGGCTCCCGTAACCTCTTTCCATTGGAAGTGCGTTCGTAGATTACGCCCATTCCGCATGCGGCCATTGGTTCCTGTTCATCGTTTTCAAATCGTTCGACATCGACGATCAGACGGCTATATTGTGCCCGCACGACCTGCACCGGTGGAACGCGGGCACCGAACAGGTCAAATGTCCAATGGTCCGTCATCGCCAGCAACTCGGCGCTGAGGCCGGCATCATTGAGCAGTATGTGCTCTCGCTCCTGTGAAGGAACAAGAGAAGAATCGTGCGGGATGTGCAGGACTACCCATTCAGGAAGCGCCATCGTGACCTCATTTAGCTAGAGAATGAAATCGGGCTCTCCCCGATCAGTTCGAGAAAAGCATTAACTTCAACTTGGGCAAGTGAAAACATCGTCGTCAAATCGTTCTTACGGTGAGCGCCCCCGTTGTGGCTTCCCATGGCAGGTTCAGGTCTGTGCGGCCAAAGTGGCCGTAGGCTGCAGTTGGAAAATAGATCGGACGTTCCAAGTTGAGCTGCTGAATGATGGCTTTTGGACGCAGGTCGAATTCCCGTGAGAGTTCCGCTACAAGATCGATCCGGGGATCAGCTTCCGTACCAAATGTCTCAACAAGGAAGCTCACTGGTTCGGCGACGCCGATGGCATATGCGATTTGAACGAGGGCGCGTTTCGCCCAACCGCGATCAACGACAGTCTTAGCCAGAAAGCGGGCCATGTAAGCCGCGGAGCGGTCCACCTTTGAGGGATCCTTGCCGGAAAAGGCCCCGCCGCCGTGGGGAGCGGCACCACCATAGGTATCGACGATGATCTTCCGGCCTGTCAGGCCTGTATCGCCGTTTGGGCCTCCAGTGACAAACGAGCCCGTTGGGTTGATCAGGACTCGATAGTCCCGAGCGCGCAGTCCCTCTGGGATGACGGGATCGATGATGTGGCGCTCGACTTCTTGGATGAGCTCACTGCGCTCGATGCCTTCCTCGTGTTGCGTTGACAGGACAACGCATTCTATGGCGACTGGCTGGCTGTCCTGGTACCGGAAGGTGACCTGTGACTTTGCATCGGGACGCAACCAGGGAAGTCTCCCACTACGTCGTACCTCGGCTTGCTGGCGCACCAGGCGATGTGCATAGAGAATCGGGGCAGGCATTCGCTCCGGCGTCTCATCTGTGGCATAGCCGAACATCAACCCCTGATCACCCGCGCCTAGTTCACCATCACTGCGATCAACTCCTTGGTTGATGTGCAGTGACTGATGATTGAAACGAATCTGCACTTCACAACGATCGGGATCGATACCCGACTCGGCTGTTGTGTACCCGGTACTGCGCAGGACCTCCCGTGTCAGCTTCTCTGCCTCTGCTTGCACAACCTTGAAATCGTCAGGATTGCGGGTCTTGAATTCGCCTGCCACAACAACAAATTGATCTGCCAGCATCGTTTCGCAGGCCACGCGGGACTTTGGATCTCGCTCGAGAAACGCATCGAGTATGCGGTCAGAAATTCGGTCAGCTAATTTGTCGGGGTGCCCCTCCGATACAGATTCCGAAGAGAAGAGTCCGTTGCGAACAATCATTTGTTACGTCCTTTCCTTTTAATCGCATTCGGCGAAATGCCAGAGGAGGTATGCTCGATGCAAATCCCCCGTGGTCGATTTTCCGCAATGGCAGGCGGACCTGCCTATGAGTTGGTTTGACATGTTTCCAATCTAGTTGAGCCGAATTTGCTCCCACTCGCGCTCGGGGCGGGTGAAATGCCCGTGCCTGGCAACGTCGATGAGATTCTCCGTGCCGGTATAACGATCCCCCGCAGCAGCAAGTGAAAGGTTTATCAGCCCTGACCAGCGTTCGCATTCCAACTTGTGGCGGTCTTCATCGAGCAACGAAATCACGCGGCCCTGTTCGGCACCTGGCAGGAATGCAAGTGTCACAGTGCATTCGCGTGCTGCTCCAGTCAGCACCACAGCCTTGGCCAACCTTCGCGCCAGGATTCCGCCGGCACGGTCGGCCTTATAGAAATCCTTGCCGCTGAGAGCTCCGCCTCCTATGGGCACGCGTGGTCCGTACGCATCGACAACAAGTTTCTTGCCGCTCAAACCGTTGTCGCCTTCCGGCCCACCTACTTCGAAGTTTCCGGCGCCGTTCACATGTACGTCGTCAGGAACTGCCGGATCGAATCCTGGAAGCGCCACTGCGGCCGCTGCAAGTTCGTTTTTCAGTACCGTGAGAACAGCGCGATGCAATTCGATCGCTGGCCCGCTCACTTTCTGCTGAAGTGAAGTGCTGAAACCCACGACGCGGCTCCGGTCATTGTCGCGCTCGTAGATCACTGTCACCTTTCCGTCCGGCCCCAACAGCAGCTCCGGCTGTCCCAAGCGCAAGCCTTCCATTGCGCCGCTCAAGCGATAAGCAAGCCAGTGTTCCGGCGGAAGGAAGTTTGTGCCCGGCAAGTCGTTGGCGTAGCCGGTAATGATCGACTGATCATCGGAAACAGCGCGGAATTCCGACTCGCCTTCGTCCAGAGGGCCGAGACACAGTTCGGTTTCCACTTGCAGGCTGTCCCGATCCGGCTGCCACTCCTTTCCGTAACCCGCACTGTCGAGGACATCGCGGGCTATTCGATCAATGGGAATGGATTCCGCTTCCTTGCATGCGATGCGGCCGGTAATGAAGACGCTGGCACGGTGGATCGCCACCTCCACACCGCACAGGGCGCGCTTCTCCCGCTTACATGCTTCCTGAACGAGAGCATCTGCAATCGCATCGCAAATCTTGTCCGGATGCCCTGGCAACACAAATTCGGCAGCGTAAATTCTGCTCATTGGATCCTCCCTTGGTTCAGCTGAGCCCAGTGATTCGTTACGCCGGCAAGATCGTCGCGGGTTGAGGTTCCCGGCGTGAGCGCGACACCCAGAGTTGCCCCGGCAAGAGTTTCGTGGTCGAGGCCCTCGGGATGACCGACATAGCCATCTGTGACCACGACCGCACGGCGAATACGATGGTCTCTGATGTGTTCGGCAACGCAGGCGATTTCGGTTCCACCCGTAGAGAAACAAGCTCCGCCGCGCATCTGGCCGACAGTCACATCCGCGACCTTGGTTGAAAAGAGATGTACGCGAGGATAAACAAAATCTCGGCAATCAAGCAGAGCCCCGTATAGAACTCCTTTAAGGTCGCCGATGCTCCCGCTCACATCGAGATAGACATGGACCTTTTCCCCGTAAGAGCGCCGGCGATGATGCAGTTGGGCAGCGTGGAGCAAATTCGGCACACCGAGTGCGCTCAACACAACCGATCTGCGATCGAATGTGGGCAGGGGCGTGCTGATCGTCATCGTCTCGTTGCCTGCGTGTGGTGTACCGCGCCCCAGTTGCCCCGCATCGGCAATTCTCTGCAGGAGCTTGCGCAGTATCTCAGCATTGGAGGGCTTTCTCGGTACGGGGATTTGCTCCTCCTTGAGGATTTCCGCCAGTGACCGCCCGCAGATCGGATCGGGCGGTTGTGGCCAGCGCTCGACAATTCGACGCACAACGTCGAAAAGCAGCGGTGAGCGGGTATCCAGTCTTCCAAACTGCGATCCGCCATCGCCATGATCGCCAAGAAGAAGAACTCCGGATGCCATCACCTCCGTGAGGGAGCTCAGTAACGCCTCAAAGATGTCATGATAGGTGGCGCCCTTTTCCGAATACAAGGCACGGTGAACTTCAGCCAGGGCTTTCATCTTTTTGCCGCGCAGAGCGATTGGCGGAGCCGGATACGAACTCGGGCTCCAGCCCAAAGGAGGCCGCAGGAGGCAGGCGGGGAACTGGCGCTGGTCATAGAAATCGGTAAAGAACGACGAGTAGGCTTTGTCGGGAAACATGCGGCACAGGAGCGCATTGATCACTGCATCGAAGACAAGATTGTCGACCTTGGTCACGCATCGAAAGAGACGAGTGTGACCGAGCAGCACGTGGTGCAGCTCGTGCATGATGAGCATGAGAAGTTTCTCCGGCGTCTCTGCCCATGTGGTGACAAAGTCCGGATTCACCAGCAGCCTTGGTTGAACACAGCATTCGACCGCGGCCGTCTCGACAGTGCGGCTTTCTGAAATTTCCAGCAGTTGAAGTAGCGCATGAAGAGCGTAGGCTCCGCTGGGAAAGCAATCCAGGATCCTTTCGGCGAGCGTCTTCTTTACGTGCGTCATAGCGTTATCTCTTTCGGAACAATCAATATGAGGCGGCGGCCAGGAAGGATCGACGCCAGGTTGGGCTCCTTGTCACGGAGATACACACGCGATGAGGATTTGGCCAGCACCGTGATAATGGTCAACAAGTCGGTGCACTCGACATCACCGTTCCGTGCCTGAGCAGTAGCCGCAGCCACCGGCGGCAGTGGCAATTCAATGGCTCTGGCTTGAATGCGACGATGCAGTTCAGCCTCTGCATCCTTTGCCGTCTGTCGCATCCCGCCTTCTAACAACTCCAGGAGCTGACTCGGACGAGCAGCCTTGCAATCCTCTGGCAGCGCAATCACGATTCCAAAGCCGAAAAGGCGTTGAGCTGGTGCATCCTGGCTAATCGTTGTTTTCGCCGGTGCGCTCATGTTATGGAGCAGATTTGAAGCGTGGGCCTTCATGCAGCCTTTCTCCTTTCCTGCTTGCCAGGAAGGCAGAGCGCGCCGTTTACGTGTTCCCAAGCCTCGATAGCCCGGTCGACGTCTTCTTCAACTGCAAGCTGGTTCGAGGAGAAGAGCCCGCAGAGCAGGTTGGTCTTCAATACGGTCTCCTGAACATCGGGCGCAAGCTGTGCCAGAATCTTGACGATATGCTGCCAGACACAGTGCCTGACGCTCCTGGACTCAACGCTTTCGTGGACCTCCTGCGAAGTTGCAATCATTGCGTAAAGTTCCGCGCATTGCTCTGCAACCGCCGCAACGAGGCGTGAGGCGGCATCTGATTCAAAGAGGCTGAAGGCAAGGGCATGGCGTCCTCCTGGTGGCAAAGCAGCCAGCGCGTCGGCAACAATTGAGGAAAAGTCGGAAGCGGAAATGGACTCCAGCGCGCTCGCCTTCATCACTCTCCGCACCGGATCTCGCTCAGTGAGAATGGAGATTGTGGCATCGCCTTCTTCGAGCTGCGAGGCCTTCCACGCCTCCCGGTGGGCGGCGAGCAGCTTGACCTGGTCTACCTTGATTCCCTGGGCAAGTTGGGGTACGGAGTTTCTCACGGCAAGAAGCGCGGAATCCCGCAACGCAACATTGAAACTTAGAACCCTATTGGCAGCGTGGACAGCCAATATGTTGCGCAGGATCATACCGGCCCGGCGAGGGCTCAGTTGCAGGCCTGCCTGGACCAGCAGTGCGATCAGCAAGCGGACGTAGATCACCAATCCTTCCGCGTAATCTGTATCGAGCAGTCCGCGTAGCCGCCTGCCATTCTCAATTGCGTCTGCAAGTTCTGGGTCAGACACAACATCGGCGTCAGTGCCCTGGCTGCGAATCACAAGCCCCTGCTCTTCGTCGTTCAGTTGTTCCCAACTGGGAACCTCCACGACGAACGCGAAACGATCGGCCAAGGCAGCATCCAGCGGCTCCGATCCCAAATAGGCTTGATTGACGTCCTCGTCATTGTTGGGAGGATTCATTGCGGCCCAGCGGTAAACGAGATCCTTTAGTTCTATTCCTTGGACTTTCTTCTCATGGATGATCGGGAACAGCTTGTTCTGCATGTCCGGACGGCAACGCGAGATCTCGTCCAGGAAGACGGTCTGCGCTCCCCAGATCGCCGCCGGCGTCCGGACGTAGTCGATCTGGCCTTTTGCATTAGGCAAAGGATAGCCGACGAGGTCGTCGAAGTTCAGCAGGCTGGCATTGTAGTGGCGGGACTCAAGGCCCAGAACCGCCGAGATGCGGTTCAGCAGAAAGGACTTTCCTGTTCCGTGCGGACCAATGAGCAGAAGCGGTTCTGCGGTGATGAGAGCCGCAAAGATAACCGGCTCGATCGGCGTCATGCCGATCACTCCCATGCGTGTCAGAAAAGAAGATGAATTAGATCGATGCATGTTTCCCCCGAAACACGCATCAGGAGGTTACGTGGTGACACGAAAAATCCCGCCCAATACACCACGCGGGAGCTTCGAGGGAGAAATGTTTCGGGACTTTCGTCCCGCGCATTGAGCGTTTCCGCTCTAGGCACCGTGGCTTCTCCTGCTCGGTTGTCGGACCCGGGTTTCCCGGATCGCTCCTGATGCAGATTGAACAATACAACGTGTCCGTCTAATTTGCAAGCTTGAACGAGGTGCAAAAAAGGACGTGTACGTACGCGCGTTCTGTTTCACTGAGGTATTTTTAAGCATTACCCCGTCACGAAGGTCATGCAGGTGGGTTGGAATGATCTTAAAGTTCAGCACGAGCCAAGAGATTTACGTGACAGTTGACGATGACAGTAGTACTGGCGTATATTTCTTGAATGGGAAAAGCCTTCACCCTGGACGAGACCGCCGCTCTGGTGGAGTTGCCAAGGCGAACCGTTCGCTACTATATCCAACTCGGTTTGCTCGACCGCCCTCTTGGTTACGGCAAGGGTGCGCGTTACACGAACCAGCATGTCGAACAACTGATTCTCATTCGCAAATGGCAACTGGCGGGACTTTCGCTCGAACGCATTGCCGAGGTGATTAAGGACGGGGGTAAAGGCGCCCTGCCTCCAACTCCCCGGCGGACAGGCACTGTCGAAGTCTGGAGCCACATGGTGGTGGCGGATGGAATTGAAGTCATTATGGAGCCCGGTCGCGCGGGCCTGAGCCCCGAGCAGGTGCGCGCGTTTTTCCGGGGCGTAGCTGCCGAATTTCAACAAATCAGAAACGGAGACGAAGAACGATGAGCGCAGTGGCATGTGAATTTACAGGCATCAATGGTGAGATGATCGCTCTAAAGGACGTTTCCATTTCGGCTGTACTGCGCGATCTTCTCGCCGACGTTACAGTACATCAAACCTATAGAAATAACGAACAGACCAACATTGAGGCGGTATACACGTTTCCGCTGCCAGTCGATGCGGTGCTGCTTGATTTCGACATCCTCATCGGGGACCGCCACCTCAAGGGGGCTGTCGTTGAAAAGCGAGCGGCCGAGAAGAGTTATGAAGATGCGATCGAGTCCGGCGATGCCGCTGTCATGCTTGAGCAGTTGGAGCCCGGCGTCTACACCATGAACGTTGGCAATCTTCGACCCCGTGAGACTGTGACCATCGGTTTCCGCTACGCCATGCTCTATCGATGGACGGGCGACAGACTCCGGGTCATGCTGCCAACCACGATCGCGGAGAGGTATGGAACCTCGCCGCATTTACCGCACCAAATACCGGAAACATCCTTGTTTGCGGAGAACAGATTCTCAATTCAGATCGATGTCGTCGGCGTTCTGCAGACTGCTCAATTCGATTGTCCCTCCCACACATTGAAGCTAATCCGCGGCACTGACACAACGACCCTGTCGTTGATCCAGGAGCGCACTTCGATGGATCGGGACTTCGTCCTGAATATCAAGGCTCCCCAGGGTCATCGCAGTTTTCTGTTGACCGGAAGAGATGGGAACGGCGTTGCGGCTCTTGCGAGCTTTCAACCATTTTTCCCCGGACTGCGGCAGAACCATCCGTTGTCGGTGGCGTTGGTCATTGATTGTTCTGGTTCAATGCAGGGCGATTCGATCGCGCAGGCCAGTCAAGCCGTGGAAAGAATTATCGAGAGTCTGGGACCGTCCGATCGTTTCACAATCATCAAATTCGGGAGTACCACCGAACTGCTGTGGAAAGCGCTTAGCTCTTGTACGCCCGCAAATCGGGACGAGGCGCTTCGCTTTGCCCAGACGATTCAAGCCAGCATGGGTGGCACGGAGATCGCGGGGGCTCTGGAACTGGCCTACAGTGTACTGGCAAGGGAAGCTGCCAGCGACATTCTGCTCGTTACCGATGGCGAGGTTTCGGCTTGGCACCCGATCGCCGACCAGGCGAAACGCTCCGGCCATCGCATCTTTACGGTGGGCGTGGGAAATGCCGTATCGGAAGCCTTCGTACGCGAGCTAGCGTCGGAAACGGGAGGAGAATGCGAGTTGGTTTCGCCACGCGAAGCTATGGCAGAACGCATCATTCGGCATTTTGAACGGATGCGCTCACCACGAGCCAAAGACGTGAAGGTCACCTGGCCGAGGAATGTGATCGATGACTATCCCTCGACATTCCGGACGGTATTTGATGGTGACACCGTAGTGGGATTCGCCCGTTTCGCAAATACTGGTGGTCCGGAGTCGGTCGCCCTTGAAGCAGAGCTCGAGACAGGCGAGACTATCCACGAAGAATTGTCAGCTTCTTCGGCGTCGGTGGTGGAGTCAAGGGAGGACAATTCGATCGTCGCTCGTCTGGCTGCGCACGCGCGTCTGAAAGAATGCGGCGCAGAGAAAGGCCTGGCTACAGCTCTTCACTACAGACTTCTCAGTCCGTGGACAAACTGGATCGCAGTCGTAGAACGACCAGACGGCCAAAGAGCTCTTGATATTCCTGCGATCCGCAAGGTTCCCCAGACGCCTGCCAGAATGATGCTGTTTGATCTTTGCCGCAGTGACGCGATGCCGTCGCCGCCACGGAGTCCGAGGGTAATGCCTGTCGACTCGGCTCTGTTTAAACGACAGTCTCCTCGCTTCGCTAAGAACAAAACTGAAAACGACAGTCTGGCTGAAGCGTTAATCCGCCTTTCAAACCGTGGCGTATCCGCAATGATCGAATTCTTTGCTCTTGTGCCCAACGACGAATGGCGATCACTTTCCGAGTGGGCATCCGAAGAAGGGCATTACCAACTCGCACAAGATGCATTTGCATTCTGGAACCTGCTCGACAATCAGCCTGTAGCCGAAGTGACCGAGACTCAAGTCTGCGAGGGTCTCAACATGTTGATGTACGCAATTAAGCACGGCTTCGAGTTGAACGCTGCGATCGTTAAGGCAATAAAGCATAATGGGACTGCCTAGCCCACTGCAGTATGGGTTGTGAGCTGTTTAGTCCGGACGTTCATATTAGCGATTGTGCGTTGCCGGCAGTGAAAACGGGGAACGGCTCACATGATCTTGCAGACTGCGCTGCCACGCATGCATTGGTCGAGTGTATTTCAGATGCGCTTGCGAAGGGATTGGGGATCTAAAGCCGCGGAGGAAGCAAATTATGCGCTCTTACAGGGCGATTATTCAAGAGGCGGAGCTTCTCGCCGCTTCACCCGAGTTTGTCGCGGTGTATCTAAAGACGCGGCGGGCCAGTCGAAGGCCGGAGCCCAATACGATCAGGTCACTGAGGAGGTGAAGAACGCCCTGCGTTCTCGCGCTCACCCACTGATAGATCTAGCTCTGGCTTGCGATGGTAGCTATGATTCGACCCTTTGTCCGCTGTTCGAGTGCGCTCCGCCGGGACAAGCAATACGGCTGGCCATTCTGAGTACCATCTCCATCGGGTCGGGCATCTTTCATCAGTTCCCTGTGGCTGGAGCATTTTGCCAGGGACTCTTTCGTGATGACCAAGAAGCCGTCGGGTGGTTAAAACTGGCTACTCCCGAAGTGCTTCAAGCACTATTCGGAAATCGCACCTTGGCCGATTCGCTTTTTTGCGCGCTGTGTTGGAGCGCTCTACGCCCTGGAATGAAATCACAGATGAAGCATTCCGGCGGATCGTAGGAGCCCTCGCCAATGCACGTTTGCGGACCCCTCCGGAAGAAGACTTCGCAGACGGGTGGGCCGAGTATAGCTACCTGGAGGCCTCGTTCAAAGAAAATGACGACTTCCAAGAGAGGCCCCGGCCGTGTCGAGGCCAGCCGCCTGGCTGCCGAAATGTAAATCATCGCTACTTGCATTATGATGAGGCTGTGGCCAATTTCCCGCGGGCGTGGCGAAATGGCAGACGCAGCGGACTTAAGCAAGGTTGAGTGCCCATCGGGAAACCGACGGCGCAGAACTGCTCAAAGTCGGGGAAACCTGAAATGGCAATCCCGAGCCAAGCCCGGACTCACTTCCGGGAAGGTGTAGAGACTAGACGGGCAGCACCTAAACCTGATGTAGGGAATGGTGAAGGTATAGTCCAGACCACGAACCCGCACTGGCGGGGCGGCGAAAGCTGAAGTGGTATGAAAATCCGCAGGCCGCAAGGCCGTGAGGGTTCAATTCCCTCCGCCCGCACCACACCCGCCTTCTATGCGGGCCAGATCGAAACCATTCTGGCATGTTTTTCCAGTGCCGGACCAGAGCCGCTCCGCCCCTCGCTCAAGACGGCGCTGCATGGCGCTTCTCCATACGAGCGTATGCAACGCTCCTCGTGCTTTGGGCACGCCCTGCTCCTTTCCGATCGCCATATGCATCAAAGCCGCTATGAGGACCGGATACAGCCTGTTAATTGATGAATACGTGGACGCGAACCTGGCAGAACCGGTCGGTTGCGGTGCATTGCGTATCTGCTGTTCTGTATGCCAGGAGCCTGTTCTACTGGATGTCGAAGTTGGGATGCCTTAATTCCGCCATGCGGCTCCCAAATTCCCCGGCTTCGAGGCGGAGTGCGAGTCGCGCTCGTCCCAGTTTGGCCCTGAGTACTGCCAGCAACACAACACTCGCGCACGCCGGCGGAGACTGGAATTCCTGCAATGGGATCAATTCAAGCTACTGCTGGGATAGGATCCGCTGGGTCCCTGCGAAGACGCGGAATGAATCTGGGAGGAAACTCCGAAGCTCCTGCGCATGGGCGTGCTTTCCCGCCTCTCAGAATGGCATTGGCGTCATATCGTTCGCCGCTCGCGCGAGCTATTAAGGGACCCGGTGGACTTTTTCACCTCGGCTGAACACCACCTCCGCTCCATCGGAGAGAAGCTGCCTGATGTGCCGGACTCAGGGCTTCGCCGCCAGGTTCATTTTCAAATCGCATTTGATCTGTTGCAGTCGCTCGTCGCGCGCGAAGATTTGGGCGCAGACTATGACTGGCTCTTTGTGCATGCCTTCCGAATCTGCATAGGGAAATGGGTCAGCATCGCGGAGAGGGCGCGAGAAGATCAGACTGAATTGCAGGCCTCAGATCAAGACGAACGGGAGCAGGCGGCCGCAGCATCCGTTCTTGGCTTCAGCGCGTTGAATCTATTTTCGGACGACAGAAAGGATGTTCACAAGGCCATCGAATCTCTCATTGAAACCGAGGCGGTGCCACCAATCACGGACGACCCCTTTCCCTTTGTCCTCTTCTTCGGCGCCGAGATTGCCGGCGAGATGCAATGTACTTTATACCGGCTCCCTTATCTTGCGCTGCTCGGTCAGTTCAACCGGCCCTGTAGGCCGTTGCTCGCGCGAACTCCTCAAGCATCGATATCGGCAGTAGCCGCCAATGTAGCCGCCGGCTGCGCACCTGATCCGGCGTCACTTGAAGAAGAAGATCGGCGGAATTCTCGCTCGGTAGAAGTTGTCGAGCAGTAACGATCATCGACGGGAAGGCCATCGAGAGTCGATTTATCAAAAAACCGAATCGCTCCCTGAACTGGATGTGAAAGACCATCCGAACAGAGGAAAGCGCGTTCGACTTCTCGAGAGTCGCTGGACCATCCGCGAGGATTCCTGGCTCCTTCCTGAGTTAGCCCCGATTGGAAGATTGTTGGTGCGTCACCTGAAGCCTGAATCGTTTAGAAACTGCTTCGGGGATTTGTGGACCGTCCTACGCTGCTTGACTGAGGGACCTAGTTAGACTCACTCTCGGAAAAACGCAACCAACCCATGAGGCGTGTGATATCCGGCAAAGTCTTCCCACTTGTCTCGTCGCCCGGACTCGTCTCTTTTCAAATTCCGGCCGTTACGAGCAATGTGTTCTGAATCTACGGCTGCAAGACCGGAAGCGCAGACTTCTTCCCTGTTGCGACCTCGCCAATTACTTCGGCCACGTAGTCGAGCATAGGCCTTGTTAGCCCAGGATAGACGCCCACCCAAAGCACGTTGCGCATGACGAAGTCGGTATTCTTCAAGTCACCGATCACGCGGTGTTCGATCGCCTCGTACGCGGGCTGCCGCACCAGGTTGCCGGCGAAGAGCAGGCGTGTGCCGATCTTTTTCTCTTCCAGCCGGCTGACCAGATCGTCGCGGGTGAAGGGGGCATCCTCGCGCACACCGAACGGGAAGCCAAACCAACTTGGATCGGAACCTGACGTAGCTTCGGGCAGCATCAGCACGTCAGAATAAGGCTCGAGAGCGGCGCGCAAAATGCGGAAGTTTTCCTTGCGCCGTTCAATGAAGTATGGCAGTTTCTCGATCTGTGAAGCGCCGAGCGCAGCCTGCATGTCGGTCGCTTTCAGGTTGTAGCCGATGTGCGAATACGTGTACTTGTGATCGTAGCCGCAGGGCAAATCACCCAATTGCCAGTCGAATCGTTTGCCGCAAGTGTTGTCTTTGCCGGGCTCGCACCAGCAGTCACGTCCCCAGTCGCGGAAGGATTCGATGAGCAGTTGCAGCGCGGGCTTGTCGGTGAGCACGGCTCCGCCCTCGCCCATGGTGATGTGGTGGGCGGGATAGAACGACACTGTCGCGATGTCGCCAAACGTGCCTACGTTCTTTCCGTTCAGGGTGGACCCGAGCGCATCGCAGCAGTCTTCGATGAACCAGAGATCGTGCTTCCGCGCGAAGTCCGCAACGGTCTCTGCATCGAAGACATTTCCCAACGTGTGCGCGACGATGATGGCTCGGGTTTTCGAACTGAGTGCTGCTTGGAGTTGGTTGACATCGACCTCGAAGGTAGGCAGCGTCACATCGAGAAACACCGGCACCAAACGGTGCTGGACGATGGGGTTCACCGTTGTGGGAAATCCCGCAGCGACGGTGATGACTTCATCCCCGGGCTTCAATTGGCGGTTGCCTAAT
>Ga0181531_10001515_pt1 | contig 14638 bp, 10 predicted proteins | sample PEATcosm2014_Bin_38_FD_119743 | JGI IMG/M metagenome (GOLD analysis project Ga0181531, IMG submission 119743) | Peatland microbial communities from MTU Mesocosm Facility, Houghton, MI, USA - PEATcosm2014_Bin11_10_metaG | ecosystem: Environmental > Terrestrial > Soil > Wetlands > Peat | place... | reverse complement strand
TCGGTGATCGCATAATCCAGCTTGCCCGTCGCTTCCCACCGGTTCTGTGGAATGCTGGGAGCATACGCATAGTTGCTCCACGAGTTGGACTGCGTTGGTGTGAGGTTAGGAGACGGATACAGCTTCAGCACACCCAGGATATTCGGATCGAAATCCGTCATCGGGATGTGGACGTTTCCGCTGGAGTCCGTCGTCCAGTTCGCTCCATCGTTCGCAACTTTGTTGCTCGGCTTGGGCGTGTAATAGGCATACGAGTAATTGCCATTGTTCGAGGATGGGGTCGAGGCGCTGTCGAAGATCCCATTCTGCTGGTCGGGCGTGATCTCGTTGTAGTAGTTAATCGCGTTGCTGGGGTGCTGAATCATGTATTCGTAGCCGCCCCAGAAAAACAGCTTATTGTGGTCCTTGTTGAACTTCACCCACGGCAGCACCACCGGCCCGCCGGCGTTACCCCCGATGTAGTAGTAGTACTCATACGGGAACAGCGAGTTAGCCAGCGCTGTCGCATTGGCCGCCGTCGTTGCGCTCGTGATGCTCGACAGATATGACTCCTTGGTTGCCGACTCCCACGAGTTCAGCGCCGAGTTGCGCGCATACACGTAGCCTTCGCCGTGGAGGTTCTTGCCACCGCTCTTGCTGAATGCCTCGAAAATCACCGGGCCATAGGCATACTCCGCCCCATAGCTTCCGGACAGAACCTTCACTTCCTGCACCATGTCCTGGTTGATGTTGGCGATCTGGGTTCCCGCATTGCCCGGGTCCACCAGATTGGCGCCATCCAGCATGTACGCCATGGCGCCGTAAGGCTGCGCGCCGTTCAGTGAGTAATCGCCCACCGGCCCGGAGTTCGAGCCCGTGATCTTGGGATTAAAACTGGAACCCTGTCCCAGGCCGTTCGTGAACGCCGACCCAGGCATCATCTTCAGCAGTTCGCCCGCATCGCGACCACCCAGCGACAGATCTTCGATCTGCTCGGCGTTCATCGTGTCGCTGATTTCCGGCGTGTCGAGGGGCACTTCGATGTTCTTGTCAGCCACGACTTCCACTGTCGTGCTGCTCGATCCGGCCTTCAGTGCGATATCCGGCACGGTGCGCGAATCGCCAAGGTGCATGATGATCCCGGTCAGTTCCCAGCTCGTGAATCCCTTGGCGCTGACCTGAATGCTGTAGGTGGCTGGCTGCACCGCTGAGAAAGTAAAATACCCCTCGCCGTCCGCTGTGGTCTTGCGAAGGTCGCCGCTGTCCTGGTTTTTGAGGATTACGGTTGCTCCGGGAACGACAGCGCCCGACGCGTCATAGACCGTCGCGCTTAACGTTCCGGTCAGCTGCTGTGCGTGTCCGGGGACTGTGGTGAACAACACCAACCCCAGAATCAGCAGTCCCGAAAGAACAACCAGCGAGCCCGGCAAACACACTGCCGCCAGACGCCTGATGGAATTCATTGGTGCCTCCTGTGAATCGTGCATAAATCTTGCAGTTCGTTCTCTTTTTATCGTTAAGCCATTCTTCCGGCCTAGCCGTAATCGAGCGCCTTGGGACTTACCGTCTTGCTTCCCAAATTCTGGGCTTCCCCGCTGCGAACGCGGAGAAGACAGACTGCGGTCAAACGGTTTACCCCTATGCTGACCGAGATTTTTACGCCGCACTCGACAGGGTTGTCAAGAAAATTCTCGGGTCGCCATTAACCCATCCGGAACCCGCCTGTTAGCACGATCCATTGGCCCGTCAAATGGTCGAAACCATGCCCTCCGCGTTTCTCATGCCAGAGCATCGTTCCCGTGTGGTCCGCCATATGCTACGATCACGCAACAACCGCCGATTTCGAGCGGTCCTGAAGCTTCGAGGACTGTCCGCTGTGTCGTTTGTGAGCCCGCCCGTCTTCCGAACGCGAAGCCGCATTCCTCCCATGATCCTCATCGCAATTGCCGTCCTGGCCTTCTCGGCGCCAACCCTGCCGCAAAGCTCGTCCCCCGGAGCCCAGCCCTCCGCTCAGTCGTTGCAGCAGCCTTCTTTCGATCGGCTCCGAGCAGATGCCGACGCCGCGCGTCAATCCGGCGACCTCGCTCGCGCTTCCGGCCTGTACACCCAGGCCCTCCTCATCGACCCCGCCTGGCCGGATGGCTGGTGGTACCTCGGCCAGCTCCGCTACAACGCCGACGACTACGCGCAGGCTGTCGACGCCTTCACTCGCTATCTCAACCTCGTGCCCGACGCCGCCCCCGCAACCGCACTCCGCGGCCTCTGCGAATTTGAGCTCGCCCAATATGAGCCCTCTCTCCGCGATGTGCAGCGCGCCCTTGCTCTCGGAGCCGCCGGCGACTCGCGTAACTCCCAGATCCTGCGCTACCACGAAGGGCAACTCCTCACCAAACTCGGCCGTTTCGAAGAAGCCCTCACCACCTACGCCTATTTCGCTCGTCAGCATATCTCGAACGATGAATTCCTCGTGGCCATAGGCCTCGCCACTCTGCGCATTCCCCAGCTCCCGAAAGATGCCAACCCCTCCCAGCGAGACATGAGTGCGCTCGCCGGCAACGCCGTCTTCCTTCTCCTGTCAGGAGATAAACAATCCGCCGCTCAGGCCTTCCAGACTTTCACCGAGCGCTACCCCACAGCCGCCAACATCCACTACACCTGGGGCTATCTGCTCTACCCCACCGACCAGGATGCCGCTGTCGCGGAATTCCGCCGCGAGCTCGCCATCGATCCCGGCAACGCCATCGATCGCACCATGCTTGCCTGGTCCCTGCTGATGGAGAACAATCCCGCCGATGCCCTGCTGGAAGCAAAGCAAGCCGTCGACGAAGCACCCAACCTTACCATGGCACAGCTCTCGCTGGGACGCGCTCTGCTTGAAACCGGCCAGGTGCCCCAAGCCACGCACGTTCTCGAGACCGCTCTCACCTTCGACCCGCAAAATCTCGAGATTCACGTCGCGCTGGCCCGCGCTTATTCCGAATCCGGGCGCGAAGACGACGCGCGCCGCGAACGCCGCGCCTCCCTCCAACTCACTGACAAAATCGGCAAACCCGCCCCTGCCATGGGCCAGCAGGGAGCCGCCCCTGCGCAATAGCTCTCCATTCCTCCTGCTTCTTGCGCTCGCATCTCTCTGCGCAGCCGCGTCCGCCCAGGCTCCTTCAGCCAACTCCACCTGTGGCGGCTGTCATCGCGGCCAGGCCATGCAACCCGAAACACCCATGGCCCACGCCGTCGAGCTCCCCGGCGCAAATCCCGTCCTCGACGCTCATCCTCAGCTCAGCTTCAAAATGGGAGCCTTCACCTGGATCGTCGAAACCCGCAACGGCCAGAGCGCCTACAAAGTCACCGACGGATCGAGCACCCTCTCCATGCCCATTCACTGGAGCTTCGGGGCCCAGGCGCAAACCTGGGTCTTCGAACAGGACGGCAAATTCTACGAGAGCATCGTCAGCTTCTATCCGGGTGCCAACGGCCTGGGCATCACCACCGGCGACGAACGCCTCACGCCACAAACCCTTCAGGAAGCGATGGGCCGCGAACTCACTCCCATGGACACGAAACTCTGCTTCGGCTGCCACGCCAGCAATGCGGTCAACGCCGGCAAGCTCACCCTCGACACCCTCCGCCCCGGCGTCACCTGCGCGCATTGTCACCAGGGAGCGCTCGTTCACGCAACCGACGCTGCCAACGCCGACTTCAGCACCACGCCTCCGCGTCTGAAGGACATGACCTCAGAGTCCATCTCTAACTTTTGCGGTCAGTGTCACCGCTCCTGGGAAACCGTCGTCCGCAATGGCTGGCGTGGCCTCCCCGATGTCCGATTCCAGCCGTATCGCCTCGCCAACAGCCGCTGCTTCAATGGAACCGATCCGCGCATCAGCTGCATCGCCTGCCACGATCCTCACCAGGACCTCGTCCATAACGACGCCTCTTACGATTCCAAATGCCTCGCCTGTCACGCCTCCTCGGCAAAACCCACAAGCACCGGCAAAGCAAAAACCTGTCCAACCGCAACCTCCAACTGCGTGAGCTGCCACATGCCCAAAATCACCCTTCCCGGCGGCTACCTTCACTTCACCGATCACCAGATTCGCATTGTCAAGGCCGGCGAGCCCTTTCCCAACTAGCCGGAAATCCCCTTGCTCCTGCGCCTTTCCGTTGAGTATCGTTGCTCCTGGAGAACCATCGATCCCTCGCACGATCCTGCATTCCCCCAAATATGGCCTCAGTCCCCGGCGACCCATCCCGCCTCTCCAGAAAAGCAATCCTGCCGATCGTCTTTGCGTTGTCGGCAGTACCCGCTGCCCTCTGCTCCCCACCTCCCGCCTGCACAAAGCCGCCCGCCCTCGCGGCCCGGTTGCGGGCTCATGACGATCCGGAAACCTGGACCGAGCTTGGCAATTATTTTGGCGAACACAAGCAGTTCGCCTGCGCCCAGCAGGCGTTTCGCTCCGCACTCCACTTCGATCCCGGCTCCGCGCAGGTCAATTACCTCCTCGGCCTCAGCCTTTATGAGTCGCAGAATTTCGAGCAGGCCATCCCGCCGCTCCAGCGCTCTGTCCGAACCGACTCTGCGGTCCTCAAGCCGCATCTCCTGCTCGCGTCCGTCTACACCCGCCTCGCCCGTCCCGCCGATGCCGAAGAAGAATGGCACGCCGCCCTCCACATCGATCCCACAAATACCATTGCGTCGCATGGCCTCGCTGACTCCCTCATCGCCCGCCACGACTTCGCGGACATCGTCAACGTGCTGAGCAAGGTTCCGCTCGACGACGAACTCGCCTACGACCTCGCCATCGCCTACAGCCGCACCGGCCGCACGGATGACGCCATCAAAACCATCACCCAGGCACTCCAGTCCTCGCCCAGCTCCGTCCAGCTCTCCAACGCCCTCGTCACTCTCTACCTCAAGGTCACCCGCACCGATGAGGCCGAGCGTGTCGCGGAGAAGAATTACCGCCTCCATCCGAACGATCGGGAAGCCGAGATTCCCTACCTGCGTACCCTTGTCGTCAACGGGGACTGGGGTCCAGCCAAACCCCTCGGAACAAAACTTCTTGCCGAAGCCCCGCATAACTTCGACGTCCTCTATCTGAACGGCATCATGGAGCGGCAGAAGGACGAGTTTCAGGCCGCGCGCGATCACCTCACCACCGCCCTCGCCCTGCAACCCGCGGATACCGCCATTCAGGCCAGTCTTTACGCCAACCTCGGTATCGCGCTCTCCCGCCTCCACGATCCCGCCGGCGCCAAAGTCCAGCTCCAGAAAGCCATCGGCCTCGGCAACAAAGAGCCTGAAACCCATTTCGAACTCGGCAATGTTCTGCGCGCCCTCGGCGACACAGACGGGGCCCGCGCCCAGATGATCCAGTATCAGGCTGCCGTCAAAGAAAAGGACGCCAATACTCTCGCCGTAAGCAAATCCGCCGAAGCCGCTCAGGCCCTCGATAAAGGCGATCCGCAGCGTGCCGTCGAGCTCTATCGCCAGGCCTTCGCCGCAGCACCCACCAACGCCCTGTTCGGTTACAAGCTGGCTATGGCCCTCGACGCGGCCGGCGACAGCGACGGCGAACGCGCCGTCCTTCTCCAGGTGGTTGCCATCGACCCCACCATCGCCCTCGCCGAAAACCAGCTCGGCTATCTCAACTCCCGCCGTGGCGACTATGCGGCCGCCGAGGAAAATTTCCAGAGAGCCGTTAACGCCGCCCCCGGTTTCACGCAGGCCTGGATCAGCCTCGCCGCCACCCTCGGCATGGAATCCAAATTCCCCGAGGCGCAACAAGCCGCCGCCAGCGCACTCCGCCTCGATCCCCAGAACACCGAAGCGCAACAGCTCAGCCACGACCTCGCTGCCGCTCAGAGCCAGCAGCCGCATAATTGAAAAAAGATTCTCGAGACGCCCTGACCCCCATGCCCCCAACTCATTGGACGCGCCGGCGTGTGCTGCATACCGTACCCGCAATTCTTGCCCCCGCCCTCTTTCCGCGAGGTCTTCGCGCCGGCGCCACCCCACCCGCCACTCCCTTTTCACGCTTCACTGACATCGCCGCCACCGCCGGCCTCACCCAGCCCACGTTTTACGGCGGCGTCGACTCCGCCACCTTCATCCTCGAAATCACCGGCTGCGGCTGCGCCTTCATCGACTACGACAACGACGGCTGGATGGATGTCTTCATCCTCACCGGCCGCCGCATCGAAGGCGTCGTGGCTGGCTCCAACAATCGCCTCTACCACAACAATCGCGACGGCACCTTCACCGACGTCACCGAAAAGGCCGGCCTTACAGACGCCGGCTGGGCCATGGGCGTCTGCGTCGCCGACTATGACAACGACGGCTTCGACGACCTCTTCATCACGTACTACGGGCAGAACCGCCTCTACCACAACAACGGCAACGGCACCTTCACCGACGTCACCGAGAAAGCCGGCCTACTCCAGCAAGGCATCCACTACGGCTCCGGATGCGCCTTCATCGAACGCAATCGCAACGGCCTGCTCGACCTCTTCGTCGCCAATTACACCGAGCTCGATATGGTGCACGGCCCCAGGCCCTCGCTCGCCATCCCCAACTGCAACTTCGAGGGCGTCCCCGTCAACTGCGGACCCATGGGCCTTGTCCCGCCGCGCCACTACTTCTACCGCAACAACGGCAACGGCACCTTCACCGACATCTCCGCCGAAACCGGCATCGGCGCGCTCAGCGGCTCCTTCGGCCTCACCGCCGTCGTCTTCGATGCCGACGAGGATGGCTGGCCGGACATCTTCGTCGCCTGCGACTCGACCTTCAGCTTCCTGCTCATGAATAACCGCGACGGCACCTTCCGCGAAGAAGCGCTGCTGCGCGGCATCGCCGTCTCCTCCGATGGACAGCGCATGGCGGGCATGGGCGTCGGCCTCGGCGACTATAACCTCGACGGCCATCTCGATATCGTCCGCACCCACTTCTACAACCAGCCCACCGGCCTCTATCGGAACGACGGCAAGGGCAACTTCGAAGACGTCTCCGCGCAGGCCGGCCTCGGTAAAGAACACCGCTTCATCGACTGGGGCACCGGCGTCGCCGACTTTGACAATGACGGCAACCCCGACATCCTCATCGTCAGCGGCACCGTCTATCCGGAACTCGAGAAGATCTTTCCCTCGCGTTTTCCCGCGCAGACTCCCCGGCTCATTTTTCGGAATCGGGGCAACGGCACATTTGTGGAACTCGGCGACGAAACCGGTCCCGGCATCTCCGCCCGCCACTGCTCCCGCGGCTGCGCCTTCGGCGACTTCGACAACGATGGCGACATCGATGTGCTCGTCATGAACCGCAATGAGCCACCGTCACTGTTACGCAATGACGCGCCGAAAGAAAACCATTGGATCAAAATTCGCCTCGAAGGCACAAAAAGCAACCGCAGCGCCATCGGCGCGCGCGTCCTGGCTCATTACGGCGGTAAAGTTCAGGCGCAGTCCCTCACCAGCCAGATCAGCTATATCTCCGTAAACGATCCCCGCCTGCATTTCGGCCTCGGCGCGGCCACCACCGCCGACATAGAAATCTTCTGGCCCAGCGGCGCAAAAGAATCGTACCCAAGCCTGGCCGCCAACCAACTCCACACTATCAAGGAAGGCAAAGGCATCGTCCCCGGCCGCCCCTTCGTTAAATGAAGATCGCCCTGGGTTCTGCAACTTGCAACCTGCAACCTGGTGCGCTATGTCTGATCCGGGCATTTTGCGCGAAGCGCTCCCGCCTGGACGGCCAGTCCTACTGCGCCCCGTTCTTGAAGACCTCGTCCGCGTAGTAGTTTTCCACCCGCGCCTGATCCCGCAGCATCTCCAGAAACGCATTCTTCAGCAGTTGCTCGCGGCTGTCCCGCAGCTGTTGACGGATCGCCTGCTGCACCCTGGGATCGCCCAGCTGCCGCTGTCCCGCCACCTCCCGGTCGATCAGTTTATAAATCGCATACCCAACCGCCTGCTTCGAGTTCGGCGCGCCATACACCGGCAGAATCTCCGTAATCTGCCCCGGCTTCAGTTTCCCCACCGCTCCATACACCTCGGCGTCGCCCCGCAGCTGTGACTCGGAGACGAACCCCATGTCCCCGCCGTTCCCCGCCGTGTTGGGATTCTCGGAAAAGTTCATCGCCAGCGCGCCGAAATCTTCGCCGCTCTCCAGGCGATTGTGCAGCATCTCGATCTTTCGCCGCGCGTCCGCCTCGTTCATCGCTTTGCTGTTCTGCAGATTGCCCACCTGCTGCGGAGGAACCGGCGTCGCCGTCACCACAATCTGCGCCAGATGATAATTCGGCTCGATCAGATTGAAGTCCGCCTTGTGCTCGTTGTAGTAGCTCGAGATGTCCGCGTCTGTGATGTTGATCCGCGACGTGATTTCCTTGTTGAAAAGCTTCTCTTCCGTCCGGTTGCGCCGGATCTCCCGCTTCAGATCGTCCAGGGTCAGGTGCTGCGAATCCAGCCGCTTCTGAAATTCCTCCTGTGTAAACGGAGCCTTAAGCTCGTTCAGACGGTCCGCGACTTCTTCATCCGTCGCCACCAGGTTCTGCTGCGCCGCCCGCTGCATCACGATCTCCTCATCGATCAGCTGGCGCAGGATGTTCAGGCGCATGATGTCCGCCTGCACCTTCGACGGAGTCTGGTGCGACTCGCCGAGGTTGTTCTGGAATATCGTATCCACTTCGGAGACCTGGATGGCTTTGCCATTCACCAAAGCGACCGTGTTCGGGTCGTGCGCTTTCTTGCAGCCGGCGCATAACGCCATCGTCATGCCGAGCCCTGCGAACAGAAGTTTGCGAGTGGGAAAGCCAGCGCCCCGCGTACCGGCCACATTGGTTCGAGATGTCAAAACATTCTCCGTTTGCCGCTCCGCTGTGGGGGACGAAGCGCAGGCTTAAGAATAATGCCGTCCCCGCTCTGCTTCGCATTCATTTCGCCGGAACTCATTGCCCAGGCTTCTGCTGCGCCGTTGGAGCCGGCGATTCCGGGGGGGGCGCCGCAATTCCCTGCTCTTTTAACGCCCGATCGATCATGATCCACAGCTGATGCTTCTCCAGTTCCCCAGCCCACCGTTCGCCGCTCACGAAGAAGGTCGGCGTCGCGTTGACGCCCACCTTGTCCGCGGCCCTCATCTCCGCCTCAATCTTTGTGTCATCCTGCTTCGTCACGCACGCATCCAGCTTCGCCGCGTCCAGATTCTCCCGCGCACCCTCCTGCTCCGCAAGCTTGTCCAGCATCGCCGTCGCTTTTGCCAGGTCGCGATCCGGCCCGCTCACATCCTGCCCGTGCACGTGGAGATAATCCACGTAATTCCAGTAAGCCGTGGGGTCCAGTGCCGCCAGACAATTCGCATTTACCGCCGCATGCATCGCCCACGGATGGATCTCCACCAATGGATAATCCAGATAGACGAACTTCACCAACCCCTTGTAACGATCCAGCGTCGCAGGAAAAAACTCCGCATTTAGTTGCGCGCAGTATGGGCACTCCAGATCGTCGAAGTTGACGATCGTCACCTTCGCTCCCGGACCGCCCCGCACCGGCCGCCCTTCCGTCGGCAGCGTAGCGCCGGGATCGGGTCCGATGTCCCACTTCGACAGCCGCGCCAGCGTGTTCCCGTCTTTCGACAAAAGAAAATCCAGGGTCTGCTTCTTCTGTGGCTGGTTGGGCAGTGAAAATGTAACCGCGATGGTGTCATATCCATTGACATCGCTTTTCTGCCGTGAACCAATCGCAAGCTCATACTGCGGGGGCACGTTCAGCTCCGCCCGGATCATAATCTCGATCTTGCGCTCCAGCGCCGGCATGGCCGCCAAAGCAGGATCTGCACCAGCCGCCGGCGCCGACGCCGCACTCGCTGCGGGAGCGGCTGCGACCACCGGAGTCTGCTGCGCCATGCAGCCCGAAGCCGCGATCGCCACCGCGCTCACCAAAAGAAAAACCCTGTTCGACAAGAAAACCGCCTTCGCCGGCCAAATCGCCGGAATCAACAACGTCTGCTCATCTAATTATCGCAGTTCGCCCTGCCATCTGTTCCCTGTTCCCTGTTCCCTGTTCTTCAGAACAGGCTGATCCGATGCGCCAGATCGCCAACGTTCGAGAATCCCGCGAAGTTCAGGCTGTAGAAATATTCCGTATCGTCGCGAATCGATCCCAGCGAAAACCGCCGGTACTGAAAATCGATCCCGCAGCAGTTCCAGTTGTATTGCCCCTGCAGCGCCCCATATTGCAGTTGCTGGTGGATCAGATCGTATGCCGCGTTCGCCCCGGCGCTCATCCCCAGTTTGTTCGCCGCTCCAAAAATCGCCGCCAGATGAATCTGGTTATACGGATTCGGCGCGTTCGGCGCCAAAGGCGGCGATTTCGCCGTACTCAGCGGGGTATAGCCGAGCGGCACGTTCACGTACGAATCCCCAAACTGGAAGCGGTAAAACTTATGCTGATATCCGGCAAATATATTGCTCGACGTGATCTTCCCTTCCTTCACGTCGTAATCCAGATCCCACTCCACGTCGGTCGCCGTCGCCGTCCGCATCCGCAGTCGCGATATCAACGGTGACGTGTGCCGCGCTTCCGTCAGAAAGTCGATGCCCGTAAAATCCAGCGTCGTCTCCAGCGGATTCGGCGTCCCCCGTGTGATCGCATGATCGAAGTCCGGCTCGAAATAATACTTCTGCGCGATCCGCCACGTAATCCAGTCCCGCGTCCCCCCTCCGCACATCGTGTCCGGTCCCCATGCCTCATCGCCCCTGCACGGGTGCGGATGCAGATGCCGCAGAAACAGCCTCTGCGTCACTCCGTATTCCAGTTCGTTCGTGTTGCTGGCCACATCGGTATCGTCGAAACGCAGAATCTCCCGAAAATTATTGATCCCCGTCACGTACCGGTAATCCACGTCCGGCTCAATCGTGTGCCGCAAATCCCCGCCCAGCAGATGCGCCAGCCACGGCGTGCTGAAGTCCCGCTCCAGCGCCGGCGGCCGCAAATCGAATCCCGTCTCTACGTCCGTCCGCGTCGTCCCCGCCCCCCGCACCACCGGAATTTGCTCCAGATCCGCCGGGTACTGGCTCTTCCCGTACCACGTCTCGCGAAACGCAGCCTCCGGCCGAAATGTCCATCCATCCATGTGCAGCGGCATCGTCAGACGTGGATAAATATCCACCCGCGGCACCTCTGCCGATGTCCGGAAGCTCGGGTAATCGTAGCGCGACAGCGCCCCCCCCGATGCGCTCAGCCCCCACATCACCGGCGAATCGCTCATCGCTCCGCCCAGCCGCCGGTCCGCACCCTCCACATCCACCTCCGGCAGATGCAGAATCCTCACCTCATCCCCCGCTATCGTCGAACTTTGAAAGTCCTGGTACCGATTGATCCGCAGGCTTTCCCACATGTCGTGATCCTCATGCGTCACGAATCCCTGCGACTTCACCTCCGAGTTGATCGCTATCGCGTAGTCCTCTTCAAATACCAGCCGGTACACATACGAACTCAGATACTCCGAGTCGATCGCTCCCGTCGTGTGTTGCGAAAAATCGTATCGCCCGTCCCCCGCGACATCGATTCCCCCCTGATTGATATCGGGCCCCGGCGGATTCGCCAGCCCTCGGTCCAGCAGGCTGTGGAAGTGAATATTCGCGAAATCCAGGCCTCCCCCCCGATATCGAAACATCCCGTTCGGCGCCCATCCGCGTTTCGAATAATATTGCGATGCCATTGTCAGATCGGCGCTCCGCCCCAGAGTCAGATAAAAGCCTTCTCCCAGAATCAGTCCCTTCGTGGTGTTGTTCCCGAAGTAGGGCAGCAAAATGCCCGACTCCCGCTGATCGGCTACCGGATGGGTGACGTACGGCAAGTAGATCAGCGGCACCCGGAAAATTTCGAAGAACCCGTTACTGGTCTTCGCCACGCCGTTGTTCAATTCGATGATGTGCGACAAAATCCGCCAGTCCGGCTTCGGCAGCCGGCACGACGTCATCGTTCCGTGGATCACCCTGTAGTGCCCCTTGCCCAGCTGCAGTACCTCGCGTCCCGTGACCGCAAATGGATTCGGCGCAGTAAACACCAGCCGTCCGCGCGGATTCCGCTCCACGCCCAGCGTACCCGCCACATCGAAAAAATCCCCCGTGTCCGCACTCACGTTGATCGTTCCATGATCCGCCTCGAAGTGCTCATCGTCCGGCCCGCCGTCCACCATCATGTGCCCCTGCGCCTGAATCTCGCCGCTCCCATCGTCATAACTCGCATGATCCGCATGAACAATGTAGCTGCGGTAATAAATCACCACATCGCCGTCCAGCGTGTACAGATTGCTCTTCGCAAAACTCTGCTCTGATTGGCGATCGGCAACCAACTTCACCGGGACGCCCTGCGCCGGTTGCGGCACGACGTGCGCCTCCGGCAGCGTGCTCTGCAGGCTCGGCTCGTCAGGCAGGTCGGCAGATGATTCGACAGCCAACTCGGCCGTGCTCGTCGAACCTTCCGCCGCTTTTTCCTGAGATGATTGCGATGGGGGAAGCTGCGTGGTTACCGCCTGCGCCCATAGCCGCGGATGCAACAGCAGGTACAGCGTGATACACCAAAACAGACGGGTTCTCATCGCGCGCGGCAACTTCAGCATAGCAAAGCGGAATGGTGATTTGCGGCGCGCAGCGTTCCTTCCTGAATGCAAACCGCAGAGCCGATGAGGATGCAGTGAACGGTTCGCCTTCTGATTTTCCTTCGCCTTCGCCCATCGCGCCACCGCGCGCTCCCCAAAGCAGCGGTTTGGATAAAGGCGCCGCCCTGGATAAGGGCCAGGACCCTCAGCCCGGCACACCCGTCTGGAAAACGGAAGTCAGCGACCGCGTTCGTGCCCATCGCAATCGCCCCAGCCGCACCCATGCCGATCAGCCCCTGCTTCCAGGTATGGAAGACAATCTTGTATCGTCGTCATCCATTGCAGCCCGCGTCGCCGAACGCTACTCGCGAGTCCCCTCCTACCGCGAGATGCTCGCCGCCCAGGCTGCCGCTCAAGCCGCAGACCAGATTGCAGCCGAAAAATCCCAGACGGAAGCACTCGCCACAGCTCCCGGCCCGCCTGCCTCTCCCCCTTCAGTCGCCGCGCCAGCCCAACCTGCATGCCCACCGCAAAACGAAGCCGTCAACCAGGCAGCCGAGCCCTGCCAGCCCAGCCTCATTCACTATTTCGTCAGCACCGATTCCCTGCCCGTCCCACGCGCCACCCCCGCCCAGGCGCGCGCCGTAGGCGCATCCCTGCGGGAACGCCCTGACACCGCCGCCAACCCGTCCCCGAATCTCCTCTCAGATCCGCTCGAAGAAGCTCTCGTCGAACCCGCTCAACCGCTCCCTGCCCGCGTCTTAGCCTTTCCTCGAGAGCTCATCGCGCCCCGCAAAGCGCGCCCACGTCTCGCTGAATGCCCGCTTACGGACGAACCCCACGCCCCCGCTACTCTGCCGCCCGCCGCACTGCCCGACCCGCGGTGGCTTGCGGAAGAACCGCAACCCATGCCAAACTCCTTTGCGGGAAACACCGAGCTCCGGTCGCACACGCCTGACTCCGAGCCCGCCCACCTGCCCGAGGCATCCGCCCAAACGCAGGAATGGCGCACAATCAATCTGGACACGGAGACCCCCATCCGCGACCCCAACCCTTACTCGTCACTCCTCGACCGTCCGCGGCTGCACGTGGCCTCGCTTGAGAACCGCGCCCTCGCCGCCTTTGTCGATTGCGCCTTCATCCTCTCCGCGTTCCTTCTCTTCTCTCTGATTTTTGCCATCTGCACCACCAGCCTGCCTCATGGCCGGCCCGCCCTGATTGGCGCCTGCATCGCTCTCTTCGCCATGTGGCTGCTTTACCAACTCCTCTTTTTCAGCCTCACCAACGCAACCCCCGGCATGCGCTACGCCAAAATCGCCCTCTGCACCTTCTCCGACAAAAATCCTACCCGCCAGATCCTCCGCACACGCATCGCCGCCGTACTCCTGTCGGCTCTGCCCCTCGGCCTCGGATTTCTGTGGGCCGTCTTCGACGAAGACTCCCTCGGCTGGCACGATCGCATCACCCAGACCTACCAGCGCAGCTATAGCAGGCCCTGATCCTCATGTCCCGGCAATCTTCATTCCATTTGTAGCCACGCGAGTGACTTTTTCGGCTGGATCGCCGTCCGCAACCACCCCGGACGCCTCTACGCCAGCGACTTGCCCATCTCGCCCGGCTGGCTCGCAGTCATTGACCTGCTCAGCATCCTGTTGGCGTATGCCTGGTTCTGGCTCTACCGGCGCCTCAGCGCGAAGATCGCCGAAGGCACACCCGGCTATCCATTCCTCGACCGTATCCGACTCACCCTGTCCCTGCTCGCCCAGAATGTGCTCGCGCTCGTGATCCTCGTCGCCATCAAAGTCCGTTGAAGGCAACTAGAGACTACAACTGGAAACCGGGGACTGTTCCCTATTGCCTGTTCCCTGTTGCCTGCCTGTAATCAAACTCCCACCGCTGCCGCCGATCCCCCGACTCAAACCGGTCGTTCCACTCCAGCCAATACTCATCCGCACTCCGCGTCTCCGGATAGTGCTCGCCCCTCGGATACGGATACCGGCTCATCCCATGAAACGGCATCTGCGCCACCGTAAACGGCGACGCCTCCCACCAATCCATGTCCTTCAC
>Ga0181531_10001514_pt1 | contig 14643 bp, 14 predicted proteins | sample PEATcosm2014_Bin_38_FD_119743 | JGI IMG/M metagenome (GOLD analysis project Ga0181531, IMG submission 119743) | Peatland microbial communities from MTU Mesocosm Facility, Houghton, MI, USA - PEATcosm2014_Bin11_10_metaG | ecosystem: Environmental > Terrestrial > Soil > Wetlands > Peat | place... | reverse complement strand
CGACGGCGAGACCCTCGCTGAAATTTTTCTTGGCAAGATCACGAAGTGGAACGATCCAGCGATCAAGAAGCTGAATCCGAAGGCTTCGTTGCCGTCGACGGCAATCACTGTGGTGCACCGTTCGGACGGGTCAGGAACGACCTTCAACTTCACTGACTATCTCTCGAAGGCGAGTCCAGATTGGAAGGCGAAAGTCGGCTCCGGCACCGCCGTTGAATGGCCGGCTGGCGTCGGCGCCAAGGGCAACGAGGGTGTCTCGGCCAATGTCGGTCAACAAAAAAATTCGATCGGCTACGTCGAATACGCCTATGCCAAGCAGAACAAGCTGACCTACACCGCCGTGGTCAACAAGGCCGGCAAAACCGTGCAGCCGACCGTCGCGGCCTTCCAGGCGGCGGCGTCCAACGCGGACTGGGCAAAGGCTCCGGGCTACTACCTGATCCTCACCAACCAGCCGGGCGAAGCCTCTTGGCCGATCACCGCCGCAACCTTCATCCTCATGCACAAGGAACCTCCCGACAAGGCGGCGTCGGCCGCGGCCCTCAAGTTCTTCAAATGGGCCTTCGTCAAGGGCGACAAGATGGCTGAAGACCTCGATTACATTCCGATGCCGGAGCCCGTGGTCAAGCTGATCGAAAAGACCTGGTCGGCTGACATCAAGAGTTGAATGTTGCTGGAGGAGAGGTTCGCCTCTCTCCTCCATTTTCTCGCCAAAACGGCACCCCTGATCCTGTCCGGAATGGCGATGGCTCGCTTGCCCGGATCGAACACAGGACACTTTACCTTGGAGTCGAACTCTGCTGCGGATCGTAATTCACCAGCCACAGCTCTAGCGCAGCCATGAAAGTGACGACGATTCCAGCGCCGATGCTGATGTGCATTGCCGTGGTATGCGCAAAGCCCAACGCCCACGGAGAAACTACCAGCCAAAAGCCTAGCAGCAGGTTGAGCCATTCCTCCCAGTCAGAAAACATCACAATCGCAAGGATCGAAGTCGTTGCAATGAGGGCACTAGTCGCCCAAATGTCGATACGCGCATGTTCACTGGTGAGAGCAAACAGCCATGGTGAAGCAAACAAGAAAAGCCCAGCCATCAAACTATAAAGATCCAGAACGGACTCGCGGCGCCATCTCGACATGCTAAACATCCTTCCAACCGCGAAGATTTCTCCACGCGATTTTAGATTCTAGGTTTACGCCTCTGCCCCGAAGACCATAGAGGCATCATCCAACGGATGAATCCGTTACCATTGCACAGTCGTACCGACCGCTGTCGGTGACGAATCCCATTTTGAGCTGTCGGCCATGATTACGGCTGAAGTAATTGCTACGACTAACAAGGCCATCACAACCGACAACTCGGCCCGTCTCGTATCGCCGCGACCTTTGGACTGCGGCTTTTCCGTCGTATCTGGCATCTTTCGCCTCCTTTGGAAGGCATAGAACCAACTGGGCTAGAGCCAAAAAGTTTCACGTGCGGTCTTGAAGGAGGCTGCAGGATCACTCCTTGAGCAGGGGGCACGTCGATTCGGAGAGTTTTCCAAAAGCCTGATCGCCGGGCATCGTCTCCACCAGGCGGTAGTAGTCCCACGGGTGCTTCGATTCCGCGGGCGTCTTGACCTGCATGACGTACATTTCATGTTCCATCAATCCATCCGCGCGGATTTTACCGTTAGAGGTGAACATGTCGTCGATCTTCGCTTTGCGCAGTTCCGTCATGACCGTGTTTGAATCGGTGGTCTTGGCGGCCTTGACCGCGTTGAGATAGGTCAGCGTGGCCGAGTAGTAAGCGGCCTGGGTCATGGTCGGCTCACGGTTTGTTTTTTCGAAGAAACGCTTGGCAAAGGCGCGGGTCTTGTCGTTGAGATCCCAATACCAGCCGGTCGTGAGGTAGAGGCCTTGGGCGGTCTCCAAGCCGAGTCCGTGAATATCAGTTATGAAGGCTAGCAGCGCAGCGGGTTTCATCTTCCTCGTGACCCCGAACTGGTTGGCGGTCTTGAGCGAATTGCTGAAGTCGTTGCCGGCGTTGGCAAGGCCCAAGACTTCCGCACCGGAGCTTTGCGCCTGCAGGACAAACGAGGAGAAGTCGGAATTGGAGAGGGGAACGCGAACAGCGCCAAGAACTTTGCCGCCTCCGGCCTTCACCACATCGGCGGCCGCATCTTGAAGCTGGGTGCCGAAGGCATAGTCAGCCGTCACAAAGAACCACGTTTTCCCGCCTTGCTTGAGAATGGTCGTCGCGGTCCCGTTACCGAGCGCGGTGGTATCGTAGGCATAGTGCACGGTGTAGGGGGTGCAGTCCTTGCCGGTGAGCGATGCTCCCGCCGCGCCGATGGCGAAGAACGGCGTCTTCTTTTCCCGTGCTATCGTCGACATCGCGATGCTGACCCCGGTATTGGAACCGCCGAGTACCATGGTTAGGCCATCGCGATCCGCCCATTCCCGAAACTTTTCCGCGCCGAGGTCGGGCCTGTTCTGGTGGTCGCTCACGAGAAATTCGATCTTGTTCCCGAGGATGGAGCCGCCAAAATCGGCAATTGCCATTTTTGCGGCTTCAACGCCGCCTGGCCCGATGATGTCGGCATAAACGCCGGACATGTCGTCGATATCGCCGATCACTACCTTATTCGCTCCCGCTTGCGCAGCCGAAGCGGTGAGGGTGGCGCAAAGCGCCGAGGCGATCACGTATAGCTTCCCTGCTTTGATCATAGTCGTATCCTCCGTCTTGGCGATCGTTGCTATTAGTTGATTCCGGCAAAATGAGTGCCGGAGTCCATCCGGCAGACATTGTGCGCGAGCACCTCTCTCATTTCGATTCTGGCGCTTGAGGCGCTGTCGTGTTTTTCTTGATTTCCTTCATGATATCGTGCGCATGCGCAACTGCCGCTTGTTGATCGCTAACGTCAAGATCGTGAAGGGAGGAATCCCGTTCGCGGACAGCAAACTCACTTCCTTCAATCGAGGCGACTTCCGACCAGGCGTAGGCCTGCTTCTGGTCAACTGCCGTGCCGATGCCGACACGGTACATTTGACCCAGCAACATCGCTGAACGAGGATCGGCGTGATAGGCGGCCCGCTCCAGGTAAGACTTTGCCTGACTGAAATCGGGCGTTGTCAAATCGCCGTTCAGGTATAGCTCACCGAGCCGCGCTTCGGCCGCCACGACATTTTGGTCGGCGGCCTTCTTGTAGAGTTCGATGGCCTTGGTGGCATCGCGCGGTATCCCGAGTCCGATCTCGTTCATATGGCCCAGCCAATACTCGGCGTTGGGGTTGTTTTTATTGGCGAGTTTCCCGAACAGCTTCAGTGCAGTTTGATTGTCGCCGGTCTGAAAAGCGTGTTCGGCTAATTCAAGATTTGTTTGGGATGGCATCTCCGCCCTTAATCGATATTCCTGGAACGAGCCGATAATCAAGGCTGTGATGACGACAAGCAGAATGGTTGGAGCAGGCGGCCATGGCGATTTCCGAAGAGGAAGCGGCGGCTTTGCGGGGTCTGTCACTGGAAGCTCATTTCGCTTGCTCGGGAAGAACGTCGCCCGAACGGTTGCTGGCTTGTCGGGGTCGAGCGCGGCAACGTCTATGCTATATGCGCTTCTCCATCAGGTGTCCTGCCGCATCGCCCTCAAGCGGAACCAGAGTTGCGCCGTTGCTAGCGGCGGCTTTTCCGGGCTTCTCGATGAGCTCCAGGAACGGCTTGATGATGTCGATCGGCATCGGAAAGACGACCGTCGAATTCTGCTCGGCGCCGATTTCTGTCAGGGTTTGCAAGTAGCGCAGCTGCATGGCGGCCGGGATGCTCGAAAGTATTTTTGCGGCGTTGACGAGCGTCTGCGACGCCTGGAACTCGGCCTCCGCATGAATGATCTTGGCGCGGCGATCACGCTCCGCTTCGGCCTGCTTGGCGATGGCGCGTATCATGTTTTCCGTCAGCTCGACGGTTCGGATCTCGACATTGCTGACCTTGATCCCCCAGGTCTCGGTCTGGCTGTCGATGATACTTTGCACGTCGGCGCTGAGCTTCTTCCGCTCGGACAGCATCTCGTCGAGCTCGTGCTGCCCCAGCACGGCACGCAGCGTAGTCTGAGCGAGCATATTGGTGGCGGGAAGGTAATGCTGAACCTGGATGATGGCGCGTTCGGGATTCACCACATTGAAGTAGAGGACCGCGTCGACTTTCATCGAAACGTTGTCGCGAGAGATCACGTCCTGTGTGGGTATTTCGATGACCTGAATGCGCAGGTCTACCCTCACCATTTCTTGAAAGAATGGGATCAACAGCACGAGGCCAGGTCCCTTGACCTTCTGGAACCGGCCGAGCGTAAAGACAACAGCGCGTTCGTATTCGCGCAGGATCCTCACGCTGGCCCCGATTATAATAAAGGCGAAGATCAGGAGAGCAGGGGTGAGGTACAGAAGATATGAATCCGAGAACATGGCGCTGCGCCTTTCAGTGCGGTAGAAATGAAACCAACCGCATCGATGCTGCTGAAGCCGTCGCCTTAATGAGGGTAAGCGGCTGGTACGGTAGCCTGAGTCTAGCTACGCACGGACCATGCTGCCCCGGTAGGCTCGGAAAGTACCTACTTACTGCCGTCTGCTCGTGGATGCCTTTGGCTGCTGGGCGCTTTCGCCCCTAACCAACCCTGGGGTCGCGTGGCGTCGAGGCCATTGCAAAATGCTGCAAATGCCTGGCGACCCCGTCCAGAATGGATGGCTATTTGCCACTCGCGGCCACATATCGAATATTGCCAAAGAAGGCCTCGTGGCTTTTTGGAATGATGCGCTGATTTCAGGAAGGGTTCCGAGGCACTGCCGTGGATAGGCAAGGGGCCGTTTCAACGGCCATCACGAATAACCCATGGCCTGGTTCTGAGGTAGTGTTACTGGCACATCCAAACGTGCAACTCCGATGCGGTCGTCCGCCATACCGTAGTAGACGTCGAATCGATCGGGTGTCCCCAGATCGTCGCGGCGGTCAATGCCGGTTGGGAACACAACGTTATCGACCGTCCCGTGAGTTTCCGGCGAGCCTTCCGGCACAAGCACCGGTTGGGGGGAGCGATAAATAATCCGGTTCGGATGCTCCTTCGAGAGCACCATCGCGCCGGCTGAATAGCACATCTTGCGCCCGGTTAGAGTCGGCCCGGGAATATCGTGGACGCCGTGGTAGATCATCAGCCAGCCATGACGGCATAGGATGGGCGGCGCTCCGCCGCCGATTTTGAGGCGCTCCCAACCTGCCTGAGGGCAGGCCAACCGGTGATGTCCGACAAACTCGCCGAGGCGATGATCGCCGCCCTTTGCTGTCACGGGGCTATACGAGATCCAGATGCTTTCTCGATGAATATCCATGGAGCAGGACGTCGATTGGCATACCTTTTCTTCCGGACGCGTTCCCGGAAACAGCGGACGGTGCACGAGAGCGACGGCGGGCCGGCCAGAGGGATTAGGGATCAGCAGCGGAAAAACGCTGGCGTCCTTGTCGTCCACGCCTTCGAAAGCAATGCCATTATAGGGACGAAACGTTGCAAGCCCGAGGCGGCGCCAGCGCAGCAGATCATCAGAGATGGCGATAGCAATTCGCGGGCCGCGGCTCGAAAGCGCGGTATAGGTCATAACGTAGTGCCGCAACGTCTCGACATAAGAGATGCGCGGGTCCTCGCATCCGCCCCCGTGCTCCGACAGTTCGTAATCGGCATCCGGCTCCAAGGCAATGCCCATACGTTCGACGCCCATCGGATCACCGCTGGCGTCGAACAGCACACGCGTAATCCCAATTCGAGAATAATTGCGGCGAGCCACTAGACGAGGGAAGAGATAAAGCTGCCCGTCTTTTGCCCGTATGACCGCCGGATTGAGTACGCCTTCCACTTCGTTGGGGTCGCCGGCCTGCGGCTCCATCATCATGCCAATCCGAGTTAGCTTGAAGTTCGTCACCGACCGTCTCCGCTTTCCAGACAGGCAATGATGGCTTCGACCACCCGCTTGGTCTCGTGCGGGTCCCTGACCTCGACGGACGTCACACCCGCTTGCCTGGCCGGATAGTCGTTCCCGCCGGGGAATATCGCGTCGCCAACGAAAATCATGTCTTCAATCGCGATGCCAAGTATCTCCCGGAGTTTTCTGACACCATAGCCCTTGTCAATGCCTGGCTTGGTGATGTCGATCGATGTCGCGCCGCCTAGTTGAATTGAAAAGGTCGGAATCATAGGGCCGAGAATCGCTTTAATGTCCCTGCGCTTCCTGAAATCGGGGTCCCATTTTTTCTTCTCCTCCAGTGGAGCCTGTTGACCCAACGCGGAGAATGTAATCTGGCTGCCACGATCTTCTATCAAGTCGCCCCAGAGCTTTTCAGCTTTGAATCCGGATTGATCGAGTGCGGCGTTCAACGCATGGATGATGGCGCTTTTCTCCTCAACGCTAAAGTCCTCGGAATAGAGTTGTTGCCAACCATTGGTGTAACGATAAAATCTGGTACCGCATGTCGGCAGAAGCGAGAGGTTCTCCATGCTCTCATCGCTATGGAGACAAGAAAGCACCTGCCTTTCAAATTGTGGCCATGCTCCACCGGAGATCACGGCCACTTTAACGACCTCAAGCAATCGGGCCAGAAGCGTAGCCATCTCTGCGTCGAGAGACGCCTTACTTTCCGCAAGCGTGCCATCGAGATCGAAAATGACGAGCGATTTCATGAATGATCCGGCACGGCAATCTCCAACAGCGTGATATGGCATTCAGGTCGAAAGCGGCACGCGCCGACCACGGCGGGAACCAGGATGACTGCGCCCCGTTCCATCGGGTATTCATTGCAATCATGATCAAGGGTTCCGGCGCCTTCGAGGCACACCAAAACGCGCATCTCATCGGTGGCGCCTACGGCGAACGAAGCGGCACTCTGAAAACGCCACACCCGGAAATGCGGATCGTCAAATAGTTTTTCGCGCGAGTCAGGATTGGCAACATCGACGGCCGGTACCGATGGAAGAGTCGCGACTTGTGTAAAATCAACACATGCAATTGCCTGTTCAATTTGCAGCGCGCGTGTTTTGCCGGTCCTTGGGTCTATGTGGTTCCAGTCGTAGAGTCGAAACGTGACGTCGCTGTTTTCCTGGATCTCAACCACCGACACACCATTACCCAGCGAATGAACAACGCCGGCCTCAATCAGAATGCCCTGTCCGCGTTGCGGCGTTAAGCTCGCCAGAGTGTCGTTCACGGTCTCTCTGGAGAGCGTGCGCAAAGTCTCAGCCGTCACTCCAGATCTTAGTCCAGCGTAAACGCGGCTATCGGGCGCTGCTTCGAGCACGATCCACGCTTCTGTCTTTCCGGTTTCGCCCTCCGGTATCAGGTTCGTATCGTCATCGGAAGGATGGACCTGCACTGACAGCATCTTTTGTACGTCGAGAAATTTCAGCAGCAGCGGAAATCGCTTGAACCGCCGGCTCAACGTGCCGAGAAGGAGTTGCGGCGATCGCTCCATCAACTGGGTGATGGTGTGTCCCCTGAGCGGTCCTTCGGCTACGGAGCTCGAATAGTCGTCGCGATCGCTTAACAGCCATGCCTCTCCGATTGGCCCTCCGTTGGGCAACGGGGTGCTGAGCCAGTTTGCCAGACGACGTCCACCCCAGAGTCGATACTGGTAGATCGGCGTGAAGCGTAGGGGGTAAAGCGGCGGCATCGGGATATTGACCGTTCTGACCAATCCGTTGGAATTGCCGTCAAACTGATTTCATAAGAAAATAGCCTAGTGAGTTGTGGGGCTGTCTTGCTGCTTGGCCTGAGTGTTCCCTATATTGAGCGGGTCGTTCACTTCAACCTTCGCAACACAGGGTGTGAAAAGACTTATTACTGATCGGGCGGACCAATTGCGGCATTCGTCGTTGCTGCCGTGGGAATTCGCAGAGACAATCATCAATATGGCCGCGGCGACGAAACAGCCACCGGCAACGGCGTATCGCATATTCATGATCTCACTCCAGCTGTATCAAGCCAATCACCAAGGTAACTCGAGTCCTTTGGCTACCAGCGCTTATTCCAGCCCCTTCCTAATCTTGCTCGCCACCCATTTCCGCCTCGAACCAACCTCAAGATCAGCAACAGAATCAACGCGCCGATGGTGGCATCGATTATTGCGGAGATCGTACCCGAGCCAAGGTGAATGCCGAGTTGCGGCAGGAGCCAGCCGCCAACGAAAGCACCGGCAACTCCGATAATGAGATCGCCGATCAGCCCAAAACCGGTGCCTTGTATGATTTGACCCGCGAGCCATCCGGCAACGAGGCCGACAACAAGTATGATCAGCAGACTCTCACTCGACATATGCATCGACGTCTCTCCTGGACTCATCGAGGCCGGAAACAGCTCAATTCAGGAGCTTTCCCGCTATTGAACGGGACGACTCGGGTGCCGAGTTGCGATTCTATTCAGCAGGATAGGCGGGGCGAGGCCGCCTCGGTAGGTTCGGAAATTACCTATGAACCGACACCGCGGTGCTGAAACTTCTGGACTTCGTATGAAGATATCGACCTGAGCGGTCGTCGCTGGTGTGTGCGGCGTCGCGCCTAGCAACAGAACAGGCACCACCGCCGCGTCACTTAGCTCATCCACTAGGTACTTTCCGAGCCCGTCGTTAGCGGACGCGATCCTTGGTTCCGGTGAACTATTCCTTGCGCGCAGGCTTATCCGCATGGCGGCCGCGATCATCGTCAATTCGCTGATTGCGCAGTCGCCAAATTCCCGAAAAAATAGGAGAATGGACATGTTTAGAATGAAGTCATTGGCTGTTGCCATGGCGACGACAGCGATGTTGGGATCGGGTGCTGCTCTAGCCGCGGAACAACCAAAAATGGGTCCGGCAGCAGCTACGACTCAGCCGACGGCCGCCACGCAGGATGCCAACAAGGAATTCGGCAAGCTTTCCGCCGATGGACGGAAGGCTTTCCAGGATGTGCGTCTAGCGCGCCTTGCGATCTTTGATGGCCAGACGGATCAAGCCAAGAAATTTGTCGATGAGGCGAAAGCAGCGATAACCAAGGCCAAGACGGATAACACCGCCTTCGTGAAAGCTGAGGCGTCTCTTAAGCCTCCGGCGGGCGTAAGCCAGCCGACCGGAGCGCAAAACGGGAGTGATGAATCAACGCATCCGACGGAATGGCTACCCGTTAACGGTGGTCTCACGCTTGGCGACGATTTCGTCGCGACATCAGCCAAGGCAGCGGGGATCGCAAAAGCAAACGATCAACTCAAGAAGGGGAACCATAAACAGGCGATGGAAACTCTGAAGCTTTCCGAAATCGACGTCACGTTCGTAACGGAGGTGGCTCCACTCGACAAGACAATCAGCGGGATCGATAACGCGGCGCAATTGATCGATTCCGGTAAGTATTATGAGGGTAACCAGGCCTTGAAGGGCGTCGAGGATGGCATCCGTTTCGATGTGGCAGTCGTCAGCGCAGTTCCAGAAAAGGCGAGCAGCACCTCGGACAAGGTGGCTCCAACCGTAGGCAGTGCCAAATCGGGAGATATTTCGCCACCCACCGCAATGCCGGCGAATAAGTAATCTCGTCGGTTACGAGGCGTCATCTGTCCGCTAAGGCGGTACTGGATGGTATTCGAGCAATCTTGGGGTAAGGCCCTTCGAAAAGGGTCTTACTTCAAGCCAACCAGGAAAAAGCCGGACGCTTAGGTAGTTTCCGAGCCTGACGCAGTAGCGTGTCTCCCGATATGGTCCAATTTCGCTGTTTTGCCCGAGATCGGGCGGTCACAATCGATGATCAAATGACAACCGCACCGATGTCCGTCCTGGGGTCTGAATTCAATGACTTCCTGTTCGCGCCGATCGGCGAAGACAAGAACGGCATGCTGGTGAGCGTGCTTTCCGGATTGGCGCGATCTGATGTGGATCCCTGGCAGGAGGCTGCCAAACTGGCTCAATTGCCGGGGGATACTGCGACCGAGGAACTGACCGCGCTGATCGGCGCTTTGCCTGACAGGGCTGCGTCGTACCCGGATCCCCGCACGGTTGCCACTCGCCTGATCGCACTGCTGCCGCGCTCGCCTCGGTTCAACGGCGGGCAGCAACGGACAAATGACGCTGGGCCGGTGTTGATGTCCGCCCCATGGTGGATATACGTCGTCTTCATGTGCTTCGTGCTGGGTTCGCAATTCTTGATAGCGAACCATGAATTCCCGACCAAATCAGACCACGTCGAAGTGAAGGCCGCTAGTTCCACTTTTCCGCCGGCGCCGTTGGTGAATACCGGCCAGTAACGGCTGAATGGCCGGCCACTTATTCGCACCCACCAGGCTACTGAGTAGTTTCCGATTCTGAGGATACGATCGAGCGATCACTAATATCGCCTCATCGACGATGCGACAGTTTCCGGTTCTGCAGCGGTGAATCGAAACCGCTTCGAAGGCCGCCGATAAGCGGAGCTTTAAATCCAGGAGGAGAGCAGCAATGCTGCGTAATACATCTGCGATTGACGGTTACTTCATCGCTGCAGGTGACGGTCACCTCGGCACTGTGAGCGATTTCCTTTTCGACGACATTAGCTGGCTGGTTCGCTGGCTGGTCGTCGATACCGGCAATTGGCTCTCCGGTCGCAAGGTTCTCCTGCCTGCCTTCGCGCTGGGGCACCTCGATGCCGACAGCCGCGAATTTGCCGTTCGATTGACCATGCAGCAAGTCAAGGACAGTCCGGATATCGATACCAAGCGGCCGGTGTCGCGGCAGATTGAGACCAACATTTACGACTACTATGGCTGGAGTCCGTATTGGAGCACGGGGCTCTACATGGGTGGCTACGGCTTTGGCTATGGGGGAGGGGCCATCGCGCCATTGCCGTTGCAAGGGTCCAGTCGCCGCGAGGAAGACATCGCCGCTGCCGGGCGAAGTGACGACGATCCGCACCTACGCAGTATCGAAGCGATTACCGGGTACCATATTCACGCAAGAGACGGCGAGATTGGCCACGTCGATGACTTCCTTATTGAGGATGCCGACTGGAGCATTCATTATCTGATCGTCAATACGAAGAACTGGTGGCCAGGGAAGAAAGTCCTCGTTGCACCACGATCGATAAAAGAGATCGATTGGACGGATAACCTGGTGAACGTCAACGTCGATCGGCAGAAGGTGAAAGACAGCCCGACCTACGATGCATCGGTATCCGTCGATCGGGATTACGAAAAGCGTTTCCACAGCTACTACGACGGGTTTCGATCGGGAGAAGTCCTTCCATAGCTACTGATTCGGTCGGCAGCTTACCGTGGCCCTCGGCCCAAATTGCATAAGGATGTTCGAATCCTGATCGTAGCCCTGCCTGCAGGCTTCATTTGCCAAAAAATCGTGACGGGGCTTCTTAATTGTTATGTGGGCCTGTTGTTCTCAACGTCACTTCGTCAAGCCCTTGCGGATCGCCATGAGCTCTTTGCGGCGCGCGGCGGTTGTTTTTGGGTAGGTCATTTTGAGCCCTTCAAATGTATCGAGGACGATTTGGGAGACGATGAGCCGCGCATTTTCCTTGTCGTCGGCGGGAATGATATGCCAGGGAACATCGCCGGTGCTTGTGGCGCCGAGGCATTCTTCGAATGCCGTCATGTAGTGCTCCCAGTATTTTCGCTCCTTGATGTCATCGGCGCTGAACTTCCAGTTCTTCTCGGGATCGTCGATGCGCTCGAGGAAGCGCTTCCGCTGTTCGTCTTTGGAGAGGTGGAGAAAGAATTTGACGACGCGCGTGCCGTTACCGTGAAGATGTCTTTCCAGATCGACGATCGAGCGATACCGGTCATGCCAGACCGCCTTTTCCGCGAGCATGGCGTCAGGCAGCCCTTCGCTGCGTAGGATCTCGGGATGGACGCGCGCGATCAGGACTTCCTCGTAATAAGATCGGTTAAAGATACCGATCCGGCCGCGCTCCGGAAGATCACGCGTGGTGCGCCAAAGGAAATCGTGCAGCAATTCCGTTGCGCTCGGATGCTTGAAACTGAACACCTGGCAACCTTGCGGGTTAACCCCGGACATCACATGCCTGATGGCGCCATCTTTTCCTGCCGCATCCATCGCCTGGAAAATCAACAGGATTGCGTATCGGTTCGATGCGTAGTGAAGCTGCTGTTGGGCGCTCAGCTGCGCAATATGCTTCTCCAGCATTTTCTTGTATTGGTGCTTCGACTTGTAAACGGGATCAATCTTCGTCGGCCATTTCTTGAGATCGACCTTATTGCCGTCGGCGACGCGAAAATCCTTCGGGTCTATTTTCATGCTGCTTTCACTCGATGACCTGTGTTGGCGTTTGATGTGCTCGATGCATTTGTCTCAGAGCGGCCCTGTTTCTTGGCGCCATCGAAAATTCGGTAGGCGAGCAGTTTCACGCGGTCGTTGACAAGGAACCACGCGAACGCATAGCCCCAAACGAACGCGGCCCAGCCCCATCCGAGTGGCGTCATAAAGAGCCCGTAGACGGCGATCAGGGTGGCCAGCGCCTGCGTGCCCAATACCGCCATCCACAGAATCCGAGCCGGGCGTATCGACCAGAAAGGTCCGCGGGTCCGTGTCAAGAAAATCGTCAGATGTCCGGCAACGGACAGTTTCAGGTACATCAGCGTCTGGATATGTGCGCGATCGAGATGGAATACGCGTTCGGCCAGATAAAAAAGGCCGAAAGCGGCGACAACGCCGAAGATGCCGAGCACGGTGGCGACGCCAAGCACCACGTGCATGTTCCATGCCTCGGGCTCGTTCTTGTAGTGAACGTTGTCATAGGCGATCGACAAGATAGCGCCGTCATTGAGCAGCGCCAGCATCACGATCATCACGGCCGTCAACGGATAGAAATTGAAGATCAGAATCGCGAGCGTCATGAACAGAAGAACGCGCAGCGTTTCGGCGATCCGGTAGATGGCGTAGCTGTTCATACGCTGGAAGATGCGGCGGCTCTCCTTGATCGCGTCAATAATGACCGATAATCCCGGTGTCATCAGCACCATCGAGGCCGCCGCACGTGCCGCATCCGTTGCGCCGGAAACGGCGATACCGCAGTCGGCCTTTTTCAGCGCGGGGGCATCATTGACCCCATCGCCCGTCATTCCGACGATGTGATCATGCTTCTGCAGCACGTCGACGATATGGAATTTGTGTTCGGGAAACACTTGCGCGAAACCGTCGGCGCTCTCGATGGATTTGGTGACCGCAGCGGTTTCATCGAGTTGAGCGTCGCCCAGACTGGCACCATCGAGAATGTTGGCACCCATTCCAAGAGTTTTGGCGGTCTCTCGGGCGATCGCCAGCGCATCGCCGGTCACCATCGTGATCTTGACGCCCATTTGTATGGCGGTAGCGACCGTCGTCTTGGCGTCTTCCCGGGGCGGGTCGAATAGAGGTAACACGCCGATCAGCTGCCAAGAACCGTCGGCTGCGGTTCGCGCGACGGCTAGCGAACGAAAGCCACGGCCCGCGAAATCGTTGACTGCGCTGTCGACAGCGGACTTGACCTGCGCGCCATTGGCGCACAATGCCGAAATGACTTGCGGCGCGCCTTTGCTTACCTTGAACTGCTTCCCATCCGCGTCTCTAACAGTCGCCTCGGTGCGCTTCCGGACAGCGTCAAATGGCTTGAAATGTTCTACTTTGTAGCCCTTCAGGGCCTGATCGCTTTTCAAGCCGCCGAGAACAGCTAGATCGATGGTGTCATTATTGTCCGCCCTCGACGCCAGCGCGGCGGCGAGGATGACCTGGTCGGCGGCGATGTTGTTCACCCCAAAGGGGTCACCCAGTGTCAGCTTGTTCTGGGTCAGCGTGCCGGTCTTGTCTGCACACAGCACATCCACCCCCGCCAGTTCCTCGATGGCGACCAATCGGCTTACGATTGCTTGTTTTCTGGCCAGCAGGCGCGCGCCGACCGCCATCGTCACCGACAGGACCGTGGGCATCGCCACCGGAATTGCGGCCACGGTCAGCACCAGGGCGAACTGGAGCGTGGTGAGAATCGGGTCGCCGCGGTAGATCGCGACGGCAACAATCACGGCCACCAAAGCCACCGCGAGGATGATCAGGTAATTGCCAATTTTGAGAACGGCGCGTTGAAAATGGCTGGCGGTATGCGTGCCCTGCACCAGTTCGGCCGTCTTGCCAAAATAGCTGTTCGTGCCCGTGGCATAAACGAGAGCGCCGATTTCGCCCTGACGGATAACAGAACCGGAAAATACGGCTTCGCCGGGCTTTCGCGTAGCGGGCAAGGATTCGCCCGTCAATGCCGACTGATCCACCTCGACCGGATCGCCCGCCAGCAGCCTGGCATCCGCCGGCACAATATCACCCAGGCGCAACCGGATGACGTCACCGGGCACCAATTCACGTGCCGGCGGGTTGATCCATTTTCCATTGCGTTTCACGCGTGCCTTGACTGCCAGCTTTGCCTTCAGCGCATCAATGGCGTCGCCCGCCTGGCGTTCTTCCCAAAACCCGACGACGGCGTTAGCCAATAGCAGAAGCAGAATGATGCCGAAGTCCGGCCAATGCCGCGCGACCGCAGACAGAATCACTGCCGCTTCGATCATCCAGGGGATGGGTCCCCAAAAATAAGTCAGGAATTTCAGGAAAGGATTGGCTTTTTTTTCCTCGATCTCGTTCGGCCCGTAT
>Ga0181531_10001512_pt1 | contig 14653 bp, 12 predicted proteins | sample PEATcosm2014_Bin_38_FD_119743 | JGI IMG/M metagenome (GOLD analysis project Ga0181531, IMG submission 119743) | Peatland microbial communities from MTU Mesocosm Facility, Houghton, MI, USA - PEATcosm2014_Bin11_10_metaG | ecosystem: Environmental > Terrestrial > Soil > Wetlands > Peat | place... | reverse complement strand
GTGGCCGCGGCGCGCAACAACTCATCGCGGTTGTTGGTGAACGCATGCAGGGGAGTGAGGCGCGAATCCAGGTTGAAGATTCCCACGAAGGTGCCGGGGTGCATCGTGGTCTTGATGAAATCCTGAATGGCCGCTACGGCCCACCGCCGGGTGTTCGGATCGAGCTGTTGAAAGACCACGCAGATCAGCTCCAGACCGTGTAGCGGCATCGCTTGGGGACGTGCCGTCTCAGCCGCCTCGGGTTGCTCTTCGCCGGCCTGCGGAGCGGGCTTCGCGGCTGGCGCGAGCGCCTCGCCGCCTACCAGCCGCAGGCTGCGGATATCCTGCCGCACGCCATCCTCGTAAATCTCCACGTCGCCGGGCTTCAGGTTCTTCACCAGCCGGCCTTTTTTATCGCGCACCACCAGGTCGAGCGCGACCTCGTTTACGGTGGCATGGATGGTCGTCCGGCTCTCTGCCTGCGGGACATTCTGACCCGGCAACGGAGCGGCCAAGACACAGCAGAGTGCCAAACTGAGCTTCAGCATAGTGCAAAAACTCTCCCGCGTCTCTTACTTTAGCTCAATCACCACCGTCCGGTAAGGCTGCGCGCCCTTGTTCACCAACTGCGGCGCGTCTTCGCCTTGCGTATGCCAGATCACGTCGCCAGCCTTGCGCTCCTGGATGGACTTGGCGCCGGTCTTCGGATCCGTGCGCTCGTAACGGCAATCGTCCAGAAACACGATCACCTGATCGTGCCCCCGCACTCCCCGTTCACGCACCGAACCCGGCGCCGCGGTAACCTCCGTCACGCGCACGCGGGCGTTGTCCAGCTTCACCGTAGTGGGCAGCCCCTCAAATGCCAGCGCCGCGATTGCCAATCCAATTCCCGATAGCAGCCGTTTCATTTCCAGTCTTGATCCCCCTTGGTTTATGATACGCGTCGTGGGGCAGGCTCTCAGCCTGCGGCGGCCTCGTAGGCCGCCACGCGCGCAAGCGCGCGTCCTACAGACTCGCACCTTCTACCCGGCACGGCCACCGCGAAGTGGTTGGACGTGCAATTGCCCAAGGTACAGAATCTCAGGCTGGACCTTCTCGGCCAGACGATCGATGGCGATCTGGTTCACCTGGAACTGCAGAGCGGTAACGACCCGGCTATGCCCTTGCGCATGATCGAATATGGTCTCGGCGTGCAGCGGCTGCTGGGGCGATTTCCGCGGCAGATTCTGCTCTACGTGGGGGAAGCGCCACTGCGGATGGAAAGCGACCTGAGCGGCCCGGACCTGTCGTTCCGGTACCGCCTGATCGACATTCGCGCACTGGATGGCGACCGCCTGCTCGAGAGCGAGGATGTCGGGGATAACGTCATTACGATCCTGGCGCAATTGCGGGACGATAAAGAGGCAGTCCACAAGATCGTAGGGCGGATCGCGGGCATGACCCGGGCGGCGCGGGAAACGGCCTTGGCCCAGCTCACGATCTTGGCGGGATTGCGGCGCTTGGCGCGCACCGTGGAGCAGGAGACAAAGACAATGCCTATCGATTTGGATATTCGGGATCACGAGACCATAGGACCCATGATCGTCGAAGCGGAACAGAAGGCTCTCCAGAAGGCTATGGAGAAGGGTCTTCAGAATGGCCTTCAGCAAGGCGAACTGACCATCCTTCGCCGCCAGATTGAGAAACGCTTTGGCGCCCTTCCAAAGTGGGCCGGCGATAAATTGGCAGCCCTATCGGCATCCCCAGCTCGGAGATCTGAGCGAGCGGGTTCTGGACGCGAACAACGTGGAAGAATTGCCTAGGTGAAGCCGAAGAGCGCATGACTCGTCGTCCTGCAGCGGCCTCCCAGGTCGCCGCGCGCGCTAGCGTGAGTCCTTTCACGAGGCTGTGGCGGCAGGCCATGGTATGCAAGTATACTTTTAAGGGCGCCAGTTCCTTGCCCGGCACGATAGACCCCAACGGCAATACGGAAAGCGCAACCATCCCCGACTGCCAACAAACCTTTACTTACGACACCTGCCCCGCCAACGCTACCGGGTATGTCAGCGATGCGCTGTCCGGCCTTCGCCTCGGTGCAGGATTCGGCGCTCCTGACCACGACTACGCTTAACGCTACCCGGGCGCGCCGGCCTCCACTGGGATTTCCGGTCCCGGGGCGCACCAGCTGGTCTCAAGGGATCAACCGGCCCCGGGCCCAACCACCGCGAATTCCTATGTGGCAGGCGATCTCGCTGTTCGGCCAGCATCCGGCGCGGCAACCGCCATCGCGGGCAAGTGGCCAAGACCCGCGGAAGACCTATCTTGATGCCGATACTCCAGTTCGCACTGGCCGCGCTCCTGGCGCTAGCTCCCGTTCCCGTTGTGGCAAACGCGCCGGCCCAGGTCGAGTCCCTTCGCCAGCTTCGGTTCAGCCCGGACGGCCGGTACATCCTGGCGCAGGATAGCTCGGGGATCGCGGTTCTCCCAGTGAGCCCTCTGGCCGTTCTCTTCCGGATTCCAGCCAAACTCGCCGGCGATGCCCAATTCACGCCAGATTCTCAACAATTCATATTTGTGAGCTCACTCGCTCGGGCGGACCGGCAGCCCGCCGCGGATGGCGGACGAACCCTGCTGGTCCGCTCGCCGCCCCATGTGGAACGGTGGAACATCGCCGATGGCACCCGCGTCGAGTGGACAGAAATCAAGGGCCTGAACTGTGCGACAGAGCAACTGTCACCGGACGGCCGGATACTGGCCTGCAAATGGCCAATTCCTCGGTGACCCGTCGGAAGGCCTGCTTCGATTTTTCGTCCGGCGGCCGGCTCCTCAAAGCCAGGCTTGCGGCGGCACGGGCACCGAGTTGGTGTATGATCTTCGCGCCAGAGCCGTACTCAAGCTCGCACGGGGCATTACGCGGCATGCATCCGTGTTCGTGACCGAAGACACATTGCTGATTGCTGACGGCCCCTACCGCGTCAAAGAGCACGTCCAAATCGCCAAGCTTGTGGCATTCCCGTCCGGGAAGATGCTTGCGAGACCGCAGATTCCTCCCTTCGAGTTATTTTCGCGCCACCGAGCCGGGCTTCGTCATTTCGCGGCCTAAATGCAGCGACCCGCAAGTACGACCCGAACGTGCCAACCTCCGCCGTAGATCTCAGCACTGGGCAAGTGATTGTCAGTCATTACCCCCGCGCTCGACGTCCTCGGGCGGTACTATGTCGCCGAACCGTCTGCCCGGCACAGTCGGTCTCTATGATCGCGGCAAAGGCCTACAGGCCGCCGTTGGCCTCTACAACAAGTGACCAGGAACAAAGCCGGAACAGTCACCCCAGTCGCGAGAAATCCGACCGCGCCTTCTCCCAGAAGAATCAGCCACCTACAGCCCTCACCCGTTTCCACCGCCTGGCTGCCCCGCCCCGGCATGCTACCGTGAAATCGAAGGCCTGCACGGGGCCAAATATGGCGCACCAAATGCTCAATACACCCAACCCCAAGCGTCGCCATGCAACGATATGCAACACGAATAAATGTCACGGCCCGTTCGGAACGATCCGCTCTTCCCAAGAGCGGCGCCCGACCGCGCCGCGCCCGACCCGGCTCCGTCCGAAGAACCCAACCTATCCCGCTCAAACCAAATCACTTCCCAGAGATTGGCTTTCCTTGGCCAGAGGGCTATCGCCTCCCGCCGACACACAATTCGCCACAATTCAGCGCCGAACCGCAACGCCCCGCTCGCGCTATCCTGGTCGCATGCAACCGATCGAAATCGACCCCGAGTTGAGCCGCCAGGCCCTCGCCGAAGCCGTCCAACAGCTTCCCGAATTCGCCGGCAAGGCTCCGCGCGTCATCGCCCGCCCGCTCGAACTCACGCGTTCGAAACGTTGGCGGTAGACCTGTCGATTTTCAGGCGCCCCATTCGATATAACGGTATGATCGGAGGCCGCTACCCGTCGCGGATCTCCGAAAGGAGCACACTTTATGACCGGAAATATATTGCGCGACTTGAAAATCGCGGCCCGCTCGCTGGCCCGCACCAGAGGGCTTGCCCTGACCGTGGTCCTCACGCTGGCGCTGGGCATCGGCGCGAATTCCGCCATGTTCAGCGTGGTGCGCGGCGTTCTCTTGCGCCCGCTCGCCAACCGTGACGAAAACCGCCTGATCTACATCCGCCAGAGCGCCCGCGGACTCGGCGCCGACGACGTTGCATTCTCGGTGCCGGAGATCCGCGATCTGCGCGACGGCGTGAAATCGCTGACTGCCTTCGGCGACTTTTCCACCATCGGCTTCACCATGGTCGGCCTCGGCCAGCCGCGCGAGGTCCAGGCGGGCGTGGTTGGCGGAACCTATTTCGAGGTGATGGGGCTGCATCCCGTACTCGGCCGACTGCTGGGTCCGCACGACGACGGCCCCAGCGCCGCCGGCGCGGCCGTGCTCACCTACCGTTTCTGGACCGCGGTGCTCAAAAGCGATCCCACCGTTCTCGGCAAGACCGTCAGGCTCGGGGAGCGCACCGCAACCATCGTAGGCGTGCTGGAGCCCTCGGTGCCTTACCCGGCGGAGACCCAGCTTTTCGCCAATATAGTCACCAGCCCGCATCATCTCTCGGCCACCATGGTTACCGGACGGGTGCATCGCATGACCGAGTTGTTCGCCCGCCTGGCGCCGGGCGCTACGCTGGACTCCGCCCGCGCCGAGCTGCGCGCGGTCCACGGCGCCATGCTGCGAGACCATCCCGAAGCGTATCCGGTGAAAGCGGATTTCCGCATCGACGCCGTCATGCTGCGCGACCAGATCACCTCCCGCGCCAAGACCGTACTGCTGGTGCTGCTTGCCGCGGCGGGTCTGGTCTTTGTGATCGCGTGCTCCAACGTAGCGAACCTGATTCTGGCGCGCACGGTCCGGCGCGAAGGCGAATTGGCCGTGCGCGCGGCGCTCGGCGCTGGGGCTGGCGCGCTGCGCCGCACGCTGCTTGCGGAAAGCCTGCTGCTCGGCGTTTCGGGCGCCGCGGTCGGTGTTCTGAGCGCGCGGCCAATGGTCGCCATCCTGGCCCGGTACGCATCCCGCTTCTCGGTCCGCGCTCTGGATCTCACGGTGGATTCGAGCATGCTTTGGGTCGCCGCGCTGCTGGCCGTCGTCGCGGCGCTGCTTCTGGCGTTTGTTCCACGCCTCCCGTCCCCTAGCGCTTTGTCCAGCGGCAGCCTGCGCATTACCGGCGGCGCCAACCGGCGGCTGCGGGTTTTCGCCGTCACCCAGGTGGCCGCATGTTTTGTGCTGCTGGCCGGCGCAGGCATGCTGCTCAAGACGCTGCTGTCGCTGCAAGCCATCCAGACCGGCTTCGACACCCGCCACGTGCTGGCGTTGAACGTGCCCGCCAGCTCTTACGGAAAGACGCCCGATCAAATCGTGGGCTTCTACAAGGAAGCTATCCGCCGCATCACCGAATTGCCCGGCGTGGATCGCGTGGCGATGGGCATGCTGGTGCCGTGGCGGGACGCGGGCCACTTCGGTCCGGGATTCGAATTCTCTGTGGAAGGCCGTATTCGCGCGCCGGGCGAGGATGACCCGCACGGCAGGCTGCGACTCGTTTCGCCAGGGTTCTTCGCGGCGCTCGGCGTTCCGATCCTCGCCGGCCGCGATTTCAACGATACCGATCGCCGGACTGGCGAGCAGGTTGTCATCGTCAGCCAGAGCCTGGCGCAGCGTATGTTTCCGAATCAGGATGCCGTCAACCACCACTTTATGTGGACCGATCCGGTGATGAAATTCGCCGACATCTCCACGGCGCCGCGACGCATCGTGGGAGTCGTGGCCGATGTCGACGACGAGAACGTTGTGCCAGGCCCGGCGCTCACCGTGTATCACCCCTTCGAGCAGTTGCCTATCTGGAGCGGGCGGTTGTTCGTTCACGCGCACGGCGATTTGTACGCGCTGGTGACGCCGGTAACACGCATTATTCGCGCGATGTCGCCCGAAACACCCGTGGAACGCGCCGCCACGCTGGAAGACATTCGCACCGAAGTGCTCACGCCCGACCGGCTGAACACGCTGGTATTCGGAGGCTTCGCGGCGGTCGCGCTGGCGATCGCGGTGGTGGGCGTCGCGGGCGTGCTGGCGTTCTCGGTGAGCCAGCGGACGCGCGAGTTCGGCATCCGGCTGGCGGTGGGCGCCGAACCGCGGCATCTGGTGGCGGGGGTCATCGCGGAAGGCGCGGTGATCGCGGCTGCCGGCGTGGTCGCGGGCGCGGCATGCGGGTTCGCGCTGGCGAGAGTCGCGCGCGCCTATTTTGAGGCCGTGCGGATACCGGGCGCGGTGGTGGTGATTGGATCGGCGGCGGTACTGCTGGCCGCGGCTTCGGTCGCGTCCCTGTTGCCGGCCTTGCGCGCCGCGCGGGTCGATGTCTTGCAGGCGCTGCGCGCGGACTGATGGACTCGGCCATTGATATAACGCATCCACTATGGCGAAGCTGACGCTGAGTGTGGATCCAGCCGTCGTGTCGCCAGCCAAGCGGTACGCGAGACAGAACGGCATCTCCTTGTCCAAAATGGTGGAGGCTTACCTGGCCGCTATCTCGAAGCCCCCGCCGGCAAAGAAGATGCCGCCGGTTCTCCGCTCGCTCAGCGGACTTCTTAAGAAGGGAGATCCCGAGGACTACAAGAGGCACCTGGCCGAAAAGTACCTATGCTTGCTCGGCCGCCAGCCCCACTACGCAGCGAGCGCCGCGGTATGATCCTGCTTGCCGCCCATACGGTAACAGCTGTCTACTAGCTGATCCGCAAAGAGGCAGGCGCCGCCAAGGCCCGCCAGACGCTCGCTTCGATCCTACGCGTTTTCGGCGTCGCAATGGTGGATGAACGCGTCGTCCTCGAGGCGCTGGAAATGCCGTCGCCCGTTTTCGAGGACTCCGTCACGGCGGCCGCCGCTCAATTGGCCGAATGCGACCTCATCGTAACGAGACATCCCAAGGGGTTTCGCGGATCGCCCGTCCAGGCGCTGTCCCCTGAAGCTGCCGCGCCCCTGTTGGGCTAGTCCTGCCCCGCACCTCACCACGGCGGCAACGGCTCCGCCCGGTACAGCGCCGCGATATTGCGAATGCTCGAAACAACCAGCATCAGCCCCATCCCGATAACCCCCACCACCCCGCCCGCATCGAATAGCGGAAAGCGGTGCCCGAAAAGATTGCCCATGGGCTGGAAGAGCAAAGCGATGTTGCCCGCCGCCAACAGCACGCGCAACTCGGTGGGACTGAACTTCCAGTACGAAAGTTGAAATGTGCCCAACGCGTAAGCGGCCAAATAAGCCTGGATCGACAGCATGAAATAAGCCACCAGCAAAGCCGCCGCGACCATCGGGCTCATGTAACCCGACAGTCCCATGCCGCCTACCAGGAAAAAGGTTCCGAAGGCGTCGGTGATGTGGTCTACATAGAATCCATAGCGCGGCCGCTGGCGGTTGCGCACTCGCGCCAGCGTTCCATCCAGGCTGTCGCCCAGCCAGTTGGCCGCCAGCCAGAAGATCACCACCAGCAACATGTACCGGTTCCAGCGCGCCAGCCAGTAACACAGGCCGGCGAAGAACATGGAAACGAATCCGACCAGCGTGAGGTGATCGGAGTTAATCCAGCGCGGCGTGGCATGCGCCATGCGGACGAGCAGCCGCTTTTCGACGGGCGCGAAGAAGCTCTCTTGTTCGCGGCCCGCCTCGCGGAATTTCCCGGGGGTGTCCGGCATAACTAATAGGATAGCCATGTTGGGCTATAGCCACCACGCGAGAGATACTACGTAAAGTTGCGTGGCGGCCCGCCGATACAGGGTTGTGGAATATGTGACGCAAACTCCGGATGGCGGCCTGGGCGGGACGCCCCCGCCGATTCAGGCCCGGGATGGCCTTTGCCAACTGCCGGTTTTCGGACCGGTAGCTCTGAAAATGTTGAACCTCCTCGCAAACCAGCAAGCGGAGGTGCGGTCTCTCGCGGGACTCTTGCGGACCGATCCGGCGCTTAGCGCGGAAGTGCTGGCCGTTGCCAACTCGTCGTTCTATGGCACGCCCCAATATATCGACAATCTGGCGCGGGCGATTCTGGTGCTAGGATTCGAACGAACCAGGTCTCTCACACTGACGGTGGCCCTCAGATCCTTCACTCTACATCCGGCAAATGCCAAAGTGATGCAAGCTTGCTGGCACCACAGTGTGGCGACGGCGCTGCTCGCGGAGGAATTGGCCTCGCTATACGAGATCGCCAAAGACCGCGCGTATATTGCGGCTTTGATACACGACGTGGGACGGCTGGGGTTATTGAGGGCCTATGGCGAGCTGTACGCACCCCTGTTCGCGACCGTGCACGACACCCTGGCCGATTGCCTGGAAGCCGAGCGCAGCCTGTTTGAGATGGACCACTGCCAGGCCGGCCTTTTGCTCACCCAGCGCTGGGGCTTTCCCTCCGAATATTCGCGCGTGGCCGGCTGCCATCATGGCGAACTGCCTGCGGCAAAGCAGGATCTGGTCTCGCTCACCCACACTGCCTGCCTTTTCGCGGACGCTCTAGGCTTCCCGGCGGTCGCCCTCGCGCAAAAGCCCTCCACCGCCGACATCGTCGCCCAATTGCCGGCCAATCCGTGGAATCCTTATACCTTTCACGAAGAGCAATTGAGGGATAGGATCGCCAACCAAATCGCGAGTGTGGAGCAGCGATGAGGGTAGCGCACTGAAACCGCTAGCCCGTTTCCTCCGGCAGCGGCACCGCTGCCGTCGACACGCAGGCCTTCGCCCCAGTGCCCACCAATCCGAACGCAACGTAGTTACATCGAATCGGGCTTCCTGAAACGCCCTCGGTCGAAAGCCGCGAAGCGAGGATACCATCTACTGATACGCATTCCTTCCACTCAACGGGCCGCGTAACGCTCTTGCCCTTCTTGCCGAACGGTATGATCTCTGGGAACTGCGCCGCCGCCAGGCGGCTCGGCGTGATGTGTCGTATGAAGCTTCCATGGGCCGCGAGCTTTCCGGGCTTTGCGCCGTCGAGGCACACGACGCCGATATCCTTCCTGATTTCGTCGCGCACAATGCGAACCGGCTCGACCAGGTCAGTATCCTGAGAGAGCACCACGGCCACATCGAAAAGGTTGCGCCAGGCGTCATGAACGAGGTAAGTCGCTAAATTCACGTCTGAGCCTTTTTCCTCGGTGTTGTAGATTTGGACATGCGTGGGACCACCTGCTACCGGCTTCACCAACGGGCGGGTTTTTGGCCTCGTTAAGAAGTTGCCCAAGTGGATAGTGACATTGGGCAGTGTGCTCAGGGCTTGGAGATACCTCTGCTGTCGTATAGGTTGGCCGGGGTCGAGCTTGCCGCCTACCGGCGCTGTGAAATAGCGGATCAGCTCGATTTCGTTGTCAGGGTCGAGCAGAGCGGCGACAAGAGTCTGAAGGTTGAGCCATTTGTAGCGTGTTCCCCGAAGGGCGCGGTAATAGAGATTGAAGCCGTCAACGTAAACATACGTTCGCTTCAAAACTAGCCCCGATCGTTTTTGCTGCGCAGCCCGGCAGGTGTCTCCGCAAACTGCTTTGCCTGCCGGCGCTTGTTCCGCGCCTCAGCAAAATCGGCCTCCATTTTCTGGACACGCTCTACCAGCCCATTCGGGTGATAAACGTTGCTGTTCCAATCGCCCGAGGCGGTTTTGCGCATTTCGCGTTTCACCAAGCCTGCCTCCCCCAGGAGGCGGGCGTTGTTCTGTATTGTTTTCGCGGTCACGCCGATACGCTGCGCAATCTGCTTCTTCGTTGGAAAGGGTTTTCTCTCCGGCTCGCGCCAGTAATCGAGAAGCTGAACGAGAATGTTCATCTGAAGTGCGTTGACACCGAGCCGCTGTTGTCCCTCGATCAGAATGGATGGAATGCCTGTATATCTGTGGCTTAGGACTGCACTTCCCCAAATCCGTTCCGTCGAAGAGCTTCGGCGCTCAGCTTTCGGAAATTGAACGATCTTCTCTGCGGCTTCTGTTTTTGCCATATTCTGTGGCCCCTACTTCGCAGCATAACGCTGCCAAACTTCACACACAACGACATCGGCAATAGGGGGTATAGAAAAAGGAAGGGGTACCTGTTCTATCCGGTATTTTTGCTGTGGTCTACGATGAACGATGAGACGGTGGCGGTGCTTAGGTGGTCGTCATCCGACGCCACCACGGGAATCTTGCCTCCCCACGGTAGGATACGCTGCTTCCAGACCAGGCTTGCTTAAATCGTTAGAATCTCTTATATTGGTATCTTACCCGCCGTTAGGGCCGAAAGGTCTTGGCGGCTCAGAAGCCGCTACGGCGAAAGCCTATAGCGGCTTCTGCATTTTGCGGCTACTTCGACACGCGGCCTGGTCCCCTGCACGGCGATCAACGCCCGCGAGCGCCGCTCGCCCTCACTTGAACCGCCTCTTGAGCACGAAATTGAGCCCTACCAGGCCGTTCTCCTCCCGCAGCAGCACCGCCGACCAGTTCTTGCTGAACGCCCACTCCACTTGGATCACCAGCGGATTCGTGCTGGTCACATCCGTGATATAGGTGAACGTGATCTCCGGAGTCACCTGCTGCTCCACCGTAAGACGTGCCTGCGGGTTGTTTTCCACTCCGGTCGTTCCAGTCAGCGTCGGGTCGATCTTCAGCCGCGTCACGCCAAAGAAGCGCTGCAGCCGGCCCGTGATCGGACTGGCGATGGCCTCGCCCAGCAGCGCCTGCGCGCCCATCTGCTGCATGGATTGCGGCGCCGCCGGACCGGACATCAGCGTCGCGTAGTCCGAGGTCGGCGAAACCCCCGTGGCCAGCAGCGCCACAATATCGGAAAAGGGCATCGGCGGGTCCGAGCGCGGCGTCAGCGCCAGCTTGTTGATCGGCCCGGATATGTTCAGGATCACGTCGATGCCGCGCGCCTTGGTATCCAGGTCCATGTCCAGCACCGGCTCGATCTTCACCGGATTGTAGAACGCGATCGACCCTTGGTTCACCGTAAACGGCGTGCCGAAAAAAACCAGCCGGCCCCCGCTGATATTGATTCGCCCCAGCAGCGACGGATTGGTGCCCGTGCCCCTCAACCTCAGGCTGGCTTCCGCCTGCAGTCCCTGCGCCAGCGAGCTCTGGAACGTAATGTCCGGCGCGCTGTCGATCTCCACGTCGAAGTGCATGTTGGCCAACAGGCCGGTCTGCGCCGACGGCGTGCGCACCGGTTCCGCCGACTTCGCCAGGATGGAGCTGAAATCGGAGTGCGGATTGAATCCCGTGCGCAGCACGGTGATGTGGCCGGAAAGCGTGCTGCTGTCGCTTGAGCCCGTCAGGCTCAGCGAAGCGTTGGCCACCGTGCTGAAATCTTCGGGATAACGTACCCGCAGCTCGTGCGCCGTGGCCTGCAAGCGGAACACCAAGGCGTCGCCGCCATAGCCGGCGAATCCGGAAAGCATCACGTTCCCGCCGCCGCTTTCGCCGGACAAGCTCTGTATGGTGGCGCGGGCGCCGTCGAAAAGAATTACGCCGTTGGTCTTCGATACCACCACCGGAAGCTCGGCCAGGCTCAGCGTGGCGTCCTTGATATCCATGCGGCCAGCGATCCGCGGTTGCGCCAACGGTCCGCGAATGGTGACTCCGGTTTGGATCAGGCCCGTGCCGTAAATGTCCTCGGTGAGATCCCGCAGGCTGGCCAGATCGAATGTGCCGCTGACGCGCAGGTCCAGCGCATCCTTCTGTTGCAGGTTGACAGTTCCGCTGAGCGACAGATCTGTGGCCCGGCCTACCAGGCGGGCGCTTTCCACTTTCACCACATCGCGCTCCATGCCGATCACGATCGGGGCCGCGTTGTGCAGCGTCAGCGCGTTGCCGGTGGTCCCCATGTCTGCGCCCGGCCCGGCTTCGAACGAGGGGATACGCAACTGCGCCTTCCACAGGTCCGGCTTCAGCGCCGGGCCGGCGATGGTCAGCGTGCCCTCGGCCGATCCCGCGATGCGCATGCCGCCCGGCGCCTGTCTGCCTCGCAGCCAGAGCCGCAACCGTTCCAGGTCAAGCCGCTTGAAGCTCAACTGCATGCTGCCTGGATAATCGTCCGTCAAGCTCCACTTGCCATCGCCTTCGATCACCGAACCCGCCAGTTCGGAATCGAAGTGCGCCGCCAGTTCCGCGCCTTTGGTGGTGACGGTAAGGGTCCCGTCGCGCACCGTTTGGTCATTGATCCGCAAGCCCTTGCCGGCCAGCGTGCCGTTCAAGCTAGTCAGGCGGATGCCGGGCAGCCCGGGTTTGGCGGGCGCTATATCCAGCGCCCCCGCAAAATGCAATTCGGCCGTGCCGCCGATGCCGGGATACGCCTTGCTCACCATCTGAAGCTGGGCGAGCGGCATGGCATTGCTGTCCACCTGAAAATGCAGTTGACCCTTTCCGAAGTTGCCGGACTGGTGCTCGAAGCGCGCCTGCACGGCAACACTTTTGCCACCGGCTGCCAGTTGCCCATTAGCCAGATCCACGGTTGTGCCGGAGTAATCCAGCTTGCCCGTGAAGCGGTCGAATGGTTCGCCCTCGAGCGCGCCCTTGACGACCGTGACCGTCGCTTCGATGTGCGGATCGCCGATGGTTCCCGAAATCTTGCCTTCCGCGCTCACGGTCCCCTCTACCGGAACGTTCCGGATGTCCGCGATCGCCATCAGCTCCGCCGCCGGTGCGCTGCGAATCGAACCCGTGAACGAGACCGGGCTCGAGTCCTCTACATTCCACTCCCGCATCCCCAACGAGCCTGCGCCGCGCGCATGCAGCGCGCCCTGCTCCAGGCTGCCGTTGCGCACCGCCAGGCCGGCGCTGCTCAGGTCGATATCGCCGGTCAGCACCTCGTAGTTCCGGCCTTGCCAAACCACATTTGAAGCATTGCCGTGCCCGGTTATGCGGGGGTCTTCGAGCTTGCCTGTCGTCCAGCCATCGAACACCACCTCGCCCGACTGCAGTTTCACCGGGAACGCCTGGATATCGAAAGCGGGCAGCACGTCGTCCAGGTTGCGCGAGTCCACATGCACGCGCAAGCGGCGTCCCAGCACGCCCGAGAAATCGAGGCGCGTGAATGGCAGCGACAGGGATGACGTTCCCAGATCCAGTGTTTCGCTGGCTGCGTTGTAGTCGCCGTCGATCGATCCGCTCACCGCCGCGCCGGCGCCCGCGGGTGAAATCGCCATGTGGCCGGCGATCTTAAATGTGCTGCTGTTGCCGAATGTGACGCTCAACTGCACCGGACCGGATGCGGCGCCATCCCAGGGCACGCTCTGGCCGTTGTAGACGCGCATCATTTTCCGCACATCGAAACCGGCCACGTCTCCTTCCACGTGTACCCGCTGGAAGTCCGCGATCTGCGTCTTCCCCTCAAACGATCCGTCCAACGTGTCGATATGAATGCCGCCGGCTTCCACCATCTTGTGCCGCAGCACCACGGTTTCGATGCGCCCGCTTACTGGAAAAGGCTCCAGCGGCCGGTTCGTTCCCGTCAACGAGGCCATCGCCAGCCCTGCAATACGCAGGCCCGAGACGGCGATCCTGCGCGGGTCGATATTGAAGCCGCCATCCGCGTGGAAGTCGCGCAGCATGAAGTGCGGGTCCGGGCCGAAGAGCACACCGGCCGCATGCACAGCGACGCTCGCCTGGTACTCCGACGTGCCGTGGAAGCTCGCTTTTCCGGCCAGCGTCACGGGACCCTCCAGTATCGTGCGCCAGCGCAGCGTGCGCGTCACCTCGCCCAGCGACGCGCGCGCCTTATATTGAAACGCGCCCGAGAAATCGGCGAGGCTCTCGATCGCGCCAGAGAATTCCACCTGCGACGGCCCTGTGGATACGCGCCCGGAATCGATCCGCACCCGGTTCTTCTCTACCTCAAGCGTCAGGCTCACATCCAGTGGAACGGGCTCGAAGCCGCCCCAATGGAACCGCGCCGGCGCGACGGAGATCTGGCCGCTATAGCGGGGTCCGGCCAAGTCGTAAGCGAACTGCGCGCGCAAATGGTGGCCTTCCGCGTCGAACGGTGTTTTCCCCTGGCCCTCGATTTCGAAGCTGCCGTCTTCGAGGCTCAACCGGCCGATGGCCAGATCCAGAATGGTCTGAACCGTGCTTTTTCCGCCCCGCCGCACCTTCGGCGCAGGCAGGTTGGTGCGCCCGTCCGGATACAGAATCACGTGAACCCGCGGATGCCGGACATCCAGGTATTCCAGATCGGCCGACCGCTTCGCCACGGAAACGATCTTGATGCCCACCGCGATAGCGTCCGCGCGCACCAGCGGCGGCGCGCCCGCCGGCTCGCTCCCGTGCAGTACGAAACCATCCAGCTCCGCGCGCAGCCGCTTCCAGTCGAACCGGAAGGCGCCGATCTCGGCGCGCCCCCCGGTGGCCTTCTCCACTTCCGCTACGATCCGATCACGCACTTTCCCGCGAAACCAATCGCTGCGCAGGATCAGGATCGCGCTGAGCGCCAGTACCAGCGCCAGCGCCGCCAGGCTCGCCAGCAGAATCACGAGCCTGCGCGCGCGGCGGCTCATTGGAAGACCTCGTCGTGGTATTGAATGTGGGTGCGGCGGCGGGATTCCGTCAGCCATTGCTCCACTTGCTGGTCGGCCGCCTCGCCGGCGAGCGTTTGTATGATGCTCGCGCGATGTTCGTCCAGCGAGGGCATCTGGCCGGGATGCGCCGCGATCAGTGCCG
>Ga0181531_10001510_pt1 | contig 14658 bp, 13 predicted proteins | sample PEATcosm2014_Bin_38_FD_119743 | JGI IMG/M metagenome (GOLD analysis project Ga0181531, IMG submission 119743) | Peatland microbial communities from MTU Mesocosm Facility, Houghton, MI, USA - PEATcosm2014_Bin11_10_metaG | ecosystem: Environmental > Terrestrial > Soil > Wetlands > Peat | place... | reverse complement strand
TCATGAGCCTCCGCGAACCGCACCCACTGACCGACTGCCGGCAAACTGCGCCGCCGCGCCCCTAGAACACGCCTAGCTTCTTTTTCTTCTTCAGCTTCTTGGCATTATCTTCTTTGGCGGAAGTTTCCACCGGCTTCGTCTGTTTAGCGCTTGCCCCGCTATCGACATACCCGGTCTTGTAATCGATGTATGCTTCCTCGCGTAGCGTCGTTAGATACGCCCGCAGCGCCGGCTGCAACTTCTGCATGTAGATCGCGTCTTGAATCCGCCCCTCTACGTCTTTCAGCGGGGGAATACCCGCCATCTGGTGTTCCGTCGCTTGCAGAATTACATACCCCTGCTTGGTGCGGATCACGTCTGTCACGTCGCCGGCTTTCAGCCCGAACACCTTTTCTTCCAGTTCCGGCGAGAGCGTCCCGCGTTTGAAATAATTCAGGTCGCCGCCGTCTTTCGCTGACGGACCATCCGAATACTTTTTCGCCAGATCCGCAAACTTTCCTCCCTTGTGAATCTGGTCCAGCACGTCCTGCGCCTTGGCTTTCGCCGCCTCAAGCGCGGCAGCCGTTTCTGCCTCCGTCGGAGGCACGGGCTTGCCGTCAGCGCCCACCGCCGGCTTGGCCGCGGGCTTAGGAGCAATCAGAATTTCGCTCAGACGAACCTGTTCCGGCTGTTCCATCTCCGCCCGATGGGCCTCGTAGAACTTCCGCACTTCGTCCTTCCCCAGCGAAAGTTTCTGCCCCACTTCCTGCGAGATCACATGTTGCGTGATGATCTGGTTCCGCAGGTTTTGTTTGAATTCCTCGTAGGAAGCTCCTTGCGCCTCGGCGGCCTTTTCCAGCTCTTCCATCGATCCCAGGTTCATCTGCTTGCGCATTTCATCGAGCCGCTTGATCAGCTCCGTATCGCCTGTAATCCCCAGATCCTTGCCCTTCTGCAGCAGAAGTTGCTGGTCGATCAGGTCGCGCAGAACATCGCGCTGTTTTTCTGCAAATTCCCGGTCTGCGTTCGCCGGATCCTGTTGCTGCACTTCCTGCTTCAACTGGTCGCGGCTGCGGACATATTCTGTCCGCGTAATGATCTCGTTATTGACCCGCGCGATGATCTCTTCGACAACGGTGTCCGCCGGCGCCAGACACGGCAGCAATCCCACGCACCCTACCAGCAACAACAGGCACAACTTGGTCCTTTTCATGCGCACTCTCTCAAAGCCTGGGTCACACCCGGGATGATTTCCATGTATTTTACGCCCGAATGCTCATCTGAACCAATTCGCAGCACCCAAAATGTCCCGCGCCTGACAATCCCATCCCTTCTTACGATTCGCTTGCTTTTTAGAGGCGCTCGAACGCGATCGCAATACCCAAAGCGTCGACGGATGGTTTCGAGTTGCCAAGCGCCAATCGTGAGAATACCTTTCCTGCTAGCGGAATCTCTATGGATATCCCGCCCGAGCAAACTAAAACCTCCGTCACGCGGCTCGCCGGTCTCTTTTGCTTGTTTTTCCTGATCGCCTGCGGCCTCGGCTATCCCGTCTTGAATCGCTACGATCCTCGCCAGGAGCCCGCTCTCGCCGACGTTCAAAGCTATGCCGCGCTCGTCACCGGGACCCTCGGTCCCCAAGCGGGGCACCTTCGTTTTCGGCGCCTCGTGCCCTGGGTCGCAAGACCGTTCTACCGCATGGCCCAAACTCGATCCGGCAGCTGGGATCCCGTGATGTTCGGGCTCCTCGTTGCCGACTCGCTATTCGTGGCCGCAACCGCGCTGCTCATCCTTGTCCTCGGAACCCGCTCGCTGCCCGGTTATGCGACTTCGCTGGTGGCCTCTTTCTTGTATTTGCTCAATTTCGCCGTGCCTAACCTTAGGCTTGCTGGTTTGGTCGATGCCGGGGAAGGCTTTTTCCTGCTCGCTCTTCTCTGGGCTATGTCCGAACTGCATCTCTGGTGGCTCCCGGTTTTGGCTCTCTTCGGAGCCTTGACCAAGGAGTCCTTCGTTCCGCTTGGCATCGTGTTCACCGCAGCTTGGTGGATCGTCATGCGCCACCAAATGAAATCTCCAGCCCAGAGTGCCATCTGGATCGCGAGCAGTTGGGCCATCAGCCTGCTGACAACGGTCGTTTTACAGCGATGGATTGCCGGTCATTGGATCAATCCGATCGCCTTCGCCACCTCGCTGCACGAAAATCATGAATATCCTAGCCACTTCCTGTCCTCCCTGTTGGATAGGAATTTCTGGTACGTCTTCTTGTGGCTGTTACCGCTAGGTATCCCCAGCTTGAAGCAGTTTCCGCACTCGTGGCTCGTTCCTACCGCAGCCGCCTCGCTTATGGTCTTTATTCTCGACGGATATTATGGTGGAGCTCCGGGCACGATCGGCCGAGCCCTCTTCAGCGTGAGCGGCCCTCTCCTCACATTGTCCGCCGCAGCATTTCTGGTAGGTGAACCGAGTTCGGTCCGGGCAGAAAAGACGAGGTGACTTTCTTACATGGCGCGATCTGCGCTCTTAGTTCTTTCGTGTCAGCGCCAGCGCTGTGACATCGTTGTGCTTGGGGAGCGCGTGCATAAAGTCCTGCATGTTCCGCAGAATATTCCGCGAGAGCTCTTGCGCCGAAGCCGAGTCCGTATCCATCATCACTTTCTTCACCCCGCCGAGACCAAATTCACCGTCCTTCGACTCGGCTTCCACCACCCCGCGTGAAACAATTACCAGCGAACTGTTGTTGCCGAGCCCGACGATGCGGGCATCCGTCGGCGCAAGCGAGAACAGCCCGAGGGGCAGTCCCGTGGCCGGCAGCTCCACCGCGCCCGTTTCGTCGCGAAGCAACCCCGGTGTGTGTCCGGCATTCACGTAACACACTGTTCCGAGTTCTTCGTTGTAACACCCCGCAAACGCCGGGCAACTCCTCACGCCGCCCGCGGCGCGCATGATCTCTAAGTTCAAACGCCGCGATAGTTCGATCATGGCATTGGACTCGTTGATTTCGTCGCTGGCAAAGAGCTCTTCGGCGGCACTGCGAAAACATGTCTGGGCTGACTGAATGACTGGAGCGTTGGCTTCCCGCTTGCCTGCAACGTCGAGTAGGCCGAACAAAAACCGGTGCGGACTCACCCGCAGAAAATCATGCAGATCGCCGCCGGCGCGAGACGAAAAATACGCAACCGCCAAGTCTGCGCCCTCGAGTTTGGGCGTCTCAGCCTGAACAATTTCCGCGGCTTCTTCTGTATTCGAGCCGAACCCTAGTTTGGATAGTAGCCCTGTCATGAGGCGCGAACTTAACACAAACTCACGCTTCCGACAATACGCCGGAAGTGGTGTCTTGCCCCATAAAACGCCCACCAGTTGCCCTATTTCAGCCGAACCAATGGTCGGTCCGAACGGCCGCGTTATTCCCCGTATTTCTCTTTCAGCGTTCGCGTCATCTCGTCTCGCAGCTGCCGGTAATCCGAGTGAATCGTCGCTCGCAAAGCAGCTTCCGTCGAACTCCCCGCCGCCAGCAGGCCCAGGATCCGGTCGATTTCGCCCATCCCGTAGGCGTCCCGGACGTACTCGGTCGCGGCCAGTGATTCGGCATACGCGGTTGTCGCCTGTAATGACGAGAAGTTCATGAAACTGCCTTCCAATACGTTGAAAGGAATTTCACTCCCTGTAGCGAATAGCTGCTCCAGCTGACGCCCGTACTGCCCGGATGACTTTCCCTCTTCCATCTGCGCGATGCCTTCATTCAGCCACGTCGGGCAGCGGTTGCTCGACATCTGCGAGACAAACGAGTGCGTCAGCTCATGTTTCAGGATGCGCGCCAGCTCCGGCGTCACGCTGTTGACTCCGCTGATCGGAATTCTCAGCTTCCCGTCGTTAATCGCCCCCGTCCACGCCGGCGCCCGGGTGACGTCAAAAAAGGCTTGTTGGGTGTATAGAGTCACAACGATGTTGTTGCGAGGCGAGTAACCCAAGTCACGGGAAAGATCATCATACTCAGAGTCGAGGGTCGCGAGCAGATCGCGCCGGAACGAATCCGAACTGTCTTTTCCCTCAAAATGCAGGTTGAAATGGCTGCTTTCACGTTGCGAGAAGTCGCTTTCCGCGCTCGATTCGCGCTGCGCCCGCGCCAGGTAGTCGCTCACCGTCGCATCCGGCCGCAAGGTCAGCGATTTCTTCCACGAGCGAATGGCGTCTTGCGTATGATCATTGGCAAATTGGACGAAACCCAGCATCGCAACCGCATCCGGCGAGTCCGGAGCGATCTTGGCGCCGCGTTCCGCATACGGCAACGCATCCGCCGCATGCCCCGTCCGCATCAAGGTCGCCGCATAGTAGATAAGCAATGTCGGATTGTCCGGTTCGTATCCGAGCGCCGATTCATAGTACCGCTTGGCCCCCGGAAAGTTCCCCGCATCGGATTCATGCTTCCCGGCAAGAAAGTAAGCAGTGGCCGCAAGGTCCGCATTCCCGCTCTGCGCCACACTCGCCAGCGCATCCGTATCAATATTGCCGTCGTGAATCACCTTTTCCGCAATGTCGCTCTCATGGTGGAACGAAGGCGCCGGCGGATTAATGTCCGGGGTACTCACGTTTCCGGCGGACCGGCTCGTCGGCACGCCTCCCGCTTCGATGTGGTCAACCAGCGATTTCGCGATCGCATATGTGTTGTCCCCCACATCGTATTCAATGTGGTCTTTGGTCTCCCGCACTTGGTCCGCCCAGATCGTGCGCCCATTCTTCAAATGGATCACCTCGGCCGGAACAGTGACCGACACGAGAAGCACTAGAATGAAGATGACAACGCGCATTGGGCTCAGTCTAACAATCCGATCGGGGCATTCGTAAGATGACCAAGGTGCTGGAACTGGGGCCGCAACGCCGCGAATCGTCAATGTTTATGAGGTCTTCAGCCATCGCGCTGCGCCCGGTCATCGGTCTTGTTTTGTGGCTCTTGGCCGCATCGGCCCATGCGCAAATGGCAACCCTGCCGCATTGTCCCCAGACCACCAGCGACCTCTACGCCCGGATCCGCTCCGTCAGTCTCGATCCCCGGCAGGTCTACCGCATTCGCGATGCCTCCATCGATCGGCCAAGTCTCCACATCGATTTTGACGACGGTACCATCGCTTTCACCGAAGATATATGCGGTCGCATCACCGGAGCCTTTTTCGAAGGCGACGGAGAGATTCGCCTTCGCCCCCCTAACCGCGTCGAACGCGCATCGCTTTCCTTATTCACCGGCATGGCGCTCCTCGAAGAACAATTTTCTTCTGGATATCTCCGCTTCAACGACGACACGGCCGCCAAACTGCAGCAATTTCTGATGCCCGCCGATGACGCGGCTGATTTCATAAAAAAATGGGACGACACCGCCCGTGTCCTCGCCGAATTCGACGCCCTGCGGTTGCTCATTGACTTCAGCCACTTCCTGCCCTCCACCGCCGGCAGCGCGACGTCCCCAAAGTTCCCGACGCTCTTACACGCCCACCTCGCCGGCAATAAACTCGGCCCCTTCGAAGTTTTCGAGGACGCCAGTAACGCCGAGTCCTTATGGGCAGGTCAGCCCCGTTTCAAAGACGAAACCCTCTTCTTCGATATCTGGACCTCTTTCACCCCGCCGGGCACAGCCGTGCCTGCCTCCGGCCATCTCGACGCCGACGCTTCCGCCACTCGATTCAGCATCAATGCCACCATTCAGCCCCCGGCTATGCGCGTTCTTGTCGACGTAGATGTCCATGTTCGCAACGGCGGCGAGCGAACGCTTTTGTTCGAATTGTCCCGCTATCTCAAAATCGAGTCGTTGGAAGTGGAAGGCCACCCCCTCGACTTCATCCAGAATCCGGCCATCGAAGGAACCAAACTGCAGCGCCAGGGAAACGATATGGTGGCCGTCGTGTTCCCCACTCCACTGATTGCCGGCCAGCATCTGAGACTGCGTTTCCGCTATGCCGGCAACGTCTTGTCCGAAGCTGGGAACGGGTTGCTCTATGTCGGCGAGCGTGGGACCTGGTATCCCAATCTTGGCCTCACTCCTGCGCAGTTTGAGATGGAGTTCCACTATCCTGCCACTTGGACTCTCGTCGCCACCGGCAAGCCCTCGTCGAGATCAGAGAGTGAAGAGGAGGAAACGGGCGCGTCCCCGCCCGCCGAAAAAACCTCGCATTGGATTTCCGACCAGCCCATCCCCGTCGCCGGTTTCAACCTCGGCAAATATGTGCGCGCCGAAGCGAAAGTCGGGAACACTCTCGTCGAGGCCTATGGAACCAAGGGAGTGGAGCGATCCTTTCCCAAGGGCAAGCCTGAGGTAATTCAGGATCCGACTTTCCCCACCTCCGCCGTCGCCGGCCCTAGATCCAAGTCCATGCCCATGATTGTGGTCGCTCCCCCCGCCCCATCGCCCGCCCGCGACGCCCAGGCCGTCGCCGACCGGGCCGCCAAATCGATCGCTGTTTTTTCGCAGTGGTTCGGGGCCTATCCCTACAGTTCCCTCGCTCTGACCCAGATGCCCGGGAATCTCAGCCAGGGATGGCCCGGTCTCGTGTTTCTTTCCAGTTTTGGCTTTCTCAGTTCCCAGGAGCAGAGCGACCTTCGTCTCGATCCCGTTTCGCGCTCGCTCGATAGTCAGGTCATCGCGCACGAGACCGCACATCAATGGTGGGGCGACCTCGTCCAGTGGGACAGCTATCGCGATGAGTGGATCGCCGAAGGTCTTGCCAATTATGCATCGCTCCTGATACTCGAACAGCAAAGCCCCTCGCAATTCCACGCCGTTCTCGAGAAATACCGTCAGGACCTTCTGAGCAAGAACAAAGAGGGAGAATGGCTCCGCGACGCTGGTCCCGTCACCCTCGGCCCCCGCCTCGAATCCTCGCATTTCCCCGATGGCTACGATGCCATCAGCTACGAACGTGGAACCTGGCTGTTCCACATGCTGCGATGCATGTTGCGCGATTCAGAAGCAACGTCGCACCTGAGAAAAGCACACGCCAATCCCGACGAGCCGTTCTTCCGCGCCTTGCGAAGAATGCGCGATCAGTACGCTGGTAAGAAAATCAGCACTCAGGATCTGGTTCACGTTTTCGAACAGGAACTTCCGCGCCCGCTTTGGTACGAGAATCGTCACAAACTCGACTGGTTTCTCGAAGGCTGGATCAATGGAACCGTAATGCCGCAGCTCGAACCCCGCGACATCCGCATCACCGACAAAGCCGGCGCGACCAGCGTGTCCGGCACAATCGTTCAAAAGGACGCGCCCGACGATCTCGTCACTGCCGTTCCCGTCTACGCATCCACCCCCGGCAACACCTTGGTTTTCCTCGGAGAAGTCCTGGCCGACGGCCATGAAACTCCGTTTCATCTCTCTGCTCCCACTGATGTCCACAAGATTGTGCTCGATCCGCACCAGACCATTCTTACTACTCTGAAGTAACTCCAAACGCGGCATCCCCTCCTTCGCAAGGCGGACACGACCTTCTGCCCTCGGTTGCCCGTTTCCTCGGCAACCCAATTGCTCTTCCCAATTGTCTCTAATAAATGGAGAGCGCCATGACTCTTGAAGCGCACCCGTTTCCCCCCAGCGTCCACCCGCGGAATACGATTCTTCTGGTGGAAGACGAGTCTTTCATCCGCGAAGCGACCGCCGCCATGCTCGAAACCGCGGGCTTCTCCGTTCTCTCCGCCGAAGACCCGCACCAAGCAATGAACGTCTTCGAAGAACATAACTCCGAGATTGATTTGCTGATGACCGACATGGTGCTTCCAGGTGGTACCGGCCAGCAACTCGGTCAGGACCTCCGCCAACGTTCGCCGGAAATCTCCATCCTGGTCACATCCGGTTACAGCAACGCCGAAGACGACCTCGAATTGCCTGGGTCGCGACAGTATTTTCTTGCCAAGCCTTATTCCCGCCGGGCACTCGTCGACAAGGTCGCAAAAATTCTCGCTGACGCTCCTCTCGCCCAAGCTCGCGCTCACGCAGGCTAACCCTGGACCTCGTCACTCCGCGCAACACGCGCGCGACGTTCTATAATCCTACATTTCCCCACGGTTCTTACGTTTCGCTTCCTCAAGGAGCACTATGAAACTCGAAGGACGAGTTGCGCTGGTCACTGGAGCCTCGCAAGGCATTGGTCATGCCTGCGCGCTGGCTCTGGCGAGGCACGGGGCCACCGTCGCGGTCGCGGCGCGCACTCAGCCCAAACTCGATGAACTCGTCACCCAGATCACTGCCACCGGAGCCAAGTCCGCTGCCTTCGTCATGGATGTCTCCGACGAAGAGCAAATCAAGTCCGCCATAAAGTCGGCCATCGCGCAATTCGGCAAAATCGACATCCTCGTCAACAACGCCGGTATCACCCGTGACCAACTCCTCATGCGCATGAAGCGCGCTGACTGGGACGCCGTCCTCAATACCAATCTCACCTCTGCTTTTCTCTGCATGCAGCAGGTCATCGCTTCCATGCTCAAGCAGCGTTGGGGACGCATTATCAACATCACCAGCGTCTTCGGCCAGATCGGACAGGCCGGTCAAGCCAATTACGCCGCGTCGAAAGCCGGCCTCATCGGACTGACGATGGCCATGGCTCGCGAGGTCGCCTCGCGCAACATCACCTGCAACGCTGTCGCTCCTGGATTCATCGAGACCAACATGACCGCCGTGCTCAGCGAAGAATTCAGACAAGGAGCCGTTAAACAGATTCCCCTGGGACGCGTCGGGGCGCCCGGCGACGTCGCCAGCGCCGTCTGCTTCCTCGCGTCTGAAGAAGCCTCCTACATCACCGGCCACGTCCTCAACGTAAACGGTGGTTTGTTCATGGGCTAGCGTGTCGTGAGACACACCTCGAATGTCGGGCAGGACTCGCAACGGAAATTCAGATGCTCCGTGATTTGCGCTTGCGCTAGAAAGGTCCACCACAAGGAAGCGAGTTACGAAGCCGCTTCGCCGTCCGGACTCGCAATGACCACCACATAGCCATCGGGGTCGCGTAGCCACATTTCCCTGTGCCTGGGATTCGGGTTGATGTGCGGTTCCAGGACAATCTCGGCGCGTAATGCACGGGCCTGCTCGACAACCTCATCAAAGTCGTCAACCTCGAACCAAATCAAGACGCCATGGCCAGGGGGTGCCGCGTCGGCCTGAACGAGGTTGGGATGATCTTCCTTATCCCACGCGTGGAGTTGAAGAATCAGTTCGCCAGCGCGCAGCAGTCGGTCGTACACCTCGCGATGGGGATGTTCCGGTAGCGCATCGAGCCCGAGGAGTTGCCGATACCAATCGCTGCTCGCGCGAACATCGCGTACCGCGAGGAGCGGCTGAGCGCGCACCGCGGCGTTTCGCCCTCTAGCTTGCATACGCATTCCCGATGAAAGACGAGATCAGCGTCACGAGAAAATCGGGTACTCTCCGGTTTAACTCGTTGCCATTCTTTACGGCCAATACCTTCACGATGAACTTGCCGCGCATTTCAACACTCGCATTCGGCGGTTCTCAAACACAAGATCTCGCGCACAAATAATGGCAGAAATAAACGCTGGAGTCTTACCGGACGTCGTGCACGACGAGAATCATTCCCGGACGCAGCGTCGCCACGTCGCGATTGTCGTGCTTCAGCGCCGTCACCGTGGTGTTGTAGGAATTCGCGATGGAATAGAGTGTTTCGCCCGGTTTCACGCGATGATGAATCACTGCCGCAGCCTTCTTCGTATCCGCGGTTTTCGTCGCTGATGCGGTTTGTGTAGCGCCGCGCTTGTGCGCTCGGCTCGAATGGGCGCTCGCAACCTGCGTTGCGCCCGATCCCGGAGTTACGGGCAAGTGAATATACAACACGCGTCTGCCCGCAAGGCTGGTGCCTTTAATGTGATTCCATCCACGCACCATTTTGGCCGAGACTCCGAAGTTCTGCGCGACCGATTCGACCGTATCGCCTTTGCGGATCTTGTAGCGCGTGATCGCGTGCGCGTAAGTGCTTATATCTGCCTGTTTCCCCGCAGCAATCGGAATGATCAGCCGGCTTTCTGGCTCCAGCGCATCATCGCCGAGGTCGTTCGCTTCGGCAATCGCTTTCGGCGTCGTGCGATACGTGCGCGCAATCGAAGCCAGCGTCTCTCCGCCCTGCACTTTGTGATAGCGCCACCAGACCCGCTTGTCGACGGGAATGGCCGCCACTGCCGCCTGAAACTTCTCGGCCGTTCCCGCCGGCAAATGCAGCTCGAACGCTGCGTCGCCGTCATTCAGCTTCGGCGTCGTCATGCGCAGCAGCCGCGGATTGAGATCAAGCAGATCTTCGGCGGTCGCATCCACGCATTCCGCCGCCAGCCGCAGATCGAGCGGATAGTTGATCTTCACCGTGTCGTAAGCAACGGGCTTTTCCCTAGCCACCGAATCAAGCCCATATTGCGCCGGATTCTTGGCCATGATGGTGACCGCGACGATGATGGGAACGTAATTGCGTGTCTCTTTCGGCAGCACGTTGCGCCGATACAGCTCCCAGAAATCGGCGTAACCCGTGCGTTTCACGGCGCTCTGCACCGTTCCAGGACCGGAGTTGTACGCGGCCATCGCCAGATACCAATCGCCGAACTGGTTGTAGAGATCTTTTAGGTGGCGAGCCGCCGCGTGCGTGGCTTTCTCCGGGTCCTGCCGGTCATCGAGCCACCAGCTACGTTCCAGTCCATAACCTTTGGCGCGGCTGCCCATGAATTGCCACATGCCGCGTGCGCCCGCGCGCGATACTGCCAGCGGATGGAATCCTGATTCCGCTTGCGCCAGGTAAATCAGATCCTGCGGCACGCCTTCCTGCCGAAGGATGCTGCGAATCATGTCTTCGTAACGTCCCGAGCGCGCCAGCGCGCGCTCAATCGTGCCTCGTCCGCGGTTCGAGAAGTAATTGATGTAGCCCGCCACCTGATCGGTCATCATCAGCGGTAAGTCAGATTGCGTCGATTTGATCTCCGCTTCGGCTTTAGCCTTGACGTTCTGGTCTACCGTCGGTGTCAGCTCGTTGGCCTCGTCGATTGGCGCCGGCTCCGACTTCTGCTCGGCGAATCCATCGCCTTGCTGCAGAGCGGCGATCTCCAGCCCGTTAATGCCGTCGAGAATCCGGTCCAGTTCCTGCTCCAGCCGGTCGTCGGAGTGCAGATCGAATCCGCTCCCCAGAAGCTGGTTGAACGCCGAGTCGAAACTCTGCTTGGCCGCTTCGAGATGTCCCGCGTGATAATTGTCCTGCCCGGTCTGGTACTCCTTTTCGACACGAGAAATCAGATCGGCGACCGGATCCGCTTCAAGTGCTTGTGGAGTTTGCGGCTTGGCCTGAGGCTCTGCCACCGGAGCAGTAGCTGACTTCTGCGCCGCCTGTCCAGGCCCACTGTTGGACGCAACAATTGCCGGTGCCTCAGCTTGCGCTGGCGGCAAGAACGATGTCTTCTGCGCCGTCTGACAGCCGAGCGTCGCCCCCAGCAACGATGCCAGTAGCGCGGCCAAAGAACATTGGGTGGAAAGCGTCATATTTTCAGAAACTTACCGTTGCCTGACTCGGTAGCGTTCTCGGCTCTTTAGTATTGAGATGGTACTATCGCAAAATTCGTTGGGTCAACGCTACCTAAGACACGTAGATCCCGTTACTTCGGGAACCGGCTGGGCATGTTACCCCACCTGCGTGACCCAGGGCAAACGGAGTCTTGACTAGAAAGGAAATCGTCCAAAGCCTTATGAAAGCCATACAGATCAGGCAAACTGGTGGGCCCGAGGTCATGGAACTGGTCGATCTGCCCGTTCCTCAGCCCAAGGCGAGCGAAGTCGTCATCAAGATCAAAGCGGCCGGCGTGAACTTTATCGACGTCTATAACCGCGAAGGTCGCTATAAAGCGGTGCTTCCGCTGGTGCTCGGGCAGGAAGGTGCCGGCGTCATCATCGCCCTCGGCCCCGACGTCCACGATTTTGCCGTGGGCGACCCGGTGGCCTATACCATGACCCTCGGCAGCTATGCCGAGTATGCGGCAGTTCCTGCCGACAAACTGGTGAAAATTCCTACGGGAGTCAGCGAGCGCGACGCCGCCGCCGCAATTCTGCAGGGAATGACGGCTCACTACTTGGCCTATGACACCTTTCCGCTGAAAAAAGGCGACACAGCGCTGGTCCACGCCGCGGCCGGTGGAGTGGGATCGCTCCTCGTACAGATGGCCCACAACCTCGGCGCGCGCGTCATCGCGACCGTTTCAACCGAAGAAAAGGCCGCACTCGCTCGGGCCGCCGGGGCCGACGACGTCATCCTTTATGCACAACAGGATTTCGAAGCCGAGACGAAACACATGACGGCCGGCAAAGGCGTTGATGTTGTGTATGACTCCGTCGGTAAGACCACGTTTGATAAAGGATTGAACGTGCTTCGTCCCCGCGGAATGATGGCGCTCTTCGGCGCTTCCAGCGGAGCAGTCGCTCCCTTCGATCCCCTTGTCCTGATGCAGAAGGGTTCGCTGTTTCTCACCCGGCCGTCGCTCGGTGCATACATTCAAACTCCGCAGGAATTGCGGCAGCGGGCGGGAGCGGTCTTCGGCATGATTCGCGACGGTAAACTCAAGTTGCGGATTGAACATGTCTATCCGCTAGCCGGCGCGCAGCAGGCGCACCGCGATCTGGAGGCAAGAAAGACAACGGGGAAAGTCCTGTTACTGCCGTGATCGACCTTATTATGGATCAGTTGTCCTGCTCCCTCACAGAGAGCGCCGCGAACGATCCATGCACCCGGATGCTGGCCTACCGGCAGCAGCGCATAACACTTAGTTCTTCCGCGAATAGTCCTCCAGGTACGTAGGCAAGTCCTGTTCGCAGCGCTCGTCTCGAATCGGCATCCCCGCCTTTACCTCGAGCGGCACCACTCCCGCCCACGTCGGGAATGCGTAGTCTTCCTCGTCGTCAATGGGGGGACCAACGCGAACCTTGGCAGAGAATTCATTGATCGGAAGCCGCAGGACCGACGTCGCTTTCAACTCTTTTTCATTGGGCTGCCGCGAGTCATCCCAGCGCCCTGGCAGAATGTGCTCGCTGAGCGCGCGCAGCGCCGCGAGTTTTTCCGCAGCGTCGGCAACCAGCGTCGCCGTTCCCAGAATCACCACCGAGCGATAGTTCATTGAGTGATTGAAGACCGAGCGCGCCAGCACCAATCCGTCAAGCAGCGTGACCGTGACGCAGACCGGAGCTCCGCGATCCAGATTGCGCAGCATGCGACTCGCGGCTGAGCCGTGAATGTAGAGCATCTCTCCTTCGCGTCCGTAGGAAGTCGGAATAACGAAAGGTTGCCCGTCGGCAATAAAACCGACATGACACAGAAAAGCTTCGTCAAGAATGTGGTGGATCGCGCCGCGATCGTAAACCGCTCGCTGCGGTTCGCGCACAACGCGCGTCCGGGGCGTCGGATTGCTGGACTCTGAATTGACTGACATGGAATTGACTTCCTGGGCAGGCGCCAAGAGTAGTGACGGGAAATTCTAGCAGGTCGAAGAGCGCGGACTCAGAGTCCTCAGCTAGAGCAATCCACCGGTTTGGATTGCCAGACTGTTGAGCGCCATTTCCAGTTTGGTGATGGCCTCCGCAAGCTCGGGATGGCTCCCGGTTTTCTGCTGCAGTTCTTTCAGAATCTTTTGAGCGCTGGCAACGTGTTGCGCAGCCTGCACCGAATTTTGCTCGGATTTCGATTCGTCGGGTTTCGCCATGGTGATTCGCTCCCTGATACAACTTAATTCTATACACGATCGTCTGTAATAGGAGGCTGCGAATCCCCTCGTCGACCTATGCGCACATCGCTCTCGCTACTCATCGTTCTGTTGTTGATCCTGGCAGTCTCTGCCGGACAGCAGGAGCCTAGCTTCCGTTCGCAGGGAAATCTCGTACCCGTGCCCACGTTGGTCAGAGACGCAGCCGGCGATGCGGTGTACGGTCTGCGCGCGGAGGATTTCGTCCTCGAGGATGATGGCGTCGAACAGCCCTTTCATCTCGACGAGACTCCAGAGGGTGAGCCCCTGTCGCTGGTGATCGCTGTCCAAGTGGGTCGGCGCGCCAATCGCGAATTTGGCCGGATGGCCGGCCTGGCCGCAATGCTCGATCCGGTCCTGAGCGGACGGCAGAACGAAGCCGCGCTGCTGGTATTCGACAGCGGCCTGAATCTTGTCCAGGACTTCACCAGGCAGGCTAACGTTATCGAGACAGATTTGAAACATCTCGATTCCGGAGACGATGGTGCTGCCATTCTCGATGCCGTGGCCTATGCCGCGAAAATGCTCGCCAAACGACCCGACGGACGACAACGCGTCCTGCTGCTCATCAGCGAGACGCGCGACCATGGCAGCCAATTCGCCAAGATCGACGATGCGGTAAGGCTCGTGGGAGTTTCCAATACACTCGTCTATACGCTTCCCTTTTCGCCCTACCTCTCTCAGCAGCTCGATACCGCACGCGGCGCGAACAAGGACGAATGGGGCACTACCGTCGACCTGATCGAAAAACTTGCTGCCGCCCGGCAAGCGATGAGGAAAAACTCCGCAAAGGCACTGGCAGCGATGACCGGCGGAGAATATGAATTATTTGAGACGCGCAAAGGATTCGAGTCAGACATGCTCAGTTTCGCCAATCATCTCCACAGCCGGTATCTCTTGAGCTTTGAACCGACGGATCCGCACCCGGGTCTGCAC
>Ga0181531_10001509_pt1 | contig 14665 bp, 12 predicted proteins | sample PEATcosm2014_Bin_38_FD_119743 | JGI IMG/M metagenome (GOLD analysis project Ga0181531, IMG submission 119743) | Peatland microbial communities from MTU Mesocosm Facility, Houghton, MI, USA - PEATcosm2014_Bin11_10_metaG | ecosystem: Environmental > Terrestrial > Soil > Wetlands > Peat | place... | reverse complement strand
GATGTACGCCTGCTGCAGCGGGTGCAGCGTGTCGCCGTCGGCGAGACCTTCGATGGTGGTGATCGTCGCGCCGTGCGCCTGCGCCGCCGGGACCAAGCACGACATCACCGCCGCGCCGTCGAGCCACACCGTGCACGCGCCGCACTCGCCTTCGGCGCAGCCTTCCTTCGCGCCGGTCAACCCGGCGTTCTCGCGCAGTGCGTTGAGCAGCGTCTTGTGCTGGGCGCCGTGCAGCACGGTCGGCGCGCCGTTGATCGTGGTTGCGATCTTACCGTCGAATGGGATCGCGGCGTACTGCGGCGCCGGCGTCTGCAGCAGCACCGGCACGGCCGGGAACCCATCGGCCTCGCGGCCGTCGGCGAGCCGTTCGAGCGCTTGCGTCACCAGCGCGGCGAGCGCCGCCAGACGGTAGTCGGCCGAACCGCGGATGTCGCCGATCGGGCTCGCGTCCTCGCACGCGAGGCGCGCTGCCTGGGCGCGCGTCGCCGCGTCGAGCCGGCGGCCGATCAATGCCGCCTCGGCGGAGCGCGCCCGCACGACGGTCGGCGCCAGGCACCCGAGCGTCAACCGTGCGTCGGCGACGCTGCCGTCGGCCGCCAACGTCAGCACGACCGCGATGTCGATGATCGAAATCGCCTGCGCGCGCCGCAAGCCGAGCTTGATGAACAAGCCGCGGCGCTCGCGGGAGAGCGCGGGAAAGCGGATCTCGCCGATCAGCTCGTCGGGCGCGAGCACCGTGCGGCGGAACCCGGTGAAGAAGTCCTCGATCGCGACCGTGCGCGTGCCGGCCTGCGAGAGCAACGTCAGCTCGGCGTCGAGGGCGAGCAGCGGCGCGATCGTGTCGTTGGCAGGCGAGGCGGTCGCCAGGTTCCCGGCGATGGTGGCGCGGGTGCGGATTTGGGGAGCGCCCACTTCGATGCAGGCCTGCGCCAGCGGCAGCGCCGCCGCGCGGACGAACGGCGCGCCGAGCAGGTCGCCGTGGGTGGCCAGGCCGCCGATGGCGACCAGGTTGCCGTCCTGGCGCACGTAGCGCAGCTCGCGCAGGGTGGAGACGTCGATCAGGGTCGCGGTCAGCTTGACGCCGCGCTGCAGCTCGACCAGCACGTCGGTGCCGCCCGCAACGATGCGCGCGCCGGACCCATAGCGGGCCAGCGTCTCGAGTGCTTCCGCGACCGTGGTCGGTCGGATGACCTCACGCCACATGGACCCCCAATCTTCGCGGCCCCCCGCGCTCCCTCATGTCGTGGAGAAATCCTTCACGGGCACGGCACCCCCATGGACCGCCCACCGGGGCGGCGAACGGGGGCGAGATGGGCTTCTCCGCGCGCGTGCTCCTCGACAGCGTCTCGCCGGCGGGCGTCCGGCTGACGACGATGGAGGTCCGCTACCCGCGGTTCATCCACAGCGAGCTGATGACGCACCGTGTCTTCTCGCGCAACGCGGCCTCCTCGCGGGCGATCCCGATCCGCAAGATGATCGACGCGGTGCGAGCGGAGCCGGCGATGCCGCTGTGGTGGGGCCGCAACCAGGCCGGGATGCAGGCCCGCGAGCAGCTGGACGCACCGGTGCGGGAGCGGGCGGAAGCCGAGTGGGTGCGCGCGCTCGACGACGCGCTGACCCACGCCGAGCGGCTCGCCGCGTCCGACATCAACCTGCACAAGCAGCTGGTGAACCGGATCCTCGAACCGTTCGCCTGGATCACGGTCATCATCACGGCCACCGAGTGGGCGAACTTCTTCACCCAGCGCACCCACGAAGACGCGCAGCCCGAGCTGCGCCACATCGCGCAGCAGATGCTCGACGCGCACCGCGCCAGCACGCCGCGCACGCTCGGGGTCGGCGACTGGCACACGCCGCTGATCGTCGAGGACGAAGAGGCTACGCTCCCGCTCGACGAGCGGCTGAAGATCAGCGTCGCGCGCTGCGCGCGCGTCTCGTACCTCTCGCACGACGGGACGCGCGATCACGCCAAGGACCTCGACCTGTACGACAAACTGCTGGGCGGCGGCGCCAACGGACACTGGTCGCCCTTCGAACACGTCGCGACCCCGCTGCGCGACGGTACCGCGTGGTCGGGAAACTTTCGCGGCTGGCTGCAGTACCGCAAGCGATTCCCGCAGGAACACGCGACGGAGTTTCCCGACGAACTGGTGGCTCACGACTAGGTTTCCGGTGCGGCGACTCTGCTGCGCGCTGTTGCTCGCCCTCGCGTGCGCGCTGTTCGTGCAGCCGCCGGCGGCGCAAGCGCAGGCACGCACGCGGCTCGACGCGCGCGTCGACGCGCTGACGACGCGAGCGCTGCTGACTCGCACCGCGCCGGGGCTCGTCGATCCGGCGCGCCAGCGGCGCGCGCGTGCGATCGCCGACCTGCGCGACGGCGCGCAAGCCGGGTGGGGGCTGGCGCAGGTGCTGGCGTTCTGGTGGCTGTGGCGTTCGGGCGGCGCCGCGCGCGTTCGCGACGCGATGCGACGGCGCACGCGCAACCGGGCCGCGCACCGCGCCGTCTTCGGTGCGACCCTTGGCATCGTCAGCGCGCTGGCCGCGTTGCCGTTCGCCTTCGCCAGTTATCGCATCGCCTTCGCGGTCGGCGTGACGCATCAGCTGGCCTCGCACTGGCTGCTGGGCTATCTCGGCCGCTTCGCGGTCGACGCGTTTTTCGGCGCGCTGATCGTCGTCGTCGTGCTCGGCCTGGTCGAGCGCACGCACCTCTGGTACCTGATCGTCACCGGACTGTTGCTCGTCGGGGCGGTCGGCGGCGCCATGGTCTCGCCGCTCTTGCCGATCGGACCGCCGCAGAAGACGACGCCGCACACGCTGAGCGCGCTGGCCGCGCGTGAGGCCGCGCGGCTCGGCGTCCCCGGGACACCGGTCGAGATGGTCGCCACCGCCACCCGCAGCGGCGCGATGCGGGTGGCGGCGACCGGGATCGGCCCGACCCGAGAGGTCAGCGTCAGCGACGCGACGCTCGAGCACGTGACGACGCCCGAGCTGGCCGCCGCGCTCGATCACGCCGACGCCGACGTCGCGCGCGAGGACAACCTGCGCCAAACGCTGACCGCGGCGCTGCTCTTCATCGTGACCTGCGCAATTGCCGTCGCGTTGAGCGACCGGGTCGGTTTCCGCCGCGACGACGACGTCCTCTCGCGGCTCGCGCTGGTGGCGACGTTCCTCGGGATCGTCGCGATCGTCACCTACCCCCTCTACACCGCCTACCATCGCGGCTTGGAAACCGCCGCCGACACGCGCGCGCTCGCCGCCGGCGCCAATCGGGCCGCGACGGTGCGCCTGTTCGTGCGCGACGCCGACGACGCGCTCGAACCGCTGTGCGGCCGGCGCAGCGTGCGCTGGTATTTCGACGACACGGCCCCGCTCGGCGCGCGCATCGCGCAAGCGGCCGGCACCGCCGACCCCTGCCCGGGAACCTCTGGCTAGCTGGCTAGACGATGAAGCCGAACGGCAACGCGTCGTGCGTGGGGGGCGGCCCCTGGTCGCCGGCCTCGTCGGCGATCGGCGCCAGCGCGTCGCGCACCAAGAACGAGGCGACGACCGCGGTGACCGGGAGAACCAGGAGCACCGCGCACACCAGGGCGGTCGCGACCAGCGAGCGGCGGGATTCGGACATCGAGAAGCTCCAAATCACCCCGTGTAGATCGTACCCGCAACTTGGGTGCCCATGTGCCGGGCGGTCAAGAATTCGACGATAGTGGCATGTGCGACCCGGCCGTCGCAGATCTGGGCTGCGCCGACGCCGCCGCGCACGCCGAGCGCCGCGGCCCGGACCGCCGCGCGCAGGTCTTCCGACAAGTTCCGGTCGGCGGCGATTTCGAGCGCCTCGGCCGGGGTCAGCTGGTCGACCAGCAGCCGGGTCTTGTGGTCGATGACGCCGCCCTGGTCGTTGAAGAAGATCGCCCGGGCGGCGCCGACCGCGCTGGCCAGCGACTGCGCGACGTCGTCGGCGGCGACCGCGACGTCGGTGCCGGTGAACCCGAACGCGAGCGGCTCGATGACCGGCACGTAGCCGGCGTCGAGCAGCGTGCAGAGCAGTTTTGTCTGGACGGCGCCGATCGCGCCGGCGGCGGCCGGGATCATCCCGGCGTCGGCGCCCGAAAGGCCGACCGCGCTGTCGCCGCTGCGGTTCATCTGCCGGACGACCGCGCGGGCCGCGTCGGCCGTCGGCGCGACCACGACGGGCCGCATCCCGAGGTTGCCCAGGAACACCAGATCGCTGAAGAACGTGGTCCCGTCAGCACCCAAGGTCGCTTCGTCGACCCGGATCACCATCGTACGACCGCTCAGCTCCATGCAAGGTCTCCTTTCGTTCTACAACGGCCGAAGGGGACGGAAGGTTTACCGGTCTCGGTCAGCGCGCTCTGCTCAGACTCTCACGTTGACGCGATTCATCGCCGCGGCGACGCCCTCGCGCAGCCACAGCTCGACGCCCTCGACGCAGCGCGCGACCAGCGCAGCCAGCTCCTCGTTCTCCTGCGGCGTGAACTCGCCCAGCACGCGGTCGATCGCGTCACCGTCGTGCGCGCGTCCAATGCCGATGCGCAGCCGGGGAAAGCCGGTACCGAACACCTCGATCAGCGACTTGAGCCCGTTGTGGCCGCCGCTCGAGCCCTCGGCGCGCATGCGCAGCGTCCCCCACGGCAAATCCAGCTCGTCGACGATGACCAGGATGCGCGGCGGCGGGACCTTGTAGAACGTCGCGATCCCCTGCGTCGGCGGGCCGCTCAGGTTCATGTAGGCCTGGGGCTTGACCAGGATTGCCTGTTGCGGGCGGGCCAGCGCGTAGAGCGTCTGGCTTTTCTTGTGCCAGTCGCGCGCGCCCACGCCCCACTTCTCGGCCAGCGCGTCGACGACGATGAAGCCGAGATTGTGGCGCGTGCGCGCGTACTGCCGGCCCGGATTTCCGAGCCCGACGACGAGGGAAAGCTCGTCGATCGCCGGTTAGCTCGCGGAGGCGGCGGGTTCCGCCGGCACGGCGGCGGGGGCAGGGGTGCCGCCGGCGGCTTCCTCGGCGACCTCGGCGCGGCTGGCCTCGACGCCGGCGACCAGCGTGTCGGGGGCGGTCAGCAGCGTGAAGCCCTTGGGCAGCTTCACCTCGCCGGCGGTCACGTGCTGGTGGACGTCCAGACCGGTCACGTCGACTTCGAGCTTGTCGGGGATCGAGGAGGCCGGCCCCTTGATATCGAGCGTGCGCAGCGAGACGTCGAGCACCCCGCCGCTGTCTTTGACGCCGAGCGGCGTCCCGACGGTGACGACCGGGACCGAGGCGGTGATCGCTTCATCCTTGGTGACCCGCTGGAAGTCGACGCTGAGCGGCTTACGCGAGATCGGGTCGGTGTCGATCTTCCGCAGCAGCACCGACTCGGTCGTCCCGCCGATCGTCGCCGTCACGACGTGGGCGCGGTTCCCCGAGAGGAGCAGCTCGGTCAGGTCCTTGGCGGCGATCGTGATCGACGTGGACTTCCCGTGGCCGTAGACGACGCCGGGGACCTTGCCCGCGGCCCGCAGGGCGTGCGCGGTGGTGGTGCCGGCGTGCTCGCGGGGCTCGAGCGTCAGGCGGGAGAGGGTGTGTTGCTTGGACATGGACTGCTATCGTACCTTAAACGGCGGCCGCGGTCACGGGCGGCAGCTCGGGCTCGCCGGCGATCGGCGCCCCGGACGCGCTCACGCCGTCGTTGGCTTCTTCGCTGTTGAACAGCTCGGAGACCGAGCGGTTGGACGTGATCCGCTTGATCGCGTCGGCCAGGATCTGGGCGATCGAGAGGTGCTCGACCTTGGTCGAGTCGATGGTGCGCGGGATCGTGTCGGTCACGATCACCTTGTTGATCTCCGAGGCCTCGAACTGCGCGATCGCGTCGCCGGCGAAGATGCCGTGCGTCGCCAGCGTGTAGACGTCGGTCGCGCCGCGCTTGCGCAGCGCCTCGGCCGCCTTCACCAGCGTGCCGCCGGTCGAGATCATGTCGTCGACGACGACCGCAATCTTGCCTTGCACGTCGCCGACGATGTGGGTGACTTCGGAGACGTCGGGTTCGGGACGGCGCTTGATGATGACGGCCAGCGACGACTTCAGGCGCTTGGCGAACGTCTCGGCGCGCGGCACACCGCCAGCGTCGGGCGAGACGACGACGATCTTGTCGCCCTCGAGTTTTTCCGCCTTGAGGTAGTTGCACAAGGTCGGTGCGGCCATCAGGTTGTCGACCGGGATGTCGAAGAAGCCCTGGATTTGCGCCGCGTGCAGGTCGAGCGTCACGATCCGGTCGGCGCCCGCGGTCTGCAGCATGTTGGCGACCAGCTTGGCCGAGATCGGCTCGCGGCCTTTGGTCTTCTTGTCTTGCTTGGCGTAGCCGTAGTACGGCACCACCGTCGTGACGCGATTGGCCGAGGCGCGCTTGAGCGCGTCGACGATCAGCAAGAGCTCCATGAGCGAGTCGTTGACCGTGTAGCCCTGGGGGGACCGGCACGTCGACTGCACGACGAAGACCTCGGCGCCGCGCACGTTTTCGCGGATCTCGATGCGGCACTCGTCGTTCTTGAAGCGATCGACCAGCGCGTTTCCGACGCGAGTCTGCATCCGACGGGCGATCTCTTCGGCCAGCTTGCGATTGGACGATCCGCTGAAGACCAAGGGCGGCTGGATCACGAGGGCTCCTTCTGCCTCCGGAAGCGCCGTGGCGCACAGGGGAAGCCGGGCCTTCTCCGGCACGGGGGACGCTCGGTCCTGGTCGCTTCCTCGCTCGCTCGGCCATTTGTCGAGATGAAGGACCCGCGAGGCGGGAAAGAGCGACCTGATGATTTCCGCGCGTGAGGGCACCCTGCAGGTCGGCGTCGGCTGCGAATTCGTGTGCGAAACCAGCGCGCCGGTCGCAGCCGTGTTCGTCGTTCAGCCGCTCCACGACGCCGGTCCGCGCACGCTCAGCGAGGATTGGGCGAGCGATCCCGAGACGGCCTCGCACGACTACGTCGATGTGTACGGCAACCGGTGCCGCCGGCTCACGCTCGCGCCCGGCACGACCACCGTCCGCTACGATGCGGCGGTCGAGACGAGCAGCGCGCTCGATCCGTTCCGCCCCGACGCGATCGAACACCCGGTGCAGGACCTGCCGGACGACGTCCTCGCATACACGCTGCCCAGCCGCTTTTGCCTCTCCGACGTGTTGGCGGACAAGGCGTGCGAGCTCTTCGGTGGGATGGCGCCGGGCTGGGGGCGCGTCCAAGCCATCTGCGACTACGTCCACGGTCACTTGCAGTTCGGCTACGGCAGCAGCACCTCGACCACGACGGCGGTCGACGCATTCGAGGCCAAGAGCGGCGTCTGCCGCGACTTCGCCCACCTGGCGATCACGTTTTGCCGCGCGCTCAACATCCCGGCGCGCTACGTCTTCGGCTACCTGCCCGACATCGACGTCGTTGCCTCCCCGCTGCCGATGGATTTCGCTGCCTGGATGGAGGTCTATCTCGGCGGCGCGTGGTCGACGTTCGACCCCCGCAACAACGAGCGGCGCAAGGGGCGGGTCCTGATCGCCCGTGGCCGCGACGCGCTCGACGTCGCCATGCTCACCACGTTCGGCCGCATCAACCTGGTGTCCATGACGGTTCGTGCCGATGAGGTGAAGGATGGAAGCTGACGCCGAGGGCGTCTACGCGCCCGACGCGATCGATTGGTCGCGCGTGCGCGCCGCGACCTACCGCATCGAGCAGCGTTTCCGGTACGAGTACCCGGGTCCGATCCGCGACTTACGCCAGCGGCTCGTGCTGGCGCCCCCGCGTGCCCACGGGGCGCAACGCCGGCTCGGTCACCGCATCGTCGCCAGCGTCCCCGGCCGTCAGCACGCCAAGACCGATGGCTTCGGCAACGTCGTCGCCCAGTTCGTCGTGCCGCACGTCGAGCGCAGCGTCGACTTCACGTTCCAGGCACTCGTGCGCCGCGAGGGCGCGGGCGAGCACACCGTCGACGCGTCGACGCTGCGCGACCCGCGGCTGACCCAGCCGCGCCGGCTCACCCGGCCCGACGAGGCGATGCTGGCCGCCGCCGCCGACCTGCGGGCCATCCACCCCAATCCCGCCGATCTGGCCGACGCAATCAGCCGTTTCGTGCACCGGCGCATCACCTACACCAAGGGTGTCACCGACGTCTTCACCACCGCGGCGACGGCCTACGCGATGGGCCGCGGCGTCTGCCAGGACTACGCCCACGTCATGCTGGCGCTGACCCGGGCCTGTGGCCTGACCGCGCGCTACGTCTCCGGCCACTTGCTCGGCGAGGGAGCGACCCACGCCTGGGTCGAGGTGCTCGTTCCTCGGCGCGACGACGCCGCGATCGTGCTCTCGTTCGATCCCACCCACGACATGCGCACGACGATCCGCCACCTGGTCGTCGCCGTCGGCCGCGACTACGCCGACGTCGCCCCCGTCTCGGGCAGCTTCGACGCCCCCTACGTCGGCCAGCTCCGCTCCCGCCACCGCGTCGACGTCGTCGGCCTGATCGAACACGCCGCCTAGCGCAGGTACGCGCGGGCCGCGTCTTGCCGCTGGGACGGCCGGTCGTGAACGCTCGGTCGACGCATTGCGGCGCTCCGGTGTTGGTTAGACGCCCTCTCCGGGCAAGACGGCAAGCGCTAGCTGAAGGGGGCGCGCGCGGTGCCTTGCACCGCTTCCGGTCGAACATGGGTTCTGGTAGGGGCATGCCTCGCTTTGAGCTCGTGACGTCGTATCCGTTGGCCGGTGATCAGCCCAAAGCAACCGAGCTGATCGCCGAGGGTATCCTGCGGGGTGACCGGGCGCAGACGCTGCTCGGGGTCACCGGGTCCGGCAAGACCTTGGCCATGGCGCGCATCGTCGAGCGGGTCCAGAAGCCGACCCTGGTGCTGTGCCACAACAAGACGCTGGCGGCGCAGCTGTGCGCGGAGTTCCGCGAGTTCTTCCCGCACAACGCGGTCGAGTATTTCGTCTCGTACTTCGATTACTACCAGCCCGAAGCGTACATCGCGCACACCGACACCTACATCGCTAAGGACAGCTCGATCAACGACGAGATCGAACGGCTGCGGCACTCGGCGACGCAGTCGCTGCTGACCCGGCCCGACACGCTGATCGTCGCCTCGGTCTCGTGCATCTACGGGCTCGGCTCGCCGTCGGACTATCTCGAAATGTCGGCCGACATCCGGGTCGGGCAGAGCCTGGATCGCGACGAGTTCCTGCGCAAGCTGATCGGGATGCAGTACCGGCGCAACGATCTCAACCTGGTGCGCGGGACGTTCCGGGTCCGCGGGGACACGCTCGAGTTCGTTGCCGTCGACGAGGAGCTGGTGCATCGCATCGAGTTCTTCGGCGACGAGATCGAGGCGATCAACGTGGTCAACCAGTTGACCGGCGAGTACGTCACCTCGAAGGACGAGCTGAAGATCTTCCCGGCCAAGCACTACATCACGCCGGAAGAGAAGTTGCAGCGCGCCGTTATCGAGATCGAGGACGAGCTCAACGCGCGGCTGCAGTTGTTCCGTTCCGAGGGCAAGCTGCTCGAAGCGCAGCGGCTCGAGCAGCGCACGCGCTACGATCTGGACATGCTGCGCGAGGTCGGCTACTGCAACGGCGTCGAGAACTACTCGGCGCCGCTGGCGGGGCGTCAGCCCGGCTCGACGCCGTGGTGTCTGCTCGACTTCTTCCCGCAAGATTGGCTGCTGCTGATCGACGAGTCGCACGTGACGCTGCCGCAGGTGCACGCGATGTACGGCGGTGACCGCTCGCGCAAGCTCTCGCTGGTCGAACACGGCTTCCGGCTCCCCTCGGCGCTCGACAACCGGCCGCTGACCTACGATGAGTTCGAGAACCACCTCAACCAGGTGCTCTACGTTTCGGCGACGCCCTCGACGTACGAGCTCGGCAAGTCGACCCAGATCGCCGAGATGATCATCCGGCCGACCGGGCTGGTCGATCCGGAGGTCGAGGTGCGCCCGACCCGTCACCAAGTCGACGACCTGATGGAAGAGATTCGCCGCCGTGCCGAGCGCGACGAACGCGTCCTGGTCACCACCCTCACCAAGAAGATGGCCGAGGACCTGACCGAGTACCTGATCGAGAACGGGATTCGGGTGCGCTACCTGCACAGCGAGGTCGAGACGCTCGAGCGGATCGCCATCTTGCGGGATCTGCGCAAGGGTCTGTTCGACGTGCTGGTCGGCATCAATCTGCTACGCGAAGGCCTCGACCTGCCCGAGGTCTCGCTGGTCGGCATCCTCGACGCCGACAAGGAAGGCTACCTGCGTTCGGGGACCGCGCTGATCCAAACCATCGGCCGCGCCGCGCGCAACGTCGAGGGCAAGGTCATCATGTACGCCGACACCGTCACCGAGTCGATGGCCAAGGCGCTCGGTGAGACGCGGCGCCGCCGCGAGATGCAGGTGGCGTTCAACCTCGAGCACGGGATCGAGCCCAAGACGATCCGCAAGGAAGTCCGCGACATCCTCGAGCTGGTCGGCGGCAGCGAGGGCGGCGCCGATGCGGCTGCCGCGGTGCGCGCCGAGAAGCTGCCGCGCGAAGTCGCCGAGGCGATGGCGAAGGAGATCGAGCGCAAGATGCGCGAGGCGTCGGCGAACCTCGAGTTCGAGACGGCCGCCGCACTGCGCGACGAGCTGATTGCACTGCGCCGCCAAATCGGCGGCAACGAGAGCGTGCTGTTCCAAGGCAAAGCACCCAAGGTCTTCCAGCACGCGCTCAAAGAGCTGATCGGGACCTAACCGACCGCATCCACATTAACGCGCCTTAAGGTGGTGCGTTTCACACTCTCCTCATGACGAGCACGTAGGTTCGCGCTGTCCTACGCCGTCCAATCTCAACGTGAGATTAAGGAGAAGAAGTTTGCGCCTCCACAGCGCCGCGCTTTCGCTTTGTCTGGGTATTGCGTCGATCCCCGGCTTCACACTCGCGGTCCCCGTGCCGGCGAACGCTCAGACGCAGAGCGGCTCGATATCCGGCAGCGTCGTCGGATCGCAAGGCGCAATTCGTGGCGCTACCGTGACGGCGAGCGGTCCCGTCACGCGTTCGGTCACGACCAACGCGGACGGCTCGTTCACGCTGGGCAATCTGCCGGACGGCACGTACGCCATGTCCGCTTCGTTCCCGGGTTACCAGCCCTTGCGCGGAGCGCAGGTCACCATCAGCGGCGGCAAAGCGCAGACACTCAGCGTGACGCTCGTCGCGCAGACGCTCAGCTCCTTGCGCACCATCGGCAGTACGGCCGTGACCGGCGGTCGCGGATCGACGGCGCTGAACACGACGGCGGCGGCGCAGGTCACGGTGAGCTCGCAGCAGTTCCAAGATCGCGGTGAGACCCAAGTCGCCGACTTGCTCGAAGAACAGCCCGGCGTGGAGCTGGAGAAGAACGATTCGGGCGCGCTCGGCGCCAATACCGAGATCGCGCTGCGCGGTGCCAACCCCTACGAGACGCAAGTCCTCATCGACGGCCATCCGGTCAACGGCGGCCGATTCGGCGACTACCTCCTGCAGTTCCTCAACCCGCTGCTGCTCAGCGACGTTGAAATCGACAAGGGGCCGGGCGCGTTCGGAAACACCGACGAGAACGCCGTCGGCGGTCGGGTCAATTTCCGCACGCCCTCGATCACCGCGACGCCGAGCGGAATCGTTCAGGCGGGCTACGATTCGTTCAACGGCAGCGAGTACGCCGCGCGCTTTTCGGACACGATCGGGAAGTTCGGCTTCCTGGTCGGTTACGCGTTCGACGGTACACCCGGTTACTTCGCCAACCAGCCGATCTACACGGTCGATCCGACGGGACAATACGTCCAGGGGCAGCCGCCGCCGCTGGCCGTCGTCGATCAAGCCGTGCAGTCGAGCGAGACCTATCAGAACCGTTCGGAGCTGGTGAAGCTCGGCTATAACTTCTCGACGACGACCACGCTGACGCTGGGGTACTTCGGGTCGCAGAGCTACGTCGATTACAGCGGCACCCTGGGCAGTGTCGAGCCGTATCACATCGTCGCCAGTTGCCCGGCTGCCGTGGGCTGTCAGGAAGGCAGCGGGACCATCTATACCAATCCTGCCGACGGCTTCCTCGTGGGCCAAACGATTCTCGCGGCCGACTATCCCAACGGCGACAACGTGTTCCAGGGAAACACCGTCACCGACAGCGAGCCGATCTTCACCGCCGATTTGCGCACGGCAATCGGTCCTGGGACGTTCCTGGGCCGGTTCTACGGCGGCTCGATTCGGCGCGTGATCACCGATCCGCAGGAAGTCACGCAGATCGCCTATTGCGCGAACCCCTCGTGTATTCCGGTGCCGTGCGGCGCGTCGGGTACGACCCTCGACTGCGACGACTTCACCGAGGCCGAGAGCGACGAGCTGCACGGCTACGATTTCGAGTATGACGTGCCAGTCGGACTGAGCACGCTGATCGCCTCGTACGACACGCACAACGACAAGAGCGGCTTCGTCGAGGACGGAGACACCTCGCTCGGCCTGCTCGTGCGCTCGCAGGTCCTCTCCCTGCGCGGCTTCGTCCCGATCGCCCCGCACCTGACGCTCGGGGTGGCAAACTACTTCAGCAATACGACGTTCGTGGGCAAGCACTACGACCCGGATGCGTCGCTGACATGGCAACCCAGTCGCAACCAAGTCATCCGCTTCTCGGGAGGCTCGTCGTTCGTCGCGCCGCCGGCCGGCTTCGTCTCGAACGTCGCCGGAGCGACCGGCCAAGACACCGGCGCCGTCCTCACGCAAGGCGAGCTGCACGTCACCGACAACCTGCGGCCGGAGTTCTCGACGAGCTTCGACCTGGGGACCGACTACCGCACCAGCAACGACTCGAAGATCACCCTCGATCTCTACAACACGATCGTGCAGAACCGGTTCGCGGACGACGTGATCAAATTCGTCCCACCGGTCACGGCGACGTTCAACGGGCAACCGGTCCAGGAGATCAGCGAGCTCTTCAATCAGGCCGACTCGCACGAGCAAGGGATCGAGCTGGGGTTCCTCAAGACGCCGCGCGTCGGCTTCGGCGGCAGCCTGGTGTTCGACTTTCTGCGTGCGTACGATTACGATACGATCCCCAACCCGATCGTCGCGCAGATCACCGGCATCTCCGCAAGCTCGAGCACGACCGGTTCGTTCAACGGCCTGAGCGACGAGGAAGACGGCTTCCAGATCCCCGGCTATCCCTACTCGCACGGTCACGCGGAGTTGAACTATCGCTTCCCGTCGGGTGCGAGCGTCGCGTTTGGCAGCACCTACTACGGCGACTACAACTCCTTCGGCGAGTCCGCGTTCGAGCTGTTCGACGCCCACGCGCGACTGCCGCTCGCGCACGGCTTCACCCTGCTGCTGAGCGGAACGAACGTGTTCAACCACGATGACGGTCGTGGTTTGTACGAGTTCGAGAACGGCGAGTACACGCCGCCGGCGGCTCCGGGGAAGACCGAGAGCCCGGTCAACCTCTTGTTCGCGCCACCGCGCCAGGTGACGCTGCAAATCTCCCATCCCCTCTGAACCCATCACATCGCTCGTGAAGGAACAACGCGTGCACCGAGTTCTCGTCGTGTCTTCCCTGCTGCTCGTCGCCGGCTTGGCGGCATGCAGCGGCTCCTCGTCCTCAGGAGGCGGCAACCCGCTTTCCGGCGTCGTGATCACCGAGGCGACACCAAGCCCCGTCCCGACTGCGACACCGGTCCCGACGCCGACCCCTGCGACCGACGTCAACGTGATCGCCGACCCGAGCTTCGCGACCGAAGGCGCGGCGGGCGCGTACAATCCGGCCACCGGGTGGACGCCGTGCACGATCGTGCAGCCAGCGGTCGGCTCGTCGACGCCGGTCCCGGCGGTCTCGCCGTCGTCGGCGATCGGCGCCATCCTCGCCTCGTCGACGACCTACCTCTACCCGCCGAGCAATCCGACGTCGTTCCTCGGCAACGACCAGATCAGCACGCCGCCAGGCAATTCCGATTCGACGCCGGCCCCCGTCACGCCGCAAGTCGATTCAGGCGATACCTACTCGGCGTTGACGTACGTCGGTGGTCAGGAAGGCGAGCTGTTCTCGAACGGATCGAGCTTCACCGGCGAGACGGGAGCGAACGGCATCTGCCAGACGTTCGCGGTGCCGACCGGCGCGACGATGACGCTGGCGGTGAACGAAGGCGGTACGGAGAGCGGCGTGCAGTACGGTCAACAAGAGGCGTATCTGATCCCGCAACCGAGCGGGACGCCGATCCCGGTCTTCGTCGAGCTGAACGACACCAATCACGACGTGTACAACGCCGTGCCGGGTGCAGGCGCGGTGACGACGATCAACCCGGCTACGCAAGGCGGGACGTGGGTCCAGCACGGCCCGTACAACCTGACGGGATCGCCGTACAACCTCACCCCGGGGCAAAGCGTCGAGCTCTTCATCGGCGTCGACGACAACGGGCCCGAGTTCGAGGCGCCGGGGGCGACCAAGGCCGGCTTCGGGGTCTTCATGTTCGTCGACAACGTCTCGGTCGTCGGCGTACCGGTCACGCCGGCGGCACACCATCGCGCCCCGGCTGCCGTCGTGCGTCCGCGGCACTAGGCGGCGCGGCGGTGCGGAGGCCACGGTAGGCCTCCGCACCGCACCCCGCCAAGTCCGCCGGTATGGCGGGTTATCAAGTCTACGTCACGTTTTCGG
>Ga0181531_10001508_pt1 | contig 14674 bp, 13 predicted proteins | sample PEATcosm2014_Bin_38_FD_119743 | JGI IMG/M metagenome (GOLD analysis project Ga0181531, IMG submission 119743) | Peatland microbial communities from MTU Mesocosm Facility, Houghton, MI, USA - PEATcosm2014_Bin11_10_metaG | ecosystem: Environmental > Terrestrial > Soil > Wetlands > Peat | place... | reverse complement strand
CTGGCCGGTGAAGCGATGAAGGAGTTTGTCGCCGCGCAGAGAAAGTTCCTCGACGTGGTTGCCGAGGAGACACGTCCCGATGCAAAGAAGGACCACACGAAGAAGAGCGAACGGACCGATCTGGTGGAGCTCGGCCGTGAGGCGACCGATTCGTTCATCCATGCGCAGAAGAGACTGCTGGATCTGGCCGGACAGCAGATGAATGTGAATACCCAGGCCGCAAGCCGCGCCCTGGACTTCAAGATGCCAATCCGCCTGATGCCGATGGTGGACATTGCCGGCGAAGGTGTCAGGAGCTTTGTCGACGCGGAGAAGGCACTTGTTGACTCCATGATGAAGAACAGAGTTCGCCCCAAGGAAGTGGTTGCGGCGGAACCCGCGAAGCGTCCTGGTCGCAAGGCAGCCAAGGCTACAGGTAAGGCCAAGGGCAAGCGCACTCGCGCCGCCGCGGCGACCACTGCCTGATCGATCATCAAGGGGGCTCTTAAGTGAGCCGTCGTTTCGGTGTGCCGTGCTTTGAGGGCGTGGCACACCGATTTTTTTGCGTTCTTCATGCGCAACTTACGCATCTAACAGGCGTGCAAAGTATAAAGCCGGACGACGTACGACGGCAGTCCTGGATATCGCTTTGAAGACGAAAAAGCGCTCGTCAAAAGTAGGCGGATCTCAGCGGCTTCTCAATATCAGAGAGGTTCCGAGCGAAGTACACATCGCAGAGGAAGGCGACCTTCTAGATCAGGAAGAGGCCGCACTCGTAATCTGGAAGGAAGCTCTTTTCGGCGCTGAACTGCTTCTTCTTCTCACGTCACCTGTTTATTTTGGCTTTGGCGTCCCGCGTGGCGACGGCTCTGCAGTCATTCTTCTTCCAGGATTTCTCGGTAGCGACCATTACCTTGGCCAGATGGGCTCATGGTTAACCCGGATCGGGTATCGGCCGTATCTGTCGGGTATAAGGATCAATGCAGAGTGTCCGAACCTCCTGATTCAGCATCGCCTGACGGAGACGATTAAGACCGCTTTAGACGCGACGGGAAAAAAAGTCCATCTGATCGGACATAGCCTTGGGGGTGTGATCGCCCGCTCCATCGCCGGACAACGTCCCGAGGACGTATCCTCGGTCATCACGCTCGCCTCTCCGTTCCGAGGAACCATTGCCCACCACAGCATATTAAGAGCTGCTGAATCGGTGCGGCGTCACATCCACGAGCAGCACGGAAAAGATGTGTTGCCCGGCTGCTATACAACTCGATGTACTTGCGCGTTCCTGAAGTCTCTTCGTCGCCGGGTGCCATGCTCTGTGATGGAAACCGCGATTTACACGCTGGATGATGGAGTGGTCGATTCAAGATGCTGCCGCACCGGATGTTCAGACAATGATTTCGAAGTTCCCGGAACCCACATCGGCCTTGCATTCAACTCTTCCGCATACAACATCATTGCAAGACGACTGGCTGAAGCGCGAGGTCTTGACTAGCTTCTCAGTCGGCATCTGGGATGAATTCACAAAAAATTAATCTGACTTTCTTCGCATTGCAGTACACTCACGCGCTATGCCAGGAGAAAAGCTAGTCTTCGAGCCCCTGCCGAGCGCCAGTGAAGAACACACGTTCCGACTGCAAGGTCCGTTAACCTTGAACAACCTCTTCGCGTTCCAGGCGGTATTGCGGGCGCAATCCGTCACCACCGTCCTTGATCTGGCTGGCGTGCCGTACATCGACTCGGCAGGCTTGGGAGTGCTCGTGAACAGCCATGTCTCTCGCCAGCAGCACGGACAGAAGCTGGTTCTGGTGGGCGTAACTGAACGTGTGCGGGAACTCTTCAAGCTGACGAAGGTGGACAGCGTTCTGGAAGTTTTTCCCGACCTTCCGGCCGCATATCGTGCGCTCGGCATATCCGAGCAGGGTATTGCCTGAACCTGCGCCCGGGGTTGGCGCGCGTGAGCATCTACTCCCGATGGGCGATGGTGTCGGGAGTGTGAGTAAACAGAGCTCGTCCACAGAGCTGCTGAACGCGAACTGAATTTCGCTGCTGATCCGGGCGCAACTCCGAAGCACACGAGCGCATCCGACGATGACTAGTTCAGCGTTCCTCAGGGCACCACACTCAGAGTCGTCAAAGATTTCCGCTAACCACCTTCGGGTTGCAGGAGCCATCCATGAAACTATCTCAGGCCGGGATGTTATTCCTCGCGCTAACGGTTACGGCCATTGCCGGACAAGCCCAGAACAGTTATCAACTCTTCGCACCCGTGAACACCCGGCTGTCAACGAACACGACGCCAACAGCATTCGGAACGTTGACCGTGAACCTGAACTGTACGGTTACTCCGATCACGGCCTCCGTCTCGTCCTCCTCGTCCACTTCCGCTTCACCGTCCGGCTACGTTTTCTCTGATAACTACATTGGTCTTACTGTGAACACCCTCTCACGGAAAAATATATGCACCGGTGGATTCACAGACGCTCCTGAGGGCGGCACGGATTGCTTCAATTCGGCTTACACATCCGCCTACCCCACCGTGCTCGGGGACGATCCAGACACCTTCGTGTCGACTTATGGAGTGCCGGGCCTGGACATCAGCTCAGACTTTGCTGCGGTGCCGAGTGGGACTCCGTTTCAGGCAAAATTTGAGCTGCTCGATTTCGGGACGGCGCTGGGGAGTTCCTCGGTGTGGCTGAATACGAATTGCACGAAGACTGGAATCGCGGCAGGCGGCAGTATCACTGGAAATCCGGTCACCCCGAATACTCCGACGCAAACGTTCTCTTTCGACGATATTGCTGGCCAGCGCGTGCAATTCATTGCTGACTATTCGGCTGGTGGTTCGACTGTGGCTCCGGACATAACCGTTCAGCCCAACACTTTTCCAGTAGTGAACAACCAGGGACTCACGCCCTCGGCATGGGCAGCCATCGTAAAAGGAACTTCCTTTGCCACGACCAGCTGCGTTCCAGATAGCGGTGAAGTCGATTCGTCAGGAAATCCTCTGTGCAAGTTCTCGACAATTCTTTGCACGAACACAGGAACTCCCGAAGGCTCAACCCCTGCAGGCGATAATTGTCCGCAATCGAAATCCAAGGACGTCCGAATGTTCCATGAATTCGACGCCGCCAGCAATACGTTCTCTCCGCCACCGAATGGCATCCTGCCGCCCGGCACAGGGATTGGCTTCCTGATGGGGAGTGATAACTGGCCCGGATCAAGTTGCGTTTTCGAAGGTCCAGAAACGGGCGTGATGTGTCCACAAAATCCGCTGACGTCCTTCCTCGGAGACTTCAAGAGCGGTTCAGGAGGATCGACGACGAACTCTACATTCATCGTGGTGGCCGGGGTGCCACTGCCTTACACGTTAGCGTGGTTCACGCCGAACCGTTTCGGTTGGAGCAATAACGGCAACATCACCGTCAACTTCCTTTCCGTGCCGCCCTTGCTGCTTCCGTCGAACAATAATGGTTTCATCGCTGCGCCCATCCAAACGCTCACGTATGGCATTGACGATCTCGCAGTCCCGGTCGACACATCGCTGCCGATTGCGGGGGACGTCACGCTGCCGAAATCCAATCCCGTGGTTTGCCCGCATGTGCCCACCAAGGGTGCTGAGCCCTTGCTGACATCAGACACCGTCTCGACGCTCTCCGAAGGAAGCCATGTGTTGCATTACTTTTCGACTGACTGCGCCGGGACAGAGGAACTGGTATTCACTCCGAACATCGCGAACCAGAATAGCTGGACCTCGTTCAAAACTCTGACAATCAAAGTCGACACTACGTTGCCCTTTGTGGTTGGCGGCGGCCCGACGCTCTCGCCGTCGGGCCTGACCTATGTGCTCAACCAACCTGTGTTTGCCAGCTACAGTTGCAGTGACCCTGCGGGCAGCGGTGGGGCCGCACCTTCAGGTGTCGTGGTGTGCGGACCTCCGGGCGCTCTACCGATTTTCCCAGTGGCAAACACGGGGACGCGCACTTCGAAGGTGAATACGTCCTCCCTGGGAACGAAGACTTTCACCGTGAATGTACAAGACCTGGCCGGAAATGTAGGAGTGCCGATGTCCGTTACTTACACGGTTGTTAAGAAATGAAGAAGTGAATGTTAAGAAGTGAACGGGGCGCTCCGATCACTCTGAGCGCCCCGTTTTTTCATTCATGCGTGAGCATCAGTTGTGCGCGAGAGTCGCTCCCGTGGAGCTACGGTGCGTGGCATCGGCGTACATTGTTCTAAGATCGGAGCGATCGAGCAGATGTGCGGCGCCGTCCTCCTTGCGCAGATCATCGAGCAAGACGGCAGACTGTTTGTAGTGTGCTTCCGCTTCGGGATTTCCTACCATTGCGTTCGCGAGCAGATAATGAATTCTCGCCGTCTGAGCCCGCAGGCCAAGGCGTTCGCTTTTGGTGAGAGCTCCTTCAAGCTGCGTGCGAGACTGATCGTAGTTCTTGCTTGCGAGCAGTGCTTCGCCAAGCGTGACCGCGCTATCGAGCGAGAGATATTGCAGTCCCGCGGCTGCTGCCTGTTCAGAGAGCGTGCGCAAATCGCGAACTGCGCTCTGGGGATGACCTTCTGCAATGGACACCTTGGCAAGGTTCAGCTTTGAAGTCAAAGCGCTGCCTTTTTCCGTGCTCTGCGCGGCGGCATGCAAAGCTTGCGAGTAAGACGCGCGAGCTCCTTTCATATCGCCGCCATAGAAACGAACATCACCCTGGGCATTCAGAACAGTTGCTTCCAGCGCAGAATTCTTCAACGCACGCGACAGTGCAAGCGGCTCCTCCAGCAGTGCTGCAGACTCATTTCCGCGTCCGGCCTGCGCCAATCCGCTTGCCAGGTCGGCCATGAACTCAGCGAGATCGCGATTGTGCTGCCCGGCATCGCGAAGGCTTTTCACCGCGTCCTGCATGGAGTTGATGGCTGCACCATAGCGCGCCTGGTAAAGGAAAACAGTTCCCATCTGGTTATAGACACCGGCGGCGTTCTGGATGTCGCCAGCCTTGCGATATAAGCCGAGCGCCTCCATGAACGATGCCAGCGCTTGATCGTAGCGGCCCATTGCGGTGTAGGCGTCGCCAAGGCTGCCCATGGTTTCGGCGATGTCGGCAGGAATGTTCAGCTTTCTGCGTATTTCCAGCGCCTGCTGCATATAGGTGAGGGCGTCGTCAGCGCTGCCTTTCGCAAGGTACACCAGGCCAATGTTATTCAGGCAGAGAGCCTCGTACTTGCTGTCACCGGTATCACGCTGGATCTGTAACGCTTCTTTGTACGACTGCAGAGCTTTCTCGTGTTGGCCGCGATCGGCCAGCAACACTCCCATATCGATAAGCGTATCGCCAACCTCTTTCTTGATTCCAATTTCACGCTGAATCCGCAGCGCCTCGGTGTAACTGGACATCGCAGCATCGGGCTTACCGAGCATGTTATCCACTTGCGCGGTTTCAATCAGGTTTCCTGCGAGGTTGCGCTTAAGACCTAAGCGGCGATTGATTTCCATCGCGTCCTGATAGCTGCGCAGAGCCGCGTCCGGCTTGTTCATTAACCGATAGGAGACTCCAATCGCCTGAAGCATTAGGGACTTTTGTTCCTGATTATCAAGCTGATCAGTGAGCGTGAGTCCGCGAGTCAAAGACTCAAGCGCGGCTTGTGGATCGTTGGCCTGGATTTCCGCGACTCCCGCACGCCACAGAGCTCTCACGTTCTTGGGATCGTTGTGCAATATCTTCTGAAGCTGCGCGCGGGCTTTGTCGATTTCGCCCTGATCGAGGTAAATGCCCGCGAGGGCGTACTGGATGTCGTTATTCTCTGGCCGCGAAGCCGCAAGATTTTCGTAAGCCGCAATGGCTTTCCCAGTGTCCTTCTGAATTGCGGCGTGTTGCGCATCAATAAGGTATTTTTCAGCCTGAGGAGATTGCCTGCTGAGCTCAACAGCTTTTCGCGACGACTGTTCGGCGTCGCCATCAAAGCCTAACTGGGCGTAGCACTGCGCCAGTGCAGAAAAGGCGAGCGCAAATGAACCGTCCTCTTTGGTCGCAGATTGAAAGCTCTTCAAAGCTTCCAGATACTTGCCGCTGTGGAGAAATTCCTCTCCCTGGTTGTAGTCGCGCAGTGCAGCCGGGGAAGCTGAGCGCGGAGAGAAGGAGCTGGATTGTAGTTCCTTGATGACATCCGGAGAGACGGATAGATTTTGGCGAACCGCATCGGCAATGCGATGAACTGCCGCAGGAATGTCGCTCTCATTCGCCGCCTCGCCGGTGAGAGAAACCTGGTGATCGGTTTTCAGGTTGTGCAGCGTCAGGTCGAAACGAATCTTCTCTCCAAGGCGCACGTATTGACCCCAGATCACGGTGTCCGCACTGCTGAATTCGGCAACGCGCCGCAGCATGGCCGGATCAAGCAGATTGTCAGGGGCGATCCGCAGATCGGAAAGAACCTGATGCATTCGATAGGGAGCGATGGTGCGCAGATGCTGCGACTCTCCCACCTCGGTGGTCAGCATTTCAGCAACGCTGCTGCCAATCCAGTTGAGCGAACCTTCGCCCGAGCCATTACGGAAGGGAAGTATGGCAAGCGAGATTGCCGATGCTGATACTTCCTTCGATGGATGCTGCGACGAACTTTTGGGCTTAGCAAAATGTTGGCGCAATCCGAATCCCGCAACAAGCGCAACCAGCAGCACACCAGCGCCCACAGCGTACATCCGCTTGCGATCCAGTGCAGGACGTCGAGAAGCAACTGCCGAGACTGTACCTCCGGCTGCCCACGCGTCGAGGTCTTTCACAATCTCGCCCGCGCTCTGGTAGCGTTGCGTGCAATCGCGCTCCAGGCACTTTGAGACAATTCTGCTGAGATCACGTGGAACGCTGTCGTCCACATCACTGGCCGGGATTGCCGCTTCCTGCGACCGCTTGATGAGGCTGGCGATGGCCGTGTCTGCCTGGTAGGGAGTTCGTCCAGTGAGCAGCTCGTGCAAAATCAGGCCGATGGCAAACAGGTCGCTGCGCGCGTCCAGCTCTTTGCCGAGAGCCTGCTCGGGAGACATATACTCCATGGTCCCCACCAGCGCGCCCGTCTGGGTCATGGTGGATGACAAGGTGCGCGCCAGGCCGAAGTCCATCACAACGACGCGCCCCTGCTGATTGCGCATGATGTTCTGTGGCTTCAGATCGCGATGGATGACGCCCTCGGCGTGTGCGGCCTCCAGGGCCAAGCATATTTGCCGTGCAATCTCCACGGCTTCACCCGGCGGGATCTTTCCTCTTTCGCTGATCAGCGAACGCAAGGTGACGCCGTCTGCAAATTCCATGGTGATGAACTTGCTTCCGGCATCCTCGCCGAGATCGTAGATTCGGATGACGTTGCGATGAGTAATCTGGCGGGCGAGAATCAACTCCTGTTTGAAGCGTGCCAGCATTTCGGTGTTGCTGGCCAGCTCCAGCCGAATTGTCTTCAAGGCGATGACGCGATCGAGTTGGTGGTCGGTGGCTTTGTAAACCGCACCCATGCCACCCTCGCCAAGCAATTCAATGATCTCGTAGCGCGCGGCGAGCACTGTGCCCGAAGGCAGATTGGCATTCGCCATCCTGCCGCCAGCGTCACTTCCACCAGCACTGCTGCTGGCGAATCCCGTCGCTCCTGTGTTTGCTACACGAGTAACGTCGGGATCATCTTTTCCATGTGCGGCCATGCGTTGCACTCCAATGCGTCGTGCAAATGCCTCAATGGCAAATTGGATGTCTCAAACAGGTGCTCTGCCGTACCCCAGTGCGGCAAGATTCTGGAAAGTATATACGGATTCAAGCAGAACGAACTCCAGATCGAGAGAAGATGGAGCCCGAACCCGGAGCTCTCGATCGACTTCGCTTGGCTGTGTGAAACGTGATTCGGCAAGGCGTGCATCAAACCAGAGAGATACTCACAATAGGCAAGCAGCGGGCGAGTAGACTGAAGAGGAAGGAATAAACACAAGATGACACATATGAAACTGCAAGCTGCTCTCGACGAGTTGGAACGGCTTTGTGAAACTGTAAAGGGATTCAAGGAGCGCAACGGCACATTGCCGAATCCAGACAGTGACGCCGGCCGTGCACTCTCTGCGCTGGAAACTTTCACGAGTGAACTTCACAAGCTCAACATCGCCAAGATCATCGGCAAGAATTAGACGACAAAGAACCTCCGCGCCGACGGATCTTCAAGTTCGCTTTCGGCCGAACTGATCCAGAAAGAACTCCTCCACCTCTACTGTATTGCTAATCGCCTCAGCGACTTGACTCCTTTTGTGCGCTCTCTCCTATACACCCAGTGCTCCGGGTGGTACGATTAGGAGCAATTGAATTGGATGGACGCGAGCGTATAGCGTCCTGCGAGCGACCGAACAAGCGCTTCCGGAAAACGTTTCTGCACACGAATCCCTCCGACTCACTCAGCCTGATCGTCAAAAGGAACACGAAACATCATGGAACAAGGAACAGTAAAGTGGTTTAACGATGCAAAGGGATTTGGCTTTATCAGCCGCCAGAACGGCGAAGATGTCTTCGTGCACTTTTCGGCAATTCAGGCGAGTGGCTTCAAGAGTCTCCCCGAAGGTCAGGCTGTGCAGTTTAGCGTAGTCAAGGGACCGAAGGGCTTGCAGGCAGAGAACGTTACCATCCTCTAAGCTTCCGAAAAAATCTGCAGAGAACGGCAGCCCCAGGCTGCCGTTCTTTTGTTTGCACTCTCAATTGAGCGGACAACTCCCGTTGCTGACGTAACCAGTCCGACGCTAACCACGACTCAATCGCGTGTTGGTGTGCCACTGCTGATTCGTGCAGTGACCTGGCTTGAGCTCTCACGCTGCTGAACGAGATTGTTCTTGAGTTTCGGTTTGGGCTGCTTCTTTACTTCGCGCTTTCCTGCGTTCTTATTTCCCATGTTTCCACTTTACCCCGAATAGTCCGCAACTGGTCCATAATGAACCTAAATGTGAGAAGCTGCATCTTAGATTATGATTGGTGCGTTGTAGGAAGGGGTTTCATGTGAGAAAAACAGTCGCCATTATGCTCTTCCTGGTTCTGGGCGTAGTCCTATCGCTTCCAGCCGGGGCACATGCCGATCAACGCTCGGCGCAACGCTCAGCGGAACGCAAGGCACAAAAGAACGCGAAGAGGTCTTTGAAGCAGCAAAAGCGGCAACACAAGAGAGACTTAAAGGCTTCGAAGAAAGCGACGCAGCAATGGAGAAAGCAACACCCCAATAGGTATTGACGCTGCACCAGAGCTGCCCAGCGCTTTGACTCTGAATGTCCAGTCGAGCGTGAGACGACGACTACAGGTTGGCGCGGCTTGCCGTCGGACCTGTCCCGTTTTCTAGCTGCGGAGCGATCGCAACCTGCGCTGGGGTCACGGGAATGACTCCCGGTTTCGCGTCCACAGCGACTTCCTCCTGCTGCGTTACGCCCGCCAGCCGATGCAATGCATCGTTGGTCGTATCCTGAATGCGATTGCCTGGATTGTGTAACATGCGAACCGCTTTGAATGCCTGATGGCAAAGCTCAAACCGATTCTGGCCGGCTTCCAAGTTCTTAAAGATACTATCTGAACGCATAGCGGCATCTCCTGAGCCATTTCTGACGCGGTTCGGTCACATTGAAGGGCTTAAACCATTTCAACCGTCAGGAGCGTCTCCTGCCAGATTTTGCACCTGCGGTCTTTGGCGTCTTTGGGCGAGCTTCGTTCACATTGATAGCCTTGCCATCCAAAGAGGTACCGTTCAGGCCAAGAATTGCTTTTTCGCCTTCGGGATCATTCGTCATCTCAACAAATGCGAAGCCTCGTCCCAAACCACTGTCCTGGTCCCGAACGATGTTGACCTTATCAACCTGTCCGAAAGTTTCGAAAGCGGTGCGCAACTGATCTTCCGTAGTACTCGTGTTCAGATTCCCGACATAAACGTTCTTCATAATCGCCTCACAAACTGGCTATTCAACTGTCGGTGTTTCTCAAACGAGTAAGGCAGGGTGGGGATCGCCGATGCCGCAGGTCGGGAAAAGAGACATTCAAACGCTGCCTGAGCGTAGCACACTAGCAGGTAGAGTGCTGCTCCAATCGCGTCTTAGCCGTGGCGGCGGAGCGATTCCACTAAGGCCCACTAGATACAACCTGTGAATGCCTTCCTTCCCTCAGAGAGTAAGATGAAAGACCGAGTTCCTGTTGTTCCATTGCACAGATACGAAGATCGACAATGCCTTGGTTAACTCTCCCGCTTATGCTGTTGTGCGAAGCCCCCGATCAGTGCCGTCGTTCTGTGATGGAGGAAGTTTGAAGCGAATCCCGCAACATGAAGTTCTGGATAGCGACTCCGTAAGCCCGCAAGAAGCCGTGGAATCGCTCGCTGATTTGCGCTGGGTCAATCGTTGGTTTGGTGGAGTGAGCACCACTGCGTTTCTGTTACGCACGGCCATGCGCAAATCTGGACTTCGTTCAGCCTCAGTGCTGGAAGTCGCGGCCGGAGACGGATATTCAATCGCACATGCCGTCAGATGGCTGAAGAACGAAGATTTGGAAGTCTCGCCACTCTGCCTTGACCGTCGTGAAGTGCAGGCTCCTGCCCACTGTTGCGATCATGCGGTGGTCGGAGACGCCCTGCAACTTCCATTTCCTCCCGCGAGTTTCGATTTTGTGAGCTGCGGGTTGTTTGTCCATCACCTTGCGCCAGCCCAGGTGATCGAGTTCATCAATGGAGCACTGAAGGCGGCGCGTCACGCGGTGCTCATCAATGACCTGCGCCGGAGCTCGCTGCACCTCGCGATGGTGTACGCAGGCATGCCAATCTTCCGCAGCCCTATCTCCTACGTCGACGGCTTAGCCTCAGTGCGCCAGGCGTACACGCCCGAGGAACTGCGCGAGATGATCCATCAGACGAACGCTGCTTCCGTGGAACTTCGCACACGATACCTGTTCCGCATGGGTGCGATTGTCTGGAAGTGAGCGGCTGAACCCCTAACGGCTGCTCCAACTACTCTCATTCCTCCATCTCAGCCAACGTGAGCACGGGCCGCATTCACGCAAAATTCATTTGACATATTGCAATTCGTAATATTAATATTGCAATCCGTTATATGAAGCTCGGGGAAAAACTACGATATCTCCGCCTCATGGAAGGCACTCTGCGCGGCCTCGGTCGCGAGATGACCCAGCAGGAAACCTCGCGCGCGATTCTGAAAGAAGCGGGCAAAGCGCTGAGTCAGAGCTACCTCTCGCAGCTCGAAGGCGGATCGCGTCCGCACCTGACCAACTCGACGCGCATGTTGCTGGCGCGGTTTTTCAAGGTGCACCCCGGCTACCTCGTGGACGATCCCGAGGGCTATCACACCGAACTGGTCAGCGACGCGAGAGTGTTGGAAGACACGCTCGATCTGTGGCTGATTGGTGGGGCAGAGCGGTTTAGGCGGGATCCAAAGGTATGCCACGCACTGCTGGAAGTTGCCAAGCATGAGGACTCGCGGCGCTGCATTGTTTTGCTCGGCGCCATCCTGGAAACCCCAAGCTTGGTGGACCGGTTGATGGAAGTACTGAAGCCCGAGGCCGTGCAGGATTCGCAGGATGAGCGCGAACGTTTGCGGAAAGGGAAGAAAGCAAAATGACGATTTCTGAACTGTATCTCACATGTTTCCTCGTCGGTTTTGCGCTGAGTGCGTTGTCGGTGTTGATGGGCGGCGTCCATTTGCATCTGCATCTGCCATTCCATTTCCATCTCGGCCACGTTGGACATGTTGGCCATGTATCACACGGCGGAGCCGGCGGGGCAAGTGGTGGAAGACTGCCGGCAGTAAACCTCGGGACCGTGACTGCTTTTCTAGCTTGGTTTGGCGGGCTCGAATATTTGCTCACGCGCCACACGCAGATCTACGCGCTGGCGGCGCTGCTTATTTCGATTGCGGGCGGCTTTGTAGGAGCGACGTTGGTTTTCCTATTGGTGACGCGAATGTTGATGAACTTTGAAGGCCCCATGGATCCGTCCGACTACGAGATGACCGGCGTGCTGGGCCGTGTGAGTTCCCGGTTGCGCGCAGGCGGAACCGGAGAGGTGATTTTTTCGCGTCAAGGATCGAGGTGCTCCATTGCAGCACGAAGCGATGATGGCACTGAGATTGAAAAGGATGTGGAAGTGATTGTAACTCGCTACGAGCGCGGCATTGCATACGTACGGCGCTGGGACGAGCTGGCGGCTTCGGCGGGCGTCGATGCCGGTTCATTAACGCAGTGAGTATTGATAACGGTTTGCGTGTGAGGAGGCAATATGGGATTTCAAATCCCGACTGACGTAATGGTGTTTGCAGTATTGTGCGTTCTTGTCATCGTGTTCGGCTTTGCGGCGTTCGCCAAGCTCTATCGCAAGGCGGGGCCGCATGAGGCGCTGGTGGTCTACGGATTCCGCGGAATGCGCATCATCAAGGGCAAGGGCACGGTCATCATTCCGATGATCGAAAACGCACGCGAGCTTTCGCTGGAGCTGATGTCATTTGATGTGGCTCCCAAGCAGGACCTTTACACCAAGCAGGGTGTGGCTGTAACCGTGGAAGCCGTGGCGCAGATCAAGGTGAAGTCAGACACGGAGTCCATTATGACGGCCTCCGAGCAATTCCTGACCAAGGGACCGGTAGAGCGCGAAGGATTGATCCGCCTGGTGATGGAAGGCCATCTGCGCGGCATCATCGGCCAGTTGACGGTGGAAGAGATTGTGAAGCAGCCAGAGATGGTGAGTGACCGCATGCGCTCGACCTGCGCCGAAGACATGAACAAGATGGGACTGGAAGTAATCTCATTCACCATCAAGGAAGTGCGCGACCAGAACGAGTACATCACCAACATGGGACGTCCGGATATTGCGCGCATCAAACGCGACGCCGACGTTGCTACGGCCGAGGCCGAGCGCGACACCGCAATGCGTCGTGCGATTGCCACTCGCGAAGCCGCGGTCGCCAAGGCGCAGGCCGATCAGGAGCGCGTGCTGGCCGAAACGCTTTCGCTGGCCAAACAATCCGAAGCGCAACGCGACCTCGAGGTGAAGAAGGCCGAGTACGCAGAGATGGTGAAGAAGCAACAGGCCACGGCAGACAAGGCTTACGAGATCCAGACCAACATCATGCAACAGCAGTTGGTGGTCGAGGCCGTAAAGGTGCAGCAGGCTGAGAGAGAACAGCAGGTAATGGTACAGCAGGCTGAAATCAGCCGTCGCGAGAAGGAACTGATCGCGACCGTTCTGAAGCCGGCCGAAGTCGAACGTCAGCGCATTGAGACTCTCGCGGGAGCAGAAAAGCAGCGCCTGATTCTTGAGGCTGAAGGCAAGGCCGCGAACATTCGCGAGCAGGGCGAAGCCGAGGCCGAGATCATCTTCAAGAAGGGTGAGGCGGAAGCCAAGGCGATGAATGTGAAAGCCGAGGCTTTCCAGGAGTACAACCAGGCGGCCGTGATCGACAAACTGTTCTCTGGCATGCCGGAGATTGTTCGCGCACTGGCCGCTCCGTTGGCGCAGGTGGATAAGATCACGATCGTTTCCACCGGCGACGGACACAGCGCAGGCATGAACAAGATTACCGGTGACATTGCCCAGATGGCGGCGCAGGTTCCGGCACTGTTCGAAGCTCTCTCAGGAATGAACGTGCAGGAGTTGATGTCAAAGGTACGGACAATTGGCGACAAACCGCCGAAGAACGGCGATGGTGGCAACTCGCTGTCGCAGGGCGCGGGTAAGTAACTGAAGCGGGAGGACGCGGTGCGTCCTCCCACTTGTAGAAAAAAGGAGTACGTTATGGCACTGCTGGAGCGAGTAGCGACGTTGATCCGGGCGAATCTCAATGAACTGGTAGATCGCGCAGAGGACCCGGAGAAGATGATCAAACAGGTCATCCTCGACATGCAGAACCAGTTCATGCAGGTGAAGACGCAGGTGGCGATTGCGCTGGCGGATCTGCATTTGCTGGAGAAGAAACAACAAGAAAACACCGCGCGCGAGGACGAGTGGATGCGCAAGGCGCAGTTTGCGGTCAGCAAGGGAGATGATCAACTGGCCCGCGCCGGACTGGATCGTGCCATGAGTTACAAACAACTGGCCGCGAACTTTGTGGAACAGATCGAAGACCAGAAGTCGCAAGTGGAAGTTTTAAAGGATGCCCTGCACGCCCTGGCAAGAAAGATTCAGGAAGCCGAGGGGCAGGCCGAAATGCTGATTGCCAAACATCGTCGCGCGAAAGCCGTGGGGCGCGCCGCAGAGGCACATCAGAACGCGTCATCCACTGACAAGGCCGGAGCCTTCCAACGCATGAGCACCAAGGTTTTGCGGCAAGAGGCGATCACGCAAGCCACGGTGGAACTAAGCGGAGAAGACATCGAACGGAAATTCGACAGACTCGAAAGAGAGCAGGAGATTGAGCGGATGCTGCAGGAGTTGAAGCAGCGTAAGGGCCTCAGCGCTTAGCCACAGATGCATTGCGAAGTGGTTCGTCAGCCCCGAAAGACGAACCACTTCGCCTTAGTCTTCCCATCCAATCACTAGGGCGTCAAAGAGCAAAAGCTAAGCACACTTCCTGATCAACAGAGAAACGCTGCTTGTGTAGCATGGAAGCATCTCTCATGCTCATCCGGGCCAATCATTTTCGACAGGTTGGCCCCCTTTTGCCTTCGACATTCGCCATGAAACTATTTGCCGCATTGTTACT
>Ga0181531_10001506_pt1 | contig 14694 bp, 13 predicted proteins | sample PEATcosm2014_Bin_38_FD_119743 | JGI IMG/M metagenome (GOLD analysis project Ga0181531, IMG submission 119743) | Peatland microbial communities from MTU Mesocosm Facility, Houghton, MI, USA - PEATcosm2014_Bin11_10_metaG | ecosystem: Environmental > Terrestrial > Soil > Wetlands > Peat | place... | reverse complement strand
CTGCACTGCACGCTCCTGGACCGCCGTTCGAGCCTGCCGCTCGCGGCCGCCCGGATCAGCTGCGTGTCACGGACCGAGCGCATGTCGGTCCACACGACCGATGAGAACGGGATCTTCGTCGCCCAGCTCCCCGAAGGCGTCTACGACCTGGTGATCTCGGCCCGCCACTACCTCTCGCTCTCGGTGCGTGGCGTCGGCGTCCTGGCGGGCTACCGGCAAGACATTCTGCGTGGCCTGATCCCCGGCGAGGGCGGGCGCGGCCTCGAGGGCGAGCCGTCGACGGCGATCGCCGGTTACGTCCGCGACCGAGTCGGCCAGACGGTCGGCAACATCGCGATTCACGTCAACTCGACCGACGGACGGTCGGCCTATACGACCCGCACCGACAAGATCGGCGCCTTCGTCCTCAACGACGTGCGGCCCGGGATGTACGATCTAGTCGCGCGCGCCGGCGAGCGGACCTTGGCCCTCGAGCACGTTCCGATCGCCCACGTGAGAGATCTCGTGCGCGTCGACCTCACCCTGCTGCAGACCTGAGCGCGGCCGCGCTCAGCGTTCGAGCGCGTCGACCAGCGGCGTCAGGTGTGCGCGCAGCCGCTCGCCGCGGCCGACGCTGCTGCGAAAGATCGGCTGACGCACTTGCGTCTTGCTGGCGGTGCGAATCGGCCGCGTCGAGGTGTTGAAGCGCAACGTCGTCTCGTCCCACGGCAGCTCGAGGAACGCGATCAGTGCGCGCGCCGAACCTTCGAGGTCGTCGACGACCCGTTCGTAGTCGATCTCGAAGAAGCGATCCGCCGGCAAGACCGCCCGCCAATGCTCCATGAGCGTCTCGTAGGCGCGGTAAAAGCGCCCCAGTTCGGTCAAATCGTAGCTGAAGTCTTGCCGCCCCTCGAACAGCGTCGTGTAGCACGAGAAGCATGTGTCGAGCGCGTTGCGGCGGACGTGAACGATGTGCGCGTCGGGAAGCAGCGCGTGGATCACCCCGGCCCGCAGGAAGTTCGCCGGCAGCTTGTCGACGATGCGCAGCGCATCGGGCGCGAGCGGTCGCACCGCCGCCAGATAGGCGCGACCGGCGGCAGCAAGATCGCGCGGCTCGGGGGTCTGCAGCAGCGCCGCGATGGCCGCCGGCAGATGCGCCAACTCACCGGCCGCGTACACCGAGGGGTGCGCGCCGAGAATCTGCTCGACGAGCGTCGTCCCCGAGCGCGGCATCCCGACCACGAACACGGGTACCTCCGAGCGTTCGCCGTGGGCGGCGCGCTCGAGGAACGCAGGCGTGACGCTCTCCGCGATCGAGCGCATGATGCGCTCGTCGTTCGCGACGTCGTAGTCGAGCAGCTCGCGCTTCATCCGATTGCCGACCGCGAAGTGCGCGAAGGCGCGGTCGTCGTCACCGCATCGCAGCGCGGTGCGCGCGGCGGCAAACTCCATCGCCAGCCGGTCGTCGTAGGCGCGCAGCCGCGGCGAGGTTGCCAGCGCGTGCTCGATCGCATCGACGTCGGCCGCGCTCGGCACGACGTCCGGCAGATCGACGCGCCCGTACCACGCCGGGGCCGAGTCCGGTTCGAGCGCCAGCGCACGGGTGAACGCGGCCGCGGCTTCCCTCGTGCGGCCGAGTTCGGTGAGGATCGAGCCCTTCTTCGCCAGCAGCGTCGCCACGGCGGGCGCGAGCGCTTCGCCCCGCTCGAGCGTTGCCAGCGCATCGGTGTGGCGGCCGACGACCTGCTGACAGACGGCGAGCATCTCGAGGGTGATCGGCTCCGTCGGCGCGAGCGCGGCGGCACGCTCGGCAGCTACCAGCGCTTCGAGCGGCCGTTCCGCTTTGAGCAGGCTACGCGCGTACGCGACGTGCGCGGTGACGTCGTTCGGGTGGGCGGCGACGACCTCGGCTAAGCGCGCGATCGCGCGGTCGGGGCCGTACAGCACGCCTTCGATCATCGCCAGCAGCGAGCTCGAGCCAGGCAGGCCGCCATCCAGCGCGACGGCGGCCTGCGCGTGCGCGAGCGCCTCGGCGGTACGCCCGAGGGTCAGCAAGACCAGCGCGGCTCCGGCCTGCGCCGGCGCGAGCGCCGGGTCGATCGCGACTGCTGCCGCATAGGCGGCGGCGGCCTCCTCGAACGCGCCGGTCGAGGTGAGGAGCTGGGCGACCTGGGCCTGCAGCGGCGCCGACTCGGGAGCGACGAGCGCCGCCCGCCGGGCGGACGCGAGCGCCTCAGGCAGATTACCGGTCCGGCGGTACAGCAGGGCGCGGCGGGCATGTTGTGCCGCCCCCGCCTGCGCGGCCCGACACGCCTGATCGACGCACGCCAGGCCGAGCGTCACCTCGCCCAGCTCGAAGAGCGCCGCGCCGACCAGGTCGAGGGCAATCCACTCGTCGGGCCAGGTGGACAGGATCGTTGCGGCGGCGCGCGCGGACGCTTCGCGATCGCGTTCCGTGCAATGCGCGCGGAACGCCAAGAGTGCCTCGGTGAGGGTCAACGCGGATCAGCGTACCGTTACAACTTTAAAACGATCTTGGCCGCCTCGCCGCTGCGCATCAGCCCGAACGCCCGGTCGTAGTCCTCGAAGTCCAGCTCATGGGTGATGATCGGGCCCAGGTCGACCCGGCCGCTGGTCACCAACGCTTGCGTCTGGTACCAGGTCTCGAACATCGTCCGGCCGTTGATGCCCAGGACCGTGAGGCCCTTGAAGATGATCCGCTCGGCCAGGTTGATCTCGACGTCGTCGGACGGGATGCCCAGCAGCGCCGCGACGCCGCCGTTGCGCACCATTTGCAGGCCGCTGTCGATCGCCGAGCCCGAGCCTGACATCTCGAGCAAGACGTCGGCTCCGTCCCCGCCGGTGCGGGCGACGATCTCGTCGACCAGGCCCGGCATGCTCGCCGAGAAGGTGGCGTCGGCGCCGACGCGCTCGGCCAGCTCGAGCTTCTGCGGGTTGACGTCGATCGCGAACACTTTCGCCGCGCCGGCGGCCCGCGCGACCGGAATCGCCATCAGGCCGATCGAGCCGACCCCGGTGATCACCACCGACTTGACCGAGACGTCGGCGGCCATCACGGTGTGGACGGCGTTCCCGAGCGGGTCGAAGACGGCCGCCCAACTGTCGGGGATCGACGGGTCGAGTTTCCAGACGTTCGCTTCGGGCATGCGGATGTAGTCCGCGAACGCGCCGTCGGTGTCGACGCCGATGATCTGCACCCGCTCGCAGATGTGGGCCTGGCCGGTCCGGCAGAGCGAGCAGATGCCGCAGGCGAGGTGGCCTTCGGCCGAGACGCGATCGCCGACCGCAAACGCGGTGACCGCGCTTCCGATCCCCGCGACCGTCCCCATGAACTCGTGACCGATCGTCGTGGGCAGCTTGACCCGCCGCTGCGCCCAATGATCCCAGCCATAGATGTGCAGGTCCGTGCCGCACAAACCGACCGTGCCGACGCGGATCAGCACGTCGGTCGGCCCGATCGCGGGCACCGGGACGTGTTCGAGGGTGAAGCCCGGCGCGGCAACGGTCTTGCGCAGCGCGCGCATCGTAGCGGGGATCGCCGACGCCGCCACGGGGCGCTCGGCAGTGGTCGAAACGGTCATCCCGCCAATCTTCGCGCCTCCCGCTCCGGGCCGCCTTTCGACTCTTCCTTTTGGCGGACCGCAGCGTCGCGAGGACCGCGAAGGCTTCGGCGAAGCCGAAGCCACCTAGCCGAAGCGGCCGGTGATGTAGTCTTCGGTGCGCTTCTCTTTGGGGTGGGTGAAGATCTGGCTGGTCGGACCCACTTCGACGATCTCGCCGAGATGGAAGAAGGCGGTGTCGTCGGAGATGCGCGCCGCTTGCTGCATCGAGTGGGTAACGATGACGACCGTATACTGCGTCTTCAGCTCGACGATCAAATCTTCGATCTTCGAGGTCGCGATCGGGTCGAGCGCCGAGGCCGGCTCGTCCATCAAGAGCACTTCGGGATTGAGCGCGATCGCGCGCGCGATGCACAGGCGCTGCTGCTGGCCGCCCGAGAGGTCGAGTGCGGAGCGGCTGAGGCGGTCCTTGACTTCATCCCACAGCGCGGCGGCGCGCAGTGCGCGTTCTGCCGTCTCGGTCAGCACGTGGCGATTGCGCTCGCCGTGGATGCGCGGCCCGTACACGACGTTCTCGAAGATCGTCTTGGGGAACGGGTTGGGGCGCTGGAAGACCATCCCGATGCGGTGCCGGATCACCACCGGATCGGCGTCGGAACCGTAGATGTCCTCGCCGTCGAGCAGGATCGTGCCGGTCACGCGCGCGCCCGGGGTGAGATCGTGCATGCGGTCGAGCGCGCGCAGGAACGTCGACTTGCCGCAGCCCGAGGGGCCGATCAAGGCGGTGACCTGCCGCGCCTTCATCGCGAGCGAGGCGTCCTTGATCGCCTTGAACGTGCCGTAGTAGACGTCGACGTCGGAGGCGACGAGCTTGTCGGTCGTCGCGGTGGTGGAGCTCGTCATCTCGATCATTCCGCTCTCCCGGTGAATCGTTTGGTCAACTGGCGGCCGACGATACGCGCCGAGACGTTGAAGAGGAGCACCATGATCAACAAGACCAGCGCCGAGCCGTTTCCGATGCGCGCGACGTCGGGGACGATCGACTCGGAGTGGGTGTACCACAAGTGCACCGCGAGCGTCTCGGCCGGACGGAACGGGTTGAGGCTGTAGGGATTGTTGAACGGGACGCTCAGGCCGGCGGTGAAGATCAGCGCCGCCGTCTCACCGAAGATGCGGCCGGCGATCAGCACGATACCGGTCGTCAGCCGACCGATCGCACTCGGCAGCACGACCCGGGTGATCGTTTGCCACTTCGTCCCGCCCAGGCCCATCGACGCCTCGCGCAACGTATCGGGGACGCTCGCCAGCGCTTCCTGCGTTACCCGCATGAGCGCCGGCAGGTTCAGCAGCGTGAGCGTCAGCGCGCCGCCCAGCGCGGTGAAGTGCCACTTGAACAAATACACGAACACCAGCAGCCCGAACAGACCCATCACGACCGACGGGATGGTGGCCAGCGACTCGGCGCTGAACTGGACGATGGTGCGGAATCGGCCCGCGTGCTCGTACTCCTGCAAGTACACGCCGGCCGCGACCGCGATCGGCACGGTGAAGATCAGCGTGAGGATCAGGATGTAGAACGAGTTGTAGATCTCCGGGCCGACTCCGCCGCCGGCCGTCGTCTCCTGCGGCATGCCGAAGATGAACGCGGGCGTGAGGGCGCTCCAGCCCAGGTAGACCATGTAGATGACGAACGCCGCCAGCATCACGATGATGCTCGAGGCCATCGCCCACAGGACGATCGTCGCGATCGCGTCGGCGGCACGTCGGCTGCGGACGCTTCCGCTGGCAGTGACGCGGCGAACCGGGACGGTCGCGCTGACCCCCGCCATCAGTTGCGCTTTCGCAGGGCGAGCCGGACGAACACGATCAGCAGCATCGCGATGACCAGCAATAGGAACGCCATCGAGAAGAGCGCGTGCTCGAGCAACGTCCCTTCGGTCGCGCCCGGCATGTCGGTCACGATCTCGGTCGTCAGCGCCGCGGTCGGTGCGAAGATCCCCATCGGCAAGCGGGTCGCATTGCCGATCACCATCTGGATCGCCAGCGTCTCGCCGATGGCGCGCGCGATCCCGAGGATCAAGGCCACCGCCAAGCCGCTCGACGCACTGGGCACCAGTACGCGCATGATCGTCTGGAAGCGGGTCGCGCCGAGTGCGAGCGAGCCTTCTTTGATCGTGGGGGGCAGCGAACGAAACGCGTCCTCGCTCAGCGTGATCACGGTCGGGAGGATCATGATCGCGAGCACGATGCCGGCGGCGGCCAAACCGAAACCGCTCGGCGAGTTGGTGTGCGTGCGGATCAGCGGGACGAGCAGCGTGAGCCCGAGCCAACCGTAGACGACCGAGGGGATGCCGACCATGACTTCGATCGCGGGTTTGAGCAGCTGGGTCATCCGATACGGTGCGATCTCGGCGAGGAAGATGCCGACGGCGATTCCGAACGGGCCGCCGACGAGGATCGCGAACAGCGTGACCGCGAGCGTCCCGATGATGAACACGCCCGAACCCACCTGCCCCGAATCGGGATCGAAGCTGGTGCTGAACAGGAACTTCCAGAGCGGGAACTTGTCGACGTAGAACGTCTTCGTCCCCTCGTAGGCCAGGTAGAGCAGCAGCGTCGCCATCGCGAGGATGACGAAACCGGCAGCAACACGCAGGCCGATGACGGCGATGCGCTCGGTGCGGTGCGAGCGGCGGGCTTGGACGGCGATCACGCGGCGACGGTGCTCCGGAAGAAAGACCGGAAGGGCGACTGCGCCAGCCGCCCTTCCGAAGCCTTCAGGTTCAGAAACCGCTCAGCGGTCGGTCTCTTTGACCTTCATCGAGCTGATCAGGATGAAACCATCCCGCTCGACGAGGTCCTTCGAGCCCGCCACGAAGTCGATGAACTTGGCGACTTCACCGGTCGGTTCACCCTGTGTGAACATGTGCTCGTACGACCAGTCGGGGTACTTGCCGCTGCGGATGTTGTCGTCCGTCGGCGCGACGCCGTCGATCTCGAGCTCGTTGAGACCCGAGCCGCGCGTGCCGCTGAACGCAGCGTACGAGATCGCGCCCGGCGTCGTCTTCACGACGCTGACGACGGTCCCGGTCGCGTCCTCGACCTGGCTGCTCTCGTCGATCACGGCCGAACCCATGATGGTCTTCGTGAAGACCGCGCGAGTACCCGAGTTCCGCGGACGGTTGATGACCACGATCTTTTCGTCCGCACCACCGACCTGCTTCCAGTTGGTGGTCTTGCCGGAGAAGATGCCCTGGAGTTGGGCCTTGGTCAGCCCCTTGAGCTTGACGTCCGGGTTGGTGACGACGGCGAAGCCGATGACCGCGACCCGGTTGTCGTGCAGCTCGGGGTGCGCCGGCGCCTGAATGTCGGAATCACCGATGTCGATGGCCTTGGCCGCGACCTGGTTGATTCCGGTACCGGACCCGCCGCCCGAGACGCTGATCTGAACGTCGGGATGGGCCTTCTGATAGGCTTCCGACGCGTCTTTGACGAGCGGGAGCAGGGCCGTCGAGCCGGCGATGGTGATGCTGGTGTTGGCGAACGCCGGCGCGGTCAGCGCGGCGGCCGAACACCCGACGAGCAGTGCAGCGAGTGCTGCGTTCCGCTTCACGTGAATGGACCTCCGATAGGCATGATGACAATGGCCGTCGGCATGGGCGGCCCTAGGCATCGTCCCAAGCCGAACGTAAGTGAAGCTTAAGGGCATCTTAAGACGCCTTAATGTTCGGCCACCCGAGGCTCGCTCGGCGAGGGAATTCGCATCGTAAAAGTTGCGCCTCGCCCGTACTCGGACTCCGCCGTCAGCGTGCCGCCGTGCGCCTCGACCAAGTTGCGGGCGATCGAAAGTCCCAGGCCCGTGCCGCCACGCTCGCGCGAACGCGACCGATCGACGACGTAGAAGCGCTCGAAGATGCGCGGCAGGTCGACATAGGGGATGCCTGCTCCGTTATCGCGCACCGCGAGGACGGCGTCCTCGCCGGAGCGACGCACGTCGACGATGACCTTGCCCTCCGCCGGCGTGTGACGCAACGCGTTGTCGATCAGGTTGACGACGACTTGGATCAGGCGGCCACGGTCGGCCTCGACTTCGACCGCGGCCGGTGCGTTGAGATCGAGGTCCACTTCGAGCGCGTCGGCCCGCTGGGCAAATGTGTTGAGTGCCGTGGTCGCGATCTCGCCCAGATCGAAGCGCTCGCGGCGCAGCGGAACGGTGCCGGACTCCGAGCGCGCGAGTTCGAGCAGATCTTCGACCAGTCGCACCATCCGTTCGACTTCGTCGGCGACTTGCGGAAGGAACAGCGCGCGCGCCTCGGCGTCGTCGTCGGCGAGGAGCACGGTCTCGAGCATCAGCTTCATGGCGGAGAGCGGCGTGCGCAGCTCGTGCGAGACGTCGCTGATGAACTCGTGCCGCACGCGTTCGGCGGCGATCAGCGCGGTGCGGTCGGTCGCCAGCGCCATCGCGCCCCCGTCGAACGGCTGCACGGTGACGGCGACGTAGCGCTCGCGCACGCCGGTGCCGAAGGTGACGTCGCGCGTGCGCGTCTCGCCGAGCAGCGCCGCGTGCGCCATCCGCTCGAGCAGCACCGAGGGGATGACTTCGATGAGCGCGCGGCCGATCGCGCGCTGCGGATCGACGCCGAACAACGCGCCGGCAGCGGCGTTGAAGGTGCGCACGCGCCCGCGCGCGTCGACGATGAAGGCCGGGAACGGCAGGACGCGCACGAGACGCACCGCCGGCTCGTCGTCGCGCGGCTCCGTCGTCGGCTGCTCGCGGCGCGCCCGCTCGGGCCGCGCCGCGACGCCACGAACCAGCGCCGCGGCGGCACCGCCGACCGCCAGGCCGAGCAGCGCGCCGATCAGGCCGCCACCGACCTCGGGCGCGATCACTCCTTGAACATGTACCCGCGGCTGCGCACGGTGATGATGTGCCGCGGGTTGTTCGGATCGACTTCGATCTTCTCGCGCAGCCAGCGGATGTGCACGCTGATCGTCTGGTGCTCACCCTCGAAGTCGTAGCCCCACACCTTCTCGAGCAGCATCTGGCGGGTGACGATGCGACCGCGATTCTCCATCAGCACGTGCAGCAGCCGGAACTCCTTGGGCGCGAGGGCGACCTCGCGTTCGCGTACGACCAGCCGCTGGCGCGCGGGGTCGATCGTGATCGTGCCGGCGGTGATCGACTCGTCGCGTTCGTCGGCGTCGACCTCGACGCGGCGCAGGCGCGCCTTGATGCGCGCCATGATCTCGCCCAGCGAGAACGGCTTGGTGACGTAGTCGTCCGCGCCCAGCTCGAGCGCGAGTACCTTGTCGAACTCCTGGTCCTTGGCCGTGAGCATGATGATCGGCACGGTCGAGGTCTTGCGGATCTCCTTGCAGGCCTCGATCCCGTCGAGCAGCGGCAGCATGATGTCGAGCACCACCAGGTCCGGGTGCTCGGACTGCGCGAGCGCGATCGCGGTCCGGCCGTCGCCGGCCGTCGTCACGGCGTAGCCGTTCTTCTCCAGGTTGTACCGCAGCGAGTGGACGATCGCTGCCTCGTCGTCAACCAGCAGGATCTTCTTGCGCGGCGCTAACACGGCCGTCACGCGCGCGCACCCTCGAGGGCTTCGAGCGCGACGCGAACGCCGAAGGTCCGCTCGAACAAATCGGCTCTCTCCATCGCCTTGACCAGTTCGCCCGTCACATCGCCGTCGGCCTGCGCCGAGATCAGAACTCGCCCGCTCTGTTGAACGGCTGCGACTTCGGTCACCGTCCCTAGGTGCCGCACGTCCAGGCCGTCGGCGATCCGGAGCAGGGAGGCGAGCATCTCGACCCGGCGCCGCTCGGGCGGGGTGAGCGCCATGAACTCGGGGTGCGTCACGCGCGGCATCGCCTTGCGATAGTAGCGGGCCACCTGCGCCACGATCTCCCGTTCGTCGTCGCGCCAGCCCTCGAGCGGCGTGTTGCGAATGAGGTAGGCGGCGTGCTTGTGGTGGCCGCTCTCGGCCACGAACCGCCCGATCCCGTGCAGCATCGCCGCCGCCCACAGCAGGTCGCGGTCCGCCGGGGGCAACCCGTGTACGGGGGCGAGCCGTTCGAACAGCTCGAGCGCGAGCCGCGCGACCAGCCGCTGGTGGCCGCCCAGGTGCTCGTAGCGCGAGGCCATCTTCTCCACCGCGTCGAGGCGGCGCGCTCGCGCGTCGCCGAAGCGGTCGGCGAGGGCACGGTCGCGCCGCGCCAGATCGACCACCACCCCGTCGCGCAGCGCGCGCTCGCAGACCACGATCGCGTCTCGGCCGAGGTGCGCGAGCACGCCGATGAGGATGGCGTTGCCGGCAACGATGATGTCGGCCCGGCGCGGATTCATCCCCGGCATGCGACGCCGCTCGGCCTCGCTCATCGGCAGCATCAGCCGCTGCAAAGCTTCCAGTCGCGAGCGCTGCAGCGTATAGCCGTGGACGCGCTTGAGCGCCAGACCCCGCGCGGCCGCGTCGAGCGAGGCCAAGCCCATGATCGTGCCGGATGTCCCCAGCGCCAGGTCGAGCTGGTAGTGGCGCACCCGCTCGGCGAGCGGCGCGATGACCTCGGCGATGTGCTCGTCGAGCCGTCGCGCGGCGCGGATCGGATCGCCGTGCCCGCGCAGGTACGCATCGTACAGGCGCAGGCTGCCGAGCTTCACCGAGTCGACCAGGTAGGGGCGCTCGCCGTCGGCGACGACGATCTCGGTCGAACCGCCGCCGATGTCGATGATGCACGCGACCCGGTCGTAGATCGGAAAGCCGCTGGCGACGCCCAGGTGGATCAGGCGCGCTTCTTCGCTGCCGTCGAGGATCTCCAGCGGCACGCCGGTGCGCGCTTCGACCAGCGCGCGGAACTCCTCGCCGTTCTCGGTCTCGCGGACCGCCGAGGTCGCGACCGCCCTCACCCGTTCGGCGCCGCGCACGTGCGCCGCTTCGACGAACCGCGCGATCGCGTCGACGCCGCGCTCCATCGCCTTGCGCGAGAGGCGTCCGCTCTCGAGCGCGTCGTCGCTGCCCAGACGCACCATCTCGCGCGCCTTGTAGACGATGCGCGAGGTGTCGAACGCCGCGTCGAGCTCGACGACGATCAGGTGGATCGAATTCGTGCCGACGTCGATCGCACCGAACAGCATCGCCGAGCGGTCGCGCTAGACGGGCGCGGGCTGCGCGACGCGCACGCCGGCGGCGCGCTCGTAGAAGGTCGCGACGCTCGAGTAGTCGTCGCTCCCGTGACCTTCACCGGAGACGGCCGTGTAGAGCTGATATGCGAGCGCCGAAGCCGGCATCGTCGCACCCACCGCGCGGGCCGAATCGAGCGCCGCTGCCAGATCCTTGCGCAGCAGATCGAGCATGAAGCCCGGCTTGTGCGAGCCGGCCAGCCAACTCTGCGGCAACCAGTTCTGCAAGAGGTAGTTCTGGCCGGTCGCGGTGAGGATCACCTCGCGCACCTTGGCGACGTCGGCGCCCGCTTTCGCGGCGAACGTCAGCGCTTCGGCGTTGGCGATCATGATGTTCGAGATCAGGATCTGGTTGACCAGCTTGACGACCTCGCCCATCCCGACCGGACCCAGGTGCGTCGGCGTCCCCATCCCGAGCAAGATCGGTTCGGCGTCGCGGAAGTCGTCGTCCGACGCACCGACCATGATCGTCAGCGTCCCGCTGGTCGCGCGCGCCGGGCCGCCGGACACCGGGGCGTCGACGAAGCGCAGCCCCTTCTCGCGCAAGCGCGCATCGAAGGCGCGCGTCGCGACCGGCGAGATCGTCGACATGTCGATCACCAGCGTGCCGGCCTTGGCGCCCCCGATGGCGCCGCGCTTGCCGAAGAGCACCTGTTCGACCTGGGGCGCGTCGGGGACGCACGTCACCACGACCTCGCTGGCGGCGGCGACGCCGGCCGGATCGCCGCCGTCCTGCGCGCCCAGTGCGCGCAGCCGCTCGAGCGGCTCGCGGTTGCGGTGGGCGCAGACGCTCACCGCGAACCCCGCGCGCAGGAGCGAGGCGGCCATCGGCTCGCCCATCGCTCCGATCCCGATCACGCCGACGTGCTTCACGCGCGGCCCATTCCGTCAAGGTCGTCCACGCTCCCCCGCGAAGCTCGGCCCGATGGCCGCCACCACCGAACTCGTCCCGCACGCCGCGCCGATCCGCCATGATTGGACCGATGCCGAGCTGCAAGCGCTGGCCGACCTGCCGCTGCTCGACTTGGTCTACCGCGCGGCTGGCGTGCACCGCGCACACCACGATCCGGCCGACGTGCAACGCGCGACGCTGCTGAGCGTGAAGACCGGCGGCTGCCCCGAAGACTGCGCGTACTGCCCGCAGTCGGCGCGCTACGCGACCGGCGTCCGAGCCGAGGCCCTGCTCGACGTCGAGGTCGTGCTGGCCGCGGCGCGCGCGGCGCGCGCGGACGGTGCCTCGCGGTTCTGCATGGGCGCGGCGTGGCGCTCGGTCAAGGACGGTCCCCAGTTCGACGCCGTCCTGGCGATGGTGCGCGGTGTGCGCGGGTTGGGAATGGAAGCCTGCGTCACGCTCGGTATGCTCGAGCCGCACCAGGCGCGCGCACTCGCCGATGCCGGCCTGACCGCCTACAACCACAACCTCGACAGCGGCCCCGACTTCTATCGCGAGATCATTCACACGCGGACCTACGAGGATCGGTTGCGCACGCTCGACGCCGTCGACGCCGCCGGCATCGGCGTCTGCTGCGGCGGGATCGTCGGCATGGGTGAGACGCGCGCCGATCGGGTCGCGATGCTCGGCATCCTGGCTCGGCGCGATCCGCATCCGGAAAGCGTGCCGATCAACGCGCTGGTCGCAGTCGCCGGAACGCCGCTCGGCGACCGGCCGACGGTCGACGGTTTCGAAGTCGTGCGTGCGGTCGCCGTTGCGCGCATCGCGATGCCGCGCGCGCGGGTGCGTCTCTCGGCAGGTCGCAAGGAACTGGGGGCCGGCATCCAGGCCCTCGCGTTCTTGGCCGGCGCGAACTCGGTCTTCGCCGGCGAGAAGCTGCTGACGACGCCGAACGCCGCACCCGACGACGACGAGGCGTTGTTCGCCGCACTCTTCTGATCCGATGCGGGCGCTGATCGCGTTCGTGCGGCTCTCGCGCCCGCTGTTTCTCTACGGCGGCATCGCGGGCGTCGGGCTGGGTGCCGCGATCGCCGCGTGGAGCGGCCACCCGATCGGGCTCGCGACGTACCTGTGGGTGCAGGCGATGGTCACCGCCTTTCACCTGATGGTCCACTACGCGAACGACTACTTCGATCGCCACGGGGACGTCGCCGGACGGGGCACGGCGTGGTCGGGCGGCAGCGGGATCGTGGTCGCCGGCGGCGCGCTGGCACCGCGGGTAGCGCTCGTCGCGGCGCTCGTGTGCGCGGCGATCGGTCTGCTCTGCGCGGCGCGCTTCGCGGTGGTCGGCAATCCGCTCGTCGCGCTGATTGGCCTCGCGATCCTGGCGGGCTCGTGGATCTACTCGGCGCCGCCGCTGCGGCTGGCGGCGCGTGGCTGGGGCGAGTTGGACGCGGCACTGGTCGTCGCCGGGCTGGTCCCGGCGGCGGCCGACGCCGCGCTCGCGGGCCGGCTCGACCCCGTCCTCTGGCTCGTGCTGCCGGGCCCGATCGTCACCATGGTCGTGATGATGCTGTCGGTCGAACTGCCCGACTGGGCCGACGACGCCGCCAGCGGGAAGCGCACCTGGGTGGTGCGGCTGGACCCGGCGACGATCTGCTCGCGGCTGCCCCCGACGGTCACGTTCGGCGCGCTGCTGACCGTCTCGAGCCTCTTCCACGCGGGCGGCAGGTCGGCGGTCGCCTGGTGGCTCGCGGCGCCGGTCATCCTGTGCGCGCTGGCGCTCGAGGTAGCCGCCTGGCGAGGCGAGCGGCGGCCGGCGCGGGTCGCGCTGGGCGGCGTCGCGCTCTACGCGATCAGCGTCACGGCACTGGCGGTCGCCTACGGTCTGGCGGCCACCCGCTGACGAGGGCCCCACGCGTCGAGCAGGACCCCGAAACGCTCCTCAGGGAGCCGTCCGCACGACCAGTTCTTGAACGGCCGCATTGCGCCCGGCGATCGCAGCTTCTTCAAGACGCGCGCGAAATTTCGCAAGAGCCTCGTGAAGCGTCGCGCCACGACCCTCGAGCTCACCATCAGCCCACCGCGCGACCGCCAGTCCGTCCTCGACGCTGATCGAGAGCGTGATGGCTCGGCGCAAGCGATACTCGCCGTTCAGCGCAGCGAACGCCAGTTCGCCACCCTCCGGCTGAGTCATGAACGCTGATTGGGCTTCCTCGGCTTGGGATGCGGCGCTCGACTGTACTGCCAGCTGCGTCGCAGTCCCGGCGACTAGGGAAGCGATCATGATGGAGCTCCTGGACCTTGCGGAGATGGTGGTTGTTGGGGCGGGGGACTGACGATCGTTACCGGTCGCATCCCAAGAAGCTGCCCATTCCCGTAGATTCTGACTTCAGCCGTTGATGGCGCTGTGACCGGAAAGACGAGGACACCTTGAATGAACGCCGTGCCCACGGTTCCTATCGGAGGCGGTTGAACGTGAGCCTTCCCAATCAGTTGTCGGACGCCGAGAGGATTGCCCTGAGGGTAGCCCACCGTCACGAATTCGAGGTCGAAGACCTCCTTCACGCCTGCCAACATGGTGACGATCGCGCCAGGCACGATGACCGGGAACGTCGCGGCGGTCAAGAAGTCGAAGACCCCCGAAAATATCGCCTTCCCGTTGTTAAGCCGAATCCAATGGAGTCGCATAGCACGATGGCGACGCAGACCGGAGGATCGGTTTTGAAGCCGCGAACGGGCGGTACACCTGCGCTCATCGTATGCTATCCTTGTTCAGTGAATGAAGCGACCCCACCTCGCGAACGAGGCCTCGCCTTCAAATAGGGAAGTAAGCCTCACGACTGCCGTCGTTGCACCCGGAACACGTCTGCGGCACAATGGGCATATGACTACCCCCTCGGTCCCGGAGCGCATCGAAGCGGCCCTGGACCGGATCCGCCCCGCGATCCGCCGCGACGGCGGAGACGTCTGGCTGATCAACGTCCAGGACGACGTCGCCTACGTGCAGATGATCGGTGCCTGCGGCGGCTGTCCAGCCTCGAATTCGACGCTCAAGGGCG
>Ga0181531_10001503_pt1 | contig 14705 bp, 9 predicted proteins | sample PEATcosm2014_Bin_38_FD_119743 | JGI IMG/M metagenome (GOLD analysis project Ga0181531, IMG submission 119743) | Peatland microbial communities from MTU Mesocosm Facility, Houghton, MI, USA - PEATcosm2014_Bin11_10_metaG | ecosystem: Environmental > Terrestrial > Soil > Wetlands > Peat | place... | reverse complement strand
TACTTCGGCCGCACCGAGAACGCCACGCTGGAGACGGCGCTCACCCAGACTGGCAGCTCCAAAGGCGACTTGAACTTCTTCCTGCGGCCGACAGACAACCTTCCGGGTCACAGCGGCGGCGCTCCGCCATTTCCTTACGTTTTAGGCGGCGAGCCGTCGACCATGGTCAAGCCGGGCGCCGTCGAGTTCGCGCCGGCGTTTCGCAATTCCGAGGTGCATCAAGCCCTTACCGCCATTGAGGAGACATTGCCCGGTCATATCCAACTGACTGCCAGCGCTCTGGTGAGCCTGGGCCGCCGGCTGCCCGTCTCGATCGACACGAACTTCGACCCCAAGGTCAATCCGGGAACCATCACCTACGCAGTGGTCGACTCGACTGGGGCCGGCCCGATCAAGACCACGCAGATCAAGGTTCCCTTCTACGCTTCCTGGCCGTCGGACGTTTCGGGAACGGGCTTTGCCGGCCGCCTGAATCCGGACTATCAGCAGATCACACAGATTCAGAGCCGGGCCAATTCGACCTACGAGGCGGCCATCTTCAAGGTGACCCGCTACGGCCGCCGCGGGCTCAGCCTGCGCGCCCATTACACCTACGCCCACGCCATGGACTGGAATCCCAACGAAAGCACGCAAGTGGCCGGCAGCGACGTGCTGGACCCGGCCGATTTCCGCCAGGAATATGGCACCAGCAACCTGGACGTGCGCCACTCGGCGGCGGCCTCGATCGTCTGGGAGGCTCCATGGAAGCTGCGCCACCTGGCCGGAGGCCTCGCCAATGGCTGGATGCTTTCCGGCATCGGGCAGTACCGCGGCGGGCTGCCCTACACGATGCGCACTTCCGGTTCGCTGGCCAGGGAGTTCACCACCACCGGCGGCGCCCTCATTGAAGCCCTCGGGCCGGGAATGAACGGCTCCGGCGGCGACAATCGCGTCTACGGCGTAGGCCGCAACACTTATCGATACCCTTCTACCTGGAAGGCCGATCTGCGGCTCGGCAAGCGCTTCGACCTGGGCCACATGCGTCAGTTGGAGCTGCTGGCCGAGAGCTTCAACCTCTTCAACCATCAGAACGTGACCGAGCTTGAAACGACCGGCTACTATATTGAGTCCGGCAGCCTATCCGGCGCACTCCCCACGCTGAACTTTCTTAACGGTCTGAAGGCCAACACCACCGCCTTCGGCCAGCCGCTGAATATCAACGCGACGAACTTCTACCGGGAGCGCCAGATCCAGATTGGTTTGCGCCTACGGTTCTAGAAACCCAAAGAGAATTCGACCCATGCACATGCATCGCGCCTCCCAGCATCACCGGCCCGATCGTTTGTCCCGCCTCTTGAGTGCTGTGTATACAATTGCCCAGAATGTTTCTTGCAGCATGTTCGGCGTTCATTGAGAATCAGCTTCATCGCAGATAGCCGAGCTTTCTCTTACAACTAAAGGAGGACGGAATGGGAGGATTGATCCCGTTACGCGACGAATCCCGGCGCCCTGCGCGCATTCCAGTCGTCACGGCCCTCATCATCCTCGTGAACGTCGTCGTGTTCGTCATGGAGTTGTCGAGCGGCGATGCATTCGTAAATGCGTGGTCCGCCATCCCTGACCAGATTGTCTCCGGCCACCGATGGATCACGTTGATCACCTCGATGTTCCTGCACGGAAGCTGGATGCACATCATCGGCAACATGGTCTTCCTGTGGGCCTTTGGCCCGGAGATCGAAGACGCGATGGGCCGGGGCCGCTATCTTGTTTTCTATTTCGCCGGCGGCCTGGTGGCGATGATCGCCCAGGTAGCGGCCGCCCCTCAATCCGCGGTGCCAAACCTCGGCGCCAGCGGGGCCATCGCCGCGGTCATGGGCGCGTTTATGGTCACCTATCCTCGCGACCGCATCCGCTCGCTGCTGTTCATCTTCATTTTTGTGCGGACCACGTTCGTTCCGGCCGCGCTTCTGATCGGCTTCTGGTTCCTCACTCAGCTTTTCAATGCGGGCTCGGTGGCTGCCGTCGAGACCGGCGGGGTCGCCTACCTGGCGCACATCGGCGGCTTCCTTTTCGGGGTTGTCACGGCCCGCCTGTTTGAAGACCGCCTTCGAATCGCCCAGTGAACAAAAGATGCTGCATCGCGCCGCCTGCGTGCCGGGCGATCCCAAGTCACCGGCTTCTAAAGCTCCTACAATTCCCAGGAGACGATGTCACCGGTCAAGGAATGGATTTGATCGCAGGGTGTATCCTGCGGTCAGGCAGTCTCCCCCTGGAAACAGTTTGCCGGCATCTTCGCCGCGTCCTCCGCGTGGCGAGCAGTGATTGTTCGGAAAGGTGATTCCTTGAAGTCCTTGAGATCCAACCGGTCGACTCCGCCGCTCGCCATTCCCACCCATGCCGTCCTGCGGTTTTGCGCGTTGATGGGCGTCTCTGCGTTACTTTGTTTGCCCGTTCCCGCGCAAGGTCCCGCGCCTTCCGCCGAGGCCGCTGCCGCGGTGAATGACTCTTCCTCGAAACTCCACGCCGGTGCCGATGAGATCCCCATCGATCTCGTTGTGCACGACAAGAAGAACAGGCCAATGCTCAATCTGACCGCCGCGGACATCGCAGTGAGCGATGCCGGCGCTCCCGTCCAACTCTCCAATCTGCGCCTGGTCACCGCACAGTCGGGAGGTTCGGCCACCATCGATCTGCTCTTCGACCGCATGACGCCGGAGTCGGCCAAAGTCGCGCGCGATATCGCGGCCAGGCTCCTCTCAATGGCGCCGGACCGAAGCTCCTTTGCGGTGCTCGGCCTGGACCGGGGCTTGCGGCTCTTTCAGAACTTCACGCAGGATCGAGCGGCCATTCAAACCGCCGCCGGCTTGGCCGTGGGCAGCCTGCCCGGCAAGGATCTTACCGATGCGGAGAAACAGCTTCTATCGGTCGAGCAGACCGGCGCGCTTCCATCCGGCGTGAACGCAAGCGTGGAGGATCGCGCTAGAGCCCGGTTGATGCTCTCCGCGCTGGAAGAGTCGCAGCGAACCGTCCAGGATCAGCATGCCCCTGCCGCGCTGGCCGGTCTGCAGGCCCTGGCCAAGGCCCAGCAGAATCTGGCCGGTCGCAAAATCATCGTCTTCTTTTCCGAAGGGGTGCGCGCCAACTCCAATACCGGAAGCTTGACCCAGGAAGTCGTTCAGGCGGCAAACCGCGCCGGCATCGGCATCTACACCGTCGATACCAACGGCGTTGACACCAAGTCCTTCGCGTTGCTCACCATGATGAGCCAACCCGCCGGCACTCCGGAGCCGCGCTTGACGCCGGGCATCACAAACAACCTTTTCGCCCCGAACGTGGCCCGGATGGGAGCGGTGGGGGGCATGGTCACCGATGCCTATACCCCCGAATCGATCAGCAACCTGGAGAGCGACCGCCGCCGTTCCGAAGGAAACTCCCTCGCCTTCCTGGCCAACGGAACCGGAGGCTTTGCCATCAGCGCCGGGGACAATCCGCGCGAGCCCCTGCAACGCCTCATCGGCGATCTCGCCACATATTACGAGGCATCCTACACCCCGGCCTTGAAAGACTACGACGGCCAGTTCCATTCCATCCAGATCAAGCCGCTGCGCGAAGGCGTGACCATTCGATCCCGGGCGGGCTATTTTGCGCTGCCGCCGGATGCGGCCGGCTCCTTCAGTGTGCGGCCTTTCGAAGCGCCGCTGTTGAAGATTCTCACGGATTCCACGTTGCCTTCCGAAGTGGCCTTTCAGCAGACTGTCTTCCGCTTCGGCGGCAACTCCAGCCGGCCCGCGAATGAGCTGGCCATCGAGGTGCCGGTCTCTCAACTGGAACTGCGTCAGGACCAGCACACATCGCTCTATTCCACGCATCTTTCAATCCTCGCCCAGGTCAGGGATAAACAGGGCGTGGTGGTCGAGCGCTTCAGCGAAGACATCTCGCGAAACGGCGCTTTGGAGACCATCGACGCAGCCCGGGCTGGCGCAGTCACACTGCAGCGGCCTTTCACCGCCGCGCCGGGAAACTACGTGCTTGAAGCCGCGGTCTTCGATCGCCTTGGCGAAAAGGCCGGCGCGCAGCGCACCGAATTTACCGTTCCCGGCCCGGCCGATGGACCCTGGCTGAGCGATGTCGCGTTGGTGCTGCGCACAGAGCCCTTCGCCGGCGCGCCGGATCTGCTCGAGCTCATGCAATACGCAAAGGCGCGCGTGGTGCCGAATCTCGCGCTTCAAGTGCCGGTAAGAACCCCTCATATCTCGTTCTTCTTCCGCACTCATCCCGGCGCGAATCTGCCCAGCCCTGACGGCAAAAGCGGCTCTGACGGCAAGCTCGTTGTGGATGTCGAACGGGATGGCGCCACCGTTTCGCACTCATCCATCGACATCGCGCGCAATCCAGCCTCCGATAGCAATGTGAATCTGGCCACCATCCAGTCCAACGCCCTCACTCCCGGCAGTTATCGGGCGGTCTTTACTTACACGCAGGGGGATAAAAGCGCCACGCGCGATCTCACCTTTACCGTGGACGGAAGCCGGACGGCCGGCGATGAGAGTCAACCTGAGCCCCCGGACGGCGCCGCAAAGGACGACGCCAATGTGCCTGCCGATTCCGCTTCGGAGGTCGGAACTTCAGGCCGCGAATTGCTGGAACTCGAACCCGGACGCTTTACTCCAGATCCCTCCTTCAACGGAGCCCGTCCGCCCAGCGAGAACTACTTGAACTCTCTGGTGGACAGTGCCCGGGAGCGCGCTCTCGGCTATGTGGACTCCCTGGTGAACTTCAGGTGCATCGAAGTCACGGATCGCTTCATCGATCCCAAAGGAACGGGAACCTGGGCGCGGCACGACAAGATCGCCGAAATGGTGACCTACGAGAACCAGGAGCAGTCGCGAAAGATCCTGGAAATCGACGGCCAGCCCGGCAACACCAAGTCCTACGACATGAAAAGCGCCCGGCTCGAAGGTGAGTACGGCGGAGTCTTGAAGATTGTCTTCAGCCCATCTTCCAAGGCCGAGTTCCAGTGGAAGGAAACGGATTCGCTCGACGGCGCCCCCGTCCAGGTCTTCAGCTACCGGGTGGACTTGAAAAATTCCAGATACTCGGTAACCGCCCTTCCCAAGCTACCCGTGATCGTAGGGTTTCACGGTCTCGTTTATATTGACGATGCGACCCGCGGCGTTCGGCGCATCACCATGGAAGCGGACAGGATTCCGGCCCGTTATCCCGTCCACGCTTCGGCCATCGCCATCGATTACGACTATATCTCGATCAACAATCACGATTATCTGATGCCGGTCCGGGGAGAGATGCGCATGAAGCTGGGCAAGCTCGAGCAGATCCTGCACCGCATCGAATTCCGCGACTACCATCGCTTTGGCTCGGACGCCAGGATCGTCGGCTTCACTCCTTAGCGAGCGCGATCCCGGGCTACCCATGGGTGGCTTGGAGCATTTTCGCTTTTTCTCTAACCGTGCTCCATCCATTCCGCGTTTTTCTGCGGAATGGGTGGGATATCTACAAAGTTCCGGTCTACACAATTCCCGAAAATGATCTCACAAGCGTGATCCCGGGCTGCCGGCAACTGGCTTACATCCCCGATAACTCCATCAGCACCCCATAAGAGTGCCTCCGGCACCGCCAATGGGACCTGAAAAATCACAACCTTCCCTCGGCTCCGTTCCCATAGCCGGGTATTTTTGTCTCTGCCATTTGCGTAGAATTACCCTTCGCTGGCGCACAATAGGGACAGAAACAATGGGCGGAGAGCGCCCACGGACCCAGGTTTCTCGCGGGGCCCACCCCCCCCTCCCTGAAATGCGCCGCAAAAGTCGATCTAACCTAAACAGAATCAATTAGTTGCAGCAAGATAGAGTCCCAAAATCGACTTTTTAAGTGCTTCATAATAAATAGCTTACAGAAAAAATCTACCCCGTTTTCTTGCGGGGAAAGGGAAGAACTGGCACGGAAAAGCTGCATCCGCAGCTCCCGAAAGCCCTCAACCCGCGAGCCTGCTCAAGACTCCGCAGTCAATCCAAAAATGTGGAAGGAATCGACGGTTTACTTCACAACTAGAGAGTTTTCGGATTTACTGTAGACTTCCGTGCCCAATCCATTCCGCGTTTTTCTGCGGAATGGGTGGGATACCTGCAAAATTCCGGTCTACACAATTCCCGAAAATGCCCTAAATGTCGAGGTTTTTTACGTCCAGCGCGTTGTCTTCGATGAACTTTCTCCGCGCTTCCACGTCTTCGCCCATCAGCGTGGTGAAGATGGCTTCGGTTTCGGCGATGTCCTCAAGCTTGACCTGGAGCAGGGTGCGCCGGTCGGGATCCATCGTGGTTTCCCAGAGCTGCGTCGAGGTCATCTCGCCCAAGCCCTTGTAGCGCTGCACCGAATATTCCTTTTTGCCCTGTTCGACGATGTAGGCGAACAACTCGCGGGCCGTCTGCTTTTCAACCGGCTCGCGCAGGTTGCGGGCGGCGCGGCGAGCTGCCTTGGCCTCCGCCTGAACCTCGGCGCTTTCAGCAACTGCCTCGGCGCCTTCGGTCTCCTCGGCCTGCACTTCGACCGCAACGGCCTTGGCGGCGTACTCGATGAGGAAGGGCGGCTCAAGAAACTCCTTGATGAGCGAGTATTTCGACATCATCTGGCGGAACTCGGGGCTCGAGGCCAGCGTCCAGTCGATGCAGCGCGTGGCGCCCTGCGCATCGGTGAAGCAGATCGACCAGGTGTGATGCTCTTCGTCCTCGACCGCATCGTGCACCTTGAACTGGAACTCGTCGGCCAGTTCCGTCAATTCTGCGTGCACCAGGGCCAGCTTGGGTGGAATCTCGCTCTCTGCCTTGGAGGCAAAGTCGGCGCGGTGGACGAGCTCGGCGCGAGCCAGAAGCTCCGTGAGCTTCTCGTTGCGGATGCGCTTGTCGACCTTTTCAACAAAGCCCAGGTACTCGTTCAGGGTGCCCATGAAACGGGTCAGATCGGCGCCCTCGATCCGGCTGGCGCTCTCGCCGTGGCGCACCACCATGCCTTCCGACGCGCGGTTGACCATCACCCGTACGAACTCGCGGTCGTCCTTGATGTACTGCTCGAAACGGCCCTTCTTGATCTTGTAGAGCGGCGGCTGTGCGATGTAGATGTTGTCCCGCTTGATCAGCTCGGTCATGTGGCGGAAGAAGAAGGTCAACAGCAAGGTGCGGATGTGCGAGCCGTCGACGTCGGCGTCCGTCATGAGGATGATTTTGCCGTAGCGGATCTTGGTTGCGTCGAAGTCGTCCTTGCCGATGCCGCAGCCGAGTGCGGTAATCATGGCGCGGATTTCCTCGTGGCCCAGCATCTTGTCGTAGCGGGCCTTTTCGACGTTGAGAATCTTGCCCTTGAGCGGCAAAATGGCCTGGAAACGGCGATCGCGGCCCTGCTTGGCGGTGCCGCCGGCGCTTTCGCCCTCCACCAGATACAGCTCGCAGCGGTCGGGATTCCGCTCGGAGCAGTCGGCCAATTTGCCCGGCAGGCCGCCGCCGTCCAGCGCGCCCTTGCGCCGGGTCAGGTCGCGCGCCTTGCGGGCAGCCTCGCGGGCACGGGCGGCTTCAATGGCCTTGTTGATGATCTTCTTGGCAATGGGCGGATTTTGCTCGAGGAACATGCCCAGCCGCTCGTTGACGAAAGCCTGAACCGTGCCGGCGATGTCGGAGTTGAGCTTGCCCTTGGTCTGGCCCTCGAACTGCGGCTGCGAAAGCTTGACGCTGACGACGGCTACGAGGCCCTCGCGCACATCGTCGCCGCTCAGGTTCTCCTTCATGTCCTTGAACAGGCCGAGCTGCTGGCCGATGGCGTTGATCGTTCGAGTCAGAGATGTCCGGAAGCCGGAGAGATGCGACCCTCCGTCGACCGTGTTGATGTTGTTGGCGAAGCTGAAGACGGTCTCGGAGTAGCTGTCGTTGTACTGCAATGCGATCTCGATTTCGACGTTGTCGCGCGAGGCCTCCATGACGATCGGCTTCTCATGCAGCACGGTCTTGCCGCGGTTCAGATGCTTGACGAACTCTGCAATGCCCCCGGCGTACTTGAATTCGGCGCGGCGGGCTTCGCCGGTCTTGGGGTCGGCCGTCCGCTCGTCGGTCAGGGTGATTTCAAGGCCCTTGTTGAGAAAGGCCATCTCGCGCAGCCGCTGGGCCAGTGTGTCGTAATTGAACTCGGTGGTGGTGAAGATGCTCTTGTCGGGCAGGAAGTGAACCTTGGTCCCGCGCCGCTTGCTGGTGCCCGCCATGCGCAACTCGCTTGTGGGATCGCCGCAACTGAAGTCCATTTCCCAGGTGTGGCCGTCGCGCCAGATCTCGACGTTAAACTCCTGCGAAAGCGCATTGACGCAGCTCACCCCGACGCCGTGCAGGCCGCCGGAGACCTTGTAGGTGGAGGAGTCGAACTTCCCCCCGGCATGGAGTTTGGTGAGCACCACCTGCACAGCCGACATCTGCTGGCCGTTGGGCAAATCCATCAGGTCCACCGGGATACCCCGGCCATCGTCGGTCACCGTAACCGAGTTGTCCACGTGAATGATCACGTCGATCTTTTTGGCGTAGCCGGCAAGGGCTTCATCCACGGAGTTGTCGACCACTTCATAGACCAGGTGATGGAGCCCCATCTCGCCCGTTGAGCCGATGTACATGGCCGGGCGGAGGCGGACCGCCTCCAGGCCTTCCAGAATCCTGATGTTTTCGCCGGTGTAGCTGCCGTTGCCGCCGTTATCGTCCGGGAGGGGGATGCCGCCAGGTATTTCAGTCGCCATAGGATTCCGTTCGCAGGACATTCGCTTCGAGACCCACCCGGGGCACATTCAAGATCACCATCACAATTCCAGGCCAGAATTTCGGGTATTAACCGCTTGAAAAACGGGGGTTTTCAAGCGAATTTATCTATGCCTATTTTAGCATGGGGAGAGGGTGTGGAAAGGGGAGTAGAGAGAGCTAGGCATCGGTAACCGCAAAGAGATTACCCCTTGGGAGGTATTACGTTAGTCACTCATTCTTTACCATTTTCTCATATCTATGAAAGAACTAGACTTACCATTGACACTGCACTACCATTTAAGTGTTCAGGGAGGCCAGCCTCCCGTCAAACTGATTCCAGAAAGGTTACTAGCTATGAAAACCGCCATCCGTATTTTCGCTCTTTCCCTTGTCGTTGCCGGCGCAGCTGCCGCTGCCGTTACTCCCAAGAACGCAACCCCCGTCGTAAGCCATCAGTCGGCCGCCGCGAGCATGCCGGTCCCGGGATGCGGACCCCACATGGGCTGTGTCGCCAGCTCTACTGGAAACTAGATGCAATTCGACTGACACGAAAGTGTCAGGGAAAAATCTAATTCACCGTTGAGCTTAGGGGCATTTGGCGCTATCCTGAGAGAGTTCTCAGCATAGCAAGAGGGTCCCTATGTCTCCACAGATGGCAATGTCGTTGATGGGCGGGGCAGAGTTTGTACTTTCGGCCGCGCTTGGCTTTCTCTTCTTCAAGAGGAAGTTGCAACAGCGATTCCCGGCGATGGGGATGTACCTGGCCCTGCGTGTGGCGTCGACGCCAGTGCTGCTTGTTCTCTTCTATGGCCAGTCTCAACATTGGTTCAATGATTATTGCTTTATGGTTTACTTCCTCGCGTATTGGTCGGTCTATATCGTCAGCGCAGTGCTGCTGTTCTTCATCTGCCTGGAGGTTTTCCGCTCCGCGCTTTCGGCGTTCTCGGGACTGATGAAGTTCGGACTCGTGATCTTCCGCTGGGCGGCTCTGGCCTCAATGATCGTCAGTTTCTCCACGATCTCCTTCGAGCATCGTGACTTTCTTATCATTCCAGCAATCGCCTTCAGGTTGATGCGTTCGGTCAGCATCCTGGAGCTATGCCTACTAGGCTTCCTCTGCCTGAGCATGAACGCTCTGCGCCTCTCGGTTCGCAGTATGACCTTCGGGGTCGCTTTGGGATTTGGCCTGATGTCCGCCAACGACCTGGTCCACGCGTTGGTGGTTTCGGTCCAAACTTCATTGACCGCTCCCTGGCAATTCGTTTATCAGTCCCTGATTCTAGTCACGCTGGGCACTTGGGTGACCTACTGTGCTCTGCCTGAGCAGGCCCGCCAACCGGTAGTGATGCCGGTGAACTCGACCATCTATCGCTGGAATGAGATTGCGTCCGCGCTGGGACACACTGGTACCCAGGTCGCCGTGCAGCAGCCTGCAAATAGTTTCTTCCTGACCGACGTGGAGAGCGTTGTAGACAGGGTGCTGAACCGGAACCTCAAGAAGAGGGAATCCGAATTGTAGGCGCGGGACACGGAATCGATTGCAAGTGGACAAAGGCCGGACCCCATCGGGGCCCGGCCTTTGTCGCTTGATGCGCCGGCAGACAGTGTTCCAATCTGTGGCGGTCGCGCACGAGAAAAGGCCACGGGAACGCCGTGGCCTTTCCGGTTGAGTTCGATTCTTCTTACTCGGCTGGAACCGGCTCGATCGATGCAAAGCGCCCGCGGTTCCCGTGGTCGGTGAACTTGACCCTGCCGGTGACCTTGGCGAACAGCGTGTCATCGGAGCCGATGCCCACGTTGACGCCCGGCTTGATGCGAGTGCCGCGCTGGCGCATGATGATCGATCCGCCGGTAATCAACTCGCCGCCAAACGCTTTTACGCCAAGCCGCTGCGCATTGGAGTCGCGTCCGTTTGTCGAACTGCCTCCACCTTTTTTATGTGCCATTGCCGAATTCCCTTCTGAATTTCGTGCGCTGCCCGGTTGCTGCCGATCGATCCCGAGTCCCTGGCTGCGCGATTTCGTGTGTTGAGTTCGTGCTTTCCCAAGTCCCGAACATCGAGATATGGAGCACCCGCCGCCGATATCACAAGAAGCGGCCGGAAATCTAAACCGCTGCGGTGTAGGTCACGCCGTCGGCCTCGATCGACTTGATGCGTACCTCGGTAAAGTTCTGACGGTGTCCCTGCAGCTTCTTGTATTGCTTTTTCCGCTTCAGGTGGAAGACCAGGATCTTGTCGCCGCGGCCCTCGCCGAGCACTTCGGCGGTCACCTTGGCGGCAGCAGGCCTGACCACGGTTCCGGGCTCGCCGGAGACGGCCAGCACGTCGCTGAACTCGATACTCTTGTCCCCCTCGTCTTGGGAGACCACAGTTTCAATCTTCACCACGTCCCCCGGAGCGACCCGGTACTGCTTACCACCGGTGCGAATCACTGCATACATAACAAACCCTCCAGCGCTCCGGCGAAAAACGAGGCGCATTCAAAATCGGATACCGTGCACTGCGTTGGGGCGCATACAGAGAGTGACTGCATTGGGCAAGCGGACCGCACACACGCTACGGTTTCGAGCGGTGAGCCCAGCCTAGCCCCGCGCTCCTTCAAACGGGGCGCATCGCCAAACTCTATAATTCTATCGTTAAACCACGATTCGGGTCAATTTGCCTTGGCCCCAGCCGGAACCCACGCCGAACCCACGCCGCTATACTTCCCCCATGCAACCTGTCAGCGTCGTTGCCACCGTCCTGAACGAAGTCGAGGAGATCGGCAGGCTGGTGCCAAGTCTGCTTGCGCAGATTCCGCCTCCGGCCGAGGTCGTGATCGTGGACGGCGGCTCGACCGACGGCACCTGGGAGTGGCTGGCGGACGCTGGCCGCAAGCTTCCTAATCTCCGGCCCATCCGCGACGAATCCTGCAACCTCAAGAGCTGTTCCGGTCCCATCGCTAGGGGCCGCAACGTGGCTATCGCGGCTGCCGGCTCTGAGACGATCGCCTGTGCGGACGCCGGTTGTAGCTACTCTCCGGACTGGCTAGCCCGCATCACCGCACCTCTGATCGCAGGCACCGCCGAGTATGCCCTTGGCGGCTCTTGCCTCGACCCCGCCGGCCCCACCATCTGGGACCTAGCCTCGGCCCACTTCTTCGGCGTCAAGCTCTCGATCGATACACCGACAAAATCCTGTACCGCGCGCTCGATGGCATTTCGGAAGGACCTTTGGCGGCGGATTGGGGGCTTTCCTGAGTCGGTCTTTTTCGGCGAAGACACCCTCTTCGACCAGCAGGCCCGCCGGCTTACTCGGCCCGCCTTCGTCGAGTGCGCCAAGGCCCTCTACCGGCCTCAATACACCTTGCGTTCGGCCTGCCGCCAGCTCGCCAGCTACTCCATCAGCGACGGGATTCTTGGTGTCCGACCCGGGCGCCTGTTCCGCAACGCGGCCCGGTGCATTGTGGAAGTCCTGGCTCTGCTCAGCTTGCCGTGTACGTTCCTCCCGCTGCTGGCCGTCTTCGCGCTTGAGGCCTGGTTCGCTTTTCGCCACGACGGTCTGGCGCTGTGCCGCGTCGGGCTGGGTGCTCTTCTGGCCCGCTTCCTCTTCTCTCTGATGGTTCCATGGATTGTTGCCGCCAACCAGATTCGCGGCAGCCTGACCAAGAAGAACCTGCCCAACCGCCAGAACCTGTGAATCGATCAGGTGTTAGGGGTGCGGCTGAACGACATAGAAAAGGATGGCGAAGTAGTGGGCGATGCTGCCTGCCAGCACGAATAGATGCCAGGCGGCATGGAAGTAGCGCAGCCGGTCCAGCGCGAAGAAGACGATGCCCAGGGTGTAGGCCACTCCACCCGCGCCGAGCCACAGGATCCCATGCCATCCGATGGCATGAAAGAGCGGGCGGACCGCGAAGACTACGAACCAGCCCTGAAACAGGTAGACCAATGCCGACGCCACCGCGAAGCGGTCCACGGCGAAGCTCTTGAAAATCACTCCGGCGATGGCCAGCGACCAGACAACTCCGAAAATAAACCACCCCAGGGGTCCCCGCAGCGAGATCAGCGTGAACGGCGTGTAGGTGCCCGCGATCAGCAGGTAGATGGCCGAGTGGTCGAGCACTTGAAAGACATGGCGAGCCCGCGTGCGGACGAGCGAGTGGTAGAGAGTGGAGCAGACGTAAACGAGCACCAGAGTGCCTGCGAAGATGCTGCAACTGACTACGTGCCGGGCCGTCCCCCTCATCGATGCGGCGATAAGGTAAATGGCGCCCACCACGGCCAACAATGCGCCGATGCCGTGGGTGATTGCATTGGCGAGGATGTCGCCCAGTTTGTAATTGGAATGCACTGGACGATCATATTCCGCGGCCGATCCGGGTGCGCCTGCCGCAATCCATCAAGCGCTGAAGCTGAAGTGGTCTTCGCCTAACGCGTATCGATCCCGCGTCCGCCACTCCAGAGGTATAATTCGCGGGGGCGTTCGAATGACGTCTCGAAAGCGTGAATTGCAAGCCATTGTCATTCGCGAAATGGATCAGGAGATCTCGGATGAAAAAGATAGCAGGCGGCGGTGGTAGAAGGCGCTCTCTGAGCATAAATCTGTTGGCTGTGGCGTTCTTCGTATCCTTGGCCGCCTTTGGCCGGGTGCAAGCGTTTGCGCAGTCGGCGGACCAGGCCGCGCAGATCGTCAAATCGCTCGGTGCCAACTCCCAGGCGGTGGTGGGGCGGCTAACCGAACTGAACCGGCTGCCTGCCGAGGAATGGCGGTTTCATGCTGGCGACTTGGCTCATGGAGAGGCGCAGGATCTGGACGACTCGACGTGGCAGTTGGTGAAGGCGGGCGCTGCAGCCCCGCAGGAAGCGGTGTGGTTCCGGCGGTGGATTGAAGTTCCGCAAAGCTTGCATGGTTACGACCTGACCGGCGCCCGCGTGTGGTTCCATCTTACGGCGGAGGCAAACGGACCCATGCCGGAGATCGTCTACTTCAACGGGCGGCGGGTAGCGCTGGGCGACGACCTGGAGCCGATCGTTCTCTTCGACCAGGCCAAGCCCGGCGACAAGGTGATGGTGGCCGTAAAGCTGTTGCACACGGTGGATAACAAAGCCTTCCGGGGAGCGGAGTTGAAGATCGACTTCGCCGCGAACCGGCCTGACCCCGAGGATCTGCGGCTTGAGATTCTGACCGCAGCGGTGATGATTCCGAGTCTTTCAAAAAACGTTGCGGCGGATACGGCGACCCTGGACAAATCCATCGGCGCGGTCGATCTGGCGGCGCTGGATGCCAAGGATCAGGCGAAGTTCGATGCATCGCTTAAGCAGGCACAGTCAGCCATTGAGGCCCTCAAGCCTCTGCTTCAAGAGACGACGCTGCACCTCACGGGTAACTCGCATATCGATGCGGCATGGTTGTGGCCGTGGACGGAGACGGTGGACGTCGTCAAGCGGACCTTCAGCACCGCGTTGCAGTTGATGAACGAATATCCCGACTACACCTTTACCCAGTCGGCGGCCCAGTACAACGCCTGGATCGCGGAAAAGTATCCGCAGATGAACGATCAGATCAAGCAGCGCATCAAGGAAGGGCGCTGGGAGATCGTGGGCGGCATGTGGGTGGAACCCGACTTGAATATGCCCGACGGCGAAGCCCAGGTGCGCTCAATTCTGGTGGGCAAGCGGTGGTTCCAGAAGGAATACGGCGTAAATATTCGGATCGGCTGGAATCCGGATTCCTTCGGATACACCTGGCAGTTACCGCAGATTTATAAACGATCGGGCATCGATTACTTCGTCACCCAGAAGACCTCGTGGAACGACACCAACCAGTTTCCCTTCAAGTTATTCTGGTGGGAGTCGCCGGACGGCAGCAAGGTGCTGACTTATTTCCCGCATGACTACGCGAATAACAATCTGAACCCTGTGCGTCTCGCCACCGATCTAAGTCGGGCGCGGAGTTATATTTCC
>Ga0181531_10001502_pt1 | contig 14710 bp, 13 predicted proteins | sample PEATcosm2014_Bin_38_FD_119743 | JGI IMG/M metagenome (GOLD analysis project Ga0181531, IMG submission 119743) | Peatland microbial communities from MTU Mesocosm Facility, Houghton, MI, USA - PEATcosm2014_Bin11_10_metaG | ecosystem: Environmental > Terrestrial > Soil > Wetlands > Peat | place... | reverse complement strand
CTGCACGGTGCGCCAGATCGCATACAGAATGACCAGCACCGCGAGACCGGCCAGGAAGTCATGGAACGAACTGCTGCCGCCGTGCGAGTGGCCGACGACGACCGTCGTGTTGTGCCCGTCGTCGGCATCGACCGCGAATTGCGCCAGCTTGCCGATGCCGAGCTGGGCCAGATCCGAATTCAATACGCTGATCGAACTGCCGCCGCTGGCCGCCTTGCGTTCCATTCCCGTGACGTGCGCCACCTTGATATCGCCGCCGCCGGAGGCCTCCAGGTCCGCGATCCCCGCCGTCGCCGCCACCGTCAGGTCACCGCTGCCGGATAGCCGTGCGCGCAGGGTGGCGATGTTGCCTTTGCCGATCACCGCGTCGCCAGAGGCATCGATCACGATGTCCGCCGCCCCGGCCTGGATCGAGCCGATCACCAGGTCGCCGGACCCGCTCTGGCGGGTACGTAGGGTGCCGGCAATCTCGCGGATGCGGATCGATCCGCTGCCGTTGGAGTCGAGCGAAACCGCTCCGCTGGCGGCCTCCACGGTGGTGTCGCCGCTGCCGCTTACAGTCAGTACGAGTGTGCCGACGCGGCCGACCGTGAGGTCGCCGCTGCCGCCGAGATTGGCGGTTAACGGTCCCGCGGTGCCGCCGACATTCACCGCGCCGTCGCCGTTCTGAATAAGCGTGACCGCGGTGGCGTAAGGCACTTCGATGCGCAGGTGCCCGAGCCCATCGCCACAGCTGGTCGTGGTCACGGTTGCGGTGCCGCCACCGGTCGCTTGCAGGCAGGACAGATCGTCCGCGCTGAGCCGCACCTGGCCGTGCAAGGTGCCGTCGGGCTCGATCGAGGCGCTGCTATCGAGGTTCAATGTCGCCACCAGCTGGCTGCCGTCGATCATGCGGGTTTCCGCCAGAGCCGGGCTGGTCGCGGCGGCGGCCAGTGCGACGGCGATCCCCAGCAGGCGAAGCAGCGCGCTCATGCCCGGGCCCTCGAGCGCCAGCCCGGCGCGTCCTCGTCGAGCAGGCGTTCCAGCGTGTCGACCCGCTGTTCGAGCCGGCGCGCCGTGTCCATGGCCGCGGAAAGCGCGCTCTGGTCGCCGTTGGAAAGGCCGGCGGCGGTGGCGTTCTGGCGCTTGTAGTGGCTGCGCACGATCGTCAGCACAATGACGAAGGTGAAGATCGTAAAGAGGTCCCAGTCCATGGAAGCCGTTCCTGTGCGTGCGCCGGGGCACGCGTTTGCTGTGGTGAAAGACTGTTTAGCACCCGCCGTGCCACCGCGTCTGCCCGCCTTCGGCCTGGGTTTTTGGGGGCATGCGTCAGCTCTGTATGATCCACGTAGCCATCATATGGCGAGTGCCGCCAGAAAGAATGGAAGAAGGCCAGGGGCTCTGCCCCTGGACCCCGCTGGGGCCGGCGGCCCCAGACCCCCATTCATAAGTCAGGGGACAGGGAGGGGGGCTACCACGACGTCGACCCCCTCCCTGTCCCCTGACTTATGAATAGGTTCTAAGGACTTGTCCTTAGCGGGGGTGCAGGGGGCAGAGCCCCCTGGCCTTCCTGTTCCTATCCGCCGGGCGGAACGGTGAGGCAAGCCCAGCGCTGCGCGGCAAGAGCGCCGCAAGCGGTGTCGGCGGCAGGTTCGGTGATGCCGATCAGCCGGGCGCGGTAGAAAGTTTGCCCATCCGGGTGGGTAACGGAGCCGACCACGGTGGTGGCGGGGGCGAGCTGCGCCGGGGCGACGGTGCGGGCGGTATCGGCGACCTGCCGGGCCTGGGTGGCGTCGGCAAAGGCGCCGACCTGAACGCCCCAGCGGGCGTCGGCCGGGTTGGGGGCCGGCGTGTCGGCGTAGGCGGCGCCGATCAGAGCAAAGCGGGCCGGATGCGGCGGCGGCTGTGGCGGCGGCAGCGGGGCGGAGGCCACCGCGGCAGGGGCGGACGGCGACCAGAGCGAGCTGCCGACGGTGGTTTCGGACGGGAGCGGCGTGGGGGGAGCCGCCTCGGCGACCTGCACCGGCTCGGCGCCGGCAGGGATGTCGGTGCCCTGGTCGGCGTAGGCGGCAAGCGGGCCGGTCATTGGGCCGCCGATGCGGGGGGCGACGCTGGCGACGTAATTGACCGTTTCGTTCGGCAGCGATGTGCCACCGGCGAGATATTGCTGCAGGCGGCCGGGCCCGGCGTTGTAGGCGGCGAGGAAGGCGGGCGATCCGTACGCGGCGTAGAGCAGGTTGATGTAAGCGGTGCCGGCCATGATGTTGTCATGCGGGTCATACGGGTCGTCGCCGAGGCCGTTGCGGTCGCGCATGTCGGCGTAGGTGGCGGGCATCAGCTGCATGAGGCCCATGGCGCCGGAGGAGGAGGTGGTAAGTTGGCCGTTGAGGTATTCCTGGCCCCCGCTTTCCTGGCGCATGACCTCGCGGATCCATTTTTCCGGGACGTTGAAGCGCGTTGAAGCCTCGCGGATGTAGGGGCCCCAGGGGTCGTCGGCCGGACCGGGAGCGGTATAGGTGCCGCCGCCGGGGTGCAGCGGCCGGGTGGCGACGCGCGGTGTGCCACCGCCGCAGGCGGCGAGGGCGACGGGCAGCAGCAGCGGAAGATATCGTGCGGCGCGCATAGCGGCGGACATTGCGCGTGGTTGAAGCACCATATCAAGAAAAACCGGCAAGGTGTTGCAAGCGTGCCAGATTGGGGTGATTTGGCGGGTTTGGGTGGGTCAGTTAGGGTGGGTTGAACAGAGTCTGGGGGAGCGGGCCGCGCATGATCGATCTGTATACGTCGCCGACGCCGAACGGGTGGAAGGCCAGCGTGGCGCTGGAGGAACTGGGGCTGCCGTATGAGGTGCACCCGATCGATCTTTCCAGTGGTGCACAGAAGACGCCGGCGTTCCTGGCGATCAATCCGAATGGGCGCATTCCGGCGATCGTCGATCGCGACGAGGATGGGTTTGCCGTGTTCGAGAGCGGCGCGATCATGATTTATCTGGCCGAGAAGGCGGGGCGGCTGCTGCCGACGGATCGGCGCGGCCGTTCGCGGGTGATCCAGTGGCTGATGTTCCAGATCGGCGGGGTCGGGCCGATGATGGGGCAGGCGAACGTTTTTTCGCGCTATTGGCCAGAGGTGTATCAGCCGGCGATCGACCGGTATCAGAACGAGGGGCGGCGGCTGTTCGAGGTTTTGCAGGGCCGGTTGAAGGATAACGAGTTTCTGGCGGGCGAATATTCGATCGCGGATATCGCGAATTGGTGCTGGGTGCGCACGCACCGCTGGTCCGGGGTTTCGATCGAGGGGCTGGACGCGTTGCAGCGCTGGATGGCGGCGATCGAGGAGCGGCCGGGGGCGGCCCGCGGGGTGCGGGTGCCGGTGGATCTGGAGGCGCTGCGGCGGGGCGATGGGGAGGGGGCTCGCGCTATGGTGGAGTCGGCGCGAACGATTTTGCAACGATGAAGCAGGAAGGCCAGGGCTCTGCCCTGGACCCGCTGGGGCCGTCACGCCTTGGCGTGCTGCGCACGACGGCCCCAGACCCCCATTCGGGCTGCGCGGCTTTTCCTTAATTATATGGCGAAGCCAATGAATAACAGAATATTTTAGGCTTCGCCGTTCCCCCAACGACTCTTTAGGAATGGGGGTCTGGGGCCTCCGGCCCCAGCGGGTCCAGGGCAGAGCCCTGGCCTTCTTCGATCATGCGCGGCCGGAGTTGTCGGTTCGGTCGGCGGTGCCGATGGTCGGTTGCGGTGGTGGAGCGCAGCCATTCTACGCGGAGAGTGTCCACGGGTTGATGATTTCGAGGCCGGTACCGGCAAAATCGGTGTCATTCCGGGTGACGACAATCTTGCCGTGAGCCAGGGCCGTGGCGGCAATCAGGCAGTCCATGGCAGGGCGCGGCCGCGCGGCCTGCAGGCGCCCCCATGCCAGCATGGCCGCCTGGTCCACCGGGAGGATGCGGCGTTCGTAGCGCTGCAATATGGCGGCGAGCCAGCTGCTTAACGCAACGGCGGTAGCGGTGTCGTGCCGGCGTTTCATTTCGATGCCTTTGGCGATTTCGCCCACTGTCACGACGCTGAGATAGGCCAGCAGCGGATCGATGCCGCGCAGCCAGGTGACGGCGCGCGGATCGCCACGCCGCGCCTCCGACAGCACGCTCGTATCGATCAGATACATCAGAATTCGCTTTTTCGGGGCAGATCGCGAGGGCGATCGAGGGTGGTCTCGATCGTCTCGCTCCCCCATGCCGGGCCAGCGAGCAGGGCAGCGACAAAATCCGGCTCGCCGGCGGTGAGGCGGTCGTAGTCGGCGGCGGACAGCACGACCGCGGTGCGCTCGCCGCGCAGGGTGACCGTTTGGGGTCCCTCCAGCCTGGCGCGCTGGATGACCTCGGACAAGCGGGCTTTGGCTTGCTGCAGTTGCCAGGCCATGGCGTTCCTCTGACTAGTCAGACTAGACTGCGGGCCGCCGTAGGAATTTGTCAAGGCGCCGCTCCGCGTCAAGTTCCGGGTCGATGCGATCCGCGCCGCTTTTCATGAAAATGTCGCGTGCACGCACTTGCGCTGTGGTTCCGCTACCGGGTTTATGTCAGGCTACCCACGCGGACCGCGGCAGACATGACGCAAAGCGGTCCATATCCGAAGACAATAGCATGACCAGGGAGGCATCCTTGCGAACCGGTTTCCTTGTTTCGTTGGCGTTGTTCGCTTTGCTGACTTCTGCGGCGAGCGCCGCCGCCAACCTGATCAAGGACGGTGGGTTGGACAAACCTGCCCCGCCGGCAGGGCAGTACGTCGCCTATGATTTGGGGCAATCGATCGGGCCCTGGATCGTGGTGGGTCCATCCGGCAGCAACGTCGCGCTGACCAGCACGAGTTTCACGCAAGGGGGCTACAGCTTTCCGGCGAAGCACGGCCCGGCGTTCGTCGACCTGACCGGTGTTAACGACAATGGCACGCCGCAAGGTATATCCCAAACGGTCAAGACGGTGGCAGGCACACCATACAAGCTTACATTCTGGGTAGGAAACGTCGACGATCCGGGCGGCCCTTATGGAACGACCAGCACCGTCAACGTGTATAATGGCGAAACCTTGCTGATATCCGCGACAAACAAGGGCGGCGCCGGTGAGGCCAAGCTGGTTTGGCAGAAATTCAGCACGACATTCACCGCTTCGTCCTCGAGCACGACGTTAGTGTTCATCAATGGTGATCCGTCGGGTGACAAAATGTGTGGACTCGATTCGATTTCACTGACCGCCGTCGCGGCAACCCCCTGAGGTCTGTCGAGTTGTGCGCAGGGCCAAATGAGTTCTCGTCTTAGCCGGTGAGCGCGGGCTTCGCCTGGCCGCGCCCTCCCCGCGTTGGATCAGAACAGCAGATAACCGCCATCGATCAACAACGAATCTCCGGTGTGCCAGCGCGAGGCATCGCTCATGAGGTAAATTGCAATACCGGCGAAATCGTCGGGGCGGCCCCACCGGCGCATCGGCATGCGGGGCATCACGGCGCCGGAAAAGCGCGGGTCGGCGAAGAGTTTTTCGGTCATTTCTGTTTCGACCCAGCCGGGCAGGATGGCGTTGGCACGGATACCGTGGCGCGCATACTCGATCGCGAGGCCGTGGACCAGCGAGATCACCGCACCTTTCGTCGCGCCGTAATGCTCGTTGCGGGCGGCGCCCATGCGGGCGGCCAGGCTGGAAGTGGCGACCAGGCTACCGCCGCCGCCGCGGGCAACCATGTGGCGAGCGGCAGCACGGAACGTGTAGAACACCGCGTCCAGGTTGATTTTCAGCACGCGGTCCCACTCTTCGTTGGGCATGTCAGCGAATCCGCCGCGGTGGCTGCCGCCGATGCCGGCGTTGGCAAAGCAGGCGTCGACACGGCCTAAGGTGGCGACCGCTTCGGCGAACGCGGCGTCGACCGCTTCACTGTCTGCTACGTCGACCTGCTGCACGTGGACCTGGCGTCCGGTGGCGGCAAGGCGCGCCAGGGCTGCCGCGTTCTTGGCCGGATTCTGGCCCCAGATGGCGACGTCGGCGCCGGCCTGCGCCACGGCCTCGGCCATGGCCAGCCCGATGCCGCCGTTGCCGCCGGTGACCAGGGCCACCCGCCCGGTGAGGTCGAACGGTGCGAATACCATGGCGTGTCCTCGTGGCCGGCGGCGGGATGCCGGCCGGTGTTGCTGGGCAACTTGCCGCGCGGCGCCGGACGGGGCAAACCCCGGGCCGTTGAGTGCATTGGGAAGGCCGGGACCCGCGATGGCATTGATCAAGGTGAAGACGCCGCTGGTGGAGCTGGACGGCGACGAGATGACCCGCATCATCTGGGGGTTCATCAAGGAAAAGCTGATCCTGCCGTACCTGGATGTTGATTTGAAATATTACGATCTGGGAATCGAGCATCGCGACGAGACCGATGACCAGGTGACCGTGGACGCGGCCAACGCGATCAAGCAGTTCGGTGTTGGTGTGAAGTGCGCGACGATTACGCCGGATGAGGCGCGGGTGCGTGAGTTCGGGCTGAAGAAGATGTGGCGCAGCCCGAACGGCACGATCCGCAACATTTTGGACGGCACGATCTTCCGCGAGCCAATCATTTGCCGCAACGTGCCGCGCCTGGTGCCGCATTGGAGCCAGCCGATCGTGATCGGCCGTCATGCCTATGGCGATATCTATCGCGCTGCGGAAACCAAGATCGGCGGGCCGGGAAAGGTTTACCTGGTGTATGAGCCCGCCAATGGCGACGAACCGACGCGCTGGGAAGTGCATGATTTCACCGGGCCTGGCGTGGCCATGGGCATCCACAATACGCGCGCGAGCATCGAGGGCTTCGCGCGGGCCAGTTTCAATTATGGGCTGGCGCGGAACTATCCGGTATATCTGTCGACCAAGAATACCATTCTCAAAGCCTATGACGGCATGTTCAAGGATGTGTTCCAGGAGATTTTTGACGCGGAGTTCGCGCCGGCCTTTGCGCGGCAGGGATTGCACTACGAGCACCGGCTGATCGACGACATGGTGGCGAGTGCGCTAAAATGGTCGGGCGGGTATGTTTGGGCGTGCAAGAATTATGACGGCGATGTGCAAAGCGATATCGTGGCGCAAGGGTTCGGCAGCCTGGGCCTGATGACGAGCGTGCTGCTGAGCCCGAACGGCAAGATCGTGGAAAGCGAGGCGGCGCACGGCACGGTCACGCGGCATTTCCGCGAGCATCAGAAGGGCCGGGAGACCAGCACCAATCCGATTGCATCGATTTTTGCATGGACGCGCGGGCTGATTTATCGCGGGCGGTTCGATAAGACGCCTGAGGTGACGGCGTTTGCCGAGACGCTGGAGCGGGTTTGCGTAGAGACGGTGGAGGCGGGGGATATGACTAAGGATCTGGCGATCTTGATCAGTGAGACTCAGCCTTGGATGAATACGCAGAATTTCCTGGCGCGGATCGATGAGAATTTGCGCAGGGCTATGAAGTAGGAAGGAAGGCCAGGGCTCTGCCCTGGACCCGCTGGGGCCGTAGGCCCCAGACCCCAATTCTATAAGTTCCGAGTCCGACGTTGATGCCGGACGAGCACCCGGGGTTAGGGTCTGGTGCGCAAGACTCCCGTCGCGCAGCGGCACGCCGTCGGGGGCCTAGGGGGCGGAGCCCCTCGGCCTTCTGCGCTGCGGATGTTCTTGATTTGTGGCTTTGGCGATGACGGCTCAGAGGCGCGTGCCGGCTACAGCGGCAGAGTGGCGTACAATGCAGCCCGTGCTCGGGATAGTGCTCATGAGGTACCGGTTTCGCGCCGCTGGCCCGACTTGAGAAATTTTATTTTTTCTTGATTCCGCGCCGTGAATGTGCACCTATTACCGCAGCGCATGGCTGAGATGTTTCGGACGCCCGCCCGGATTCGACTGCTCGCCCGTGACACACGCGGAGACCGAGGCATGGAAAACACCCTCGTCGCGCCTGGGCGGGTTACCGAGGCCGCCCGGGCGCACCCGGCGCCCGTCCAACTCGCGCCGGATCTCGAGCGTCTCGCAGGCGCCATCTCACGCCAAACCGGCCAGCCGCAGCATATCGTTGCGGGCCGTCTGCATGGCTTGGGCGAGAGCATGTCCATGAGTGCGCTGCTCGAGGTCGCGCGCCAGCCGTTCGAGCCGCACGAACTGCAACTTTCTGTCGTCAAGCAGCGCATCCGCAAACGGCTGAATAAGGACACGCCCCGCTGGACTCAATGCACCGGCGGCGCCACCTCGATCGAGATTTCGCCAAACGGCGGCTATAGCCGCTGCCCGAAACACGGCGCCAAGCAGGCCTATCTCGGCAACTTGCGCGACGACGGCCCGCTGCGCGTGCTCGACCCCGACAGCGACGACATGGGCTGCACGATCCGTTGCCCGCAGCTGATGTGTTTTACCAGCAATGTTCTGCGCGCCACGAGCCGCGAGGCGCTGCACGCCGAAATCGCCCGCGAGGGGCTGCGCGGCGTCTATGACGAGCCCGACCGCGGCGGAAAATCCGATGTTTTTGTCCGCTGGAAAGTCACCGACGTCTGCAACTTTACTTGCTCCTACTGCACGGACTGGCGTTCGGTGAACAAGAAAGGCATCGAGCTGACGGACGACGAAATCATGGCCGGGCTCGGCAAGATGATCCGCCAGTTCAATGTCATTTCGCTGCGCCTCACCGGTGGCGAGCCTTCCGCGCGGCGCTGCTATGTCGAGATGATGCGCCGAATACATACCAACCTGTTTCGCTTCAGCGACATCGAGATCCGCACGAATTTTTCTTACCAGGCCAAGCACCGCGAAGTGCTGAGTTGGGACTGGCACGGCAAACTGCACCTGCATATCGGCTGCCACGTCCGCGACAAGAATTTCATGCCATGGCGTACGGTGGAATTGCTGCGCGGTGCGCCCGATGCGGATTATGTATTGAAATTTGTTGCGACGCCGGGACTTCGCGAGCATATCGCGTATTTCCGCAAGTATTTCCGCGATAACGGCATCCCCGCCAAAAACATACGGGTGATCGAGGAGGTCGCCGACAAGGAGGCGGTCCAATCCGATGAACCGCCCGCCACCGACGAAATCCCCTTCGCGCGCAAGCTGCTGGACGACTGGGCAAAACGGGACGCCAAGGCGGCCGCCGGCGAGCCGAAGGTTTTGGCGATGGCCGCTGAGTAGGGCGCGGCTGTGGTGATGGCGGAAAAAAGGCCAGGGCTCTGCCCTGGACCCGCTGGGGACTAGTCCCCAGACCCCATTTTACTGTGTTCCGAGTTCGACATCAGCACCGAGTGAGGCTGATTGCTTGGGGCTTGTGGTGAGGTCGACTGGTGCAACACGCTTCGCGCTTCCGCCCGATGGGGCGGCTGCCGTCCTTGAATTTTGGGTGTCATGAGAGCGTCATTCATATCGACTTGTCATTTTTTTTGGGGGGTGTAAGGTTTGGTGCCTCGCAGCGAGAGGCTGGCGGGGCGTACCAGCAACAAGGGGAGATTGCGATGTCCAGCGGCAGAATTCTGGCGGTCGCGATTTTGGCTGCGATGGCCGCGGTTGCGGCGTCGGACGTTCACGCGCAGACGCTGACCACGCTCTACACGTTCATGGACGGGGCCGACGGGACGCTTCCCCAGAGCGGAGTGATCTACCAGGCTGGCACACTTTACGGAACCGCCACGTACGGGGGCGTTTTCGATGGAACCTGCAACCTCGGCACGGACGATAACGGCTGTGGCGTGCTGTTTGCGGTCAATGCCACGGCCAGCGGCGAAAGCGTCGTGCACACTTTTCAAGGCGGCGCCGACGGCGCGTTCCCCGCTGGGGCGCCAGTCTACCAAAGCGGCAAGCTATACGGTGCGACGTTAGCGGGTGGAACCGGGTGCGGCGGTGGCGGTTGCGGCACGGTTTACGCGATCAATGCCAGCACTGGGGTCAACACCGTACTCCACGCCTTTAACGGCACGACCGAAGGCGGCTCTCCCAGCGGTGTGATCTATCAGGGCGGGATGCTTTACGGCACCAATAACTCCGGCGGTTCCGCGGGCGCCGGCACCGTGTTCGCGATCAATGCTACTACCGGCGCCGAAACCACTTTGTACAATTTCCTGGGCGGCACCGACCCACAATATCCCTATAGTACGCTGACCTATCAAGGCGGCTTTCTCTACGGCACGTCCAATGCCGGAGGAACTAGTTTGGGAACAAACTGCAGCGTCGGCTGCGGCACTGTGTTCGCGATCAACGCCACGACGGGTGCCGAGACGGTCCTGTACAGATTCACTAGTGGAACGGATGGCGCACATCCCGTTTCGGGCGTGATCTACGTCAGCGGCACCCTCTACGGCGCAACGGGGGTCGGCGGCAACACGAAATGTGTCAAATTCGGCTGCGGGACGCTGTATTCGATCAACCCGACGACCGGCGCGGAGACGGTGCTTTATCGATTCAAGGGCGGCACCAAGGGGCAGGATCCCGGCGCATTGACGTACGAAAAAGGGTCGCTTTACGGAGAGCTCGGCAACAACTCGGCAAACTACGATGGGCTATTCAGCTTTAAAATCTCCAAGGCGAGGCTGGGTGTTCTCTACGACTTTTCCGGTAGCGTATTTCCTCAGGGCGGCCTTGCCTACGATGGCGGCACTTTCTACGGAACCACCGCGGGTGCCAGTGCCCTTGCCCACGGCACGTTGTTTTCGTTCCTGCCGTAATGATTAAAAACGAAACGTAGGCGCTTTCACGTACGGAGGCGTTTTCGACTGAAGCTGCAAACTCGGCACCGACGATGACGGATGTGACGTCCTGACGACGTAGCGGCTTGTAGCAACGTCATTCATTTCGGCTTGTTGTCAGCAGAGGCGGGGGTAGAATAAAGGCTTTGCGCGGAGAAACCAGGCCGGGCGCACCAACAGCGAGGGAAGATTGACGTGTCCAGCAGCCGAATTCTGCCAATCGCGCTATTGATTGCGTGGGCGGCGGTTTCGTCCCCGGGGCTCCCAGGCGCGGGCACTGAAAACGCTGTACGCGTTTCAGGGCGGATCCGACGGGATCGATCCTGCCGCGCCGCTTATCTTAAAGAACGGCACGCTGTACGGCACCACCCAGTTGGGGGGTGGCGCAAATTGCACCGGCATTGGCTGCGGCGTGGCGTTCTCGGTCAATCCGGCGACGCGTGCCGAGGCGGTGATCTATGCGTTCAAGGGCGGCATCGACGGATCGACCCCGGGTTCGCTCCTGTATAACGGAACGCAGATCTACGGGGGCACCAATATCACCGTGTTTTCGCTTGATCCGACATCGGGCACCGAAACGTGGTCGTATGAATTCAAGCGGCAAGCGGACGCCAATGCGCTGCTGGTTCCCGTTGGCGCGTTCCTTTACGGTGCGACACTCCTTGGTGGTACAGGAAATGGCGGCACTATCTTCAAGATAAAATCGGCCGCGGGCAAGGCGCAGACCGTTTACAATTTCAGCGAGACCGATGGGCTATCCCCTGACGCAGGAATGATCGAAGTCAACGGAACGTTGTACGGCACGACCAGCGAAGGTGGGTCCACGGGAATTGGTACGGTGTATTCGTTCGATCCGGCCAATGGCGAAGAGACGGTGTTGCACAGTTTTGGTGGCGGGTCCGATGGAAACAATCCGAACGGGTTACTGCTGTACAAAGGTGGCGCCCTTTACGGAACGACGACCGGTGGTGGGACTATCGGCGCCGGCACGGTGTTTTCCATCAACCTCACGACCAACGTGGAGACCGTACTTTACAGCCTCATTGGTGGAGCTAACGCAATCAATCAGGCGGATGGCGCAGCGCCGACCGGCGGCTTGGCGGTCATTGGCAGCACGATTTACGGCACGACGCTGGCAGGCGGGGGCACGGGATGCGTTGCCGGGGAGGGCTGTGGAACCGTGTTTGCGTTTGACCTGTCGATGGGCGTTGAAACGGTGCTTTACCAATTCACCGGTGGAAGGGATGGCTCGGTTCCATTAGGTGGGCTCATTGCGGAGGGCCGCACGCTCTATGGAACCACGAGTAACGGCGGCAAGAATAGCTGCCGCGGAAGCGGATCGCTTCCGGGCTGCGGCACGGTGTTCGCGATTAAGCCGTAGGGGCATATAGGTCGCGGCCGGGCGCGGATCATTGCTCCCGCCGCACACACCGCTCACGACAGCGGCGGCACGCCGTCGGGGGTCCAGGGGGCAGAGCCCCTGGCCTTACTTCTATCCGTCGAAAAACCGCGCGTCGTCGACCGGACGTAGCTCCGGTGCGGCGGCCTGGATCGCGGCGGGGCCGTATTTCCGCTCCAGGCGGCGGATCGAGAAATGCGCGCGAGCGAGGCGGCGGTAGTGAGTGAGGAACGCCGTGTTCAACGCCGCGCCGGCCGCGGCGCCGAGGAGCGGCAGAGCCTGGGCTGCAAATTTCTCACCCAGCACCATGCCCCAGCGGGCGGCGACGCCCGCCAATAATGTGCGGGCCGCGGTGCCTTGCAGGGCGAAACGCGCCGAAAGGTAGCCGGCTTCGTCGCCCTCACGCAGGGAGAACACGTGGATGCAGGCGGCGCGGCCGGCTTCGGTGGAGAGGTCCTCGCCGGCGTCGCGGGCGGTGCGAGCGATTTCGCGCATGATCATCAGCGTGGTGAACAGGGCGTCCGGGACAAAGCCAGCGGGGCCGGCGAAACCGCCGGCGATCCCGCTGGCGGCGACGAACGGCAGGCTGGGGGCGGCGCGCGCGATGGGCATGTCGATGCCAAGGATGGCGATGTCGTAGGCGCGCTCGAGGGCTGCCTTGGCAATTGTGGTCAGCACCGGGTGATCTCTTGTGATACCGAATGGGTGCAACATGCGCGTGCCGACGAGGCCTAGCAGGTCGGCGGCGCGCACCACCAGGCCGTCGCGACGGTGAAGCGCGGCGAGTGCCGCAGCCAGCTCGCGGCGGCCGGCATCATCCAGCGCCGGTATCATCGTCGGTGTGGCCATTGCGCCGGTTCCCCATGTACCCCGCTATCCACAGGCCGGGTGCTGTGCCCAGCCCTGAGGTGGGGCAGTATGACGACGCGATGAATAGCATCGATTCGCCACTGCTGGGTTTGTCGCAGCGTATGCCGCCGAGCAATATTGCCGCGGAGCAGGCGCTGCTCGGCGCGTTGCTCGCGAATAATCGCGCGTACGATAGGGTCAGCGATTTTCTCGCGCCCGAGCATTTCGCTGATCCGATCAATGGGCGGATTTATCAGGCGATCGTGCGGCGGCTGGAGGCGGGACAGCTGGCCGACGCGGTGACGTTGCGCGGCGAGTTCGAACATAACGGCGTGCTGGAGGAAGTTGGCGGCACCGCGTACCTCGCCCAACTGGTCACCGCGATGGTCGGCATCATCAATGCCGGCGATTACGGGCGCGTGGTGTACGATACCTGGCTGCGGCGGCAGCTCATCGATATCGGCGAAACCGTCGTCAACAACGCGTTCGGTGCCGATCCGGAACTGGATGGCGCGCAGCAGATCCAGGCGGGGGAGGAGCAGCTTTATCAGCTCGCGACGCAGGGGCGCAGCGACGATCGCATGGTGCCGTTCGAGGCAGCGCTGACCGCTGCGATCAAGGCGGCGGAGGCGGCGTTCAAACGGTCGGGGCACGTGGCCGGGCTTTCAACCGGGCTGCGCGATCTGGATAACAAGATGGGCGGCCTGCACAAATCCGACCTCTTGATCCTCGCCGGGCGCCCCGGCATGGGCAAGAGCGCGCTGGCGACAAAAATCGCGTTCGGCGCGGCGCGCGCGCTGATGGCGGAGGCGGCCGCCGCGGAAACGAAAAAAGCGCATCCGGGATCTGTGGTGATTTTCTCGCTGGAAATGAGCTCGGAGCAGTTGGCGACGCGGTTGCTTTCGGAGGAGAGCCGGGTTTCCAGCGACCGCATTCGCAAGGGCGAGATCGCCGAGCGCGATTTCGTGCGGTTCGTGTCGGTGGCGAAGGAGCTGCAATTGCTGCCGCTGTTCCTCGACGATACGCCGGCGATTACGTTGTCGGCGCTGCGCACGCGGTGCCGGCGGCTGAAGCGAACGCGCGGGCTGTCGCTGGTGGTGATCGATTATTTGCAGCTGATGCGGCCGTCGCCGGGAACGAGGGCGGAAAACCGTGTGCTGGAAATCAGCGTCATCACGCAGGGGTTGAAGGCGCTGGCGAAGGAGCTGGAGGTGCCGGTGCTGGCGCTGTCGCAGCTTTCGCGCGCGGTGGAGAGCCGGGAGGACAAGCGGCCGCAATTGTCGGATTTGCGCGAGTCGGGGTCGATCGAGCAGGACGCGGATGCGGTGATGTTTATCTATCGCGACGAGTATTATTTGGCGCAGCGGGCGCCGAAGCAGATGGCGTTCAAGACCGAGGACGAGTTTCAGTCGGCGCTGGACAAGTGGCAGAAGGATATGGAGGCGGTGCATAACAAAGCTGAGCTGCTGCTGGAGAAACAGCGGCACGGGCCGACCGGGCGGATCGAACTGTTCTTCGAGGGCGAGTACACGCGGTTCGCGGATTTGGATACTCAGCATGGGGGAGATGACTAAAAAAGGAAGGCCAGGGCTCTGCCCTGGACCCGCTGGGGCCGGAGGCCCCAGACCCCGATTCATCAGGAATCGATGGGAGCAACGGCGAAGCCAAAAAACCAGTCATTTATTGGCCTCGCCGAGAATTAAGGAAAAGCCGCGCAGCGCTAATGGGGGTCTGGGGCCCCCGGCCCCAGCGGGTCCAGGGCAGAGCCCTGGCCTTCCT
>Ga0181531_10001501_pt1 | contig 14715 bp, 8 predicted proteins | sample PEATcosm2014_Bin_38_FD_119743 | JGI IMG/M metagenome (GOLD analysis project Ga0181531, IMG submission 119743) | Peatland microbial communities from MTU Mesocosm Facility, Houghton, MI, USA - PEATcosm2014_Bin11_10_metaG | ecosystem: Environmental > Terrestrial > Soil > Wetlands > Peat | place... | reverse complement strand
TTCTGGTCTTCACGCGAGCGGCGCGCCGCGTCGGCCACGCTGCCCCCACTCGACTGCGCCGGGTCCTGCGCCCGTCCGCAAGCCGGCCAAGCCAAGACGGCGATCACCAATCCCGCGACACACAACGTACTCCACACGGTAGTTCCGCTTTTCCCAAGCATAAAGCACGTCCTTCCCGGACCGGGCAAATCAAATTGCTTTGGCAACCCTAATTCCCGGGCTGCACGACACCGTTTCACACGAGCGCCGTTACGGGCGCACCACCGGCTCTCCCACCGCTTGCTTCGATTCTACCGCTTCCGGCACCCCGCTGCTCAACGGTAGCGTAACAATAAACGCCGCCCCGCCTTCCGGACGGTTTCGCGCGCGCACCTGGCCGCCATGCTGGACCACGATCTTCTGTACCACGGCGAGCCCGAGCCCTGTCCCTTTCGCTTTGGTGGTAAAAAACGGGTGAAACAGTTTGTCGCGCGCGTCCGGCGAGATGCCCGCGCCGTTGTCGAATATCGTGATGCGCTGAAACGACGTATCATTCCCGCGCACGGCCTCACCGCGCAAGAGCACTCGCCCGCCATGCGCCGCGTCCATGCTGGCTTCCGCCGCGTTGCGCACCAGGTTCAGCAAGGCTTGGCGCAGAAATCCTTCGTCTCCGGCCACATTGCCGAATGGTCCCTCGCAGCGGATGCGCACCTGTGGCATGGCCTCGGCAACCTCGCTCACTACGCGCTCCACGATCGGCTGCAGCGCCACCGTCTCCGTGGAAATATCCAGCGGCCGGGCATACTTCAGAAACTCCGTCACCACGTGGGTAATATTGCGCGTCTGCTCCAGGATGTTCTGCGCATATTCCTGGGCTTCGGAGGCGTCCGATTGTTCCGCGCGGATCAGTTGCGCGTAGCCGGAAATCGTCGCCAGCGCATTTTTAAATTCGTGCGCAATGCCCGCGGACAACTCCCCGAGCGCCGCCAGGTTTTCCTTGAGCTGCACTTGCTGTTGCAATAGCGCCAGTTCCGTCAGGTCTGTTAACAGGCAGATCGCGCCGTTGATTTTCCCCTCGCCTCGTCGAATGGGCGAAATCGTCACCCCCAGCCGGCGCAGCTCTCCGCCCGGGGCGTTGTGCTTCACCTCTTCACGGCGGAAGATTTTGCCGGTCTTTAGGCACTCCGCCACCTGGGCGGTCAACTCGGAATCCTCGCCGAGGGCCTCGCTGTACCGCCGGAATCCCAGCGCCTTGATGCCCAGCACATGCTCGGCCGCGGGATTCGCGCTGGAAATGATTCCATTGGCATTCACCACCAGCAATCCCGCCGGCATGTTGCGGGTCACTTCTTCGCTGAGCCGTTCGGTCTGCTCGGCGCGTTCTTTCTCGATGCGGTGCAGCCGCGCCAGCTCTTTTTCCTGATCCCGCAGCGTCTGAATTACGCCGTGCATCGATGCGGCGATGAACGCGTTGGGATTCTCCGTGCGCGGCGGAGGCGCTACGCTCTTGCGCGAATGCTCGTCGCGGGTATCTTGAAAAAATCGCGCCACGAAGTACAGAATGATGCCCACCACGGCAAACAGGCCAAGTCCGCTCAGTACCGCCACGGTCCAGACGTGCTGCGTGCTTTCGGTTTGCAACGCGGCCAGCATTGTAAGCGTGTTCAGCATAGTAAAAAGGCGTCAGCCCGGCGCGCCCTCAATGCCAGTGCGGCAGATACCTGACCAGGGGCGACTCGACGAAAAACACCACGGCCAGCGCGGCAATTCCCAAAAACGTTCCCAGCGGCAACTGGTACTTGCTCACAATGGCCCAGCGCAATTTGCTCGGCTTCCCCAACCCGCGCCGCGCCGCGCGCTCCGCCACTTCGCGTTTCCACCCCACGGCGTAGAGCGCCACAATGATCGCCACGCCCAGCACGCTGCCCAGAAGCGTGCCCAGCAAGATGGTCAAAAACGCGCCGCGCAAGCCTACAAACGCTCCCACCATGGCCATCATTTTCACGTCGCCCAGCCCCATGCCTTCACGGCCGCGAAAAATTTTGTATAGCACGGAAGCGCCGAGCAGCAGCAGACTGCCAAACGCCGCGCCCAGCAGCGCATCCGTCAATCCCAGCACCCAGGCGGGCAACACGCGATGCAGCAGCCGAACGCTCAAAAAAAAAGCCGCGCCGTCGTCAATGGGGATAAACGCCGCCAGCCCCAGGCCCATGCCCAAACCCGGCCAGTTGACCGCGTCCGGCAGCATGCGCACGCGCAGGTCCGTCACCGTCAGCACGATGATCAAGCAAATAAAAAACAGCCACTTGAATGTGGCCTGTGAAATATCGAACGTCAGGTAACAGCACACAAACAAAATCCCTGTCAGCAGTTCGATCAGCGGATACATCGGCGAAATGGGCAGCGCGCAACTGCGGCATTTGCCGCGCAGCCACAGCCAGCCGAGAATCGGCACGTTGTCGTACGCCTTGATGGGCGTCAGGCAGCGCGGGCAACGCGAGCCCGGCGAAACAATGGAAAGCCCCTCGGGAATGCGCGAAATGCACACATTCAGGAAGCTGCCAATAACGATTCCGAACAAAAAAAAGAAAAAGGGGACCACCTCTGGACTGTGCCACACTCGCCGAAAGGCCTCAAGAAATGCGGCTGGCGGCGTGTCGCATGCTTAACAGTGCGGAGGCGAGGACGCGGAGGTGGAGTGCGGTTAAATATGATTTACAAGAACTATTCACCACAGTTAAGATAGGGTCGGCTCAGGATCTCAGCGGCGTACATCAACCTGTAACGCGTGTCAGCCATCCTACGCAGTTCCAGGGGAATACGGTAGAAACTGACAAAATGTTCGCGAATCTTTCATCCTGTCATGGGCGGGGAGTCTCCATGAGGGGAACGCTGCCCTCAGCATTGCTGGCATTCGCGCTGTGCTGCGGGGTAATGCCGCGAGCCGAGGCCCAGGAGGCTGGCACTGCTGTCGCGTCTGCGAAGCCTTCGTCGGTGGACGCGCCGCAAATGCCGCAAGCAAATCAACAACAATCGGCGCCGGCCGATACCGGAGTGGACGATCCGCCGACGCTCCTGCCGCATCCGGAGACGGATCGCCTCTGGCTTTCCGGGCAGGCGAATTTTATCTCGCAGTGGCACCCGGCGTTTACCTCGCCGTATCAGGGTCCGCACAGCTTGACGCCGGAAGCGCAGGATGCGACGTCGCGGGTGCTGACGCTCTATACCGGGCTGCGACTGACCTCCACGACGGAATTGTTGTGTGACGTGCAGGAGACCGGTGGGCACGGTATTGGTGAAGCGCTGGGCCTTGCGGGGGCCACCAATCTGGATGTGGTGCGAAACCCGGCGCTGAGCAAATTGCCGTACATCGGGCGGCTCATGTGGCACCAGATTATTCCGCTCGGCGGAGTGCGTGAGGCGCAGTCGCGCAATCCCTTCGCACTGTTTAGTTCGCTGCCGGCGCGACGGCTCGAGGTGCGTTTCGGAAAGATGAGCTTGCCGGATTTTTTTGATGCTAACTCCTATGGGACGGATACGAATCTGCAGTTCATGAACTGGACCGTGGACAATAACGGCGCGTATGACTACGCGGCGGACACCCGCGGGTATACGTTCGCGGCGTTGGTGGAATATCACGACAAGTTCGGAGTGCTGCGGTTCGCCGAAGCGCTGATGCCCAAGGTGGCGAACGGCATCCACCTGGACGCGGATTTGGGCCGGGCGCGCGCGGAAAATATCGAACTGGAGCTGCACGGGCATGCCTGGCGCCTGAAGCCTGCAGTGTTGCGGCTACTGGCGTTCGTCAACCACGCGAATATGGGCAGTTACGCCCAGGCCATCGAGAACTATCGTTTGAGCCAGCAGACGGCGGATCCAGAAACGGCTCCAGACATCACCGCGCACCCGCTGCAGACCACCGTTAAGTATGGATTTGGCATCAATTTTGAACAGCCGGTGACGGACTGGATCGGCGTGTTTGGGCGCTGGGGATGGAACGAGGGGCAGCACGAATCGTACGCGTACACCGAGGATGACGAGACCTTTGAGATTGGGGTAGGCGGGAACGGAACACGCTGGGGAAGGAAATATGATCGGATGGGGCTGGTGTTCGTCTCGAATGGCATTTCGCGGGACCATCAACAGTATCTGGCGCTTGGCGGGTTGGGATTTATTCTGGGAGATGGGCGCTTGAATTACGGGCGCGAGAATATTTTGGAGTCATACTATACGCTGCACCTGTGGCGCGGGTTTTATCCGGCTTTTGGGGTCCAGCACATAAATAATCCGGGTTACAACCGGGATCGCGGTCCAGTGGTGGTGCCGACGCTGCGGCTGCATGTCGAGTTTTGACGGTGCACCAGGGCCGGCCAATGGCCGCATAGAAGTGCCTTGCTTTGCGCGTGAGGTGCATCACAAAATCGGCATGGAGTTTTTAGAGAATCTTTATGTGGGGTGGGATAGACTTCGCGCTAGTCTGGGATTGCCTCTGGCGGCGGAGTCGCATCGAGAGCATTGAGATAGTTAAGGATGACGCGTTGAATCGGCTAGCAACGGCACGCAATTCATATGCCTGGGTGCGAGGGATGTGTGAGCGCGCACGGCGACGAACCCGTGCGGCACGCTGCCTGGCCACGATGTTGTGGCTTGCGGCGCTGCTCTGCGGCGCGGCGGGAGCGGTGGCGCAACGGGATGCGACCGGCCACGCGGCAATCCCGGCGGCGAAGCCGGTAGCCGCGGCGAATTTTACCATTGCGGATTTTGACGGGGACGCGCAGCCGGATGTGGCCACGGTGCAACCTGGGTCGGTGGTGGCGTCGCAGACGAAGTACTGGATCCATTTCGCCTTGAGCGCAGGCGACGAGCGCTCGATGGCGGTCTTTGCACCGACGGGCGGTTTGCAAATTTCGTCGCGCGATGTGAACGGCGATAGTTTTTTGGACGTGGTGGTTTCGACGCGGCTGGCCAACCAGCCGGTCGCGGTGCTCCTGAATGATGGGCGCGGAAATTTCCGGCTGGCGGATGTGCGCGGATTTGCTGTGACGATTTGGGAGGCGCGGACGGAGTGGCGCGCGGCGGTACGCAGCGGCGACCCCGAGGCAGCGATGGCCAGCGCGGGGTGGGGCGCGGGAGTTTTGCCGCCGGCCGCGAAATTTGCGGATTTGCCGCCGGCAAGCGACGAGTTGGCGTGGCCGACAGCGCGTCCGAATTCGAGTGAAGTGCCCCGGGGAATACGCGGTCGGGCGCCCCCGCGGGCGTAGTGCACAAGCTGCGCAAAAATCAAAAAATTAACATGAAATCAACGCTGGGCGGCACTAGAGTCACCCTCTATCGGCAGAGGTGCTGGGTTTTGGTGCACGCTGCGGTCGCGGATGCTGAAGGAGAAGCAAGGAAAAGGCTTATGCGGAGAACGTGGAAAAAATGAGGCGCGGCGGACTAGTTCTCTTGGCGCTGTCAGCGGGAGCGGTCTGGTCGAGCACGGCCGTCGGCCAAGCTCCCCAGCCGCAGCCTGTGCCCACGTCGCCGGGCCCCGCGCCATCGCCGCCGAGCGGCACGGCGCGGCGCGAGCAGGCCGCTTCGCAGCGCTCGGCGAACGGCGGCGCATTGACGTGGGAAGAAGTACGCGCGCAATTTGAAGCCGCCAATCCCTCGCTGAAGGCGGGCGCCATCGGCGTCGAGGAGTCCAAGGCACAAGAGATCACTGCGTATTTGCGGCCGAATCCCAGCTTCACGGCGCTGCTCGACCAGATTGATCCGTTTACGACAAATCCCTCGCGTCCTCTCGCGCTGGCGCTGCCCTCGGGTACGGTGACCTATCTGCACGAACGCGAGCACAAGCGGGAATTACGGCGCGACAGCGCGCAGCAGGCCACGGGGATCGCCGTCTCGCAGCAGTCGGACCTCGAGCGCGGCTTGATTTTCACGCTGCGCAGCGCGTTTGTGCAGACGCTGCAGCAAAAGGCGGTGTTGGGCCTGGCGCGGGAGAATTTGACGTACTACGACAAGGTGCTCGACGTGAACCGCGACAAACTCAAGGCCGGAGCCATGGCGCAGGTGGATATGGACCGGCTGGAGCTGCAACGGGTGCAATTTGAATCGGACTTGCAGTCGGCGCTGGTCAATCTGCGCACCGCGAAGATCCAACTGCTGATGCTGCTGGACGACAAGACGCCCGTGGAGCAATTCGACGTGATCGGAGCGTTCGATTTCAATAATCAGCTCGCGGATCTGGACGAGTTCCGCCAGATCGCGCTGGACAACCGGCCCGATCTGAAGGCCGCGGTGCAGGCGGTAGACAAAGCCAAGACCGATCACCAGCTCGCGGTCGCGAATGGCTCGACGGATCCCACGTTTGGATTCGATGGCGGCAAAAATCCGCCCATCGAACACTACATCGGTTTCAGCGTGAGCATCCCATTGCGCATTTTCGACCGCAACCAGGGCGAAAAATTGCGCACCAAGCTGGACATCGACAAAAACGCGGAAATGCTCGAACTGCAGCGCACCCAGGTGTTCAGCGACGTGGATTCTGCGTACGCCACAGTCGAGAGCAACCTCGCGCTCCTGCAACCCTACAAGGAACGCTACCTGAAAATCGCCGACCGCGTGCGCGACACCATTTCGTTTTCTTATCAGCACGGCGCTGCTTCACTGCTGGACTTTCTGGATGCCCAGAAAGAGTACCGCGACACGCAATTGAACTACCTGAATCTGGTGGGGACGTACATGACGGCCGCCAGCCAGTTGAACCAGGCGGTGGGACGCGAGGTTTTGCAATGAGCGGGATAAAGAATCGTTGGCGGCATCGTTTGGCGCCGCATTGCTTAACGCCGCATTTATTGGTAGCGATGGCGGCGCTAAGCATCGGCATGGCGCTGGCCGCGGGTTGCAGCGAACGCAAGGGCGATCCCGCGGCGGAGGCGCCGCCCTCGTCCACGGTCGAGCAGGCTCCCGATTCCAGCGTCGTAACCGTGGATAAGCCGGAGCAATTTCCCTTGGTTGCGGCGGTGGCGCATTCGGCGCGCTCGCAGTTGGTGGTGACCGGCGTTGTGGCGCCGGATGTTTTGCGCACCGTCCCGGTGATTTCCATCGCCACTGGCCGCGTGGTGGACATCAAAGCGCGCCTGGGCGACACCGTGAAAAAGGGCCAGTTGCTCCTGCGCGTGCAGAGCGCGGACATCGCTGCGGCGTTCTCCGATTATCAGAAGGCCATCGCCGACGAAAAGCTGGCCGGCACGCAACTCGAACGCGCCAAGCTTTTGTACGACAAGGGCGCCATTTCGCAGAACGACCTGCAAACCGCGGAGAACGCGGAAAACAAGGCCAAAGTGGATGTGGATACCTCGCGTGAACACCTGCGCGTCCTGGGCGCGGGCATCGAGCATCCCTCCGGCATAGTGGATATTTACGCGCCGATTTCCGGCGTGATCACTGATCAGCAGGTGACCACGGCTGCCGGTATTCAAGGGCTCTCCGCGGCCGCGAATCCCTTCACCATTTCCGATTTGTCGTCCGTGTGGATTCTGTGCGACGTCTACGAGAACGATTTGAGCAACGTGCATCTCGGAGAGTCGGCGGACATTCGCCTCTCCGCCTATCCCGACAAAACCTTCACCGGCACCATCAGCAATATCGGCGCGGTGCTGGATCCCAATATCCGCACCGCCAAAGTGCGTATCGAGGTGAAAAATCCCGGGCTGATGAAGGTGGGCATGTTTGTCACCGCCACGTTCCACGGGCAGAAAGAGCAGACCCACGCGGCCGTGCCGGCCTCGGCCATCCTGCATCTACACGACCGCGATTGGGTTTATGTGGCCGCGGCAGATAAGCGCTTCAAGCGTGTGGAAGTGAAATCGGGCAACACCATCTCCGGTAATCTCCAGGAAATTCTGTCGGGCCTCGAACCCGGCCAGCGCGTGGTGAGCAACGCTCTCGAGCTGCAGAACACGGTCGACCAGTGAGCCACTTGGGCCCAGATGCTTACATTAGCGCTTTCCCGCGCAGCATGCCGGTGAGGTCGCAACCATGATTCGCGGTTTTGTCGATTACACGCTCAACAACCGCTTCATCGTCTTCACGCTGGCGATTTTGCTATTGATCTGGGGCGCGATTTCCTTTCGCCAGCTGCCCATTGAAGCCTATCCGGACGTCGCAAACAATTACGTACAACTAATCACCCAATGGCCGGGGCGCGCTGCTGAAGAGGTCGAACAGCAGGTCACCATTCCGGTGGAAGCGCAGATGAACGGCATGCCCCACTTGGCGCACATGCGCTCCGCCTCGCTCTTCGGCATTTCCAGCGTGATGCTGATTTTCGATGACGCTTCGGACAACGACGCCAATCGCGCGAAAGTCGTCGAGCGGCTTGCACAGCTCACCCTCACCGGCGGACTGCAGCCGCAGATGGGGCCGGATTTCAGTCCCGTCGGGCAGATTTACTGGTACACGCTGAAGAGCACGAATCCTTCCTATGATCTGATGGCGCTGAAAACGCTCGAAGACTGGACGCTCGAGAAGCAGTTCAAATCGGTTACCAACGTGGTGGATGTTTCGAGTTTTGGCGGCATCACGCGCGAGTATCAAGTGCAAGTCGATCCCGCGAAACTGATCTCCTACGGGCTGAACATCGGCCAAGTCGAGACCGCTCTGGCCAACAATAACGTCAACGCCGGCGGCAGCTTCGTCGAGTCCGGCTTGCAGCAAATCAACGTGCGCGCCGTGGGCTTGTTCACCAGCGTTGCCGATATTGGCGAAACCGTTGTGAAGGTGCAAGGCGGCACGCCCGTCCGCGTAAAGGACATCGCCACCGTCACGCAAGGCTCGAAAATACGCCTTGGGCAGATCGGCAAAAGCTACCGGCGCAGCGACGGAAAAGTTCTGGACGATCCGGATGTCGTGGAAGGCATCGTGCTCCTGCGCAAGGGCGCCAACGCCGATGAAACCCTGGTGGGCATCCACGACAAAGTGAAAGAGCTGAACGAGCACATCCTCCCGCCCGGCGTGACCATCGTGCCCTTCCTGGATCGCAGCCAACTGCTCGAGTACACCACGCATACCGTCCTGCACAACCTGCTGGACGGAATTGTGCTGGTGTCCCTCGTGCTCTTTTTGTTTCTTGGCAATGTGCGCGGCGCGCTGATCGTGGCGCTCACCATTCCGTTTTCCCTGCTGTTTGCCGCCATTTGCCTGGACCTGAATAAAATTCCCGCCAATCTGCTCTCGCTCGGCGCCCTGGACTTCGGCATGGTGGTCGACGGCAGCGTGGTGATCATCGAAAACATCATGCGGCACTTCGCGATGAATGCGAGGTCCGTCAAGACGCCGCTGGAGCGCATCCGCGACGCGGTGTTTGAGGTATTACGGCCGGTCTTTTTCGCGCGCGCCATCATCATCACCGCCTACTTGCCCATTTTCACCCTGCAGAGCGTCGAGGGCCGTTTGTTCAAGCCTATGGCCTGGACGGTCTCCTTTGCCCTCCTGGGGGCGCTGATTTTCTCCATCGGCATCGCGCCCGTGCTGGCCGTGTGGCAGTTCGGCAAGGGCGTGAAAGAGTGGCGTAATCCGGTCATGGAATTTTTGCGGGACAGATACAGCGTGCTCGTGCGCTTAGCCATCCGGCGCCGTGGCATCACCGTGGCGATTGGCGCGCTGGTGCTGGCCGTCGCGGTATTTCTAATGGTCAGCGGAGTGATCGGCTCGGAGTTTCTGCCGCACCTCGATGAAGGCGCCATCTGGGTCCGCGGCACCCTGGCCCCCAGCACCGGGCCCACCGAAGGCACGCGCATCATGAATCAGGCGCGGGTGATTCTGGCCACCTTTCCGGAAGTCACCAAAGTGGTGTCCCAGGTCGGGCGGCCGGATGACGGCACGGACGCCACCGGTTTCTTCAACACCGAGTATTTCGTGGACCTGAAGCTGAAAAAGGATTGGCGGCCCGTATTTCACGAAGACAAAGAAGAATTGATCGCCGCCATGGACCGCGAGATGGAAAAAATTCCCGGCGTGCTGTGGAATTTCTCGCAGCCGATCTCCGACAACATGGAAGAGGCCGTCAGCGGTGTAAAGGGCGAACTGGCGGTGAAATTGTATGGCGACGACCTGCGCACGCTGGAGGAAAAGGGAGAGGAGATCGTCGGCGTCTTGCGCAAGATTCCCGGCGTCGAGGATCTTGGCCTGTTTCGCGTGCTCGGCCAGCCGAATTTGAACATCGTGATGGACCGCGCGGAAGCGGCGCGCCATGGCATCAACGTGGCGGACCTGCAGGATGCGGTGGAGACCGCCGTGGGCGGGAAAGCCGTTACCCAAGTGCTGCAGAATGAGCAGCGCTACGACTTGGTGGTCCGCTACCAGCAGCCGTATCGCGATACCGAGGAGGCCATCGAAAATATCCGCATCGTGGCGCCCACCGGGGAGCGTGTGGCGCTTTCGCAACTCGCCAAAATTGAAGTCAGCGACGGCGCTTCGGAAATCTATCGCGAGGAAAATTCGCGCTACGTGGCCATCAAGTACAGCGTGCGCGGGCGCGATTTGGGCGGCGCGGTCGAGGAAGCCATCCGCAATGTGCATCGCGATGTGAAGCTGCCGGTGGGTTATCACCTGAATTGGGCGGGCGAGTACGAAAGCCAGAAGCGCTCGCAGCGGCGGCTGCTCATCGTTTTGCCGATAACCATTTTGGTGATTTACGTAATTTTGTACTCGATGTTTGGCTCCGCGAAGTGGTCGCTGCTGATTTTGGCGAACGTGGCCATGGCGCCCATAGGCGGCTTGCTGGCGTTACTGGCGACCGGCACGCATTTCAGCGTGTCAACGGGCGTGGGATTCCTGGCGCTGTTCGGCGTGTCGGTGGAAACCGGCGTGATCATGCTCGAGTACATCAATCAGTTGCGCGTGCGCGGGCATTCCATTGAAGACGCCGCGGTGGAAGGCGCGATTTTGCGCCTGCGCCCGATCATGATGACCATGCTTGTGGCCATGCTCGGGCTGCTCCCAGCCGCGCTGTCGCGCGGCATCGGCTCCGATTCGCAGCGGCCTTTCGCCATCGTGATTGTCGGCGGTCTGGCGGGTGCGCTGTTCCTCAGCATCTTCCTCTTGCCGGCCCTATATGTGTGGGTCGCGCGCGATGGCGATAAACTGCCCGAACCCGAAGGCGATTTTGCGGAAGAGGTTTAAGCGCGGAGTGCTCATCGGCGGTCGTCCTACGCGGACCCCGGTGGCGGCCTCCAGCCCAGTGCTAACAAAGTCCGGGAAGGTTTCGTCTGAATCTTGTACAGTGGAGTGCGGCTTCGCGTGGGAAGCCGTGTGGTCGTCCTTCTTTCTTTGAGACTGTTTCAGGAGCAACTATGAGCGGGAATTACCGCAATATCGCGTCACTGCTGGCGGCACTGGTATTTTTGCCGTTGGCTGCGAAAGCGCAAACCGTGGACGACGTGATCGCCAAGAATATTGAAGCGCATGGCGGCCTCGCGAAGCTCAAGGCAGTGAACACCTTGCGCAATACGGCGAAGTTGAGTTTTGGTCCTTTCCGCGCCACGGCGCTGCAGGAGAACAAGCGGCCGGACAAAGTGCGCGAGGAAGTGGCTATTCAAGGATTGGCGCAGGTGCAGGCCACCGATGGCAAGACCGCCTGGCAGGTGTCTCCCTTTGAGGGGCGCAAGGATCCGCAACTAATGACTGCGGAGGATGCAAAAAGTCTAATCGTGGACTCGGACATCGACGGGCCGCTGGTGGACTACAAAGCCAAAGGGCACAAAGCGGAGCTGATGGGCCACGATTCCGTGGAAGGCACGGACTGCTTCAAGGTGAAGCTCTCCATGAAAAATGGCGACGTGCGCTACTACTATCTGGATACCGATTCGTATCTCGAGTTGAAACTCGAAACCCAGTCCACCGTGCGCGGCACGCTGCAGGAAAATGAATCCTATTTCGGCGATTACGAGCAGGTTGACGGTATTTATTTCCCGTTTGCCATCGAGCAGGCCCAGAAGGGCAGTTCCCAGCGGCAGAAGCTGACGGTGGAAAAAGTCGAAATTAATGTGCCCATCGACGATTCGCGTTTCACCATGCCGGTAATTAAGCCGCAAGCTCCGCCGCCTCCGCCAGGAAAATGATTGCGCTAGCTCAGGTAAACAGGGCAGAGGCTAGGTTCGGCGCAGGCCAGTGTGCAACACGTAGCAAAACGGAATTCCAGTCAGAAGCGAGGAAACACAGATCATGAGCAAGCTACTGCACGGGTGCGCGAGAGGTTCTGTGAAGGTTGTGATGATGGTGGCGGCGATGGCCGCGGGAACGCTAGCCTTGGGCTACAGCGCACAGGCGCAGGACGCCAAGTTTGACTCCGACACCATCTCGGGCCTGGGCGCTCGCAACATCGGCTCGGCTACCATGAGCGGCCGCATCGCCGCGCTGACGGCGGTGAAAGAAGATGGACGCCTTACCGTATACATCGGAGCGGCCAGCGGCGGCGTGTGGAAGTCCACCAACGGCGGAACGACCTTCAAGCCGGTCTTCGACAAGACCACCGCGCAATCCATCGGCGCCATTGCCATCGACCCGCAAAATTCCAAGACGATCTGGGTCGGCACGGGCGAAGCGTGGACCCGCAACAGCGTCTCCATTGGCGACGGAATTTACAAATCGGTGGACGGCGGCGACAACTGGACCAACATGGGCCTGCCGAACTCCGAGCGCATCTCCAAGATTATTGTCGACCCCAAGGACAGCAACACCGTCTACGCTTGTGTTCCGGGAAAATTGTGGAGTGACAGCGACGACCGCGGACTCTACAAAACCACCGACGGCGGCAAAAGCTGGAACAAAATTCTGAAAGGTCCCAACCTCTCGACCGGGTGCTCGATGATTTCCATGAGTTCGCAGGATCCCAAGGTGCTGTTTGCCGGTATGTGGGACTTCCGCCGCAAGGGCTGGACGTTCCGCTCCGGCGGCGATAGCCCCACCGCACGAAGCGGCAGCGGTCTATTTATGTCCAGCGACGGCGGAGCGACGTGGAAGGATCTGGATGCGCAGTCTGCGGCCGGCCTGCCGGCAAAGCCCTGGGGACGCATCGCTGTCACCGTGGCACCCTCCAAGCCCACCGTCGTCTACGCCATGATTGAGTCCACGCGCAGCGCGCTCTTCCGCAGCGATGACGGCGGCAAGACCTGGCACGAGGGTGACCGCAGCCAATTCATGGTCTGGCGCCCGTTTTATTTCGCGAATTTGATTGTTGATCCGAAAAACGAAAATCGCTTGTTCAAGACCGACTTGGGTCTCATCCTGAGCGACGACGGCGGCAAGAGCTTCAGTGGCACCGGCAACGCGCACGGCGACTTCCACGATGTGTGGATCGATCCCGACAACACCGACAACATCATCACCGGCGACGACGGCGGCTTATGGTATTCGCACGACGGCGGCAACACCTTTTTGAAGGGCGAGAATTTGCCGATTTCGCAGTTCTATCACGTCAGTACAGATATGGCGGACCCATATCACGTGTTCGGTGGGTTGCAGGATAACAGCGACTGGATTGGAGACTCCGCGTATCCCGGCGGCATTACCAATAGCCGCTGGGAAAATCTCTGGGGCGGTGACGGATTTTGGGCGTTCGCCGATCCGGCGGACCAGGACTATGCCTACGTGGAAGCGCAAGGCGGGGCTGTCGGCCGGATAAACCTGAAGAGCCACGAAGCGCGCGCCATCGATCCGCAGCCCAACTACGGCGAAGGAAAATTGCGCTTCAACTGGAACACCCCGATCCACATGAGCCCCAACGAAAAGGGCACGATTTATATTGGCGCGCAATTTCTATTTCGCTCCAAGGATCACGGCCAATCCTGGGAGCGCATTTCTCCGGACCTGACCACCAACGATCCTGAAAAGCAAAAGCAGGAAGAATCCGGCGGCGTCACCGTGGATAACTCCTACGCCGAAATGCACACCACCATTTACAGCATCAGCGAGTCGCCGAAAGATGGCCAGACTATTTGGGTAGGCACCGACGACGGCAACGTGCAGTTGACGCGCGACGGCGGCAAGACCTGGACGAACGTAGTCGGCAACGTGCCGAACCTCCCGAAGGCTTCGTGGGTCGCGTGGGTGGAAGCGAGTCGTTTCGATGCGGCTACCGCTTACGCGGTGTTTGACCGCCACACCTTCGGCGACATGGCGCCGTACGTGTTTAAAACCACAGACTATGGCAAAACCTGGACGCCGGTAGTCAGCGCGGGCAGCGGTGTACGCGGCTACGGCTATGTCATCAAGGAAGACACGCAGGTGAAGGATCTGCTCTTCTTGGGAACGGAATTTGGCCTGTGGATCTCGCTCGATGGCGGCAAGCAATGGGCGCAATACAAGGGGCACGAATTTCCGGACGTATCGGTCCGCGACATCGTGGTGCAGGAGCGCGATTCGGACCTGGTGGTGGCCACGCACGGCCGCGGCATCTGGATCATTGACGACATCACGCCGCTACGTAAATTAACGCCGGAAGTGATGGCGCAGGATGCGGTGTTCGTAATGGGCAAGCCGGCGCAGCAGCGCTTCAACGCCAACGGCGGGTGGAGCGAAGGCTCCGGGATGTTTAATGGGCCAAATCCGCCGGACGCCGCGCTGATCACCTACTACCAGAAAAAGCGCCACATCTATGGCAAGATGAAGCTGGAGATTTTCGATCCGCAAGGGAAGCTGGTGGATACCCTGGCGCCAAACAGCCGGCGCGGCATCAGCCGCGTGGAATGG
>Ga0181531_10001499_pt1 | contig 14717 bp, 17 predicted proteins | sample PEATcosm2014_Bin_38_FD_119743 | JGI IMG/M metagenome (GOLD analysis project Ga0181531, IMG submission 119743) | Peatland microbial communities from MTU Mesocosm Facility, Houghton, MI, USA - PEATcosm2014_Bin11_10_metaG | ecosystem: Environmental > Terrestrial > Soil > Wetlands > Peat | place... | reverse complement strand
CCGTTTGATCGAGGACATCGTCGCGCTGGTCGAAGGCAGCCCCGATCAGGGCCGGCCGGTGCCACCTCACGGTCCGCCGCTGCGCTGGCCGCCGGCCGGCGTCGAACTCGAGGCGCGGGCCCAGCGCGGAGGGTCGTTGTTCAAGAGGCGGCTCGGCGTGCTGGCCAACACGCTGTTTGCCTATTGCGTGATGCGCTTTGGCATCAAGGTCGGCACCTTCGTGCCGAGAATCTATGTGCAGCAGGTCGTGGAGAATTCTGATTTCCGGAAATACGACGATGGCTTGCGGATGGTGCTCGATTGCACATCCGATCTCGATCAGACCTTGAGCGGACGCCTGACCGCGGCGGCGTCAGCCGGCGTCGCAAAATACGGCCTGCACCGGCAGGATGCCGCGATGATGACCTGCTTTACGCCGTCGGCGCTGCGCAGCGACCACGTTCATTTCATCGACGGCGCGCGAGGCGGCTACGCCTCGGCCGCCACCGCGCTGAAGGCGACGCTAGCAGCTCCTGTTTCAACGTGAGCTTCGGCTCCAGTCTTCGCCGCCGCAGAGCGTGCCGACGCAGCCTTCGACCTTCAGCGTGGCCGGTCCGGTCACGGAGATCTTGCTTGCGTAGGTCTTGCCGTCGTCGGCGTTGTAAATCTGGCCCGACCATTGATTGGGGCCGGCTGGCCGCATGCCGGAGAACAACGAAAGTCCGATGATGGGGCGTTTTGCCCGCGCCGGATTGGGATTCTTGTCGTCGACTTGCGGCTTTCCGGTCAGCGGATCGATCGGCTCCTTCAGCCAGACGACGACCCCGCAAATTCCGCCGCCGCATCGCGAGACGCGTATTTTCGCATCGCCCGCCTGGGTCAGCCAAATACCATCCGGGCTGCCGGCAGCCGCGCTTTGCGCTCTTGCCGGAGTCACCGCCATCAGCGCCGCCAAAGCCGCAATGATGATTTCAAATCTGCAAGTCATCCATCTCTCCGAAAAAAAGCAGGCTCGCATAGCTCGCATAACAAGGCTTTTGCGCAAATCCGTCACCACGGCAGGCCACACAGGTCAAGCGTGCCCAGCGTTGGCGCGCGCCGCTTCAGATCCAGAACGAAAGGCGCCATGACCTGAAAGCGGATTCTCCCCTCCGGTTGTTCTGCGTAGATGTCGCCGGTAAAGGGTTGCCAGCCGCGCGACTGATAGAACTCAAAATTGTGCGGCTCGCAGAACAACAGCGCAAACTGCGCGGCGTCGTGATCGCGCATGGTCTGAACCGCGGCCTCGATCGCGATGCTGGCATAGCCGCGGCGGCGGTGATCGGGGTGGGTGGCGACCCCGCCGATGCCGGTGATATGCACCTTCTGTCCGTTCCACGTGACGGTTCTGAAGAAAATGCCGGTGTGGCATGCGAGCGTACCGTCATCCGTCTCGATCAGCACGCGCAAATCCGCTTCCGCCCATGTGACGTGGCCCCAGGAGAGCTTGTCCATCTCGGCCTGCGGCCACACCTGCTCAAGCAGCGTCTCGGCCCGCGACCAGCCGCCATCGCCACTCACAACCTCGATTTCAATGCTCATGACATCCGCCTGCCGCCGCTTCTATCCTTATACGCCTCGGCGAGGCAGCAAATTACCGGAGCCGGCGCGGAAACGACGGAATTCGGAAAGCTCACGGGCAAATTCAGTATGTCTAAGCGGATTGGAACCTTCTATAAGGGTTCCCGTTAAAGATTGTCTCCCACCATTTTCGGACATGACCCCATGACCTTCACGCTTCCCGATCTTCCCTATGCCCACGACGCGCTTGCGCCATATATGTCGAAGGAAACGCTGGAATTCCACCACGACAAGCATCACCAGGCCTATGTGACCAACGGCAACAACCTGCTGAAGGGGACCGAATTCGAGGGCAAGTCCCTGGAGGAAATCGTCAAGGGCTCGTTCGGCAAGAATGCCGCGCTCTTCAACAATGCCGGACAGCATTACAACCACATCCAGTTCTGGAAGTGGATGAAGCCCAATGGCGGCGGCAGCAAATTGCCCGGCCGCCTGGAAAAGAAGATCACCGAGGACCTCGGCGGTCTCGAGAAATTCAAGACCGATTTTGCCGCCGCCGGCGTCGGCCAGTTCGGCTCCGGCTGGGCCTGGCTGTCGGTGAAGGGCGGCAAGCTCGAAATCTCCAAGACGCCCAACGGTGAAAATCCGCTGGTGCATGGCGCAACGCCGATCCTCGGCGTCGACGTCTGGGAGCATTCCTACTACATCGATTATCGCAATCGCCGCCCGGATTATTTGAAGGCATTCGTCGATCACCTCGTGAACTGGGAATATGTCGACGAGCTGTTCGGCAAAGCCTGATTGACATCGCATCACGGACAAGAAGCGGCAGCCTCGAGCTGCCGCTTTTTTTGTTGGCCTTTGCTGATCGGTCGCGCTTGCGGGAAAAGCTCGCTTACGGCAAAGCTTGCGTTGCCGGTGGCTCAAGTTCTGGAAATTGCGATGAACTATCTTCTGGTTTTTATCGGCGGCGGCCTGGGCTCGGTCCTGCGCCACACGGTGAACGTGATTTGTCCCAAATTTCTCGGGACCCATTTCCCGTATCACACCTTCATCATCAACATCACCGGCTCGACCATCATGGGCCTGATCGCGGGCTATCTCGCGTTCAAGGGCGAGGCCGCCCAGTCCTGGCGGCTGTTTCTGATGACCGGCATCCTTGGCGGCTACACCACGTTTTCGGCGTTCTCGCTGGACGCAGGCCTGCTGTATGAGCGCGGCGAGGTGGGGTTGGCAGCGCTCTACGTGCTGGGGTCGGTAATACTGTCAATTATCGGGCTTTTTGCCGGGCTGGCGCTCATTCGCCAGCTGGCATGACGCCCCGTCAGGGCCGCTTCGGTGGACTTTCCGGATGTTATATTATAACATTTTGCGATGATAACCCCGCACGATCAAGCCCACCCGCACTCCCACGCCCATAGCCACAGCCATGCGCACAACCATGGCCCTGCCGCGCCGCATCCGGCGCAGGCGGTCACCTGGTCGATTTTGCGGATGACGGTGCTTTGGCGGCTCATGGCCGCCGTGGCCGTCAGCGCCGCACTGTGGGCGTTCATTTTCCTGGCGATGAAGTGACGATGTCGGCGCAACTGCAATTTCGCGATGTCACGCTCGGCTACGACCGCCACCCGGCCGTTCACCATTTGAGCGGTGAGGTCGCAACCGGCGCGCTGCTCGCCGTCGTCGGCCCCAACGGCGCCGGCAAGTCGACGCTGTTTCGCGGCCTCGTTGGTATCCTCAAGCCCCTGGCGGGGACGATTCTGACCGGCGGCATTGCTGCCAAGGATATCGCCTACCTGCCGCAAACCGCCGACATCGACCGCAGCTTTCCGATTTCAGTGTTCGACTTCGTCGGCACCGGGCTGTGGCGCCGGACCGGGTTTTTCGGCGGTGTCGGCAAAGAGGCACGGGTGAGGGTCGCGCAGGCGCTCGCCGCCGTGGGCTTGAGCGGCTTCGAAAATCGCGGCATCGGCACGCTGTCGGGCGGCCAGATGCAGCGCATGTTGTTTGCGCGGGTGTTGTTGCAGGACGCGCGGCTGATCGTGCTGGACGAGCCTTTCAACGCGATCGACGCCAAAACCTCGGCCGACCTGCTGGCGCTGGTGAAGCAATGGCATGCCGAGAAACGTACGGTGCTGGCGGCGCTGCACGATATGGATCTCGTGCGCGCCCATTTTCCCGAGACGCTGCTGCTGGCGCGGGGCAAGGTCGCCTGGGGTTCCACGGCCGAGGTGCTCACAACCGAGAATCTCACCGAAGCGCGGCGGATGTGCGAGGCCTTTGACGATAGCGCGGCCGCCTGCGCGGTCGATCTCGATGCCTCCAAAGCCGCCTGAGCCATGATCCAGGCCATGATCTACGACGCGCTGATCGCGCCCTTCATCGAATTCGAATTCATGCGCCGGGCGCTCGCGGCCGTGGTGGCGCTGTCGCTTGGCGGCGCGCCGATCGGGGTGTTTTTGATGCTGCGGCGGATGAGCCTCGTTGGCGACGCGATGGCGCATGCCATCCTGCCGGGGGCCGCGGTCGGCTTTTTGCTCTCGGGCCTCAACCTGTTTGCGATGACGGTGGGCGGGCTGATCGCAGGGTTTGCGGTCGCGCTTCTGGCGGGCGTGGTGTCGCGCACCACCGAGCTCAAGGAAGACGCATCGCTTGCGACCTTCTATCTGGCATCGCTGGCGCTCGGCGTGACCATCGTTTCAGTCAAGGGCACCAATATCGATCTGCTGCATGTGTTGTTCGGCAATATCCTGGCGATGGATGACCAGACCCTGCTCGTGGTCGCCTTCAACGCCACGCTCACCTTGATCGTGCTCGCGGTGATCTACCGTCCGCTCGTGATCGAAAGCGTCGATCCGTTGTTCCTGCGCACCGTGAGCCGCGCCGGCGCGCTCGCGCATCTGATGTTTCTGGCGCTCGTCGTCGTCAACCTCGTCAATGGCTTTCAAGCGCTCGGTACGCTACTCGCCGTCGGCCTGATGATCCTGCCGGCGGGCATTGCGCGGTTCTGGTCGCGCGAACTGACCGGCATGATCTCGATCGCGGTCGCAAGCGCGATACTGTCCGGCTATGCCGGGCTGGTGCTGTCGTTCCAGACCCGCATTCCCTCGGGACCAGCGATCATTCTGGTGGCGGCCGCGCTCTATGTTCTCTCGATCCTGTTCGGCAATGTCCGCGGTGTGGTCCGGCAACTGTTTCCTGCACCTCATCTCGAAGCGTGAGGCGCGCCATGCCGGGCATGCGTTATCTTTGGCTGGCATTGGCGATATCGCTCAGCGCGTCTCCGCTGCACGCGCAAACACGCCTTAACGTGGTGGCCAGTTTTTCCATCATCAGTGATTTCGTGAAGAACGTCGGCGGCGATCGGGTCGAGGTCACGATGCTGGTCGGTGCCGACGGCGACGTCCATGTCTACACACCGACGCCTTCGGATGTGCGCAAGATTGCCGACGCCAAACTGCTCGTCGTCAACGGCTTCGGCCTTGAAGGCTGGTTGCCGCGGCTGCTTCAGGCCGCAGGCGGCAAGGCCGCGATCGTGACAGTCACCCAGGGGATTACGCCGCTCAGGCTTGGCTCCGACGCCGATCCGCATGCCTGGCAATCGGTCGCCAACGCGGAGAAATACGTCGCCAATATTCGCGATGCGCTCATCGCCGCCGATCCGCCAGATGCGCAAGTTTTCCGCCAGAACGCGCAAGCCTATCTTGCGAAACTCGAGGCGCTTGACGGCGAAGTGCGGCTGGCGGTCGGCCAAATTCCGGAAAGCCGCCGCAGGGTGATCTCGACCCACGATGCCTTTGGCTATTTCGCCGCCCGATACGGCATCGCGTTTATCGCGCCGATCGGCGTTTCGACCGAAGCCGAGCCCAGTGCGCGGGACATCGCCAAAATCATCGCCCAAGTCAAAGCCGAGCATATCCCGGCGGTGTTCCTGGAGCGGATCGGCGACCCCCGGCTGATGCGCCGGATCTCCGCGGAGACCGGCGCCAGCATCGGCGGGACGCTCTATTCCGACAGTTTGAGCGATGAAAAGGGCGAGGCCCCCACTTACATTGATATGGTCAGGCACAATATAAGGACGCTGACCAGCGCGCTGGCGAACTAGGGCGGATTGCCCCCTGTGATCAGCGCCCCCAATACCGGCTTTTGCGGAGTAATCATGTCCGAATTGACGTCCCAAAAAATCCCTGTAACCGTGCTGACGGGCTATCTCGGCGCCGGCAAGACCACGCTGCTCAACCGCATCCTGTCGGAAAACCACGGCAAGAAATACGCCGTCATCGTCAATGAATTCGGCGAAATCGGCATCGACAACGACCTGATCATCGGTGCTGACGAAGAAGTCTTCGAGATGAATAACGGCTGCGTCTGCTGCACGGTCCGCGGCGACCTCGTGCGCATCCTCGACGGCTTGATGAAGCGCAAGGGCAAGTTCGACGCCATCATTGTCGAGACCACGGGGCTTGCTGATCCCGCGCCGGTGGCACAGACTTTTTTCGTCGATGAGGATGTGCAGAAGAATGCGCGTCTCGATGCGGTGGTGACGGTGGCCGATGCGAAATGGCTGAGCGACCGGCTGAAGGACGCGCCGGAAGCCAAGAACCAGATCGCCTTTGCCGACGTCATCGTGCTCAACAAGACCGATCTGGTCTCAAAGGCCGAACTGGCCGAGGTCGAGGCGCGGATCAGGGGCATCAACCCCTATGCCAAACTGCATCGCACCGAGCGCTGCAAGGTGGCTTTGTCGGACGTGCTGGAGCGCGGCGCGTTCGATCTCGACCGTATCCTGGAGATCGAACCGGATTTCCTGGAAGCCGGGGATGATCATCATCACCATGATCACGATCACGACCACCATCATCACGGTCACGATCATCATGATCATGGTCACGGTCACGGCCTGAAACATTACCACGACGAGGACATGCAATCGCTGTCGCTGCGCACCGACAAGCCGCTCGATCCGACCAAGTTCATGCCGTGGCTGCAAAGCCTGGTGGCGAGCGAGGGCCAGAAGATCCTGCGCTCGAAGGGGATTCTCTCCTTCAGCGAGGATGACGACCGTTACGTCTTCCAGGGCGTGCACATGATGCTGGAGGGTGACCATCAGCGGCCGTGGAAGGACGGCGAGCCGCGCCAGAGCCGGCTCGTCTTCATCGGCCGCGAATTGCCGGAAGCGATGATCCGCGAGGGCTTTGAGAGCTGCATCGTCACGTGATGACCGAGTTCGATCCGGGAGAATCCGCCTCCATCATTTCCGTAACGGACAAAGTGCGCACCATTGCAACCGGCGCGCCCTTGAGCGCCGTGCATTTTCTTGGGCCGAGCGCGGCCTTCGTCGGTTCCGAGGAAAATATCTTTGTGGTCTCGGGCGACGGAGAACCGGTTGCGATCCCTGTGCATGGCGGCGGCATCCTGTGCCCACCTCCGACGGGACGCATGTCGTCACCGGCGGCGACGACGGCAAAGTCGTCTCGCTCGACGTGAACGGCAAGGTTGAAGTCCTGGCCACCGATCCGAAGCGGCGCTGGATCGACAATGTGGCGCTTCATCCGGACGGCGCTGTGGCCTGGTCGGCGGGCAAGACCGCCTTTGTCCGAACCGACCGAGGCGAGGAGAAAACGCTCGATGTGCCCTCCACTGTCGGCGGGCTCGCTTTCGCGCCCAAGGGCCTGCGGCTCGCGGTCGCGCACTATAACGGCGTGACGCTGTGGTTTCCCAACATGGCCGCGAAGCCCGAATTCCTGCAATGGGCGGGTTCGCATCTGGCGGTGACCTTCAGTCCCGACAACAAGTTTCTGGTAACCGGCATGCATGAGGCCGCGCTGCATGGCTGGCGGCTCGCCGACAACAGGCACATGCGCATGACCGGCTATCCCGGCCGCGTCCGCTCGATGTCGTGGAGTGCGGGCGGCAAGGTGCTGGCGACCTCGGGCGCGGACACCGTCATCCTGTGGCCGTTCGCCAGCAAGGATGGTCCGATGGGCAAGGAGCCCGCGATGCTGGCGCCGATGAAAGCACGCGTCACGGCCGTGGCCTGTCACCCCGATCAGGCCATTTTCGCCGCGGGCTATGGCGACGGCACGGTGCTCATGGTGCGGATGGTCGACGGCGCGGAAATCCTGGTCCACCGCAACGGGGGTGCGACGATTGCGGGGCTGGCCTGGAACGCCAAGGGCACGTTGCTCGCTTTCGCGGCGGAAGACGGCGAAGCGGGCCTTTTGAGGCTTTGAGCAGACCCAAGTTAAGCAGACCCAAGTTCCCGGGAACGATGCCTTCCAGCGCCCGTTAACGCCCACGAACCATTGTTGGGTGAGAAGTGATGTTGTGGAACGACAGAAAGCGCCGGGCGGAATTCTTCTTCGCGTCCGCCATGCTTGCGGCGGGGTTGGTGCTTTGCGGCTTCTCGGTTGTGACAACGGCGCGAACCAACGTGCACCTCGCGCAGGCAACGCCGCCACTGCAAGGTTCGCCTTCCGCCACGACCGACGAGAAGCCCGCGGAGTCAAAGCCGAGCGGGACACGTCCGACCACGCTGGCGCCCGAACCGGCCACGCCGACGGCTGACGCGCAGAAAGAGGGCGCGAAAGCCGCCCTTCCACCCGCGCCCGCCGAAAAGATGGCGCCGCCGATGCAGTCGAAATAGCCCCACGCGAACGATCTTGATTGATCGTCATTCCGGGGCGCGAGTGTAACGAGCGAACCCGGAACCTCGAGATTCCGGGTTCGCGCTAAAGCGCGCCCCGGAACGACGTATTTGAATTCACCGCACCAAGACGTTCCTGAACTGCCAGGGATCGCTCTCGTCGATATCTTCCGGGAACAGACCGGGGCGGTCGGTCAGCGGCGTCCAGTCGGTGTAGTAGCCTTTCACCGGGCCGAGATACGGCATCTGGATTTCAAGCAGGCGATCATAATCCATCTCGTCGGCTTCGACGATGCCTTCGTTCGGGTTTTCCAGCGCCCATACCATGCCGCCGAGCACGGCAGAGGTCACCTGCAGACCAGTGGCGTTCTGATAGGGCGCGAGTTTGCGGGTTTCTTCGATGGAGAGCTGCGAGCCGTACCAATAGGCATTCTTGTCATGGCCGAACAGCAGCACGCCGAGCTCGTCGATGCCATCGACGATTTCGTTCTCGTCGAGGATGTGATGTTTTTCCTGCACCTTCCCGGCGCGGCCGAACAATTCATGCAGCGACAGCACCGCATCATCAGCCGGATGGTAGGCATAATGGCAGGTCGGCCGATAGATCGCCGTACCCGATCCGTCACGCACGGTGAAGTAATCAGAGATCGAGATCGACTCGTTGTGGGTGACGAGGAAGCCGTACTGCGCGCCCGGCGTCGGGCACCAGGAGCGCACGCGCGTGTTGGCGCCGGGCTGCATCAGATAGATTGCAGCGCCGCAGCCGGCTTCGTGGGTGCGCGCATTCTCCGGCATCCATTTTTCATGCGTGCCCCAGCCGAGTTCAGACGGCTGCATGCCTTCCGACAGGAAGCCCTCCACCGACCAGGTGTTGACGAAGACGTCCGGCTCTTTCGGCGACTTGGAGCGCTGGGTGTCACGCTCTGCGATATGGATGCCCTTGATACCAGCCTGCCGCATCAGGTCCGCCCATTCGGCTCTCGTCTTCGGCTTGGGGGCGTTGAGCTTCAGATCAGCGGCGACATTGAGGAGCGCCTGCTTGACGAAAAAGGAGACCATGCCGGGATTGGCGCCGCAGCAGGACACTGCCGTCGTCGAGCCGGCGGGGCGCGCCTTCTTGGCGGCCAGCGTCGCTTCGCGAAGGGCGTAGTTGGAGCGCGCCTCCGGGCCCTTCGACGAATCGAAGTAGAAGCCGAGCCAAGGCTCGTTGACGGTGTCGATATAGAGAGCGCCAAGTTCGTTGCAGAGCTCCATGATGTCGGTAGAGCCGGTATCGACCGAGAGATTGACGCAAAAGCCCTGGCCGCCGCCTTCGGTGAGCAGCGGGGTCAGCAATTCGCGGTAATTGTCCCTGGTCACGCCCTTCTGGATGAAGCGCACATTGTGCTTCTCGCAATGCGCCTTGCGGCCCTCGTCCTTCGGGTCGATCACGGTAATGCGCGACTTATCGTAGTCGAGATGCCGCTCGATCATCGGCAGCGTGCCTTTGCCAATGGAGCCGAAGCCGACCATGACGATGGGGCCGGTGATCTTCGCGAGGATTTGCGAGGCGGGGCTCATGGAACGGTGTCTCCGAAAAAATGCTGGCGAACGGGGAATTTCAGGCGGTGCGCCGCTTTATGCGCTGCGCCGCTTTATGGACTGCGCCGCTTGGCGGTCACTTCGATCTCGACCTTCATCTCGGGCTTCAGGAGGCCGGCGACGACCAGCATCGTGGCGGCCGGTCTGATATCGCCGAGGACTTCGCCGCAGACTTTGAAATGCGCATCCGCGTTCTTGACGTCGGTGAGGTAGTAGGTCGCGCGGACAATATCGGCCATCGCGAAACCGGCCTCCTTCAAGGCGGCTTCGATGGTCTTGAAGCAGTTTCGTGTCTGGCTTGTGACATCCGCGGGCATGGTCATGGTGGCGTAGTCGTAGCCGGTGGTGCCGGCGACGAAGGCAAAATCTCCGTCGACGACGGCGCGGCTGTAGCCTGCGGCTTTTTCAAATGGCGAGCCGGTCGAGATCAATTGGCGCGGCATGATGGAACCCTCAGCTTCGAATGACCGTGATTGACGGCCTTTATATCAGGGCAAACGCCGTATCACGTCGGGGGAAGGCGGAGAACCCCAGCGGCGGATGATGATATCGCGCACGATTAGCATGCTCAGCGCGATCAGAAGCATCGTGGTGACGATGCTGCGATAACGAAGACGCGCGATTGTGCGGCCGGTTGGCGATCTCTGGCGCATGACAGACCGCTACGCCGCGCGGGCGCGCGGCGCCCGCCTGACAACGCTTGCGACCGGGCCGGTCGCAACGATCATCCCGCTGACACCGTCGAGCGCGCCTGAGGAGAGTTCGAGGCCGAGCAGGCGATCGCGCTCGAACGGGCCCGGCAGCGCGAGGGCTGCCATCTTCTCGGCCGAAAAGCCGAAACGGGCGTAGTAGGGCTCGTCGCCGAGCAAAATCACCGCGCGATGGCCACCCGCCGTCGCCGCCGCGAGCGCGTGGTCCATCAGCGCGGTCCCGACCCCGAACTTGCGGGAGGATGCCTCTACCGCCAGCGGGCCGAGCATGAGCGCCGGGATGCCCCCGGCGCTGACGTGCCACAACCGCAGCGTTCCGACCAGGCGGCCCTCGGCGACCACCGAGAAGGCAAGGCCTTCGGCGGGAGCGCGTCCGTCGCGCAGGCGCTGGCAGGTGCGCAAATGGCGGTTCTCGCCAAAGCAGGCATCGAGCAGCGCTTCACGGGCGACGACGTCCGAAGCCTTCTCGGCACGGATCACGAACGGAGCGGTATTCGGGGTGAGGGCAATGTTGGTCTTGCGCAAAGCAGTCATGGCACGTCAGTCCCCACAGCCCACGGGCGGCAAAGCCCGTGGCTGCGTTGTCCAAATCGGCAATGTCAGGGAGGGAGCCGGTAAACCGGCTCCCGGTTATTTCAGGCCCTCAAAGAGGCGCCGTCAGATGTGGTAGGTCCGAAGCGGCGGAATGCCGTTGAAGGCTACCGACGAGTAAGTCGACGTATAGGCCCCGGTTCCCTCGATCAGCACCTTGTCGCCGATCTCAAGCGTAACGGGGAGCGGATACGGCATCTTCTCGTACAGGACGTCGGCGGAATCGCAGGTCGGACCTGCGAGGACGCACGGCGTCATCTCTGCCCCGTCATGCGGGGTGCGGATCGCGTAGCGGATCGACTCGTCCATGGTCTCGGCGAGACCACCGAACTTGCCGATATCCAGGTACACCCAGCGCACCTCGTCCTCGTCGCTCTTCCTGGAGATCAGGACGACTTCGGACTCGATGATGCCGGCATTGCCGACCATGCCGCGTCCCGGTTCGATGATGGTTTCCGGGATCTGGTTGCCGAAATGCTTGCGCAGCGCGCGGAAGATCGACCGGCCGTAGGTTACGACCGGAGGAACGTCCTTGAGGTACCTAGTCGGGAATCCGCCGCCCATGTTGACCATGGAAAGGTTGATCCCCCGCTCGGCGCAGTCGCGAAACACCTGGGAAGCCATCGCCAACGCGCGGTCCCAAGCCTTCACCTTGCGCTGCTGCGAACCGACGTGGAAGGAGATGCCGCACGGCTCCAGGCCCAGACGCTTGGCGAGGTCGAGCACGTCGACCGCCATTTCCGGGTCGCAGCCGAACTTCCGCGACAGCGGCCATTCGGCGCCGGCGCAGTCGTAGAGGATGCGGCAGAACACCTTCGCAGCCGGAGCCGCACGGGCGACCTTTTCGACCTCGGCGGCGCAATCGACTGCGAACAGCCGAATGCCGAGCGCGAAGGCACGCGCAATGTCGCGCTCCTTCTTGATCGTGTTGCCGAACGAGATGCGATCAGCCGTCGCGCCCGCGGCCAGCGCCATTTCGATCTCCGCCACGGTGGCGGTATCGAAGCACGAACCGAGCGAAGCGAGCAGCGACAGCACCTCAGGCGACGGGTTTGCCTTCACCGCGTAGAACACGCGGCTGTCGGGCAGCGCCTTGGAGAAGGTCTGATAGTTGTCGCGCACGACTTCGAGGTCGACCACGAGGCAAGGCTCGGTGTCCCGGCCCTCGCTTCGGCGGTTGCGCAGGAATTCCTGAATACGTTCGGTCATAGCACTCTCCAAACGGCCCTTGCGACGGGGCCCGTTCAAAAATGATCTCGGTCGTAGGTGCCGTGGCCGTCGTCGCACGATGGAGACGCGACGAGGCCAAGAACCTCAGACCGAATTGTGCTGCCGTGGATTGGTTGGGAAAGCTCCCGCCCGCACACCTGGCAATGAAGGACAAGCCTTTTCAGTAGCCCGCGCCGGCGGTGGAATGCCGGTAGAGACCAAAAAAGCCCGATCCGTCGTTGCTTTAAGTCGCGTCCCCCGTTGAGAACGAGGTGCGCCGGTTCGCCTCCGGCTGCCAGTCACGGTTGCAAAGGAAGAAGGGACCTTCAACGGCATCTCTGGAGAGAGAGGCTGGCCTCAGGAGTCTTCGACTTGGAAAGTCTGGACTCGCGTGACCCTCGGTACCTTCAACCCTTGGCGGCTGTCCGGCCTCTTGTCCGGATACCTACCGACTGACACACGACCACAGGCACGTGCGAAATTGGGCAAGTCCGCACATAATCTTTTTAAGTCAGCTTCGCAAGAATTTTTTTAGGCTGAGGCAAAATTTCCCTAACACCGGCTTACGTCGCCGCACGTGAGGCAGCGCGCCGCTTGCGAAAATGAATGGACGTTAAGTTTCTTTAACGAAGCGTGACGTTCGGAGCGCGAGCGAGCGCGTCGTCGCCAAGAAATCTCTCACGCGCGACGCGTGAACGGCTCGACGCGTTGTGCCGCGCGGATGAACGCGACCATGATCAGGACGCCGAGCGCAAACAGCACCGCTTGCAGGATGTGGGCGCCGGTGTCGTCGAGACCGAACAGGATTGCGAGCGCCCAGCCGCCGGCAAAAGCAGCTCCAAACACCTCAGCGCCGATCAGGATCGCCGCACTGAGCACGGTGACGACGCTCGGCCAGTAAATCTGGCGGCGGGTGGTCGGAGAGGTCTGTGCGCTCATGCTGCGGGTCCTGTTTGCGGGCCGCAATCTCTCTGAAAAGGCGGCCTCTATCAAGCGCAAAAGGCCCAAAAAAGCCCCACCGCGTGATATAGCCTCACACTCAGAACCGGCACACTAGACGGGATTTTCGATGTCAGAAGCCCAGCAAAACAACCAGCCCGCATCTGCCAATCCGCTGCTCACGCCGTGGCAGACACCGTTCGAGACCCCGCCGTTTGCCGAGATCGCGCCGGACCAGTTCCTGCCGGCGTTCGAACAGGCCTTTGCCGACCACGCCGCCGAGATCGCGGCGATCACCCATGATCCCGCGCAAGCCGACTTCGACAACACGATCACCGCGCTGGAGCGCTCGGGCAAGCTGCTCTCCAGGGTCTCCTCCGTCTTCTACGCGCTGGTGTCGGCGCATTCCAACCCGGCGCTGCTCAAGGCCGACAAGGAAGTGTCCTTGCGGATGGCGCGGCACTGGAACCCGATCATGATGAACGCCGTGCTGTTCGGCCGGATCGCGCAGTTGCACGAGAACCGCGCGGCGCTGGGGCTGACGGGCGAGCAGCTGCGGCTCCTGGAGCGCACCTACACCCGCTTCCACCGCTCCGGCGCCGGGCTCGATGAGGCTGCGAAGGCGCGAATGGCCGAGATCAACGAACGTCTCGCCCATCTTGGGACGACTTTCAGCCACCACCTGCTCGGTGACGAGCAGGACTGGTTCATGGAGCTCGGCGAGGCCGATTGCGAGGGGCTTTCGGACAGCTTTGTGGCGGCAGCCCGGGCTGCGGCCACGGAGCGGGGGCTCGCCGGCAAGGCGATCGTGACCTTGTCACGCTCGTTCGTAGAGCCATTCCTCAAGACCTCGACCCGCCGCGACCTGCGCGAGAAGCTCTACAAGGCCTTCATTGCCCGTGGCGACAACGGCAATGCCAACGACAACACCGCGACCATTGTCGAGATTTTGGCGCTTCGCGAGGAAAGCGCCAGGCTTCTCGGCTATCCGACCTTTGCCGCCTATCGGCTGGAAGATTCCATGGCAAAGACCCCGCAGGCCGTACGGGGGCTTTTGGAGCGGGTCTGGAAGCCGGCGCGCGAGCGGACGCTTAGGGATCGCGACGCGCTTCAGGAAATGATCGTGGAAGAGGGCGGCAATTTCGCGCTCGCGCCGTGGGACTGGCGCTATTACTCCGAAAAGCTGCGGCAGGCCCGGGCCAATTTCGACGATGCGGCGATCAAGCCGTACCTCTCGCTCGACCACATGATCGAGGCGGCCTTCGACTGCGCCACCCGCTTGTTCGGCCTTTCCTTTGTCGAGCGGAAAGATATCCCGGTCTGGCACCCGGACGTGCGGGTCTGGGAGGTCAGGGATCGCACTGGAAAGCACCAGGCGCTGTTCTATGGCGACTACTTTGCGAGGGCCTCCAAGCGCTCCGGCGCCTGGATGACCTCGCTCCGCGACCAGCAGAAGCTCGACGGCGAGGTGACGCCCCTGATCCTCAATGTCTGCAACTTCT
>Ga0181531_10001498_pt1 | contig 14743 bp, 15 predicted proteins | sample PEATcosm2014_Bin_38_FD_119743 | JGI IMG/M metagenome (GOLD analysis project Ga0181531, IMG submission 119743) | Peatland microbial communities from MTU Mesocosm Facility, Houghton, MI, USA - PEATcosm2014_Bin11_10_metaG | ecosystem: Environmental > Terrestrial > Soil > Wetlands > Peat | place... | reverse complement strand
CTTAGCTCGCTGCTCAAACGTCAAATGCTTACCCATGCTAGGCCCCCACACCGGAGGTCTAGCAGCCCCCCTAGCGGCGGGCGGGCGAGCTACCCATTATGCATTTCGGAGTTGAATCCGCGAGGTGAAATTCGGCACCTCTCCCTCAACCGCGCCGATTCCCTCGGTTGAAAGCGTTGCCGCGGGCAAGGCGCAGAGGGATGTCATTGTTGAGGTAACGCCGCTCGGCGGCGACCGAGTGAAATGGGTGCACCGGGTCCGCAACCTGGTGTTGACCGATGAGTCCGGGAGCCCGGTTTGCGTGCTGCTGGTTTTGCACGAAGTGACAATGGATTTGCAGATTCAAGGAAAAGCGGCGGCATTGGCTCAAGCTATTGCGGCGATACAACCACGGCGCGACGACGGCTTGTGGGCGGATGCGGAGGCGCTGTGCTCGATGGCACCGGTGCCACTCCACGTGCTGGACGCGGACATGCGCGTCCGCGGCGTGAGCAATCGCTGGCTCAATTGGCTGGGTTATGCGCGTGAGGCGGTGATCGGCCGCCGGCTGGTCGAATTCATGACGCCCCCCTCAGCTTTACATTTTCGCAGCCGCGTATGGGAAGTGCCACAGGTTTCGGCGGCGTTGCATGAGGTGGAATGCCATTTAGTCAAGAAGTCCGGCACGGTGGTTGACGCCGTTTTATCAACACATGTCACCGTGGACGAGGCGGGCCAATTGGTACGAGCCATTGGCGCTCTAATCGACATCACCGAGCGCAAGCAATGCGAAGAGCGATTCGCCAAGGCATTCGCCTTGGCGCCCGTCCCGATGATCATTCACCGGTTGCACGATTGCCGGATCCTCGACGCGAACGGCGCATTTCTCGCGGCGACCGGTCACATCGCCCAAGCTGTGATCGGGCATACCATCGAGGAAATGCAGATGCTTGACTCCGCGGCACTGCGGCGACAGCTCGAAGGCGGCCTGTACGCGAGCGGGCAACTGCGCGACATTGACGTGCGGGTAATGACAGTTGCGGGTGATTATCTCGATTGCGCGATGTCCGCCGATCTAATTCACGCCTTCGGACAGCCATGTGTGCTGCTGGCTTTGCGCGACGTCACTGAGTGCCGGCGCAACGAGACTCAGCTGTTTCAGGCGATCGAGAGGGTGATGCAGGATACAACCTGGTTTAGCACCTCGGTGATTGAAAAGCTCGCGGTGCTGCGGTCGCCAGCTAGTGCCCGTCACACCCCAAGCGAGATCAAGGATCTGACCAGACGCGAACGCGACGTGCTCGCGCTGATCAGCCAAGGACTCACGGACACGAACATTGCAGGAAACCTGAAGCTGAGTCGCTCAACCGTTCGCAACCATGTTGCCTCGCTCTATAGCAAGATCGACGTGCATAGCCGCGGGGAAGCCATTGTCTGGGCCCGCGAGCGCGGGATCAATATCGTTTGGAGAGCGTCGGCGCCAACGCGCGGGATGAGCTTGGAGGCGCCGCTCTGACCGGGGCATCGCCTCTGCGGCGGCTTGCCAAGGGGCTGACGGCTTAGCGGTCGCGCATGCCGGTCGCCGGCCCGGCCTGTCAACGTGGCGCGTTTGACACAGGCTGCACGCCCCACCGGGTACATTCCGAACCTTGCCGAAATGACATTTTGGCCGCGTTGTCGAAACTCGAAGCATCGAGAAAGGAAATACAATGCGCACTGTTCTTCTTGCCGGCGCGGCCGCTTTCGGGCTGACCTTGGCCGCCGCAGCTCTCGGCCAAACCGCGGCTCCTCCCGCGCCCGGTTCGCCCGCCGCAAGCATGGCTGTCCCTTCCGCACCGGATCAGGCGCCGCCGGACCAAGTGGCCCCGACAATATCCACGGATCAAGCGATAACCGCCAAACGAGCGCCGGCGGCGCCCCGCCATCATATGCACGCTAGCGTGGGCGGCGAGCACTGGGCACACCAGCCAGGTGCCGGGCAAAGCGGTCCAGCCTCGAACAGGGCGAGTAATATCAATGCCGCGGATACGCGTTCAGTTATTTCGCCGCATTTGCCGCAGCCCACGGTCGGCAGCAGCGCCAGCGCCGATAGCTACTTGCGAGCTGCCCGCGACGCGCTTCAGTCGCACCGCACCGGCGCGGCTCAGCAGGCACTTGAAATGGCCGAAACCCGCCTCTTGGATCGCAGCACCCCGCTCAATACAGCGGGCCAGCCGGATCAGGACGCGGCCGTACAGCAGGTCGCGAACGCCCGCGCCGCACTCGGCAAAGGCGATACAAGGGGCGCAAGAAGCGCGATTCAATTGGCATTGGCTGGGGATGGAAAATAACGAGGCCAGGGGCTCTGCCCCCATAAGCGCGAAGATAAGCGAAGAAGGGCCAGGGCTCTGACCTGGACCCGCTGCGGCCGTAGGCCCCAGGCCCCGATAAAAAAGAATCGTTGAGGGAACGGCGAAGCCGGAAAACCAATGACATTTATAGACTTCGTCTAGAAAGCAAGGAAAAGCCGCGCAGCGCCAATGGGGGTCTGGGGCCTCAGGTCCCAGCGGGTCCAGGGCAGAGCCCTGGGTTTTGGCTGCCTTTCCTCGCTTAACTTCGCGCTTATGGGGCTCTGCCCCTGGACCCCGCTGGGGCCGTCGCGCCTTGGCGTGCTGTGGATGACGGCCCAGACCCCTTTTTTGTTCCGGATTTGGTATCGGCGCCACGCGAGCTAACCAAATTCGAGGCGTTGCAAGAAATAGCACCAAAGATCCCTGCCGCGCATCGCTTTCGACAGCGCTGGCACGCGTCTAGGGTTCATGGGGCAGAGCCGCCAGCCGGAGTAGCTATTCAACTTTAAATCATTGGTGGGGCGATGCTTGCTCTACAGCCAGCAATACGGGCCAATCCTTCGCCTTCGATATATCGCACGCGGTCGCTCGGTGAGACTGTCAGACCGACTCTCGTCGAATCAGTTCGGCCAGCGGGTCGGAGTAGACGCTTATGGCCTGCCGCCGCTTTTGCGGCTTGTTCAACCTTCCGATCACAATACCACCTGGTGGGTCGTTTAGAACGCCTGATCGTGCCCCAGCGCGTGCGTCGACCGATCCGCGCTATGGCACTGTCAGCCCAAATTGCTTTTGGCTGGTTCAGACGCTACCGTGGGTTGATGAAGCACCCTTCCGCTACTTCGACAGCTTACCACAGGTCATCCGGCGAGTGGTGCAGATGTATGTCCGCTACCCCTGTCGCTGCGCAATGTCGAGGACCTGCTGGCCGAGCGCGGGATCGTCATCTAACACGAAACCGTCCGGCTCTGGTGGAACCGAATCGGTCCGATGTTCGCCGCGGAGATCCGACGCAAGCGCGTTGACGGCATGAGAAGCTTCACAGTCGTCGCCGGCGAACCCAGCCTTAGGGTCAATTTTTCCCTTGATAAGATTAAGGGCTGCTTTGCGTAGAGACCGACTCACCGGCGAAGCAAGGAAGAATTTCTTTTTTGAAAAAAGAAACAAAAAACTTTTGTTATTTTCGTTGACGCGGCCTATACGAGTGGCACGTACTCGAAGAGAATAAAAGTTTTTTGGCTCTCTTTTTTAAAAAAGAACTGCCTTCTGACGCCGTCTACGGCGCGGATCATTGTTCACGGGCGTCTTAGTTTAGCCGCCGGGTGAACATCCAGGCCGCGCCGGCAAGCGTGAACAATCCGATGGTCCCAAGCGGCAGAAAATCCGAACCCAACTGAGCGAACCCCGCGTCCTCCAGGAAAACCCGTTTAGTCAGGTCTAGTGCGTAGCGAAGGGGATTGATCACCATCGCTGTCTGCAGGAAATCCGGCATGCTGCTGACCGGTGTCGCCAGGCCAGAAAGCAAGGCAAACGGCATCACCAAAAGGAAGGCGTACAACATGGCCTGTTGCATGGTCGTCGCGATGGAGGACACAAAAAGGCCAACGCCGACCGCGGCCATCAGAAACAGTCCAAGGCCGCAGTAAAGCACGAAAAAGGATCCGACAAAGGGAATGTGGAACCAAAACTGCGCGATCAGCAGAATCGTGGTCGCCTGACCCAGGCCGATGGCCATATTGGGAAGTGCCTTTCCCGCCATGATTTCGAACGGTCGGAACGGCGTGACCAGAAGTTGGTCGAAGGTTCCTTGTTCGCGCTCTCGGGCGACGGACATCGCCGTCAGCATCAATGTTCCCATCAAGGTCAGGGTGCCAATCAGACTTGGGATCATGGTCCAGCGTGAATCCAGATTAGGATTGTACCATGCGCGGTTGACGACCCGAAGCGATGTGACTGGCTGACCGTGATTGGCGCGCCAGTCGGCGTTGAAGTCGTTGACCACGGTTTCGACATATCCCAGTGCGGTTCCGGCGGTGTTGGAGTTGCGGCCGTCGGCGATGACCTGAATCGGTGCCGGTTCGCCGGCCAGAAGATGGCGTTCGAAATCCTGCGGGATCTGAATAACCAGGAGCGCCCAGCCGTAGTCGATCGAGGTGGTAATGTCCTCGATCCGGTGCAGATCGGCCTGGCGGTGAAATAGAGTGGATCCATCGAGGCGGGCGAGCAGGGCGATGGAGGCCGGACTGCGGTCCTGGTCAAGCACCGCGTAGAAAGCGGAATTGAGGTCGAAGCTGGCGGCGTAACCGAACAGCAGGCACTGCAAGATCGGCGGCAGAAAAATGATAAAGCGGCCGCGCGGATCCTTCAGGACGGCCAAGAACTCCTTCCGGATCAGTGCGATGATGCGAAGGAGCGAGTGGAGCATTCGAATTTCTCAGGAAAGCTGCTTGCGGGTCGCCAGTCGCGTGGCCGCCAACAGTATTGCGGCCATTGCCGCCAGAATCGCCAGATTCAGCCAGACCACGCCGCCGATATTACCCGCGAGATAGAGGGTTTGCATGAGCGAGACCGCGTATCGCGCCGGCAGAACATAGGTAATCCACTGGATGACCGCCGGCATGCTGCGCAGATCATAGAGGAAACCTGACAGCATCATCGCGGGCAGGAAGGTCAGCGTCATGACCAGCTGGCTGGCGAGGAACTGGCTCTTGACCAGAGTGGAGACCAGCAGTCCGATTCCCAGAGCGACCAGAAGGTAGACCGTCGCGGCGAGGCAGAGCAGCAGCAGCGACCCGCGAAGTGGCACATGAAACAGGAATTGGCCTGCCAGGACGCAGAGCACGAAACCGATCGCGCCCAATCCAAAGTACGGGACAATCTTGCTGATGAGAAATTCTCCCGGCAGCATGGGCGTGACGAACAGCGCTTCGAGCGTTCCCCGCTCCCATTCCCGGGCGATCACCATGGCGGTGAGGAAGGCGCCGATGATGGTCATCACCATGACAATCAAGCCAGGAACGATAAAATAACGACTATTATTGCTGTTGTTGAACCACATCCGGTCGACAACAGTCACCGGACCGGCCGAGGCACCGCCAATTTGCGTAGCTCTCCATAAAGCGACCGATCCCTCGGCATACCCTTGCATGATGCGTGCCTGGTTCGAGTCCGTGCCGTTGACCAGGATCTGGATTTCCGCGGTGCCCGTATGCAGGCGCCGGCTGAAATCGGACGGGATCAGCAAGGCTCCGTCCGCTTTCCGGTCCATCAACAACGTCGTCGCCCCGGTGATCGAGGGAACCTCCGTCACGCCGAAATAGGTCGAAAGCCGGAACGCCCCGACCAGGCCGGCGCTGTCGGCGGAGGCGTCCTGATCGACCACGGCGATGCTCACCCGGGTGACATCGAGTGAGAGCCCATAGCCGAACAGCAGAATCATGATCATCGGAAACACGATGCCGATCGCGACGCTGCTCGGATCGCGCATGATCTGCCGCGTTTCCTTGCGGGTCAGTGCGCGAATTCGCCGAAACTTTGCCCTCCATCCCGTCATGTCCGCGCGCGCTCGTGCTGCTTGCCGCGCGCCTGCTGGACAATGGCCACGAAGGCATCCTCGATCGTCGCCGATGCGGCTTGGGCGTGGGCGCGAAGCTCCGCCGGCGTGCCTTGTGCCAGGATTTTGCCGCTGTCGAGGATCGCGGCGCGGTCGCAATACTCGGCCTCGGGCATGAAATGGGTGGTCACGATTACGGTCACGCCGGTGGCGGCCAGCGCCGTGATGCGCTGCCAGAATTCGCGGCGGGCGAACGGGTCGGCGCCGCTGGTCGGCTCATCCAGGAAGAGAATTTCGGGCCGGTGCAGCAAGGCGGCGGCCATTGCGAGACGTTGCTTGAACCCGCCGGGCAGTTGCGCACTCGGCAGGCGAACGAAAGGCTCGAGTTTGAACTGACTCAAGGCCCAGGCAATCCGCTCGCGTCTCTTGCCGCCGCCAAGACCATAGGCGCGCGCGAAAAAATCCAGGTTCTCACCGACGGTCAACTGCCCGTAGAGTGAGAATTTTTGCGCGACGTAGCCTAAATGCTGACGGGCCTCGGCACTGTTTTGGCGCACATCTGTCGCCGCGATCTTCAAGGTGCCGTTCGAGGCCGGCAACAGCCCGCAAAGCATGCGAAACGTGGTGGTCTTGCCGGCGCCGTTCGGTCCGAGCAGCCCGAAGATTTCGCCGCGCTTGACGTTGAAACTCACATGGTCAACCGCGAGGAATTTGTCGAAGCGCCGGCACAAATCGTGGACTTCGACTACGATATCGCCTTGCGCGCCGCCGATCGCGGGTTCTTCCGGCTGGCGCGTATTCGAATGGTTTTGCTGCGTGTCGCTAGCCTGTTGTAGCAGTATCATGAAGCCATCTTCGAACCGTTCTGGTGTAGGTGTAACGGCCACGCCGGCGAATTGTCCTGGCCCGGATCCGGCGGCCTGACTGACCACCCGCACCTGCCCGCTCTCTGGCACCGCGTCGATAATCGTGGGCTCGTTCAGCAACCGGGCCTGGAAATCCCGCGGTTTCGTTCCGTTCGGCGGTTGGGCGAGAAAGGTGCGCCCATGTGCCAATCGGGAAACCTCCTCGGGAGGCCCTTCGGCCAGCTTTTTTCCCTCATTCAGCACCAGCACGCGTTCGCAAGCCGCCGCCTCGTCAAGATAACTTGTGCTGAGCAACACCGTCATGCCCTCTGTGATCAGTCGATGGATGATTTCCCACAATTCGCGGCGGGAGAGCGGATCGACCCCAACCGTCGGCTCGTCCAACAGCAGCAATTCGGGGGAACGGACGAGCGTGCAGGCGAGGCCAAGCTTTTGTTTCATCCCGCCGGAAAGCTGTCCGGCGAGCCGTGCTTTGAATGAATCGAGGCCGGTCATGTCCATGAGTCGGGGATATTGTGTCCGCTTTTCGTCGGCCGCGATTCCGTGCAAGTCGGCATAGAGATCCAGATTTTCCTGGACGGTCAGATCGTCATAAAGCCCGAATTGCTGCGGCATGTAGGAAATGCGCGACTGAATCGCCTGCGGGTCCTTGGCGGCGTCGATCCCCAGCACTTGAACGGTGCCACTGTCGGGCTTCATCAGCCCGGCAAGCAGGCGTAGCAGCGTTGTCTTGCCGGCGCCGTCGGGCCCGGCCAGGGCAGCAAGGCCGCCGCGGCCGATGGAGAATGAAATGTTGTCGAGCGCGCGCACCGTTTCGCCGGTTTCACGTCGAAACGATTTACCAACGCCCTCCAGTTGCAACGCCGGCGAGGCGGTTTGCGCCGTCATGGCAACGACGCCTGCTTCGTCGCCGCGATGTCTGTGACCAATTTCGCCCCCATTGCTATGGCGTGCTTTGGGGCTGACCCTGGGCGTCCGCCGGCGCTAATTCGAGGGAAACGGTCGCCGGCATGCCCAGACGCATGTCGTCCTGCGGGTCATTCACGAAAACGCGAATTTCATAAACCAGGCTGGAACGTAGCTCCTCGGTCTGCACCGGTTTGGGGGTGAATTCGGCGACCGGGGAGATGAAACCGATCCAGCCCGAAAAGCTTCGACCGGGAAAACCGTCCGCGCTGATGGTGGCCTTGGTGCCGGGATGAACCCGCGCCAGATCGGTCTCCGAAACATAGGCCCTGATCCATTTTGGATCCGTGATGGCAAGATTGAAAATCGGCCGTTGCGGGGACACCATCTCGCCAGGCTCCAGTAGCCTGGAACGCACCTCGGCGTCGGTCGGGGCAACGAGATCAGCGTCGGTCAATTTCAAACGGATCAGGTCAAGTTGGGCCTGGTCGGCGCGCAGTTGCGCCTCGCCTTGGGCGATATCCTCCAGCCTCGGGCCGATTACGGCCAGGTCGAGCGCCTTTTGCTCCACCGTGACCCGCGCCTGCGCCACGCCTAGGCCGGCTTTGGCAGCGTCGAGGTCTTGCTGGCTGATGGCCCGCCCTGATGTCAGCCCCGCCAAGGCCGACATCCGCCGCCAGGTCTGTTCGGCATTGACCAGGTCGGCTTTCGCCGACGCCACATTAGCCTGGGCCTGCGCGATTTCCTCCGGGCGGCTGCCGGCATGCAGCTTTCGCACCATCGCTTGCTGCCCCTGCACCGTGGCTTCGGCGGTTGCCTCCTGCGCTTTGAGCCGGCTGGTGTCCAGGCGGGCCAATACCTGTCCGCGTGTAACCCGGTCGCCTTCCTTAACCAGGACCTGAGCGATGCGCTCGCTGTTGTTGAAGGCGAGATCAACCTGGCGCAGATCAACGTTGCCATAAAGCAGCAATCGGTTCGCGTCGGTTTTTGGCTGCTCCCAAAACCGCACAAGGCCGTAGCCAACAATCAGAACCGCCAAAAGGACGAGGCCCGCGACCCGAACTTTTTTCTTGCCGGACCAGCCAGTTTGAGCGGGCTGGGCCGGCGGCCTCGGTGGAGCCGTTTCTGCCGACGGAGCAGGCGGGGCTGGAGGCGCAAGTTGGACAGGTGCGAGGTTCGAATTCTCTTTGGTGCTGCCGGCAACCTTCTTGTCCACGAAAGGTGCGTCAACTTTCATGTCCATGGTAAAGTCAGATTCTTGCTACCGGAGGACACGATTCACCCAAGCGATGTCGTTGCTCTGTAGCATAATCGGTAATCCGGGGTGGCGGGCAGGCTCGGAAACTACTCAGAGCAGCCCATCGAGCGGTCATGGGCCGTTTAACAGGCTGCTGAAAAACTCCTTGCCGCGACGCGAGCGTATCGGATTCCGTGGGTCATCGGATGGACAGCATATGAGGCCTGGGTATGCGCGGCGAGGATCAGCGGAGCGACGGACTTTTTAGCTACGTCCGGCCGGATAGCCGGGTGCCGCAGGACCATCCACTGCGTACCATCCGCAAGCTCGCCGATGAGGCCCTGGACGCGCTGTCAGCGAAGTTCGACGGCCTCTACTCCGATGTCGGCCGCCCCTCGATCCCGCCGGAGCAATTGCTGCGTGCCTTGCTGCTGCAGCTGTTCTACTCGATCCGCTCGGAACGCCAATTGATGGAACAACTGAACTACAACCTGCTGTTCCGCTGGTTCGTAGGCCCGTCGATGGACGCACCGATCTGGGTGCCGACCGTGTTCAGCCATAACCGTGACCGGCTGCTGAACGGCGACATCGCGCGCGCCTTCTTGGCGGCACTGCTGAACCTGCCGCAGGTGAAAGGTCTGATGTCGGACGAGCATTTCTCGGTGGATGGCACGCTGATCGAAGCCTGGGCCTCGATGAAGAGCTTTCGCCCCAAGGATGGCAGCGGCGAACCACCGGCCGCGGGCCGCAATGGCGAGCGTGACTTTCATGGTGAGAAACGCTCCAACGAGACGCATGCCTCGACCACCGACCCCATGCGCGGCTGGCGCGCAAGGCGGCCGGCCGGGAAGCCAAGCTCGCCTATGTCGGCAATCTGCTGATGGAGAACCGCAACGGGTTGCTGGTCGATGCGCGGCTGCTGCGGGCCACCGGCACCGCCGAACGCGAGGCAGCGGAAGCCATGGTCGCGGCGCTGCCGGGAACGCATCAGGTGACCGTCGGCGGTGACAAGAACTTTGACACCGCTGATCATGTGGCGGCATTGCGCGAGATGAATGCGACGCCGCACGTGGCACAGAACATCACGGCGCACCGCGGATCGAACATCGATGGGCGCACGACACGCCATCCCGGCTACCGGCTCAGCCAGGTCATTCGCAAACGCATCGAGGAGGCGAACGGCTGGCTCAAGACGGTGGCGCTGCTGCGCAAGACCCGCCATCGCGGTCTGGCGCGCGTCGGCTGGATGTTTACTCTCGGCGCTGCCGCCTACAATCTTATCCGCCTGCCCAAGCTGCTGCCGACAGGATAACTCTGTCTAAAGTGGACCAAACAGGGCAATTCAGGTACCTTCCAGACCTCGAAAAGCCCAAGAATTCCGCCCGAACCAGTCCATCAGCCCAACAAACAAAGAAGAAATCACAATTCAAAAGGGATTTTTCAGCAGCCTGTTAAGATGGCTCGCGCGTACTTCCGCTTTCCAGCCGCCACGACGCCCCTAGCCGAAGTTTCTGACTGTCTGGCGATCCTGCGGTCCCTTACGAGCAGTGTGTACCGCGGAGTCTACGCATGCCATCTTGGCAATGGGCTGCAACTGGTCCGGCGGGCTGGGAAAGGCGGATGTAGATGAATACATACGTAGTTTCCGATGGTTCCCGTAGCGGAACCTTCGGCGTCTCGTGGCATTTTCGGATCGCTGTTGGTTTTACTGCCAAATCACGCGCGAATGGCAGCGACGTGCTTTTGAAGGACGCGATTTAGCGTAATGCCAAAGACCCGTCTCGTTAACCGAAACATAACGACCAAGTCGCGCCGCTCCTCCATGCGGATGGAACCCGAGTTTTGGGATGCACTGCGAGAGATTGGCCGCCGCGAGGGGCTACGCTCATCCGAATTGGCTGATCGTGCCATGCTCGCACACTCGGGGGTGGCAAGACGAGCGCGGTTCGAGTGTTTGTGCTTACCTATTTTCGCGCCGCGGAGTCTGGCCCCATCCGCATTCACTAGACCTTGTGACGACTGCCCTCATCGCCAGACGCCGACCGTCACCTAAGCGCCTTTCAACACCTCCGATATAGGACTCTGAGGCATATCAAGGAACAAGCGAGAGAGGTGAGCGCATGATGGATGTCGGCGCGGCGCTCATAGCGAATTGTCAGCCGGCGAAAGCGATTGAGCCAAGCGAAACCGCGTTCGACGACCCAGCGATGGCGGCCAAGTTTCTCCTTGCTCTCAATGCCTCGACGGGCAATGCGCGGCAGAATGCGGCGGCGTCGACAAGCTTCGCGACAGCGCGGATAATCATAGCCTTTGTCGGCGTGGCACTTCCTCGGCCGGCGCAGCGCACGTCCAGGTTTTCCCGCAATGGCAGGAATGGCATCGAGCATTTCTTCAAGCATGGTGCTGTCGTGAATATTTGCACCAGTCAAACTTACGGCGAGCGGTGTGCCGCGCCGGTCCGTCACCAGGTGGCGTTTCGTGCCCGGCTTGCCGCGATCGGTTGGATTTGGGCCCGTGGCAGAGCCCCTTTTTTGGCGGGAATCGAAGATGAATCTACGCAGACGCGGCTGAAATCGATTCGATTTGCGCTTCGCAGGCGCCGTAGCAATTCCTGGTGTAATCGCTCCCACACGCCGGCCTGCTGCCAATCGCGTAGACGCCGCCAGCAGGTGGCACCTGATCCGCAGCCTAGTTCGGGCGGCAGGTCCTCCCACGCAATACCTGAGCGCAGGACAAATAGAATCCCGCTCAGCGCCGCACGGTCGGAGATGCGTGGCCTACCGCCGCGCGGCTTTGGCGCTGGTGGGGGAAGGAGCTCTTCGATGATCGGCCAGAGGCCTTCGGGGATCAGAACTGAGGGCATTCCCCTCTATGAATCAACGATTCCGCGTCGTACAAGTGTTTTGAAAGGCGTTCTAAGCCCCTTATTGAGCCGGCGCACGACTGTTCCGCCCTCGTCGCGGATCAGCTTCCGATGACGGGCGCCCCGCCCCGAGGCGTGCCGGCTATGATGTCGTTCGGCACGGTTTCCGTCGCTGCCGCGGTGAAGTCAAAGGTTCTGCCATCGAATTTAGCCTGTTCTGCCGGCGCGTCGCTTCATCCGCCGGTCCCGCCGGGTTCTCAATAAGTGCCACCACCCACCGCTACGGGAGGGCGCTGGGTATTTTCCGAGCCTAAACTAGCGCGCAGTCGTGCCGTAGGATTCACGCTGGCGGATCCGACGCAATTCGGTTCGAGGGACGAGCAGCGTCGTTCCGTCCGCCCACTCAGAACGCGAGAGCCAGCGGGAGATACCAATGTCAGACGACAGTAGGCAGGCTGCTGCGAACGACCGGACCACGGAGGGTACAACGGAACGGGCGGCGCAGCAGGCCGAGCAGTGCCAGGAGACCGCGCCAGACAAGCCGGATACGCAGCCCAGCGCCGGACGAAGGCCGCTATTCCGCCACTGAAGTGGATTGCGCCGCTGTGTCGCTACCGGGGCCGCCGGCGGACTTTACCCCCGCGCGGCAACGAGGGGCCTCCGAAATGGGGCATCCCTTGTCGGCACGTTGCAATCAACTCGACGCTGCGCGCTATGGCGGCCCTACTTTCGACGAGCGCATTGTCCGTGACGAGCCGGTCAAGCGCCAGTGCCGGGGACAAGCCCGTCAACACGGCCCGCCCCTGTTCTAGCGGGCTGTCACCCTCGCCCGGCCGCTGCCGTGGCCTCATGGGTAGTTTCCGATCCTGCCGAGATTGGAACTTTCGGCGCCTCCTGGCGTCGCGGACACTCGCTGGGCCCGCCCAATCCAGGGGGACGCAGTGCCATACTACCGTATTTACATGCTTGACTACAACCACCGAATAGTAACCGGGTCGGATGCCAATTGCCTAAATGATGAAGCGGCCTTTGCCTGGGCAGCGACCACCCTGGGGCCGGACGCACGCGCGGAAATATGGCTCAGCACACGGTTCGTGGGGCGCCTCTCAGGCGTCTCGATTGAGTTGCATAGGGGCCATGTGCGCTCTGCCACCGGAGGCTGACCACGGCGTCCAGCGCCCGCCCGCAAAAAGCCCCGCCATAGGAGTGACGGGGCTTTCGCTTGGGCGCTGGGTTTGAGCCGTTACGGGGGACGTCCGGGCTGCTGCCCAGCGCCGGCAACCTAGCTGACGTCCGCCCGGCGACAAAGGTTCGGAAAATACGCAACGGGGCTGCGGTGCACGTCACGGATGGCCAAAGGCATGGGTAGTTTCCGAGGCGTGTTTGGCTGGCCAACTGGCGCCACTCTCGCTGGCGTCGATAGCCACGGGGGTTGTTGTGACCTACGACGATCCGTTCATCGTCAGCTTGAACCTTTCTCGCCTTCAATCGCGTTTGGACGCCGAGACCGACGACTTAATGCGCCGGACCGTCCGCCGGATTCTTGACGAGTTTGAAGCGACGGCAGCGAAGATCGGAATGGGCACTTCAGATTCTGGCAAGGCTGACCAGTTCTAACATTGTCCGGTGTCCGCGCGCGCAGCCGTCCCCCAAGAACACAACGGAGAGAGCAGAATGCCTAATATTGAGCAAATCGAACTGGCAGCCCATCGCAGTTCAATTATCGCGGACGTTAGAAAGTTGGTGGAAAAATATCGTGCGATATTTGATTGGGACGTGCCGGATATCGATCAGCGCAATGCCAATGGACTCATCGTGGCCGAGATTCACAAAGCGTTGGATGATATTGAGAACGAGCTGCCGGGCTAGATTATCAAAAAGGGAAGCCATGGACCACGTGCTAATTGCGCTAATCCAACGTGCCCTCGCCGGTTGAACCTGCTCATTCATTCGAGTCGTCGGCGCCTGAGGCGTCGAACATAGCTCCGTGCGGCGTCACGATGACGACCTGAATGTAGCGCACGCGCAACTCCAACCTTCGGCCGCCCCACGACGACGGCAGAACGGATTGCGCCGCCGCGACCTCCGCCGCCGAAGGCACTTTCGGGCCGCGAACGACCGCCCGGACTATGTTGGTCCCATGGTCCCTGGTAAAACGAACATCCGTGAGAAAATACCCTGTAGCCGGGCTAAAGCGCTGCTGCAGTACTGACGTGACCCTGGTCTCGAATAAGGCTCGTGACATGGCCTGCCTGAGCTGCATGCCGAGCATGACGGCCAGTACCACCAGCACGGCAAGGCTGAGCAGATTGTGGCGCAGGAAAATCAGCACCCGGCCACCACCGATCGCGGTCAGCCGACGGTATCCGCCGATCCAGAAAACCGCCGAAAAAGCCACTTCAATGGCAACGACGTTGGTCAGCGCGAACAGCAGCGCGCCGCCCGACAGCGCGAACTCGCCGCGCGCCATGAGCAAGCCGGCCGCGGCCAGTGGCGGAACCAGCGCCGTCGCCACGGCGACGCCGACAATTGCCGTGCCCACACGCGGCGAAACCACCGCGACCGCGCCAGCTGCGCCGCCGGCGAGGGCAATCATCAGGTCGAACAATTTCGGGTCGGTGCGGGAAAGAATCGCCTCGGTTAGCGGCTCGTCATGGTGAATGAGGCCGATCACGATGCTGATGGCGAGTATCCAGATGACGCCGCCGGTCAGCGACACGACGGCGGTCCATAGCAGTCGCCGGTCACCTTCGTTTAACCCGAGGGCAACGCCGGAGATCGGGCCCAGCAGCATCGCCACGACCATGGCACCGATAATCACCGCCGTGCTGTTCTCCAGCAGGCCGTAGCAGGCGATCACGGCCGCCAGCGCGTTCATTAACCAATAGACCCGGCCTGGGCTGGAGCCATTCCACACCACCTTGAGGACGGAGTCTTCCGACCCGAAATCCGGCGGCGCGGTACTTTGGCGGGCCAACTCGGCGAGGTAGGCGACCGCGCGAAGTTGTCTCT
>Ga0181531_10001497_pt1 | contig 14744 bp, 14 predicted proteins | sample PEATcosm2014_Bin_38_FD_119743 | JGI IMG/M metagenome (GOLD analysis project Ga0181531, IMG submission 119743) | Peatland microbial communities from MTU Mesocosm Facility, Houghton, MI, USA - PEATcosm2014_Bin11_10_metaG | ecosystem: Environmental > Terrestrial > Soil > Wetlands > Peat | place... | reverse complement strand
TTGGCCAATCCGTTGGCGACGGCCGCCAGCGTGCCCATGGAGCAAGGCAGCACGATCATGCCGTTCGAAGGATGGCTTCCGCTGGCGATAGGCGCGCCGATATTGGCGTCCGAAAGCTGCGCCGTCTTCGTGGGCGCAGCGCCGAGCAGCTTTTCGAGGAGATCGTTGCGCCCACCTACGCCCAATTCCTCGGCCAGCACGCGCAACGAGTTCTCCGAGGCCACAAAGTGGACGCGGGCGACACGCTCGTCCGCCTCCAATGCGCGCAAAAGCTCACGGCCGAAGATCGCGCCGGATGCGCCGGTGAGGGCTACGGTGAGGTTCATGACTTCCAAGCAGTCTCCTTTGCTGCGCTACTCGCCCAGCACCCTCTTGAAGATTGCGTCCACGTTGCTCAATTGCCGCGTGTAGTCGAAGGTACGGTCCAGCTTCTCCGGGCTCAGTAGCGCGGTGATGGCCGCATCCTTTGCAACCTCATCGCGAAAGGCAAGATCTTCTTTCCAGGCGCGCATTGCGTGCGATTGCACCAGCCGATACGCATCCTCGCGCAACATGCCGGCCTCGGCCAGGTCCAGTAGCAACTGGCCACTGAAGATCAGGCCGCCGGTGCTTTCGAGATTCTTCTTCATCCGCTCGGGATAGACCAGCAGGCGGTCGATGAGGTCAGCGGTCTTGGCCAGCAGGTAGTCTGCAAGAATGGTCGAGTCCGGGAAGATGACCCGCTCGACCGACGAGTGCGAGATGTCCCGCTCGTGCCACAGGGCAATGTTCTCGAAGGCCGCCTGCGCATTGCCGCGCAGGACCCGTGCCAGGCCGCTTATCTGTTCGCTGGTGATCGGATTCTTTTTGTGCGGCATGGCCGAGGAGCCCTTCTGCTTTTCGCTGAAGTACTCCTGCGCCTCGCGCACCTCGGTGCGCTGCAAGTGGCGCAATTCGACGGCGAACTTATCGAGCGAGCTGCCGATGATGGCTAGGGTCGAAATGTACGCCGCGTGACGGTCGCGTTGGATGACTTGCGTGGCCACCGGCGCCGGCCTGAGGCCCAGGCGCGCGCAGATGCGCTCCTCGTGTTCGGGCTTCAAGTGGCCAAAGGTGCCCACCGCGCCCGAGAGCTTACCGACGCGCATGTCCTCGGCCGCCGCGTCGAAGCGGGCCAAGTTGCGCTCCATCTCGGCATACCAGTTGAGCAGCTTGAGGCCGAAGGTCGTGGGTTCGGCATGAATTCCGTGCGTCCGGCCGATGGTGGGCGTGTACTTGAATTCGACGGCGCGGCGCTCGAGCACAGCCAGCAAGGCCACCAGCCCGGTGCGGATTAGCGATGAAGCCTCCTTCACCTGGAGAGCCTGCGCGGTATCCACAACATCATTCGAAGTGAGTCCATAGTGTAGCCAGCGGGACTGGCCGTCCAGGCCTTGGTTTTCTAGAGACTCGGCGACTGCCGTGGTGAAGGCGATCACGTCGTGCTTCACCTCCGCCTCGATCTCCTGAATGCGGGCCACCGAAAAGCTGGCCTTCGTAGCGATGGCATCGGCGGCCGCAACGGGAATCACGCCGTCCTCGGCCAGCACGGTGCTCGCCGCCGACTCGACTTCGAGCCAGCAGCGGTACTTGTTTTCATCCGTCCAGATGCCGCCCATCGCCGGGCGTGTATAGCGGTCAATCAAAGGCAAGCTCCTTGCCGGGGACGCATTCCGCGGCCCGAGCCAACTCTCGATTGTACGAGGTGAGCGCACTCAGGAGCGAGAAATCACCCCTGCCCAATTCGTGCGCCCTATATCCAGCGAAAGAGCGGGAAGCAACCGATCTTTATCGCCGTGCCACTTCCTCAGCGCGGGGAATCCCCAGGCGCTGATGCAACTCGTCGAAAAGCAAACCACGGCCCGGCGTGTAGGGCTGAAACCATTCGCCGTCGATGACCAGTTGTGGAATAGCCCGCTTGCCCACATGCCGCAACACCTCTGCCGAGGCGGCCGGATCCTTGTCCACATTGATCTCGGTATATGAGATTCCGTTTGCATCGAGAAACTGCTTGGCCGCCCGGCAATCCCGGCACCACGCAGCCGTATAAACTTGCACTTTCATGCATCCATTCTACCGCCATCGCGCTGCTAACATCTGTGATGATGACCGCCGACGAAATCAAGGCACTTTTGAATTTGCAGCCGCACCCGATCGAGGGAGGGTTCTTCCGCCGCACCTACACCTCAGCGGGTATCGTCGAATTGCCGCGCGGCGCGCGCCCCACGGGCACGGCAATTTACTATCTGCTCGAGGCGGGAACATTCTCCGAAATGCACGTCCTTGACTCGGACGAAGTTTTTCACTTCTACCTCGGCGACCCGGTGGAGATGCTCCAACTTTATGAGGACGGGCGCTCCGCGCTCTTTATTCTTGGACAGGATTTGCCGGCCGGCCAGCATGTTCAACTGGTCGTGCCGGCCGGCGTCTGGCAAGGCACACGGTTGGTTGGAGAAGGCAAAGTGGCCCTGTTGGGCTGCACTGTGACCCCCGGCTTCGATTACGCCGATTACCGCAACGCGAGTTATGAGGAGTTAGCCGCGAGATGGCCGGCAGAGGCGGAGAGGATCAGGAAACTGACCAGGAACTAAGAGCTTCGGCGTTCGCGAAAGAACCTTCGCAGCAATTCCGACGATTCTTCGCCGAGAATTCCCTGCCCGATCTGCATCTGATGGTTGAGCTTGGGGTGGTTGAGGACGGAAAGCACAGAACCCGCCGCGCCTGCCTTGGGATCGGCAGCAGCAAAAACGAGCCGATCGAGCCGCGCATGAACCATCGCACCCGCACACATTGCGCAGGGTTCCAGCGTGACATAGAGGGAACAGCCCAGCATCCGGTAGTTGCCGAGGGCCGCTGCCGCAATGCGCATAGCCACGATCTCCGCGTGCGCCGTCGGGTCCACATCGCGCAGCACGCGATTCTGGCCTGTGGCGATGATCGCGCCCAAGTGGACCACCACCGCCCCAATCGGCACTTCGCCGGCCTCCGCAGCCAGGCGGGCTTCGACGAGTGCGGCTTGCATGGCTTCGAGGTCGTCGATCATGGTCACAATGCTAGCGCGGCCGGCTGCTGCTGGGTCATGCAGTGGAGCGTGCCGAGGCCCCAGACGAGGTCCACGCTTTGGACGCCGATGACTTCGCGATCCGGGAAAACTTCAGAGAGAGTGTTGAGCGCGACGCGGTCGCCGGGGTCGTGGAAGGTCGGCACCAATACCAGCCCATTGGCAATGTAGAAGTTGGCGTAACTCGCCGGAAGGCGCTGGCCGTTGAAGAATACGGGACGCGGTAGTGGGATTTCGACGATCGTGAATTGCTTGCCGTCGGGGGTGCGGGCGGATTTTAGGCGGTCAAGATTCTCAGCCAGCGGCGGGTGGTTGGGGTCGCTCGAGTTCGGCTCTGTCGCGGTTACAATCGTCGTTGGCGCGACCAAGCGAGCTATGTCGTCAATGTGGCCGTGAGTGTCGTCTCCGGCGATGCCCCGGTTGAGCCAGATGACTTGATCGATGCCGAGATAGTCATGAAAGGCCATCTCCAATTGCGCGCGGCTGGCGCCTGGATTGCGCTGCTGCACCTCGCTCAGTAGGCACTCTTCCGTGGTGAGCAGGATGCCCGCGCCGTTGGTGTCGATTGATCCGCCTTCGAGAACCAGTCGGCGCGGCGCGCCATTCTCCACCTCCACGGAAGGCTGCCACGCAGGCAGTGCGAGGAGTTCGGCCACACGGCCTGGAACCTGATTGTCGAGATGCCAGTCGGAGTACTTGACCCAGGCGTTGAATTGCCAGTCGGTGATGCCCACCTGACCCGCACCGTTGCGTATGAAGATAGGCCCCGAGTCGCGGGTCCATACCCGGTCGGTCGGCCACACATGGAAACTCACCTTGTCGAGGTTCGCTCCGGCCCGCTCCAGAATTCCGGTTGTCCGCTGCTGGGCCTTGTTGTCATTGACGAGGATGTGGACCTGCTCGTGCGCCGAGAGCAGGCGGACGATCTCCGCGTAGACCCAGGGGATGGCTTGGAACTTGCCCGGCCAGTCCTCGGGATTGTGCGGCCACGCGAGCCAGGTGGCCTCGTGGTGCTCCCACTCGGCGGGCATGCGATAGCCCAATTCCCGCGGCGTTGCTGCGGGCGCAAACGGCGCCGACCCCAGGAAACCACTCATGCTACTTGGGATCTTCATCCTGGGACCATGTGTTCACCGGGTCGAGGAAGCGCTTGGTGATTGGCCCGTAAGAGTCGATACGGCGGTCGCGCAGGAAGGGCCAGTTGCGGCGGGTGTCTTCAATCAGGCCCAAGTCGATCTCGCCGATCAGGATCTCTTCGGCATCGTGCGAGGCCTTGGCGACGATGCGGCCGAAGGGGTCGGCCAGAAAGCTGCCGCCCCAAAACTCCAGGCCCTGCCCATCTGCACGGTTGCCCAGCACGTCGCCGTGCTCCACTCCAACGCGGTTCACACCGGCAACATAGACGCCGTTGGCGATGGCGTGGGAGCGCTGAATGGTTTGCCACGCATCGTATTGCGCGGCCCCAAACTCTTCCTTCTCCGCCGGGTGCCAGCCGATGGCAGTGGGATAAAAGAGCACCTCGGCACCTTGCAAGGCAGTCAACCGCGCGGCCTCGGGATACCACTGGTCCCAGCAGACCAGCGCGCCCACCCGGCCGAAAGCAGTGTCCACGGCCTGAAAGCCCAGATCGCCCGGCGTGAAGTAGTACTTCTCGTAGTAAAGCGGGTCGTCGGGAATGTGCATCTTGCGGTAGAGGCCGGTGATCGCTCCATCGGCGTTCAAGGTGACCGCAGTGTTGTGATAAAGCCCCGGCGCGCGGCGCTCGAACAGCGAGGCGACGATCGCAACCCGGGCCTTGCGAGCTATCTCGGCAAGCCTGGCTGTGGAGGGTCCGGGGATCGGCTCGGCGAGATCGAAGAGCCGAAGATCCTCGCGCTGGCAGAAGTATTGTGCCCGAAAAAGCTCGGGCAGGCAGACGATGTTGGCGCCCAGCCGCGCGGCTTCTTCAATGTGGAGCACCCCCGACGCGAAGTTGGCCTCCGGGTCGGGTCCCATGCGCATTTGCACGAGGCCTACGTTGTATTTGCGCGTGTCTGCCATGATTTGTCCGCCAGTCCTCCTGGACCATGCAGCAGGGCCAACCCCGTTCGGCGGGATTGGCCCTACTCATCCAGAGAGGGGATCGCTACTCTTCCAGAATCAGGACGGCGGCAGCAATGGTGGTGGTCCACAACCCACGTTTGTCGCCCACAGCCGACTGGGTGATGTTGCTGGTGCGCACAATCTTGTTGGAGATGCGGTATATCTCTTTTTTCTCGTCCCAGCTTGTATCGGGATCGAAGTCGACATCGAGGGTTGTCGCCAGCATTTCGGCTGCAAGTTCCTCGGCATACTCACCGGCCTGTTCCTCGGTCTCGCCGAAGCTGTGATGTTCGCTCAGGTAGCCATAAGTGTCGCGGTCGGCGGGGATCGCTACCCCGATGCTCGCTACGATAAGCCGGTGCGGCTCGCGCGTTGAATTCTCGGCAATCACCGAAAAAACCACCTCGCCATGGTTCAGGTAGGTGAGGCCCTCCTTGCGTGGAATGACCTTGCAGCGTGGCGGAAAGATGGACGACACTCGCACCAGATTTTGCGAGGCAATTCCCGCATCCCGAAGGGCCAGCTCAAAAGAGGTCAAGCGCTCCTTGTGTTTGCCGACGCCCTTGGTGAAGAAAAGCTTCTTCGGGACCATGCTTTTTCCCAATTTCTATGTACCCTCCGTGAGTTTGACGCTCGTGATTCTCGTACAGTACCCGCATGAGTTTATCTCATCCGGGCGGGCGCGCACAGATCGCCCTTCGATTTCATCGCACATTCACACACCACCCTTTCCTGCGCTGCCCGAGACAAGTACCTAAGCTGGGCGTTCTGGGGCTTCGATGACCGGCTCCCCCGACGCCGCCCAACATTGCCATTGGTAATTCCCAGGTGGTAGCCTCTTGCTCTGGCAACATGCGGGGAAGGAATACAAAAAGGACATGCAAACCACGTACAACGGTCTGGAATTGCCAAGAGACGGAAAGCCGATCGAGTACAGCAACGGGCAGTTCGAGGTACCCGACAACCCGATCATTCCCTTCATTGAGGGCGACGGCACGGGCCGCGACATCTGGAAGGCTTCGCAGCGGGTTTTTGACGGCGCGGTCGAGAAGGCCTATGGCGGAAAGCGCGCGATTCGCTGGTTTGAAATCTTTGCAGGGGAAAAGGCCTTCCGGGAGTTCAACAGCTGGCTGCCCGACGACTCCGTAGCCGCGGACCGCGACCTGCGCGTCTCTATTAAAGGCCCGCTCACCACGCCGGTGGGAGGCGGCATCCGCTCGCTCAACGTGGCCCTGCGGCAGCTTCTCGACCTTTATGCCTGCGTCCGTCCAGTGAAGTACTACCAGGGTGTGCCCAGCCCGGTGAAGCATCCCGAGAAGCTGGATATCGTCATCTACCGCGAGAACACCGAGGATGTATATGCGGGCATCGAGTTCAAAGAGGGCTCGGCGGACGCCGCCCGGCTGATCGAGTTCCTGAACAACGACCTGCTGAAAGGCGGCAAGAAGAAGGTGCGGGAAGACTCCGGCGTGGGCATCAAGCCCATCTCCATCTTCGGCACCAAACGTCTGGTCCGTTACGCTATCCGCGCCGCCATCGAGACTGGCCGCAAGACGGTCACGCTGGTTCACAAAGGTAACATCCAGAAGTTCACCGAGGGCGCCTTTCGCGAGTGGGGCTATGAGGTTGCCGTCGAGGAATTCCGCGATCAGACCGTGACCGAGCGCGAATGCTGGATCCTAGCCAACGTCGAGGCCCATCCGGGAGTCACCATCGAGGAGAATGCCGCACTGATTGAGCCCGGCCTCGAGTTTGCGCAACCGAGCTTCCGCGATTCGGTCTATGCGGAAGTCCGGGGAGTTCTCGACTCCATCGGCCAGAGCCACGGCAACGGAGCGTGGAAGACTAAATTGCTGATTAACGATCGCATCGCCGACTCGATCTTTCAGCAGATCATCATCCGTCCGGCGGACTACAGCGTGCTGGCCACCACCAACCTCAACGGCGACTATATTTCCGACGCCGCCGCAGCCCAGGTGGGCGGTCTCGGCATTGCGCCCGGCGCCAACATCGGCGATGGGTACGCCGTTTTCGAAGCGACGCACGGCACCGCTCCCAAGTATGCCGACAAAGATATGATCAATCCCGGCTCTCTGATTCTGTCGGGGGTTATGCTGCTCGACTTCATCGGGTGGAAGGAAGCGGCGAAGCTCATCGAGCAGTCGCTGGAGAAGACCATTTTGCAAAAGTTCGTCACATACGATTTCGAGCGCCAGACCGCCGGCGCGACGAAAGTGGGCACAAGCGAGTTTGCTACGCGGATCATTGGCAACATGTAAATACAGGAATCAGGGGTCAGGGAACAGGGAACAGGGATCAGTTTTGAAAGGGCACGGCTTTAGTCGCGCCGAAAGATTCAAATCAAGGCAGCGGCGCTTTAGCCCTTGAGGGAATGCAGGTCGTGCAAGAAGGACATTGAGGAAGTTCATCACATGGTGGAAAAGGATGGAAAGGACGATTCGAGGTGGAGCAAAGCCGCTTTTTGCATCTACGGCGATACCCTTCAACCCGACGAAATAGACAAGGATCTTGGCCTTCAGGCTACTAACTCTGGACTTAAAGGAGAACGCCAAAGCAAATATCCCAGGGCGAGACAACTGCGAACTTCCATCTGGATATTGGACTGCCCGCTCGACGAGCATTTGGCATTGCAAGACCACCACAAATGGTTACTTGACGCGCTGGAACCAAAGCTCGATGTCGTCCGCGGAATTGCAAAACGATACGATGCTAGGTTGATCTGCGGGTACTCTTCTGAGCACGGGCAAGGAGGCTGTACTTTCGATGTCGCCCTGCTTGAACGACTTGCGAAATTGGGAATTCCGCTCGTGCTCAATCTGTACCCGCCAGGTCCAATAACGCTCGATTCGAATCAAGAATGAACTAACTGCTGCGTTTTTTAAGGAGAAGATAAGAATGCGCAAGAAAGTAAGCATTGTGGGCGCCGGGAACGTGGGCGCGACGGCCGCACATTGGATCGCGGCCAAAGAACTGGCCGATGTTGTGCTCATTGATGTAGTTGAAGGCGTGCCGCAGGGCAAGGCGCTCGACTTGTTGCAGGCCCTGCCGATCGAAAAGCGCGATGTCAGCGTTACCGGCTCGAACGACTACGCGGCCACGGCCCATTCCGACATCGTGATCATTACGGCGGGCATTCCGCGCAAGCCGGGCATGAGCCGCGACGACCTGCTGCACACCAATTTCAAAATCATGTCCGACGTGGTTGCGAAAGTTGTGGCGCAGTCGCCTGAGTCGATTCTGATTATCGTTTCGAATCCGCTGGACGCGATGGCCCAGGCGGCCTACCGCCAGGCGGGCTTTAACCGCGAACGGGTCATCGGGATGGCCGGCGTGCTGGACTCCGCCCGGTTCCGCACCTTCATTGCCACGGAACTGAACGTGAGTGTTGAAAACGTCACCGCCTTCGTGCTCGGAGGCCATGGGGACACCATGGTCCCGCTTCCCCGCTACTCCACAGTGGCCGGGATTCCCATCACCGAACTCATCGCAGCGGATCGCATCGAAGCCATCGTGCAACGCACGCGCGACGGAGGCGCCGAGATCGTCAAGCACCTGAAGACCGGCAGTGCCTACTACGCTCCCTCCGCAGCGGCGGTTGAGATGGCCGAGGCCATCCTGAAGGATAAGAAAAAGATTCTCCCCTGCGCGGCCTATCTTCAAGGCGAGTACGGCATCGACGGCTATTACATCGGCGTTCCTTGCAAGCTGGGCGCGGGCGGACTGGAGAAGATGATCGAGATCAAGCTCGCACCGGAAGAAGACGCCGCTCTCAAGAAGAGCGCCGAAGCCGTCAAGGAGCTCTGCGCCGTCATCGGCGTCTAGTGTTCGGGCTCCATGGAGTTATCACACCCCGGTGTCAAAGGCGAGATCCGGGGCATCCTGCATTCCCGGCACACCAAGATGGCATTGCGCCGGAGCCGGCAGATTCCGGCTCCGGCGCATTTTCTGGATTGGTGCAAGCTGGTTTATTTCATATCGTCGGTGTAGTGAGCCAAGAGCACCGTTCCGCCCGTTGCTGGATCCTTCAGCAGTAATCCCACAACGCGCACGTTGGCGCCTGAGGTCAGGTCGCCGATACCATTAAAGCCATCGCGCCATTGCGATTTGTCCGCAGCGTAAACTGTCACCGTCTGGGGTATCAGCACTCCCGCAAACCCATTGATCTGCATCTGGAAAGTGCCCTTTGCCTGGTCCACACTGCTTGCGACCACCGTACCGTTGAAGCCCCAGTGCCTCAACGCGACCCGCTCCACTGTCACCGCTTGCCCATTGGCCGCGCCGCTTGCCGGTCCTCCCACAGCCACGCTTTGGCCCGCCAGCAGCGCTCCTGGATTGAAGAGGAACTGCGACAGCGGGTTGTGCATCCAGTAGATGAAGAACTTTTCGTTGCCGGTCAGGTTAACCTGTGCAATCTGGCCCAGCGTGACCCCGGTGTTGGTCGGCAGCAGTCCGCGTACGTACAGATCGAAACTCGTAGCTGTTCCTGTAGGCGGCTGCACATAAGTTATCTGGCCGCTCGCATAGAAGCCGGATTGGGAGAGAATCGCCACCTCGTCCGCATCCAGAGTCAGGGTGGCCGGGTCGAGTTTGCCGGAAACCTGCACAATACTGCTGGTGGTCAGCGAGCTGAGACTGTCGTTGTTATCCCATTCCGTTTGGTCGGTGACGTTGATCGTGAACTGCTCCCCGTGCGGTCCCTGGACTACAAAGGACGGTGCGGAAGCAATGTTGTTTACGCTGACCACCGCCGCCACAAACTCATCGATGTACCCGCCGGAATCCGTCGCGGCAACAGAATCTACAGTGAAGGTCGGGGTCACCATGCCGGTGATCTGGCCGCTCGAATCCACCTGGATAGACTTGGCCAGATTGAAGTCCACGCGCAATCCAACCGGGGCCGCAGCCTGGGCGATCACCAGGGGCTTGGCCAGCGTGACGCTGATCGTCGATGAGGTTAGCGTTGCCGGTTCGGTCTGGATGGTTGGGGCCACGCCGGCAGCTGTACTGAGGTAACCGATGGTTGCTGTTCCCAAGGTGATCGACACGCTGTTATAAGTGCCGACCGGAACATTGTTCATATCCAGCAGGGTCTGCAGCCCGTTGTAGCGCGCAAAGTCCACTGTGGGTGTCCCGCTGAGCAGCGGCACGCTGTTCCCGCTGGCGTCGATAGCGTCGATGCTTTCTACCTGCACTGAAAACGAGGTCACGCTCGCCATCGGGGCATCGGTGCCAACCACAAAAGCGGCTCCTGTTGGGCCGGTTGGAGTCGTAGGCGTAGTGGTCGAGTTGCTTGCGGTCATGCCCCCGCTGCAACCCACGGTCAGCAATGCGGCGGTTGTCAGAAAGAAACTCGCGATTGAGAAAGATCTCCCAAAAACCCTTGGATACATTTCACATACCTCACATTCCGGTTGAGTGTGTGGTCAAGTCAGTGCGAATGCCGGGCAGGCCCAAGCGCGGGCCCTGTCACCAGGAATATCGCCGTGGCCGCAAACCATGCTGAGCCGTCGATCAATCGGCCCGCGCGGCAATTCGTGTCAGCGGCAGCAAGCAGCGGCAACAAATCTCGCCTGGAACATTCGCGCACGGCTCCATGAGCGGCGTTCAGGCGCGCCGTCATGAAAATGCGTCGGCTATGTGTGGGGGCTCTTCGAGTCTTTGCCTACCATGTATGGGTGAAACAAGGCATCTAAATAGAATTGCGCGCTTTGCGCGAGAAACCTTTGCAAGTTCACCAGCGGCGGTTGACCGCATTTGCTTTATATCATAAAAGCCCTTCGCGGTTCAACGGGGCAAAACTGCCTTTCAATGATTCGGCCGTCTTCACCCGTGAGGCTTTTCGCGGCAACTCGGCGCAGGGTCACTCTTTTAGGGTCAACAGAATGGTTGAGATTGCTGCCCACCCCTCGGGCGAAGACACTCATGCGGCCAGCCCTAGACTTCGCGGTAATTGAACACGCGTCTATACGTGTGCCTTCCCTGAACCACAAGCACATGAGTAGGACAAACGATACCCGGCCGGGCACACAGAGCATGTTCCCGGCCAGGAGCCCCCGTCTTCCTCCGCGGGCCCCTAACTTGAAGTATTTCTTTGAAGGAGCGGCATGACACGAAGAATCGTTCTCGCTGTTGTTTGCCTTGGAATCGCTCTCGCCACAGCCCATGCTCAAAGCAACTACGCGGTGGTGCGCGGTTCGATTCTGGACCCGCAGCATCGGCCCATCGCCGGCGCCCGCACCCGAAGATCAGCTTTGTGCCGAACAGCGTCTTCCCGGCCGCTTTGGCTCAGACCATGACCAGTTCCACCTTTGCGGTGAGCACCATCAACCTGCTGGAGAACACCTCGCAAAGCTGGTACGACGCGGGCTATGTGAACGTGCGGCGCCGCTATGCCGGCGGCCTGAGTTTCCTGGCCAACTACACCTTCGCCAAGTCGCTGGAGAATGCGCCGGACTTCCGCTCGCCGATGTTCGAGGCCGCCACTCCGCAGAACAACGACGACCTGAACGCCGAAAAAGGCCCCGGCTGCGATATCCGCCCCGGCTTTGCGCTGAGCGCGGTCTACAACCCGCCGGCGTACGGCCGGAACGGCTTGACGCGGGCGCTAACCCGCGACTGGTGCGGCTCCGTCGAATACCAGGCGCAGAGCGGCTTCCCACTGACCATCTCTGTCTTTGGCGATACGGCCAATGCCGGAACCGTGCTGAGCGAGAACCCGATTCGCGCCAACATCACCGGCGCGAAGATGTTTCCATCGGGTACCCGGAATTCACCAACCTGGTTCAACCCCGGCGCATTCACCGCCCCACCCGCCTATACCTATAGCAATGTCGGCCGCAACTCAGTGTATGGCCCCGGCCTGCAGACAATGGACCTGGGACTTGTGCGCAGCTTCAGCCTGTTGGAGAAGGCCAGGTTCGAGGCCCGCGCCGAGTTCTTCAACGGGCTCAACCACACCAACCTGGGAACGCAGAACCGGTTCGTCAACATGTCCAGCTTCGGCAGCATCACCGAAGTCGCCACGCCGGGGCGGGAGATCCAGGTGAGCGCGAGGGTCAGCTTCTAGGCCGTTTCAACGCGATGAGGCAAGGGGGCAGGCTCTGGCTCGCCTCTTTGCTTTGGACCGGTAGTTTGCGGCGACGAGGAAGGAACGCCGCTATTGCTTCTCAAACTCGACAACCTTTGGTCCGATTTGCGCGGTGCATTGGCCGGGAGCCAGGTGGCCGCAGCCGGGAAAGACCTCGAGTTGCGATTGCGGAACCAGGCTGTGCATCTCCTCGCCAAGCCGCAGCGGAATGATGCGATCCTCTGCGCCCCACACGATCAGCACGGGCATCTTCAACTGGGGAAGGATGCGGTCGGTGGCATCGCGGCCGGTGAGCATGGTGTCGAGGGCGCGATGGATGACCCAGGCGTTCTTTCTTGAGAGGCGCAGAATGTCCTGCGCGATGAAGTCCGGAACGCGGGGAGGATGGGGCATTAAGAGAGCATCCAGTTGATCAAGTTCCCCCGGGGTGGCGGGCGTAAACAGGCGCGTATCCCACGTCGGCTTCTCGAAGATGCCAATGCTGTCGAAGAGCATAAGCCGCCGCACCCGTTCGGGATGTCGGAAGGCAACGTGCTGCACGATTCCGCCGCCCATCGACCAGCCGCCCAGGTCCACCCGGTTTAGTCCCAGCGCGTCCATGAAGCCTACCACTGCCTCGGCCTCGTCGGGCACAGAGTAGGAGAAGTCCGCCGGTTGCTCGCTGCGCCCGTAGCCGGGCAGATCGGGCAAATAAACACGAAAGCCGGCCTGGGCAAGATAGGGCGCCAGGTCGCGCCAGTCTTCGGAGCGCCCGCCCAACCCATGCACCAGCACCACCACCGGCCCGCCGGCCGGACCCTCGCCGTAATAGTGCATGCGGTGGCCTGCAACCGTGACAGTTCGGCTCTCGACCCCTGAAAAGCACAGGCGCGCAAACGTCAGCTCGTTGAAGTAGCTGACCGGGCGCGCCCAAAATCCGATGCCCGCAATCACAACCAGAACCACCAGCCCGCCTGCAATCCGAAGCAGCCACTTGATCGCTTTCATTAGCCCCCTGACACTTTCTCTTGAAGCGTTCGCGCCCGTTGCCATCCGAGCTCGATCACCCGCAAGGTTACGGGGTCAAGCCGGAGAATGCTGTGACTGTTCCACTCTGGCCGCTCTACCCAGCGCACCGCATCCGCGTCGGACGCCGCCTGCAATTGGCCATGGACCACCCGACACAGGTAATCCGCGATCACATAATGGTAGCGGACGCGTTCGCCCTCCCGATGAATCCGGTCCAGGAGTTCGATCAATTCCAGTGGCTCGACGGTTAGCCCGGTCTCTTCCCTCACCTCCCGGACCACGCCCGCGCTGAGAGGCTCGCCCACTTCGAGCAGGCCGCCCGGAAGCGACCATTGGCCCTTGAGAGGCTCTGTCCCGCGCCGCACCAAGAGAACCCGGCCTTCGTGGACAACCACCGCGCCCACGCCGACCAGCGGTGCCTCGGGAAACTCTCTCTGCATGATGCTCCTCTTGCCGTAGCCCTCTCTACGATAGTTCCTCTGCCGCCCGGGTGTGCAACAACGAGTGGTGACCGCAGCTCGGGCAAAGAGCCCGCACGGGCCGCGCCGGCAAGATAAACTAACCTTAGAGCTGTCTGTGCGCATCCTGACCCGCTACATTCTCGGCGAGATTCTCTCCCACACGCTCATCGGCTGCGCGCTCTTCACCTTCGTTCTTTTCATGCGCGACCTTCCTCACATTCTGGAGATGGTGGTCCGCAACAGCTCCACGCTGACCAACGTGATGGAGGTTCTGCTCTTCACCCTGCCGAACACCTTCAAGGTCACCATTCCCATGGCGGTGCTGGTCGGCGTACTGCTGGGCCTAAGCAGGCTGGCCGCCGACAGCGAGATCATTGCGATGCGCGCCTCAGGCCTGGGCATCGGCTACTTTGTGCGCGTCGCCTCCATCGTGGCCGTCGGCGGCACGCTGCTAGGGCTGGCCAACTCCCTCTTTCTGGCTCCTCGGGCCAATCGGGCCATCCTGGCGATGGAACAGGCCCTGGCAACCTCGCAGGCATCCTACGAGATCCAGCCCCGCATTTTCATTGAAGAGTTTCGCGACAAGGTCCTCTACGTGCAAGACGTGCGCGCGGGAGCGGGCGCGTCCAACTGGCGGCAGGTGTTCATGGCAGACGTCACCGACCCCGCCACTCCGCTGATCACTACCGCAGCCTCCGCCACCGTGGCCAACGATTCGGGCCAGGAACTCATCATGCGTCTGCGCGATGGATCGCACCACGAAACCGTGGCCGGCCAGCCGCAGCAGTACAACATCTCCACCTTTGCCACCACGGATTTACCGCTTGCCCTGAATCAGCAGAACGACCTGCATCTCGGACGCCTGGACACGGCTATCTACGCCTTGCCCATGAGGGTGCTTTTCGAGCGCACCCACGGTCCGGACGGAAAGCGATTCCTGATCGAGTTGCACAACCGGTTCGCTTATCCCGCGGCCTGCCTGGTGCTGATGCTGGTGGGCGTTCCG
>Ga0181531_10001496_pt1 | contig 14760 bp, 9 predicted proteins | sample PEATcosm2014_Bin_38_FD_119743 | JGI IMG/M metagenome (GOLD analysis project Ga0181531, IMG submission 119743) | Peatland microbial communities from MTU Mesocosm Facility, Houghton, MI, USA - PEATcosm2014_Bin11_10_metaG | ecosystem: Environmental > Terrestrial > Soil > Wetlands > Peat | place... | reverse complement strand
GGGTTGTGTCGAATAGGGTGTCTTGCTTTGACAAGACCCCATGCCATCGCGGGGCGCATTCGTCCGGGACTCCTCACTCAAGACACGACTACGATGCGCGAAAATTCGAGGCGAACAAAGGCGACGAGTAAGCCATCGCTTCGCGGTGTTAGCTGGATGATGGATTTCTTGAGCAGGCCGGGAATCTTACCTTGCCGTTCATTCCTGACGCGATTCGCGCGCTACCAAAACTCAACGGCCAGCACGCTTGGCGGTCCCGGGTGGCCCTCGATAACCTGCGTCTCGATCACGGCCTCCATATTCAACTGTTCCCAGTTGGGCGGGGCCTTCGCCAGCAGCGAGTCGAGATAGACTGGGTTATAAAGTATTTCGCCGGCGGACTCGGTGCCCTCTTCGGAGATACCGGCGGCAATAATCACAGGTTGCCCCGTGGTGTTGTCGTGAATGCGAGCGACAATCGCGTAGTCGCGCGATAGCTTTTCGTAGGGCAGGTCCCATGCGGTCGCCCAGGTGGTCTGCTTCTGACTCTTCCGGTCGACAATCAGGGCTACGCCATCTTTGGATTCGAAACCGAAGCGCAGCTTCGATGTCACGCGCAGTGTCCAGATGTTGTCGAAGCCGCCAATCAGCACAATAGGGCCCTCGCGGAGCTGCGCGAAGCTCGCCTCGGAGGCGGGAAGCACGCGGAAGGCCTTGTGTCGCGTCTCCAGGGCCGCAGCGGTCCGGGTCAGCGTAATTACGTCGGCCAGGGCCAGGTGGCCGGAGAGGTGGAGGCGAAAGTAAAGCGGTTCCGGCTTGGACCCGTTCACGGGAGCATCGAAGGAGTTGATCGACCCGACATCAAGGTTCTTTGCCGGTTCGCCCAGGCAGTAGGTGGCCGTTGTCGTCCCGGCGGTGATCGGTGCCCAAAAGCGGTCGATCGAGGATGGCGGCTGAAAATCCCGCATTTCGCGGTACCGCAACCCCGTGGCCAGGCCGGCAGCTCCGGCGGCCACAACCAGCAGCCCAATCAGAAGCCACCGGCGGCGTTGAGCGGCGGGGGAGGCTGGTGCCGTCGGGGCAGTGACTTGCGCGGGCAGCTCTGGCTCCGGCGCAGGTTCCGGCGCCCGCTCAGGCATTCGAAAAGAGGGAGCATACGATCCAAGGGGGAGCTCGATCACAGGTTCGGCGTCGTGTGCGGTGTCGTAGTAATACTGGATCAGCCGCTTGCGCACTTCGCCGGCGGTAATGCGAACCACCGGATCGGCGTTGGCATCATAGCTGGGGGAGCGGCCAAATACCTCGATGCCGATGCTGCGCTCTTTCAGGTCGGCCGAATTGCCCAGGAGTGTCTGCTCGACGACGTAAGCCAACAGCGCTGGATAACGTTTGCTGTTCGCAAAAAGCGGATGCACTAGCAGTCGGTCCAACTGCTCGCGGATCGCGGCGGCATCCGGGCCAGTGTTCGGCTGCACGATCTCCAGCGCAGGTTTCGACCCCACGGCCATTCCCAGCTCCTCCAGTGCGCTTCCTCCCTGGGAACCAATGCCGCGGCGCCTCCAAAGCGCAATCGCCTTTGAAGCCAAGTCCGACTTGAACGATCCGGCGGTGGATGGCGGCATAGGTGAAAGCGCCGCGGCCTACTCGACTGGATCTTGCTTAAAGCTCTGGTCCTTGCGGTAAATACAAATCAATCAAAGGAGTGAAACGAACTGCATTGCGTATCATACGTCCAGCGGTCACAGTTGTCCACCCTGGATTAAACCGAATGAGGGGAAAGATTTAGGTTCGGACGGCGGAATTGGTACCCGATGGAACCTGTTCGCTGAACAAGGCGGCATTTATATTTAGCCCCGGTCCAGAAAATGTGCATAAGGCAGTGTCCTGTGAGGCGAAGAGATTCGCTAATCACAGCAATGCCGGACCGCCCATTTTCTTGTGATTGCGGCTCCTCGCCCCTCCGGTTGGCCAGACCTGGATCCATCCAGGCAAGCGTAACCGGGGGGCGTTTTTTTTGCTTCGCGCCAAGCAACTCTCGAAAGAACCACCCATCAGGAAGATCCAGAATGCGCCTGCGGTCAGTTGGCGCGCAGCGCGACCAGCGGGTTGATGCGCGAGGCCCGGCGCGCGGGAAGGAAGCCGGAGACGACCGCCACCGCCAGCAATGCCGCCACGGTTCCGATGTAGGTCCACGCGTCCCAGGGCGAAGTGTCGAAAAGCAGCGACGCAATCAGCCGTGCCGCCGCAAACGAAGCCGCCGTGCCCAGCACGATGCCGAAGACAGCCAGGCGCAGCGTGCCGGCGAGCACCTGGCGCTGCACCAGTTCGGCGCTTGCACCCAGCGCCATCTTGATCCCTATCTCCTGCGTCTGGCGCGTCACCGAGTAAGAAATCACGCCGTAGATTCCCAGGGCGGCCAGCAGCAGTCCCAGCCCGGCAAACGAGCCCACCAGCATCATGAAGAATCGACGCGGCGAAACCGAGTGGCTCACCAGCGTCTTGATCGGCTTGAACTCCGCCGCCGTCTGTTTGGGATTCAGTTGGCGCAGCGCGGCCATCACGCTCGAAGCCAGCGTTGCGGGAGGCAGTTTGGTGCGCACGACCATCGTCGCGCCGGCGGGACTTGCCTGCGTCGCCGGGTAATAGATTTGCCAGCCGGCTTCTCCCTCCACGCTCTCCTCGTGCACGTCGTCGACAACACCCACCACTCGAATGTCCCCACCGCCCGTATCAAGGACTTTGCCCAGGGCGTCGTAATCTTGCCATTGGCCCAGGGACGACAGGAAGCGCGCAAACGACTTATTGATCATCACGACATTTTCGCCGTTGGGGCCATCGTCCCAGGTAAAGTCGCGTCCGCGAATCCCGGTACCCATGGCGCGCAGGTATTCCGGCGTAATCACATAGACCAGAGGGCCGGATGTTATCTCCTTATCGCGCCATTTTCTTCCCTTGGGTGAGGGCGTACCCCAGGCGCGATTCCCGCCGAGCGGGAGATAATCCGACATGCCAACCGCCTCAACGCCGGGAATGGCGCCCACACGGGCGAGAATCTGCTGGAAGATGACGCCGCGCTTCGCAGCACCCAGCTTTCCATCCTTATCGTTGGGTACGTTATCGTCGTAATTCACATTGACGGCCGCGGCCCGGTCCGGCTGAAAGCCAAGATCCACGTCGAGAACCTTCATGAAGCTGCGCAGCAGCAGCCCCGCCCCCACCAGCAGCATGCAGGCTAGCGCAACCTCGGTCACCACCAGCACGGAGCGAACGCGCTCGTGCTTGCGGCCCAGGCCGCTGCCCGCGCCGGAGTCTTTGAGCGCCTCCTGCAAGTTGCCGCCGGCGATCCTCATTCCCGGAATCAAGCCGAAGAAAGTCGCCGCGAACACCGCGATCAGCACCGTCCACCCCAATGCATCGCCATCGATGCGCAAAGTGCTCAGCAGCGGCAGCGCGATCGCTCCCTGGTGCGCGAGCCAGGCCACAAGCACCATCGCCAGCCCCAGCCCGAACACCGCACCTGCAGCGCTGAGCACCAGGCTCTCGGTCAGCAGTTGCCGCACAATTCTAAAGCGGCTCGCTCCCAACGCGCTGCGCATGGCAAACTCCTTGCTTCGCGCCGCTGCGCGCGCCAGCATCAGGTTTGACAGGTTCACGCACGCGATCAGCAGAATCGCTCCCACTGCACACCACAACACCACCAGTGAGCGGCGCAGCTTGCCGCTGATATAGTCCTTCAGCGGCACCGGGACGACGGCGTCTGTGTACTGGCCGCACGAATTGGGGTACTTGTTGTTCCAGCACATACGCGGCGCCGCAGCCTTCGCATCGTCCCGCGCCTGCGCCAGGCTCACGCCGGGCTGGAGCCGCCCGATAAACGTGATGATGTTTCCCCAGTCGCGGGGAGGGCCATACAGGTTGAGGGGAGTAATGGCATCGATCTTCGCGCCCGGCGAAAACACCGCGCCGAAGTCGAAGCTCCTCGGCAGCACGCCGATGACCGTCGTCTGCTTTCCGTTCATGTCGAACGCCTTGCCCACAATGGCGGGATCGGCGTTGAACTGACGCCTCCACCATGGATCGGTGAGCACCACCACCGGGGGCGCTCCGTTGCGCGCGTCGTCCGCAGTAAACAGGCGCCCCATGGTCGGGTGTACGCCGAGGAGATCGAAGAAGTTTGCAATGACATCGATGCTGGTGGCCGGCAGCGGGGCTCCGCCGAGCGAAAGACTCAGGTTGCCGGGACCGGAGAAAGCAAAGTACCCAGTCACATCCTGAAACGAGCGGGTATACGAGCGAAACTCATCGTAGGCATCGGTCGAATACGTTGAGCAGGAGAGCCCGCATTTCGTGGGCGGCGGCGCGATCCACACCAATTCCTGCGCCTTGGGGAAAGGCAGAGGCCGAAGCAGCAGCGTATTGACCACGCTGAAGACAGCGATGTTGGCGCCGATGCCGAGAGCCAGGATGAGGATGGCGACCATCGTAAAGCCGCGATCGCGGCCCAGCGTGCGGAAAGTGTACTTCAGGTCCTGCAACAGAATGTCGAGTTTCATGAGTCCTCGCGCTTCGCGATGTTGATCTTTCGCCAGTTCCACGCCACCAAAGCGGACCAGCGCCTGACGGCGCGCCTCCGTGTGCGACAGCCCACGCTGAAGGTTTTCTTCGATGGCCATTTCAAGGTGCGCCGCGATCTCGGCTTGGAGCTCGGCGTCGAGCTCCGGCTTGTGAAAAAAGGCGCGGAAGCGTTCTCGGGGCCGGCGGAGCAGCTTCATGCAGGGCCCTCTTCGTTGCCCATCCCTCCGCCGACGGCCAGCACACGATCCATCACATCCGAGAGCCGCTCCCAGTAACGGGTGTCCTCGGCGAGCTGCTTCCGGCCGTCTTCGGTAATGGCATAGAACTTGGCCTTGCGGTTGTTGTCGCTGGTGCCCCAGCTCGAAGCGATCCAGCCGCGCTGCTCCAGGCGAACCAGCGAAGCGTAGATGGTGCCCTGGTTCAGCAGCACCTCGTTGCCGCTGATGTGCTCAATGCGCCGGGCAATGCCGTAGCCATGCAGCGGCCCCATGGCAGCCAGGGTCTGCAGCACCATCAGGTCCAGAGTTCCCTGCAAAAGATCGAGTTTGGACATGTGCGGCGGTTCTCCTGTGGCATCGCCACATCAGAATGCCACAAAATATGTGGGAACGCCACAGGAAAAAATCGGCCCGCTGATCGAGAGGATTGCGACCCCTTCCGCGCCACTCCCGGATACCGGCATTTCATGGAACGGACGGTTATGCAAGGTCCGGAAAGAATACCTGTCTTAAGCATCGAGACATGGGCAATCGGCTCACAACGCGGTCAGCACACGGCCAGGGACAGCGCGTCGAAGCTGCCTGGCCCCTGACCACGTAAGCTTGTGGCTTCCCAGGTTCCGGAAGCGGGCGCCCAAGTTCATGGGCACAATTGCGAGCAGAACTCTTGGGAGAGATCGGCTTGCCCTAGCTCAGCCCGGTCATCACCAACATGCGCGACTCGGTCATCTCTTCGATAGCGGAGCGGATGCCTTCGCGGCCCAGCCCGGAGTCTTTGATGCCGCCGAAGGGCATGGGGTCGAGACGCCAACTGGGGGTGTCGCCGACGATCAGCGAGCCGACCTCGAGTTCGCGATAGGCGGTGAGGATGCGGCCGGCGTCGCGCGTCAGCAGCCCGGCCTGGAGGCCGTATTTCGAGCGGTTCACGTCGGCCAGGGCCTGCTCGAAGTCCTCATAGGGCTCGATGGCCACCACCGGGCCGAAGACTTCCTCGTCGCGCACCTTCATGCCGATGCGGGTTCCGGTGAGAATCGCCGGGGTGACCATCGAGCCGTGACGCTCACCTCCGGCCACCAGCTTGGCGCCTCCTTCGACGGCCTCCGCGATCCAATGCTCCACCCGCTCCGCGTCGCTGAGGCGAATGAGCGGGCCGACATCGGTGGCCTCATCCGACGGGTCGCCGGAGACCAGCTTGGCGGTCTGATCGACGACCTTCCACAAGAAGGTCTGGAAGACGCTACGCTCGACAAAGACCCGCTGCACGCTGATGCAGGACTGCCCCGCGAACCCAAAAGCGGCGTGCGCGGTGCGGCTGGCGGCTTCGTCCAGATCCGGCCAGTCGCCGTGGACAATCAGCGCCGCATTGCCGCCCAGTTCCAGCAGCACGCGCTTGCGGCCGGAGCGGGCCTTGAGCTCCCAACCCACTTTGGCCGACCCGGTAAAGCTGATCAGCTTGATGCGATCTTCCTTCTCCACCATCCAGGCAGTGTCGGCATTGCTGAGCGGCAGCACGGCCAGCGCTTCCTGGGGCCAGCCAGCCTTCAGAATCACTTCCCCCAGGGCCAGCGCGGTGAAAGGGGCTTGTGGAGCAGGCTTCAAAATCAGCGGACAGCCGGCAGCCAGGGCGGGCGCCACCTTGTGCGCCACCAGGTTCAGCGGGAAGTTGAACGGGGTGATGGCCAGGATGGGGCCGATGGGAAAGCGCTGCACCAGGCCCCACCGGCCCTCGTTGCCCTCTGTCAAATCCAGCGGAAGGCTCTCGCCGCCGAGGCGCGCGGCCTCTTCGGAGGCGGTCTTGAAGGTGAGTACAGCGCGATCCACCTCGGCGCGTGCCAGGCGAACCGGCTTGCCCGCCTCCGCGACGATGAGCTGTGCGAACCGCTCCTTTTGCTCAATGAGCGCTGCGGCCACGTCCTCGAGGATCTCGCGGCGCTTCCAGCGCGGCAGCGCGCGGGTGCGGCGCAGGCTGGCGACGGCGTGGTTCACGGCCTGGCGAGCGTCGGCGCGGGTGGCCACGGTCACGCGGCCCACCATTCCCTGGTCCCAGGGCGAGCGCACTTCCAGCGTCTCTCCCTCGATCCACTCCTTGCCGCACAGCAGAAATCCCGTTTGCGTTCCCGGCCGCATTTTCATGGCTTGCGAACTCCTCAATCATCTCTGCCCTAGATGGTACAAGGGCGGGGTGCGCTCGGGTAGCCTCTCCGCAGTCCACGGGGGCCTTCGCTGCAACCCAGTCCCAGCACGGTACACTGTTCGCCTATGATCCACGACGGCAAGAGCCGCAAACTCCCCTTTGCCCCTGCCGAGGCGGTGGCGCACCTGCGCGCCAGCGACGCAAAGCTGGCTGCGCTAATCGACCGGGCGGGCGAATTCACCCTTCGCCTCGATCCCTTGCCGTCGCCCTTTGAGTCGCTGCTGGAGTCGATCCTCTATCAGCAGTTGCACGGAAAGGCCGCGGCCACCATCCATCGCCGCGTACGCGAATACTTTGGCGGCGATCCGTCTCCGCAACTTCTGCTCGATACGCCGGATGAACCACTGCGGGCTGCCGGCGTCTCCGGCAACAAAATCAAGGCGCTGCGCGATCTGGCCGCCCGGACACTGGACGGGACGGTGCCCACCCACGCCGCGATCAACAAGATGCCGGACGCCGAAATCCTCGAGCGACTGACGGCGGTGCGCGGGATCGGTCCGTGGACGGTGGAGATGCTGTTGATCTTCCGAATGGGACGACCCGACGTCTTTCCGGTAACCGATTATGGGGTGCGCAAGGGATTCGCACTGACCTTTCAGCGGCTACCCAAGACGCGCCCGCTGGCCGCCGAGGACCTGCCCAAGCCCGAGGTGCTGCTCAAGAGAGGAAAACGTTGGGCGCCGTTCCGTTCCGTGGCCAGTTGGTATCTGTGGCGAGCGTGCGATCTGGCCAAGGGCACAGCGCCGGAGGGGCGGTCGAGCATAAAATAGGCGAGCACGGCAAAAAGCGCATACAGCCGGATTCCCGGCAAGAGACAAGGGACACCCATGCCCGCCAGCAAACGTTTCATCTGTATTCATGGTCATTTTTATCAGCCTCCCCGCGAGAATCCCTGGCTGGAGACCGTCGAGACCCAGGACAGCGCCGCGCCCTACCACGATTGGAACGAGCGCATCTGCGCGGAGTGCTACGCCACCAACGGCGCTGCGCGGATTGTGAACAACAAAAACCTGATCATGCGCATCGTGAACAATTACGCGCGCATCAGCTTCAACTTCGGACCTACCCTGCTGAGTTGGCTCGAAGAGAATGCGCCGCGCACCTATCGCATGATCCTGGACGGCGAGCGCCGCAGCCGCAAGAGCTACGGCGGCCACAGTTCGGCCATGGCGCAGGTATACAACCACATCATTCTGCCGCTAGCCAGCGAGCGGGACCGCATTACCCAGATCCGTTGGGGAATCGCCGACTTTGAACGCCATTACGGCACGCCGCCGGAGGGCATGTGGCTGGCGGAGACTGCGGCCGACGCCGATTCGCTCGAGCTGATGGCCCAGCACGGCATCAAGTTCACCGTGCTGGCCCCGAACCAATGCAAACGGATCCGCCCACTCAGAGAGGGTGCGGGCTGGACAGACACCCCGGGTGCGGCGGTAGACACCACGCACCCTTACTTGGTGCGCTTCGACTCCGGGGTCTCGATTGCAGTGTTCTTCTACAACGGAGCAATTTCCAGGGCGATCGCATTCGAGGGGCTGCTCGACTCCGGAGAAAACCTTGCCGCACGGCTCAAGGCCGGCTTCAAAGACGGCACGCAACCGCAGTTGGTCCACGTGGCCACCGATGGCGAGTCGTATGGCCACCATCACAAGTACGGAGAAATGGCGCTGGCCTATACCCTGCGGCTGCTTGAAGCGGACAAGACCGTCAAGTTGACCAACTACGGGAGCTTTCTGGAACAGTTCCCCCCCGAATACGAATGCGAGATCGTCGATAACACATCCTGGAGCTGCATACATGGGGTGGAGCGCTGGCGCTCGAATTGCGGCTGCAACGGAGGCAAGCCGGGATTCAACCAGCTTTGGCGCGCGCCGCTTCGCCAGGCTCTGGACGAATTGCGCGACGCCCTGGCCCCGCTCACGGAACAGGAGGGCGCCAAGCTCTTCAAGAACGTGTGGGCCGCCCGCGACGGCTACATCGAAGTCGTGCTCGACCGCGGTACGGAGTCGGTGGAGCGCTACTTTCGCGCCCACGAGAGCCACCTCCTTTCCCAAGCCGAGCGCGTGCGCGCCCTGGAACTGATGGAGATGCAGCGCCATGCGCAGCTCATGTACACCAGTTGCGGCTGGTTCTTCGACGATATTTCAGGCATCGAGACGGTGCAGATCATTGCCTATGCCGCACGGGTGCTGCAACTGGCGAGCGAGCTCTTTGGCCAGCAGGCCGAACTGCTGGAACCCAAATTCCTTGCCCACCTGGCCGAAGCCCGCTCCAATGTGGCAGCCGCCGGGGATGGCGCCCGCATTTACAAGGAGCAGATCCTCTCCATGGAACTGGGCCTGGAACAAGTGGCGGCCCACTACGCCATCAGCAGCGTCTTTTCCTCGTTCGCCGAGGAGACCGATCTGTTCTGTTACCACGTCCGCCGCCTGTCCCACAAATTCTGCACCTCCGGCCGCGGCAAGCTTGCGCTCGGCAGGGCGCACATTGCCAGCGCCATCACCGGCCAGCAGCGGAGCTTCTCGTTTGCGGTGCTGCACTTCGGCGACCAGAACATCACCGCCGCTCTAAAACCCTACGAGGAGGCCGATGCAGCCGAGTTCGAGACCTTTTCCAGTCGGGCCGAGGAAGCTGTACAACGTGCTCTCTTTCCGGAAGTGTTTCGCCTGATCGACCGCTATTACGGCCACGTTGACTACTCGCTCACCTCGCTGTTCCGCGACGAGCAGCGGCGCATCGTGCAGCTCATCCTCAATTCGACGCTGTGGGACATTGAGAATTCGCTCAAGACCATCTACGAGGACCACGCGAGCCTCCTGCACTTTCTCTCCCAGGCCGGGTTGCCCAAGCCGCCCGCGCTCACTCTGGCCGCGGGCTTCGCCATCAACGCCGGCCTGCGCCGGGCTTTGGATGCCGACGCTATCGATCTGGCCCAGATGCGCTCCTTCCTGTCTCTGGCCAAGGCAGACCAGGTTCCGCTGGAGACGGTCAATCTTTCCTACATTGCCGACCAACGCATGAAACGCGCCATGATCGAGCTGCAAATGTCCTCCGGGTCGCTGGAGATGCTGGACCGGGCGCTGGCCCTGGCCCGCACCTTGATCGAACTCCCCTTCGATCTGAACCTCTGGCAGGCGCAAAACATCTGGTACGAAATTCTGCGCACTTCAAGCTACGGGCTGACCTCACTGGCAGCCGCCGACCGGCCGCGCTGGGAGACGGATTTTGCGGAACTGGGCGGTTGCCTCTCCATCGATTGCAAAGCCATCAGCGATCAGGACCCAACGGCGGCAACGACGGGAGACTAGAGAGTTTTCGGATTTACTGTAGACTTCCGTGCCCCATCCATTCCGCGTTTTTCTGCGGAATGGGTGGGATACCTACAAAACTCCGGTCTACACAGCCTCTCCGGTGAGTCGGTTACGCATGCCGGGGCGGCGCCGCGATCTGGACAATCTGGGCTAGCCGCTCTTCCTTGACGCTGGTCGGGATTCCCTCCCGGCTCCAATGCTTCTGGCAGCCCGGATAATCGAGTGGCACGCACTGTGAGGCGATTCCGCGGGCGCGCATCTCGTATCCGCCCGGCAGGATGTTCAACAGGCAGGCCACGGCGGTCACGCCAACTTCCGGCTCGCCCTGCCAACGTTCGAGCCAGCGGCTGAATCCTGTGGAATGAGGGACCAGGTAAACCGCTGCTCCCAGCCTGCGCATGCGGCCCGTGATCCGGTTGACTGCGCAAGCCGGATCGCAGGCAGTGCAAGTCAGATCGACGCCATGTCCGCTGGCCCGGCAACTGGCCGCATGCTCCCCACGCATGCATGCGGGCACCAGGACGGCGCGGCGCGCCGCGCGTTCGAACTCCTCGCGCAGCCCCTGGTTCATGATTTCGGCCGCGACCATGCTCAGGTGATACTCCGATGGCTCCTTGCCACAGAAGATTTGATCTTCGCGGCAGCCGCGGCGCGCGTATTCGGTAGCCAGAAAGCGCGACACTCCGCGCGTGTAGGCTCCCAGCGCCTCCTCCGCCGCGCGCTCGAACCAGGCGAAGAGGTCCACACCAGTCTCGATCCAGTGCGCGGCTTCCGCTGACGGACGCGTGGCCAGAAAACTACGCCAGTTGTTGAGCCGCATCGCCTCCTGCTCGAACTCGCCCGTGGCCTGAAGCCACTCAATCAGGCGGGGCAGCCGGTCTGGTGAAAGAGCGCCGGCCGTAGGTTTGCGGCCGATCCGCGGCATCAGGAAAACCCGGATAACAGCCGCCCGCGCCAGGTCGACCACCGGCTTCATCCGCGCAGACCGGCGGCGCAGCCAGAAGAGCTCGCGGGCCAGGTCCAAAACCCACCCCGGAGTGCTTTCGGCCGCGCTCCCATAGCGGGCGAGGGCGTGGCCCAGCATGAGCAACTCGACGGCATACTCGCCCCGGCTGCGTGGCGCCTCGCGCAGACGCGCTTGAACATGGTGGATGTAGCCATCCAGCGCAGTTCCCGCGCGCAACTCGATCTCGGCCAGCAGTTCGGCGGAAAACAGGGCTACATCGGAGTCATAACCGTCGGAATTGCCGTCCTTCAAGCGCAGGTCATACACCAGGTTCGGAATCGCCTTCTGGGCCTGACCGCCCAGGATACTCAGTCCCAGCGCAGACGCGGGGGCATATTCCGGCGGGCATTCCGGAGTCTCCCGCAACCGATCGATTTCCACGCGCGCTTGCATCTCAAAGCTCTTTCCGCGATTCCACGCCCTGCCCATCGGTGCTCGGGAATGACACCACAGCATAATACGCTTGCAAGATTAAACGGTTCCAGACCAGCTTTTCCTTCAACATGGAGGTCCCCCGAAAGGGCAGGACGGTCCAGTTTGACCCTAGTGTCCGAAAACGGACAACCCCTGTGCGCAGGCGAACGTTACGGCACCATCCATTAAATGGCATATTGATTGCAAATTATTGTATACAAATGTCTTACATTGACCGCTAACTTTGGCGCGGCATGTGCAACACTTCCGTTTCAATTACCATATTAGGCGAAGAGTTTTTAGGGAGGCATCTGTATGACCGGCTTATTCCGGGATGTTCGCTACGCGTTGCGACAGCTCTACAAGAGTCCCTGGTTTACGGTAGCGGCGGTTTCGATGCTCGCGCTCGGGATCTGCGCCAACGGCACGGTTTTCAGTTGGATCAACGCGACTCTGCTGCATCCGATTCCCGGAGCGCAGCGCACCGGCGACCTGGTCACCGTCATGCGCGGAGCCTGGAACACATCCCCATCTCCGCCGCTTTCCTATCCCGACTATCGCGACCTGCGGCAGATGAACCACAGCTTCAGTGGCATCCTGGCCTACCACTCCGACTGGGTGACGCTGACCGGTGACGACGCGCCGCAGCGCATCAACGCGGCCAACGTCTCGGCAAACTACTTTGATGTGCTGGAAATCAAGCCCTATTTAGGCCGCTTTTTCCGCCCTGATGAAGAGATCAACCAGGGCGGCTCTCCTTACGCGGTCCTCAGCTACGCTTTATGGCAGACGCGCTTTGGCGCGGACCCGGCCATCCTGGGAAAGCCCGTCGAGATTAACCAAAGGACCGGTACAGTCATCGGTGTGGCGCCCGAGGGATTCATGGGCTGCATGACCGGCATTCGCACCGATGCATGGCTGGCGCTGTCGCCGATCAAGCAGAGCGGGCCCAACTGGCAGGTCGAGGGCCGCGGCAGCTCCTGGCTCAACGTGATGGGACGGCTGCGCCCCGGCGTCAGCCGTTCCAGCGCAACTCAGGATCTTGAACTGCTGATGCGGCAGTTGGTGGCCCAATATCCCAACGACCACCTCGGCGTGAACACCATCTTCCTCGATCCGCTATGGCGCACCCCGTTCGGCGCCAACATCTACCTCGCGTCCTCCCTGCCCATTCTCCTGGCCATCGCGGGATTGGTGCTGCTGCTCACCTGCGCCAACATCGCCACGCTGATGCTGGTCCGGTTTGTTTCCAGAAGGCGCGAGATCGCGATCCGGCAGTCCCTGGGCGCCAACAGGATTCAGCTCATGCGGCAGATGATTCTGGAAGGCCTGCTGCTCTCGTTGGGTGGAGGCGCCGTCGCCGTCCTGTTGACCTCGTGGACAGCCAAATCGATGGCCGATTTCGTCCCGCCAAGCAGCAGCCCGATTGCGGTCAATGGCTATCTCGATTGGAACGTGATTGCCGCCATCCTGCTTCTTGCCATCTTTGCCAGCGGCATCTGCGGTGCCTTCCCTGCGTGGAGATCGTCAAGGGTCCCTCCGGCCGAGGTTCTCAAGGAAGAAGCCGGGAGCGTATCTTCCGGGGTTCACAATCAGTTCCTGCTCAGCGGGCTGGTGGTGGCGCAAATCGCCTTGTCTTTGACGCTCCTGATTACGGCCGGGCTGTTTATGCGCACCCTCAGGAAGACCACCGAAGGCGATCCCGGATTCGACCGGACGCATGTGCTGCTTGCCTCTGTCGAGCTTCAATCCGCCGGATACTCGCAGGCCGACGCAAAGTTATTTGAGCGCAAACTCCTCTCCCGGCTCGAAGGTATTCCCGGAGTAACTTCCGTAGCTTTGTCCGATTGGGTTCCACTTAGCCTGACGCGCGGGACGGTAGAGCCTCTACCGGAGGGCTATGTGCCCAAGCCGCATGAATCGATGGAAGTGCGGCGGGCCTCCGTTACCGCCGGGTATTTTCAGACCATGAGGATTCCGCTGCTCGAGGGCCGGGAGTTTACCCACGACGATCGGGAAGGCGCGCCCCCCGTGGCGATTGTCGACCAGACCATGGCCAACCACTTCTGGCCCGGACAATATGTCTTGGGCAAGCGCATGCGTATTTATGACACGTGGTTCACCGTGGTCGGCGTGGTGAGGAATTGCAAGCACCAGCGCATGAATGAGGCGCCGGAGCCGATCCTCTACATGTCTTACTTTCAGTTTTCCGGGCCGCAGGCAGTCTTCCATCTGCGTACCGAGGGCGACCCGCAAATGCTGGCCGCGCCGGTGGAGAAAGCCGTGCATGAGCTTGACTCGAAACTCCCGGTCTTCGATGTGCGCACCCTGGAACAAAACATGCAAATTGCAAGCATGTTTGAAGTGATCGAGGCTACATTTGCCGGTGCGTTCGGGATTCTTGCCCTGGTGCTGGCGGCCTCGGGCATCTATGGAGTCGTTGCTTATCGAACTCAACTGCGGACCCATGAAATCGGGATTCGCGTCGCCTTGGGAGCTTCGCACTCCAACGTGTTGCGGCTGATTCTCTACCAGGGGTTGCGGCTGACGGCGATCGGTCTTGTCCTGGGAGCGACGATGTCCTTGTTGCTGACCCGCTTCCTGCGCGGACTCCTATATGGCGTCTCCGCCATGGACCCGTTGACTGTTTTGTCTGTGACCGCACTGATGTTGCTCATCGGCGTTGCGGCTTGCTACCTTCCGGCTCTCAAGGCGATGCGCATTAACCCGGTAACAGCGATACGGGCAAATTAGAGCGTTTTCGGATTTACTGTAGACTTCCGTGCCCCATCCATTCCGCGTTTTTCTGCGGAATGGGTGGGATACCTACAAAACTCCGGTCTACACAATTCCCGAAAATGCTAATATCGTGACCGTGTGATTCGGTAGTTAGTAATCAAAGGATTGGGTGCCCCCGGTCTCGATTTTGAGACCGGGGAGATTACCTATTCATACAGTCACGGCAATAGTCCGGGATCCATTCGTCCGGACGTTGGAGCCTATCCCTCAACCGGGTGCAGCTTTCCATCTTTGAGCAGAAACCGCTCGCCGCGCCACACAATG